>Ga0210386_10000111_pt1 | contig 62796 bp, 51 predicted proteins | sample IncBWH32OmetaG_FD_160091 | JGI IMG/M metagenome (GOLD analysis project Ga0210386, IMG submission 160091) | Forest soil microbial communities from Barre Woods Harvard Forest LTER site, Petersham, Massachusetts, United States - Inc-BW-H-32-O ...
TAAATTCGCCCGCTGCGTCGTTCCATTCTCTCCCGTCAACGCATTATCCACGCCCGTGTACACCGTAAAATAACTGCCCGAGAGCATCGTCACCGACATCGACACTCGCCAGCCGGTTCCAAGCATTCTCATCGTGCGGTCCGCAAAACGCGGCGTTTCCGCCACCAGGGTCAGGTTCGCGATGTGCCGATGATCCACGGACGAATCCCAGCAATTTCCGCGATCCGCCTCGCGGTTATTGGGATACGCGTACACCCCGCTGCCGCCGGCCCCTCCGTTGGGTACGCTGTTGACAAAGTCGCTGATGCAGTGCGACCACGCATAATTCGCGCTGAGCGTAAATCCCTGGCTGAGCCGCTTTTGCAGCGAGAGCAGCAAACCGTTATATGTGCCCGTGCCGCCGTCATCCCACAGATCGAGGAATCCGTAGGCCTGCCCGTTGACTGGATCTTGTAAATACAATTGCCGGCGCTGATTCGTGTTGGTGGTGGTCGAGCACGGACTCGTGACCCCGCCCACTGTGCAATTGCCGGGTATATAAACGGCTGGATTGAGTTCCCGCTCGGTAAATAAGTGGACCATTTGAGTTCCCAAATAGCTCAGCGAAGCGAGCCAACTGGAACCGAATTGCCTCTGCACGCTCAGATTCCATTGCTCGACATAGGTCGTGTGCGTATTGTAATTGAATGTGTTAAACGTTCCGAACGTCGGAAACGGAGCATTGGCGCTGAGCGACACCGGAAATGGATTTCCACCCGGGATATTCAGGTATGGATTGGCCAAGCCGCCCGGCGGGAATATCAACCCGGTCCGCACGAAGAAGGGTGGCGCGGTCTCGGTGTTGAGTTGATATTGCACTGGAATCAAATCATAAAAAATCCCGTAAGACGCCCGGATCGACATCCGCCCGTCGCCCTTCGGATCCCACGCGATTCCCACGCGGGGCATAAAATCGTTCCACTGTTTGTTCATGCCCGTTTTGTCGGGAAAGCCCGCATCGCCGGGATAAAAGATACCGGCTGGCGCTTTCGCGAACACGGTGCTGTGCGCGTTGTCATTGAACGCGGTCTGATCGAAGTGATAGATGTAACCGTTCGGGAAACGCATCGGGAAATAAGGTTCCCACCGCAAGCCATAACTGAAAGTAAGATTCTGCCGGATCTTCCACGCGTCCTGCGCATAGAAGCCGGTATACCACTGCCTCACGAACAGCACGTTCGGCGGAGCCTGTGTCAGACTCGCCACACGGCCGGTCAGGAAGTCCGCCATTGGCAATCCGGTCGACTGTCCGCTAAACGTCATCATCCCCATTCCCAGCACTTCCGCGTAGGTGTTCGAGTTCCAGTGCGCCACGTTCGCGCCGAACGACATCTGGTGTGCGCCTCGCACCATTCCGATGTCTTCGCCGAACTGTAGAGTCGTGGTCAGATAACGGGCGTCGGTGGATGTGAAGTTGCCGATAGCCAGGTTTCCCGGCGGCGAACCCACCGTAATGCTGGTGTAATTGGGCAGGTAACTGAAGATATTGATGCCTACAGCCTGCGGCCCGAAAAACTGCGCCCCCACACGCGCGACGCCGGTTCTTTCCAACGTGGCCCGAAAGGTACTCACCAGGTTTGGCGATATTAAATAGGTGTCACCCAATGCAAAGGCCTCGTCCAAATCATCCGCGCCCGAGCTGTTGGCTTGCCCGGTTGACAGCAGATTATGCCCGACCGTGTAAGGCACCGGCGCCACCAGATTCGCGGCCAGATAACGGGCGAAAATGGAATGCTTATCGCTTAACTGGTAATCCACCTTGCCCACTCCCTGGCGATCGTTGGAGTCGTTCAAAATTCCGTAGGTAACCTTGCCGCAAGGATCGTTCGACGTCGGAAGCTTGGCCGCGATAGCCAGAGCGGGAGCGCTAAGCTCCGACAGCGGTATCTGGTTGTTCGGCAAGGGAGCACCGGTGAACGGATCCTTCAATTGGACCGGGGCCCTTTGACAGGCGCCCGAGGCGAAGGTGCTGAAGTTTCCCTGTAGTTCGGCGGCGGTTGGAACCACGCCCAGCGTGCTCGGCGGATCGGAACGCGTAGTCGTGCCCTGGTATGCGCCAAAGAAGAAAAGTTTGTCCTTGCGGATCGGACCGCCGAATGTTCCGCCGAACTGGTTGCGCTTCAGCGTATCGCGCGAGGTCGCAAAAAAGTCCCGCGCGTTGACATCGCCATTGCGAATATACTCAAACGCGTCGCCGTGAAAAGCATTACTGCCCGACCGCGTAACCGCGTTCACCGCCGCCGCTGAGTGCATCCCGTACTGCGCCGGCAGTGCGCTGGTTTCTACCTTGAACTCCTGCAGGGCGTCCGGGAACGGCAGCGGCAAACCCAGGCCGTTGTACACATCGTTGTGCATCGCTCCATCCAGCACATAGGTCAGTCCCGAAGCGAGGCCTCCCGCCACCGATATTGCGGCTTCCGGGTAATTACGGCTCGTGTTCAAATTGAAGTCGCCGCCCTGCGATGCGCCACCAGCCAGGATGATCAGATCTGTCACCTGCCGTCCTACCAGCGGCAAATCCTGCACCCGCTGGGTATCGATCACTTGTCCGATGCCCGTGCTCTGCGTCTCCACCATCGACGCGTTGGCTTGCACCTGCACCTGCTCGCTCACCGTCCCCACCTTCAACGCGACATCGACGGTCGGATTGCTCGCCACTTGCAGCACAATCCCAGTTTGCACATACCTCGAAAAGCCCGACTTACTAACCTCCAGTTGATACGGCCCCACCGGCAGATCGGGAAGCACGTAGCCTCCGTCCGTCCCGGTAACCGTGATTCGCACCAGGCCGGTGTCGGTCTGTGTCGCCTTCACCTCGGCGCCGGGCACGGCCAGCCCGCTGGCGTCCTGGACAACTCCTTTAATCTGCGATGTGGATACCGCCTGGCCCCAAAGCATGGCGCAGGTAATTGAACAACAGGCTAAAAAACGAACTGAGTTTTTCACCCGAAGCCTCCCGTTTCGACTCGCGAAACCTGCCGTGGATTGTAGTATGTCGTTTTTTACCGTGTCAAGTTTCTGACATATCTGTGTTTGCCCCGCCAACCACTTACAATCGAGATGTCTCCATCATGACGCTCTCTTCCGACGTCCTCACTCGCTTCGCGTACCAACTTCTGATCGCCGCCAAAGTGCCTCGCCCCAAAGCTGAATTGGTGGCCCACTCGTTGGTTGCCGCCAACCTGCGAGGCGTCGATTCTCATGGCCTCCAGCTCCTGTCCTTTTACATTGAGCTGATTCTGATGGGAAATATAGATGCCCAGACCGACGGCCGTGTCGTCAGTGAGAGCGGCGCGTGTCTTGCCTACGATGCCCAGAACGGAATCGGCCAATGGATCGCGGAAACTTGCTGCGCGCACGCCATACGATTGGCCCGGGCGCATGGTGTCGGGATCGTGGTCGCGCGCGAATCAAACCATTTCGGCGCAGCCGCGTTTTGGGCGCAGCGCATGTCCTCCGCTGGACTCATCGGCATCGTGATGTGCAACGCCTCACCCCTGGTCGCGCCATGGCAGGGATGCGAGCAGCGCTTCGGCACCAATCCCATCTGCGTCTCGGTCCCCGGACCGAATATTTGGCTGCTCGACATGGCCACTACCACGGTTGCGCTGGGCAAAATCATGAACGCGCAGTTCCACGGCAGGGCCACAATTCCGCCCGGCTGGGCCATGGACTCCGAAGGCGTCCCAACTGAGAATGTCGACACTGCTCTCAATGGCCTGCTCATGCCGCTCGGCGGATACAAAGGCAGCGGCCTGGCGATGATGGCCGAGATTCTTTGCGCCGTGCTGAGCGGCGGCGCGATGTCTACCGAACTCGGCGGCATTCGCATCCAGGGACAACCGATGCGCACCAGCCAGTTCTTCTTCGCCATCGATGTGGCCCGATTCATGCCGCTCGACGAGTTTTATCAGCGCATGCAATCGTTGGTCGCGATGGTCAAGTCCTCGCGCCCCGCCAAAGGCTACGACGAAGTGCTGGTGGCCGGCGAGCCGGAATGGCGCGCCGAAGAACTTCGCCGCCGCGACGGCATCCCGCTTTCGGACGGTGTCTGGCAAAACCTGGCCCAAGCCGCCCAGCAACTAGGTGTGCCACTGCCATGACCCGCCGAAGCTTTTTCCTGGGTGCCGCGGCGGCAGCCACTCACGCGGCGGAAACTCAACGGTCCATAGCGATTACTATGGACGATCTCAACTGGATGCCCCTCCCCAATCCCACCGAGATCAACACGCGACTTCTCGCTGCCATGCGAAGTCATCAAGCCCGGCTAGCTTTGTTCGTCATTGGACGCAACGCCGACAGCGCCACCGGTCAGGCGCTCATCCAGCCCTGGAAGCAGGCCGGTCACCTCATTGGCAACCATACCTTTGCCCATCGCAATTACGATTCGCTGACTTTCGAGGAGTTCTCCGCCGACGTCATCCGCGCCGACCAGGTCCTCGCGTCCGACCTCTCCATGCCGCGCCTGTTTCGATTTCCGGCGCTCAAGGAAGGCAACACAGCCGCCAAGCGCGACCGCATGCGCGAATTTTTGGTGACCCACCGCTATCGCAACGGCTACGTCACCATCGACGCGTCCGATTGGTATTACGACAACCGGCTGCGGCAGCGCCTGGCCACTGATGCGGCGTTCGACGTGAATCGTTTCCGCCAGCCCTACCTCGATCACCTCTGGGAACGCGCGCAATTCTATGACGATCTTTCGATGCAAGTGCTGAGCCGCAGCGTACCCCACACACTCCTGATTCATTGGAACCTTCTAAATTCGCTATTCCTGACGGACGTGCTCAATATGTTTCACCGGCATGGCTGGCGGATCGTCAGTGCTGAGCACGCCTTTCGCGATCCGGTTTTTCTCCGCGCGCCGAAGACGGTTCCCGCCGGCGAGTCGCTGCTGTGGGCACTCGCCAAGGAAACTGGAAAATTCGAAGACATCCTCCGCTACCCCGGCGAAGACGACGTGTACGAGAAGCCCAAGCTCGATCGCCTCGGCCTCTAATGGCGCAGACGTTCCTGCCTGTGTTACATCTATCGGCTACCTTCGATTCAGCGATCGTCATCATCACTCCCGCGATGACGGCCGTCGCCGTGCGTGGAGCCCTGGTGGAATTGGCATCAGCTTCAGAGACCGCACTTCCAGCCGCTGCGTGGACTCGTGCTCGTATTGGCCGCAACCGAGTAACCGACGTTTTTGTTCCCTGATTCGTGGCGCTCGAAATGCTGACCCAACTACCATTACTCAGTAGCCCACCCATTTCCGCCTAAGCTACTAACCTGGCCTTTGCAGTAAGATCTAGGAGGCCCATGAACGAGTCAAAATCAGTGCCCTGGCAGCATCAAATCCAGGAGTATTAGAGTGCGGATCAAATTGAAAATCGCAACCGCGATCCTCCTTGCAGCGGCCGGGGTAACGTCCGTCTCTGCACAGGCAACAGCTCCCCAAGCCGCTGGCCGTGGCCGCGGGCCAACCGAGATGTGGTCGGTAAACAAGACGCCCGGCGGCGTTTACAAACCGCCCCTGCGCCCTCTTTGGAAACTTGCCGATCTGCGGCAGATGCATGCCGGTCAGAATAACTGGAGCGAGCAGATCATCCTTGACCCCGAGCAGGATGCAACCTACAACTCCGGCGCTCCGCGAACTGTAGGAACAGCCCGGATGCATCCCGACACACCGGCGGTCTTCGTCGTGATTGCCGGTCAGATTCATTTCGACGTGGAAGGCCAGGAGCCCGTGACCGCTACTCGCGGGTCGATCATCAACATCATGAAATCCACGATCTTCTCCTATGAAGTGACGGGCAACCAGAATGCACTGTGGGTCGAGGTGAATCCCACCAATTACAAGACGGTGTATCCCGCCAACCTACCCGCTCCGGCTCCAAGCCAGGACGGTACCATCGTGAGAGTATCGTTCCACCATGTGCCGGCGCCCTACACGCCACCCAACCGTCTGATGTTCAATACCTTCGATGACGCCATCGCCAAATGCACCAAGGGCGAGGCGGTCCTGGACGATCACTTGTATGCCAGTCCGCTATTGGGCTACTTGAATCCAGCCGAGAACAAGTGCGGCAACGGTACGGGGAATATCGGAAGCGGTCCGGATAAACCTGGCGACCCGCCTTTCGATCCGCATTCGATCTTCGGGCACATACATCCAGGTCCAGCCGAATGGTGGATCGTCCAAGTGGGTCAAATCAGCGGCAAATTTGAAAACATGGGCGAATTTCACGCCGTGGAAGGCGACGTCCTTTACGCCGCGCCTATGACTTGGCATCAAATGGGAGCGGAAGCCCCGTCGGGGCCGAATGTCCGCCTTGCAATGGGTGCTTATCCACTCATCAACATGAACAATACAGTGCGTGGTGCTGGCCGAGGGCAATAATCAACGGCCTGTTCCCTTCGGCAGAATGTTGCCGTACTTGGGAAGAATCACGTCTTGTGTGAATTTGTCGTGGTCTCGCATAGCCTGCACGATGCCTTTCACGTCCGCGACTTTTAGGGTCGCGTCGATCATCGCCACTCCTTCTTTGGCGAATTGTGCCCGCTGCTCCGCGGTGATTGGCTTAGCCAAGCCTCCATGCTCACCCGGATCGCCGAAATAGGATCCGACGGCTCCGCTGCCCGGGCCCAGCGCCTGCAGTTTGTTCAAGCCTGGATCGCTCGGATGTTCCGGCATCACCTGAGTTACGTTGAGAGGAATGTCATCGAGCCGGCCAACCACAGAGTAGGCGCCGAACAGAACCTTGTTAAAATCCGCGTGCGCTTTACGCATCAGGGTTCCCATTTCTATGTAGAGAATAGGGTCCTTGGTCTCGTCGAAAAATTCACGGATTAGCGGACTAAGGGTTTGCGGCGACGGACCATGGTCAGTCAGATAGATCTGTCGCCGAAATCCCTGGCGAAGCAGCGATCGAGCGATGGCCTTCAAATACGGCAGGCCTTCGGAAGGCGTGATGTAAACCGTGCCCTTCCCCACCACTGTCCCGCCGGGAAAAAAGTACGCCAGATTCGGCAATACCAGCCCATCGGCCTCCTCGGCCATCTTTTGAGCGAAGGCCAGCGGCCCGACGTATTCGCAATCCGTCGGGAATCCGCCGTGTACTTCTACGTTGCCGACGGGAATGAAAATAATATCATTCCGTTTTAAATACTCTTCGATCTCCGTGTTGGTCAAACTGGTCAAATAGCGCGTGCGCATCGGTGGCGCCTGGCACCAGGACATCAGCGCCAAGCCGATAGTGCAAAGCGCAAAGCGCGCAAAGCGAGCGCCGCGCGTGGCGAAAACTTTCGACATTGTAGGTCTCTCCAAAATAAGATCCTGAGCTGGTCATTCTCCCGGTTAGGTTACCACTCTATGCCCATTGCAGTAAGATCGAGGAAGTCCTGGAGGACGTATGGCCACGAAGAATCGCGTTTTCGATATCATCGCCTGGACCTTTTGGTTGAGCATGTTGGCTCTGCCGGCAGCGTTCGCACAGAACACTACCGACACCATCGACGCCCACTTGGTCGCCGCCAGAACTGCCGCTGGATTCGACTTCACTGGAACGCTGGCGCGCTTGTGCGTTGCACCGCCAATAGTGCTCGGCGGTGTTCGAGACGTGGCGCCCGGCCCTCCGCCGGCGCGCGATACATGGTTCATCGAGCCGGCCAAGGTTTTCGATAACCTCTACTTCGTCGGCTCAAAGATTCATAATTCCTGGGCTCTGACAACCAGCCAGGGAATCATCCTTATAGACACTTTATTCACGTACAACTCGGAAGAAGAAATCGTTGGCGGCTTGAAGAAACTAGGCCTTGATCCGGCCACGGTCAAATACGTCATCATCACCCATGCCCACGCGGATCATGTGGGCGGAGCCAAATTGATGCAGGACCGGTTCGCCTCCCGGATCGTAATGGGCGGCCCGGATTGGGATTCAATTGAAAAGTCCGTGCATGGTTATCCGGCCGGGAAGCCTCGAAGGGACATTGTCGCCGACGATGGCCAGAAGATCACACTCGGAAACGCCACCGTGACAATCGTTACCACGCCCGGTCACACGCCCGGAACATTGTCCATGATCTTCACCGTCATGGACAGCGGCAGGCCGCTCACCGTGGCCTATTCCGGCGGGACCGCATTCAACTTTCCGAGCACCGTGGGTAACTTCGATACTTACATCAAATCCCAACAAAAGATGGCTGCCGCGGCTGCGGCCGCGCACGCGACTATCCTGCTCTCGAATCACTCGGAATTCGATAACGCGGTTCCGAAGATCAAGATGCTCGCGGCTCGGAAGCCGGGCGAGCCACATCCATTCGAGCTCGGAGAAAAGGCGGTCGCGCGCTATTTCGCGGTCACCTCGGAATGCGCGGAGGCGCAGCGGCTCAAGGTGATGGCGCAAGCGAAGTAGAAAAGGCGAATCTCCCTCACCCGCTGGATCCTCGTGGACAATCCCGGTGCGAGTCAACCGACTCGTCTTCAGGCCAAAGCTTTTCCGTACAGCGCCAGCAATCGGCTCCATGCCTTCTCGGCCTGTGCCTCGTTGTAGACCTGCGTATCGGGAGGGCACCAGCCATGCGCGGCGCCCGTGTACACTTCAATTTCCGCGGGCACGTTCACTTTGGCGAACGTCTCTTTCAGAACGTTCTTCTCCTCGGGCGACCGCATATCGTCATTGGCGGCGATCGCGATGAGGAACTGCGCCTTGGTCTTGGAGGCCTGCAGATGTGGGCTGTTCGGCTTGTCTGTGACCAGTCCGCCGCCATGGAATGAGGCGACTGCTCCGACGCGATCGGGCATCGCGGCCGCAGTACGAAACGCGATCGGGCCGCCCATGCAATAACCCTGTGTGCCCACCTTTCGATTCTTGGCTACCGGCGATTGTTTGTCGAGCCAGCCGATGAACGCCTTCGCATCCGTCATCTGCGTCGTCTCGTTCAGACTCTGCGCAAGCGGCATTAGCTGCGGGATTGGAGTGGCGGCGCCGGCGTCCGCGGTCGGAGCTTTCTTGACGCGGTAGAACGGATTCACCACCAGAACGGAGTACCCCGATTCAGCGAGCCTTTTGCCCATCTGGCGCAGCGCCGGCCGCAGCCCGAAGATATCCGGCCACACCAGAACGCCAGGGGCTGTGCCGCTGGCCGGATGCACGAAGTAGCAATCCGCCGTGCCGTCCGGCGTCGTCACGGTCACATCCGATTCGGTCACTGCAACCGCGTTCGCGGTTTGCGGCAGCAGCATGGCCACCCCTGCTCCCAACATCATGCCGAATTGCTTTCGTGTCACCAGACCGAGCGCCTCGTACTCTTTACGGTCGCTCTCAAAATGATCCTGATCGCACATATTCGCTCCTTATTGACACCGCATTCACACCGCGCTATTGTACCTCACCGCAGCTACAGCATCCGCGCGTTCTTCTGCCCCTTGAGAACCAGTTCTGTGGCCAACAGCGCGGCGGCCTGATTCTGGGCCAACTGCGTGCGGTTCACAATGTCTGCAACGAACTGCGGCCCGAACGGCAACGCCAGATTCTTGCAGTCGATGTAGCGGGCCGACTTGCGATCGACGATGAACACGTGATCCCCACCCGGACGTCCGGTAATGTCGATGGTCTTCCGCATTTCTATATACCCCTCGGTTCCCAGAATGAAGGTCCGTTCGTCGCCAAACGCTCCCAGGCCATCCGGAGTGAACCAATCCACGCGAAAGTATCCCAGACCGCCATTGCCCTGGACCAGCATGTCGCCGAAGTCCTGGAACTTCGGGCGATGGCGGTAATTCAAATTCGCCACCTGCGACATCGTCACCTCCGCGACGGTGGATCCAGTGAAGTGAACGAACTCGTCGGCCTGGTGCGAGCCGAGATCGCACAAAGTACCGCCGTAGCGCACCGGATCCCAGAACCAATCGGGACGGGTATCCTCGTTGACGCGATGAGGAGCCAGTTGGACCGTGTGGAGCACACGGCCAATAGCGCCGTCCTTCAACAGCGCAGCCGCGTGGTTTGTCGCTCTGGATTCCAGGCGCCCGTACATGATTCCGAAAATACGACCGGTTTCCTGGACCGTCCGCCGCACTTCGGCTAGCTGCTCCAGCGTGGTGATGGCGGGCTTATCGCTGAGGAAGTCTTTGCCGTGGCGCATCACCCGTACCCCGAGCGCCGCCCGCTGATCGGGAACGGCAGCGGAACACACCAACTGGATAGACGAGTCATTCAGGATTTCATCCTCGCTGCGGGCCACCCTCGCGCCGTCGTAACGCTTCTGAAATCCCGCGAGAGCCTGGGGATTGGTGGAGTGCACCGAGACCAGTTCCCCGCCGCTGCGCCGGATCGTATCCGTAATCCCGTTGATGTGGTTATGATCCAGCCCGATGACCCCGAACTTAATCGTGTGTTCGGGCGGGTGCTCCTGCGTGGCGCCAGTTGCCACCTCATGTGTCGTCTGGCCGGTCTGGAAGGCCAGCGCCGTCTCGGGCAATCGCGCTATGATCCCTGCCGATCCGGCGGCTCTCAGAAGGGAACGCCGACTAATATTATCCGTAGCCATGCCGGTAGTGTAACTGGAAATTAGGGACAGTGCACTCAATCACCGATTTCTCGTCTCGCAGGATGTCTAGCCTCTTGACACCCCGGTCACAGCCCTCACACCGATAATCGCCCGTTCTGATCCAATCACTTCCCCCAATCCACCTGCTGGCCCCGTTAAACCCGTATGCTATTAAAGAATTGAGAGCATCTCCGAACCCTACAACCCCGCCGAGGATGGGTTCGTTTTTTCGACCGCCGAGACGGGGCCGATATAAACCTCCGCCACCTGAACCCGTGCCTCCCCGCTCGTGTGCCAGAATGAAAAAATGCCCGGCGACGAAAAACCAGCCGCCAGCTTCGAGAACGGCCTTCAGGAACTCGAGAAGATCGTCAAGGAAATGGAAGGCGCCGACCTGCCCTTGGAGCGCGCACTCGAGCTGTTTGAAAAAGGCATGCGCCTGAGCGAGACCTGCCGCAAACAGTTGGAAGAAGCCGAAACGCGCATCGAGGTGCTGGTCCGCAAAGGCAATAAGATCCAGGCCGAGCCGTTTCAGCCCGACAAAGCATGACGCTGGCCGAATATGTTGTCGAGCAGCAAATCCGGGTTGAAGACGCGCTGCGGCGTTTGGTCCCCCCGGCATCCACGCCGCCTGAATCCCTTCACAAAGCGATGCGATATAGCCTGTTCGCGGGCGGAAAACGCATCCGGCCCATCCTTTGTATAGCAGCCGCACAGGCCCTCTCCGATTCTCCCCTTGGAATTGAGTCCGCCGCTTGCGCGCTGGAGCTGATCCATACCTATTCATTGATCCACGACGATCTCCCCGCGCTCGATAACGACGACCTGCGCCGTGGCCAGCCCACTTGCCACAAAGTGTTTGGCGAAGCCATAGCGATCCTGGCCGGCGATGCTCTGCTCACTTTCGCGTTTCAAGTGCTCGCGCAGCTCGATTGCGAACCCGATCGCAAGACGCGCCTCATCGAAGAACTCGCCGTCGCTTCCGGCACTGTCGGCGGAATGATCGGCGGTCAGGTAAACGACCTCGAAGGCGAGGGCCAACCTCCTACCGCGGCGTTGCTTGAAGCGATTCATCGTGCCAAGACCGGCGCGCTGCTCAAAGCCAGCCTACGGATGGGCGCGATCTACGCCGGCGCCGATGACGATCAACTGCAGGCGCTCTCCTGTTACGGGGAGCACATCGGGCTCGCGTTTCAGATAGTCGACGACGTCCTCGATGTCGAACAGCCCTCCGAGGCTCTCGGCAAAACCGCCGGTAAGGATGCCAAGCAGCAGAAGATTACCTTCCCGGCCGTCTACGGCTTAGAGCGATCGCGCGCGATGGCCGAGCAGGAGCGCATCGCCGCCCACCTTGCTTTACGCACCTTTGACGATCGCGCCGAGCGACTTCGCGAGTTGGCCGACTTTATCGTTCGCCGCACCGCTTGAGCCCGGCCATGAAACAAAGCCGCCGGCTGGACCTGCTTTTGGTCGAGCGCGGTCTGGTCGAATCCCGAGAAAAAGGCCAGGCGCTGATACTCGCCGGCGAAGTCCTCGTCAACGGCCAAAAAGTAGACAAACCTGGCCACGCCGTCCCTTCAGACTCGAAGATTGAGCTGGCCGAGCAGCCGCGCTACGTCGGACGCGGCGGACTGAAGCTGGAAGCGGCGCTCGATCATTTCCGCATTCTGGTCGCCGGCAAAGTCTGCCTCGATATCGGCTCCTCTACCGGCGGATTCACGGATTGTCTGCTGCAGCGCGGTGCTGCCCGCGTCTACGCCATCGATGTCGGAACCGGCCAGCTCGATTGGAAACTGCGAAACGATTCACGAGTCATAGTACGCGAACAAATGAACGCCCGCTACCTGAGCGCCAATGAGGTCCCGGAGCCGATCGATCTGGCAGTTTGCGATGTGAGCTTCATCTCCATCACAATGATCTTACCGGTGCTGCCGAATTTGCTTGCGAAAAGCGGAGAAATGGTTATCCTGGTAAAGCCCCAGTTCGAATTGGAACGGCATCATGTCGGCAAAGGAGGAATTATTCGCGACTCTGCGTTGCATCAGCAGGCTTGCGGGCGCGTGGATGACGCCGTGAGGCTGCTCGGTTTTCAAACCGCGATCATTCCTTCTCCCGTCTTGGGCGCCGAAGGTAACCAGGAGTTCCTCTTGTATGCCACACATTAGAGTTGCCGGCATCATGGCCAAGCCGGGCATCCCCGAGGCATCCACTCTGGTACCCGAGCTCGTCGGCTGGTTACAGGAACGCCACGTTCGTGTGCAACTGGACGAAGAGTCCGCTCGCTATATAGGCGACAAGGACGGCCTGCCGCGCGATAAGGTCCCCGAGGGCGCGCAACTGGTGATCGTGTTGGGCGGCGATGGTACGTTGCTCGCCGCCGCGCGAGCCGTCGCCGGCCGGGTGATTCCGATCTTTCCGGTTAATTTCGGCGGTCTGGGTTTTCTGACCGCCATCACGCTCGATCAGCTTTATCCGGAACTGGAGCGCGCGTTGCAAGGCGAGCAGCGAGTGGTCCCGCGCCGCATGCTGCATGGCGACCTGGTGCGCGCCGGCCAAACTATCCGTTCTTACGAAGCTCTCAACGACATCGTTATTAACAAGACCCAGATCGCGCGCATGATCGATCTCGAGACTTATGTGGACCAGCAATTCATCGGCACCTTCAAAGCCGACGGCCTGATCGTCTGCACGCCTACCGGCTCTACCGCCTATTCACTTTCGGCCGGCGGCCCCATCCTTTATCCAGCCGTCGCGGCGGTTTGCATCACGCCCGTCTGCCCGCACATGCTCACTAATCGCCCGGTGCTGGTTCCCGATAATATGGTGGTTCGGATCATTTGCCGCGCCTCCGATCACGAAGCGTTCCTGACCGTGGATGGCCAGGTGGGCGAGCCTCTTCTTCACGAAGATCACATCGTCTGCCGCAGCTCGGAGCATTGCGTCCACCTGGTCCGGCCGCCGAAAATGTATTTCTTCGATGTACTCCGGCAAAAACTTAAATGGGGTGAGCGGTGAAAAGACTCTCAATCACAGCTTGGATCTTTATCGCGATGATTCTGGGCGTCGTCCTCGGCGCCGTATTTCCGGATGTCGGCAAAGCCGACTGGGTGGCGGCGCTGGCCAATATGTTTCTGCGCCTGATCAGGTCCATCATCGCGCCGCTGATCTTCGGAACTTTAGTCTACGGTATCGCCGGCACCGGCAGTGTGAAAACCATGGGCCGGATCGGTTTGAAAGCCATCATCTATTTCGAAGTGCTGACTACCATCGCTCTGTTCCTGGGCCTGGGCGCGGTCAACCTGGTTCGCCCTGGCGAAGGGATGACGCTGGAGCGGACCGCCACGGAGACCGGCCTGCCGCAAGTCAGCCCGACATTTTCCGGAACCTTGGAGCATACCTTCCCCGCCAGCGTGATCGATGCCATGGCGCGGGGCGACGTGCTGCAGATCGTAGTTTTCGCTTTCCTGTTCGGCGCGGCCTGCGCGGCCATCGGTTCGAAAGCAGGCCCGGTAGTGACCTTCTGCAAGGCCCTCTCGGAAGTGATGTTCCGCTATACCAAGTACGTCATGTACCTGGCTCCGCTCGGCGTCGGAGCGGCGATGGCCCACACCATCGGAAGCAAAGGCCTGGGCGTTTTATTGGGCCTCGGAAAACTGGTGCTCACCCTCTACGGAGCTTTGGTGATCTTCATTGTTGTCGTGCTGGGCGCGGTCGCCCTGATTGCCCGAATCCCGCTGCGGCCCTTTGTTCGAGCGGTCCAGGAGCCGTTCATCATCGCCTTTTCGACAGCCGCAAGCGAAGCCGCCTTGCCGCTGGCGCTCGAAAATCTGGAGCTCATGGGCGTGCCCAAACACATTGTCGCCTTCGTGCTGCCCACCGGCTACAGCTTCAACCTCGACGGCAGCACGCTCTACCTTTCGCTGGCCTCGGTCTTCGTCGCTCAGGCCGCCGGCATACACATGCCGCTCAGCCAGCAGTTATTAATGATGCTGACGTTGATGCTCACTAGTAAGGGCGTGGCCGCGGTGCCGCGCGCATCGCTCGTAATTCTGGCTGGAACGCTGGCGACTTTTGGCCTCCCGGTTTCCGGCGTGGCCTTGATTCTGGGCGCCGACGCGCTTATGGACATGGCCCGAACATCCGTCAACCTGCTGGGCAATTGCATGGCGACAGTGGTGGTGGCGCGTTGGGAAGGCGTCCACTTCAAGAAAGCGCCGATTACTCTCGACGAAGTGCCGGCCACCGATGCCGCTGCCGGCGGAGCTTAACTTAGCTAAGCTAGCTACGCCAGAGCCGGTTGCGCGACCCCGGCCTTCAGGTGCCAAGGTTTCGCGGGTTTGATCGCGGCATTTACAGCCTCGATATTTTTGACGCCCTCGGTTGACAGCCAATCTTCGAGCGCTTTTACGCCCTTGGTAGCGTAGATCGGAATTCCATCCTTCCAGGTCGCGCGGCCGCACAGAACGCCCGAGTAATCGGTTCCGGCTTCCGCCGCCATTTTCAAGGACTCGACAAACTGAGCATTGCTGACACCGGCGCTCAGATAGATGAACGGCTTCTTCGCTACTGCGGCGGCGCGGCGGAAATAGTCCAGCGCCTCAGTTCGCGAATAGGCCTTCTGACCCTTGTACACGCTGCTGCCTTCCACGAAGTTCGCGTTGATCGGAACTTCCACTTTGAGCACGTCCACATGATATTGGGGCTTAGAAAATTCTTGCATCGCTCCCATCACCACCTGGGGTTTCTGTTTGGCGAACTCGAGACCTTTTTCGTCCCCCCCTTTCGAGTCGTAACCGACGAATTCTAGAAAGAACGGGATCTGGTGGGTCTCGCACTCGGCGCCGATGCGCTCGATGAAGGCGTGTTTGATGTCGTTGACCTGCGGGTCGTCGAAGGGCGTGTAGTAAAGGAGAATCTTGACCGCATTGGCGCCCCAGTCCTGGATGCGCTTGGCAGAAACGTGCGGCAGCAGATCGGGCAAGCGGCCGGGTTTGGTGTTATCGTAGCCGCTCTCTTCATAGGCCAGCAGAAGGCCGGCGTTGGACGAGCGAGCTTTGGCGGCCGGAAGTCCGTATTCCGGATCCAGCAGGATCGCGCTGGCGTGCGGGGTGAGAATTTTCGTCACCGCAGTTTTGAACTCGGTCATCATCTCGGGCGTCACCTGATCGGTCGGAATTCCTTTGGCGCCCGCGATTGCCTTTTGCAGGCTTCCGCGCTGATCCATTGCGGCAGCAGCGATAACGCCATCCTTATTGGAAAGCTTCGTCATGTGGCGCACTTTGCCTTCGGATAGACTCATGTAGTTGCCTTTCTTCCTTGATTCTCGCTCATTCAGCTTCAGCGCGCCGGTGCGGTCATTTGTTGCAGCCGGCGGAAGTACGCTTCAGCACGGCCCACATCGCGAAGGATCTGGGCTTTGAGCGCTTCGGCGTTTTCGAACTTGCGTTCCTCGCGAACCCAACGGAGAAACTCCACTGAGATCTCTTCAGGTGGCGCTCCGTCGAGGCTGGATAATAAATATGTTTCGATGGTGAGCCCGTGACCATTGAAGGTGGGACGGTAGCCGATGTTGGTGATGGAGGGCCAATTCCGAGCGCCATTAATCTCCCGCGTGCGCGTCACGTATACGCCGGTCTTAGGCAGCACCTCGGCCTGGGTGTCTAGGTTCAGGGTCGGCACCGTTTGTTTCGATCCTCTTCCTTCTCCGTGGACCACGCGGCCCTGCAGCGCGTACGGCCGGCCGAGTAATCTGCAAGCCAGCGCAACATTGCCGGCTTCAATCAGCCGCCGGATCTCACTACTCGAAATGATGCGTCTGCGCCACGAAATCGCCCCGACAATTTCCGTACTGAAGCTGTATTTGTCACCCAACACCGCCATTGTTTCCGCGTCGCCCGCCGCGCGGTGTCCGAAGCGGAAGTTGTCGCCAACCAGCACAGCGCGAGCGTTCAGCTTGTCGGCCAAAATCTCGCGGACAAACTCTTCGGGAGTGAGCTTGGCGATTTCGGGCGTGAACGGGAGAATCAGAACCTCATCGATTCCCTGCTCCAGCATTAAGCGCGCGCGTTGCTCGGGAGTGGTGAGAAGACGCGGCGCGCGATCGGGCGCGACCAACTTGCTAGGATGTGGATCAAACGTGAGGACCGCGGACTTCCAGCCTTGCTCGAGCGCAATGGCCCGGACGCGCTGCATGATCTGCCGGTGCCCTTTGTGAACGCCATCGAAATTCCCGATGGTGATGGCACAGGGGCCGAAGTCGGACAGCACTTCCGCGAGATTGCGATAGATCATTGCGCCCTGCCTTCAACCTGGATTTCGAGTCCGTCGTACGCCAGGTGAACGTTGGGAGGCAGTTTTTCTTCCGTCGGCGCGTGCGCGAGATCGTGGCAGATGTGCGTAAAATACGCCCGCTTCGGCGCGAGTTTTTCGACCGATTGGAGTGAGCGCTCGACGGTGGAGTGGGTGGGGTGCGGCCGGTGGCGCAGGGCATCCAGGAACAGCACGTCAAGCCCACACAGCAGCTCCATGGATTCGTCCGGGATGTCGCTGTGATCGGTCAGGTACGCTGCCGCGCCAAACCGGAAACCGTAGACAGTCCCCTTGCCGTGGCAAAGCCGGATGGGCGTGAACGGCAAGCCGAAGATGTCGATGGGCGCTGTATCGAACACGTGAGTGACCAGCCGGGGCCGGGAGGATTCCGTTTTGTGATTGTCGAAGATGTACTGGAAGCAGCGGCGGATATTGTCCAAGGTCTCGGCCGATCCGTAAATGGGAATCACCCCGCCCTGCTTGAAGTTGAAAGGGCGAACATCGTCGAGGCCCATGACATGATCGGCGTGCGAGTGAGTGAACAGAATCGCGTCGATTCTCTCGATGTGGGCCCGCAGGGCCTGCTGGCGGAAATCGGGCGTGGTGTCGATGAGGACGCCGTGGTCCTGGAACTTAACATAAATCGATGGCCGCAGGCGTTTGTCGCGCGGATCGTCGGAGCTACAAACGGCACAATGACATCCGATGGTAGGCACCCCTACGCTGGTGCCCGAACCGAGCACCGTTATGCTGAGCGATTCGACGGGCATTTTTAAGAACTGGCCTGTCCTTCTGACTTGGGGGGCTCATCGGCGGGAGCTACCGTTTCGGCGGCGCCGGCGGCGGTCTTCTTCTGGTGTTGTTCCAGGGCCTGGACGAAGCGGAAGCGCAGTTCAGTGAGCGCGTTCTCGATGAGCCGCTGTTCCTCAATAGAGAGATTGCCGCGCGTTTTTTCCTGGATCATCGCCAGCAGATCGATGCTGTGGCGCGCCATGCGGAACTCGGGCTCCGGCCGCTCCTTCTCGTCGCCGAAATACAGCAGCCCGAGATGGACCTCGATCTGGGTCTTCAGGGAAAGCACCAGGAAGTCGAAAGTGGCCGGCGGCAGTGGGTATTCCTTCTCGCTCATCTTATTCATTATTTTAACTTGTGCGTGGTGGTGTTCGCGCTCCCATAAGAGATAGCCCCTATATCTACCAGATAGAAAAGATTGATTGGCGCTGGGAAGGGAACTCGGTTACTCTTGTCTCATAGCCCGGCAGTGAGAGGTTACTGCCGGCAATCTGCGGTCCTCGAAGACATACTTCATTTTTTCCCGGTTGAAATTCTGGCGTGTATCTACGCCCTCGCAGGCCGGAGGCTTGCGCCACTGAAACCGAAAAAACACAATCGAAAGGATTATTCACAATGACTGTCCGATTTCTGAAATTAATGCTGCTGTTCAGCAGCCTGCTCGCGTTCACGGTAGCCCTGAACGCTCAATCTGAAGTAGTGACCGTTCACATTCCGTTTGCTTTTAAGGCCGCTGGCAAGACGCTTCCAGCCGGCGATTATCGCGTGGACAGGGGCGAAGCATCGAGCGTCCTGGTCATGCAGGATGGCCACGGCGATTCGGCCGCGTTTCTTACGATGGCGGTTGACCGCGGCAAGCAGTCCGACGGTGCTGCCCTGGTATTTGAGCGGCACGGCTCCGCGCTCGTTCTTTCCGCCGTCCGATCAGGTAACGACCAGGTTCGTGTTTTGTACGGATCCGATATGCGGCCGGGGCACGCTGCGCTTAAATCCACAGCTCTTGCAGCGCCGGTTCGGCACTAAATTCATCCCCCCGTCTAGGAGGTTGCTGAAAAAGTCTTTCAAGAGCTCACATTGGCAGGTCGGGGACCTGCTCCACAACTCCAGGTCAATGACTTAGCTCTACACGTGGCGCAGGTCTCCGACCTGCGAGAGATTTTTTCAGCAACCTCCTAGCCGGCCTTCAAAACAGTTCCCGAGGGCCGGCTGGTTTTTGAAGCTGGCTCGCCGCTACTAATGCGCGGAAGCAATGAATTGGCGAATTTGTTGTTCTTCGACCTTGGAAGGGTGACTTGCCAGCGCAAGCCGTAGTTCGATCTCGCCCTTCTGTTTGTCGCCGTGCTTCAACAGGGACAGACCGTAATGATAATGGTATGTCGAGTTGGCCGGTTGTTGGCGGGTGAGAGTGCCGAAGACCTGCATGGCGCTTTGCGGCATGCCTTTTTTTAGGTAGATCCAGCCAATGGTGTCGTCGACGACCGGTTGCTGCGGCATTTTCCTTTTGGCCTGCTCAGCCAATTTCAAGGCCTCCTCGAGATTATTTCCCGAGTCAGCCATCAGAAATGCAAGATTATTCAACGCCATAGGATTATCGGGCTGCAACTTCAGTAGCTTCCGGTAGACGGCGATGGCCTCCTCTTTTCGCCCGGCTTGATCGAGCACCGAACTCAGACGCATGGCAATGGTAGTGTCCTTAGGATCTAACTGCACGGCCTTTTGAAGGCTCGCCAAGGCTCGGTCCTTCTCACCTTTCTTGTCGTAGAGTTCGCCCAGATAGAACTGGAGGACGGCAGCTTTGGGGTTGCTGGAGGCCAACTGCTGATACTGATCGATGGCCAGATCCAACTTTTCAGCTTTCGCGGCTGTGGCCGCCAGGTCCAGGCGGATGGCCACGCTGTCTGGAGCGCTCTTTAGCTCGTCGCTTAGTAGCTTGATTGCCTTGTCGGATTGCCCGCCCAACTCCAGCGCCTGCACCAGCGCTTGCAGGGGCCGGACGTCTTTGTCTCCGGGCTGGTAAAGTTTTTGAAAGAGCTCAGTGGCCTCCCGGAGTCTCTTTTCCCGGATGTCCAAGAAACCGAGCTGCAACTGCGCGTCCACGAACTTGGGCTGCTCTTTAATCAGGTTGTTCAGATCTTCCCGAGCTTCTTTCAGTCGGTCCAGACCTTGCTCGCTCATAGCCCGCCGCAGCCTGGCTTCGGGGTCGTTCGGCTGAAGTGCCAGAATATCGTTGGCATAGCGGAGGGACTGATCGAATCGGCGGGTTTCAATGCCGATGTCTGCCAGATGAAAGCGCGGAGGGATCAGACTCGGCCTCAGCTTGATCGACTCCTCGAACTGCCCGGTAGAGAGAGCAAGGTTGCCCTGGGCCATGAGGGCGCGGCCTAAGTTGTAGCGGGCGATTGGATCGTCTGGTTTGTTCTTGACGACTTCCGTTAGCTCCTGGACCGCCGCGTCGATCTTCTCGCGCTCCCCACTGTTTAGAAGCAAGCCGGCTTTCACGCTCTTTAAACTGGCGCTCTTCGGGTCCGCGGCAACCATCTTGTCGACTTCTTGCAGGGCAGCGTCCTTTTGGCCCTGCACCATGAGGAGATTGGTAATTCTCTTCTGAAACAACTGGGCTTGCTTAGGATCGTCCTTGGCGCCCTGCTCGAATTCGCGTCGAGCCTGATCGAGCTGCCCAATGTCCGTGTAGAAATCGCCCACCAAGATGTGAGCATCCGGGAATTCTTTGGAGTGGTCTTTGATTACCTGCAGCGTAGCCTCCATGTCGGTTCTTTTTCCGAATGCATAGAAGTGGCCGGCGAGTTGGGTGAGATAGCGTGCCGTCTTGGGATTATTGGCGACTTTCGCCCGCATGATCTTTTCAGCATCCGCGAGCCGGCCGGTGAAAAGGTAATGCTTATAGAGCAGGTCGTAGATCTGCGGGAACGTTGATTTGTTGTTGATCAGATCCCATGCGGTTTTTTCAGCTTCGCCATCGAGTTTCAGTTTAAACAGTGCCTGCGAAAGGGACAGGACAATCTCGGGCTGATTCGGTTTGACCCGGTTGGCCTTCCGAAAGAAATCGGCTGCGTCCGCAGTTTTGTTCTCAGCCGTTGCCAGGTGGCCTTTAATGCGCAATCCGTCGAAAGAGTTGGGATCTTTCGCGAGCAGATCGCCGGAGAGCTGGTTGAGTTGATTGTAAAGATTAGCAGGATGCTTTGGATCCGGGAGATAGAGCGCTAGGGCAAAGTCTGCGAGCCGGATCTTGACATCAGGGCGATTTGGGAGCAGGTCGGCCGCCCTCGACATACTATCGTACGCCTCGTGCGTCTTGAGCAATTGCAATTCGGTAAGCGCCAGGCCGTAGTGCGCTTCCCCATAGTTGGAGTCTTTCTGAAGCGCTTTCTTATAATTTAGTTCCGCCTCCGCATAATTGCCGGAGGTAAACAGCTTATCAGCCTTTTTAGTAATTGCTTCCGGTCTGACCCGGCAAGCCATGGTTGATACCAGCAGAAATACTGTAGCAAAGCAAAGAAGGAGCTTGCTCATATGACGAAGAATCGTCAGAAGCAAGCTCCTTCTATAGTTTGACGTCAAGATAAGACTCACAGCAGAGTAGCACTCACAGCGGAGCCGTATGACCCCGCTGCACCACAATACATATGACGACCTGAGCGGGGTTCAGGCCTTCTCGGCGGCTTTCGCGTTCAACTTGCTGCGCCGGTATCCCAGGAAAGCCAGGAGGCCGATGAGCGCGAGACTGGTACCCAGTTGGCCGGGCTCAGGAGTCGAGGATTGGGTGATTTCACCGTAAACCGAAACGCCAAATAAGTTTCCAGCCGCGCCGGTCGCGATGGTCTGCTCGACGGCGCCCGTAGCGATGTTGACCCGCCAAAGGTCGCCCGTGGAGAAGTCGCCGGTCCAAAAGTCTGTCCCATTGGGATCCAGGTTCAAGGCAAAAAGGCTGCCCGCCGACCCCGGGATTACATAGGTTTGAACAACGGCGCCCGTGGTGAGATTTACACGGTCGACAGTGGCGCTGTCGGCCACCAGCGCTGTGCCGTCACCAAGGAGACGTATAGCATAAGCAGCGCCGCCACTCATGGTGCCGATGTTGGCCCCCTGCGTATGCGTGGACGTGTCGTAAGTCAGGATAGTGTTGCCTTCCGAGGTGTAATAAAGGGTATGCTGATCTGCTCCCAAGTCGATCCAGTCCGAACCGCGATCTTGCGTGGCGACCGCGAAGTTGTTGATCGGAGCGCCTGCGCCGTTGAACTCCAGCACGTTGGCAGATCCGCTAGCCTGGCCCACAAAAACGTTGCCGGAGCCGTCGAACAGAATCGACTCGGGCGTGGCATTGTAGCCGCTTCCAAAAGTGCCTATCAAAGCACCGGTGTTGCTGAACTCGCTCACATTCGAGGCGGAGAAATCAGTCACGTAGAAGTTTCCGGTGTTGACATTTGTTACGGAACCGGTAGTGAATCCGCCTAAGCCAGTATTAAGGGTGTCCAGAAGCACGCCGGTGGGATCGTACACCTGCACGGTGCCGCCTCCGGTGGAAGCGAAGATGTCGCCAGTCCCGAAAGTGACGGCGGAGGCCGTCGTCGAGAAAAATAGAGCCCCGATTGTTAACATCAGGGAGATCTGAAGCCAATGTCTACTCATGTGTCACCTTTCCTGTAAGTCTTCTGTCAAACCAAGCTGTTATTGCTGAGGACTCACCCATCGTAATGTGTAACCGTAGTTGGGTCAATAACGTAGCGCTGGTTTTCGTACTATGGATGCCCCTTTTAGTACTAGTAATAGGACTTTAGCCTGAACAACTCCCATGGGCCAGGCGCCGCAGGCGGGTGATCCCAGCAGAAAGCGGCTTACTCTATAAAGCGGCTTACTCTATATGGATAAGACTCACGAAAGAATCAGGCTCGACCGCGGAACGTTGAACCGGTCGTTGGACCCCCGCGCAGTCGACGGGCTAGGCGGTTCGAGTTCTCTTGATTCGCCGAAAGCCGAAACGCCAAACAGTCGAAGGAGCCGGTAACGATCTGCTCGATAGGGCTGCTAGCGAGGTTCACTTTCCAACGGTCGCCGTTGCCGAAGTCGCCGGTTCGGAACGAGGTCCCGTTAGAATCAAGGTTCAGTTTTGTGGTGTTTGACACGGGTTAACTATAGTTGCCTCACGACCTTGGGACAATCGCGGTGTTTCTTACGGTCTTTGGTAGACTGGGGATTCATCCCACGGAATGCCGGCCGATCCACAAACTACAGGAGAGAAATTCGAGCGTCTGGTCGCGATCATGGCGCGGTTGCGAGCTCCCGGCGGCTGCCCGTGGGACCGCGAGCAGAGCTTCGATACCATCAAGCCCTATCTGCTCGAGGAGACTTACGAGGTCCTGGAAGCGATCGACAAGCGCGACTGGCCGGCCCTGGCCGACGAACTCGGCGATCTGCTGCTGCAGGCCGTTTTCTTCGCGCAGATGGCCGCCGAAGAAAACAAATTCGGCATAGATGATTCGATTGACGCGATCGTCCAAAAGCTGATCCGGCGGCATCCGCACGTGTTCGCGGACGGTGAGGCTAAGACGTCCGACGATGTCAAGCGGCGCTGGGACGAAATCAAAGCCGATGAGAAAAAGAGCAGGGGCGAGCCTCTGCGCGGGCTGCTCGAATCGGTCCCACGCAATTTGCCGGCATTGGTAGAGGCCCAGCAGATCGCTTCTAAGGCCGCGGGTGTCGGGTTCGATTGGGAAAATGCCGACCAGGTGCTCGACAAGCTGGATGAAGAACTGGACGAGCTGGCCGTGGCGCGCGAAGGTGGATCACGCCAGGAGTTGGAAGGTGAAATCGGCGATCTGCTGTTCGTGCTGGTGAACCTGGCGCGGTTCGTGAAGGTGGATCCGGAACAGGCCTTGCGCAAGACAAACGCGAAGTTCCGCAAGCGATTCGCGCATGTGGAAGCGGGCGCTAAGCTGCCGGGGGCGACCATCGAAGAGATGGAGGCACTCTGGCAGGAGGCGAAGCGTGCCGATGATTGAGACGCGGGCGCTGACGACCCACGCCGAATTCAACGACGCAGTCCGGCTGCAGCAGGAGATTTGGGGATTCAAGGATGTCGAACTCCTGCCGTTGCGGCTGTTCGTGGTAGCGACCAAGATCGGGGGGCAAGCGTTCGGAGCGTTTGACGGCAAGCGCATGGTGGGTTTCTGCCTTTCGATTCCGGGGCTGAAGTCCGGCGGAAAAAGCTACCTGCATAGCCATATGCTGGGCGTGCTACCGGGTTACCGCGACTCGGGCGTGGGCCGCGGGCTCAAGCTGGCGCAACGCGGCGATGCGCTGGCGCGAGGGATCGAGTTGATTGAGTGGACCTTCGATCCGCTCGAAATCAAGAACGCGTATTTCAATATCGAACGGTTGGGAGCGGTAGTCCGCCGCTACGTTCTCAACCAATACGGCACAACCACCAGCCATCTGCATGGAGGCTTGCCAACGGATCGCTGCGTGGCGGAGTGGTGGATTGGAAGCCCGCGAGCGAAAGCGATCATCGCCGGAGAGAAGTTCCAGCGCAGTCCAGTAGCGGCGCGCATCGCGATTCCGGCGGAGATCGCAGAGCTTCGAACCAAGGATCCAGCGCGGGCGCGCGCAATTCAGAAGCAAGCCAGCGAAGAGTTCACGCGAGCGTTCGATCGGGGACTGGCCGTAATCGGGTTTGAGAAATCGGCCCAAGCCGGGACATACTTACTGGGGAAATGGGAATGCAAATAGAAAGAATCACGCTACGGCAGATCAAGATGCCGCTGGTCCATTTCTTTGAGACCAGCTTCGGCCGCACGACCGATCGCCACATGGTGTTGGTGGAAGTTTCCTCCGGCGGCGTTTCCGGGTGGGGCGAGATTACGGCCGGCGAGAATCCGTTCTACAACGAGGAGTGGACGGAATCGGCGTGGCTGATCGCGCGCGATTACGTGGCGCCGCAAGTCTTGAATCACAAGTTCGAAACCGCGGCGTCGGTGGGCGCCCGGACGGCGCACATTCGCGGGCACAGGATGGCACGGGGCGGCGTGGAAGCTGCGGTGTGGGATCTGGAAGCGCGCATGCTGGGCCGTCCGCTGTATCAGCACATTGGCGGCGGCGCCAGGCGCGAGATTCCATGCGGCGTGTCGATCGGAATCCAGGAATCAGTGCCGCAGCTACTGCAGAAGATAGAGACCGAGCTGGCCGCCGGATATCAGCGCATCAAGATGAAGATCAGCCCGAATTGGGACGTGGATGTGGTGCGCGAGGTGCGGCGCAGGTTTCCGGACACGCTGGTGATGGCGGACGCAAATTCGGCTTATACTTTGGCGGATGCGGCTCGTCTGAAATGTCTGGACGAATTCGGATTGATGATGATCGAGCAGCCGCTGGCGCACGACGAAATTATCGACCATGCCAAGCTCCAGGCCCAGCTCAAGACTCCGATCTGCCTGGACGAATGCATACGGTCGGCGCATCATGCCGAGCAGGCGCTGGCGATGGATGCCGGGCGGATCGTCAACATCAAGCTGGGCCGCGTGGGAGGATTTGCCGAGGCCAAGAAAGTGCACGACGTCGCGCAGGCGGCTGGCGTACCGGTGTGGTGCGGCGGGATGTTGGAGTCGGGGATCGGGCGTGCGCACAACGTGGCGCTGGCGACGCTTCCGAACTTCGTGTTACCGGGCGACGTCTCGGCGAGCAAGCGCTACTGGAAACGCGACATCATTCATCCGGCTGTGGAGACGACGCCGCGCGGGACTATCGAGGTTCGCGACGCGCCGGGCTTCGGATACGATCTGGATATCGATTTCATCAAATCCATCACGGTTCGCCAGGAAAGTATTCCGTGAGCGAGGCGCGGCCATCCGAGGCTCGCCTGTATTCGCTGCTCGGTTTGATGCTGCTGTTCTGGTCGCTCAACTACATCATCGGCAAGGTCGCGCTGCGGGAGTTCCCGCCGGTACTGTTGACCTGCTGGCGAACAACCTTTGCGGGCGCGTTTATTCTCCCAATTTATTTGTGGCGCGAGAGCGGAAAGCGTCCAGCGCGCACGGGGCAAGAATTGGGCGGGCTGTTGCTGCTGGGCATCTTCGGCGTGGTCGCAAACCAGTTGTTCTTCGTCGTGGGACTGGCGTGGACCAGCGTGGCGCACGCCTCCATCGTCGTGACGCTGATGCCGATCCTGGTGCTGTTGCTGGCGGCATTGCTTGGCCAGGAGCGCATTACGGCGCGCAAGGTAGTGGGGATGGTTATCGCAGCGACCGGGGTGGGCGTACTGCAACTGGAAAAAGGAGGCGGATCGGGCGCGACGCTGTTGGGAGATTTCTTCGTATTCATGTCCGGAGTGGCACTGGCGATCTTCACAGTGAGAAGCAAGCAGGTCGGGAAACGCTTTGGAAGCCTGACGATCAATAGCGTGGCATATATCGGCGGAGCGCTGGCGATGGCGCCATTCACGGTCTGGCTTAGTTTGCGCTACGGACTTGCGCGGGCCAGCGCCGCGGCGTGGTGGAGCGTGGCTTACATGGCTCTGTTTTCTTCGGTGATCGCTTACCTGATATACAACTATGCCCTTACTTATATGCCGGCCTCGCGCGCATCGGCGGTTTCGTATCTGCAGCCTTTGGGGGCGACGCTGCTGGCCGTCCTGTTGCTGGGCGAATCCGTCACCACGGCCGTGGCGATTGGTGGCATGCTCGTATTAACCGGGGTCTTTGTAACGGAACGCGCCTGAATGTCGGACTTCTTTCAACTGCTGAAGAACAACCGCAATTATCGCTATACCTGGAGTGGGCAGGTGGTGAGCGAGATCGGCGATCACTTCAACAACGTCGCGGTGTTCAGCCTGGCACTGGCGAATACGCGATCGGGAATGGTGGTCACGGGCGTGATGCTGGCGCGGGCGATTCCGGCGGTGATGGCGGGACCCCTGGCTGGAGTGGTGCTGGATCGCCTGGATCGCAAGAAGATCATGATCGCGAGCGACCTGGTGCGGGCCGTGGTGGCGCTGGGATTCATTCTGGCGATTCCTCGCAAGGACACGTGGCTGCTCTACATCCTGAGCGCACTGCTGATGTTTGCTTCGCCGTTCTTTACCAGCGGGCGTTCGGCGATACTTCCCACGATTGCGAGTAAAGAAGAACTGCACACGGCGAATTCGCTGACGCAGACTACGCAGTGGATGACACTGACGATCGGAGCGTTTTTAGGTGGCACCAGTGTGACGCAGTTCGGTTACGAGTGGGCGTTTGCGTTCAATGCCATGTCGTTCTTGTTTTCGGCAGCGAGTATCGCAAGTTTACATCTGAAGGGCGGCAGCTTCAAAGCGCAGCGGCGGACCGGATTGACCGAGGCCGAGGTGGTACGGCCCTGGCACGAATACACCGAGGGACTGCGGTACATGAAATCGTCGCCGCTGATTCTGGGGATCGCACTGCTGTCGGTGGGATGGGCGTCGGGAGGCGGCGCAGCGCAGATTCTGTTCAGCCTTTTCGGAGAACTGGTTTTCAATCGCGGACCGGCGGGGATTGGATATTTGTGGGCCGCAGCGGGAGTGGGGCTGTTGATCGGAGGCATGTTCGCGCATTGGCTGGGCAAGCGGATTTCGTTTGGGGCGTACAAGAAGACCATCAGTATTTGTTACGTGATCCATGGCGGATCGTACGTGATATTCAGCCAGATGCCGTATTTCTGGCTGGCGGCGATTTTTCTGGCGGTGTCGCGGGCGGCGATCGCGGTAAGCTCGGTGCTGAACGTTTCACAATTGCTGCGGCACGTTTCGGATGAATTTCGGGGCCGCGTGTTTGCGACCATGGAGACGATGTCGTGGTCGATGATGATGCTGTCGATGATGGGAGCCGGCATCGCTTCGCAGCACTGGAGCCCGCGCGCGATTGGAGTGGTGTCTGGATTGTTGAGCTCGAGCACGGCGTTTTTTTGGTTGTGGGCGAATTGGACAGGACGGTTGCCGGAGCCGGCGGCGGCGGGAGTGGATCCAGACGAGGTGGAAGTCCACGGGGACCCGGTGGTGTAGATGGAAGCCAAAACAGTATTGATCACCGGTGCGGCTAAGCGAATCGGCCGCGGCATCGCGCTGCGTCTTCATCAGGCCGGATACCGGGTTGCGATTCATTATGGGAATTCGGAGAAGGAAGCGCGGGCGACGGCTGAAGAGTGCGGGTCGGCTCCGCTATTTCAGGCGAACCTCGAAAGCGTAAACGACATCCGGCGGATGTTTGGTGAAGTGGGCCCGATCTATGGGCTGGTGAACAACGCCGCGCGATTCCGGCGCCGCGATCCGTTGGAAGTGACCGAATCCGATTGGGACTTCATCCACAGCGTGAATCTGAAGGCGACGTTTTTCTGTTGCCAGCAAGCGGCGCTGCTAATGAAGAAGTCGGGTGAAGGCAGGATCGTAAATATCAGCTCGCTGGGCGGGATACGCCCGTGGGAAATGTACGCGCACTATTGCGCGTCGAAGGCGGGAGTGATCATGCTGACGAGGGCGCTGGCCAAGGCGTTCGCGCCGGAGGTCACGGTGAACTCGGTGGCTCCGGGTGTGATTCTATCATCGGGCCAGGAGCCTCGGATAAAAGAGATGATCGCGGCCACGCCGGCGCGCAGGTCGGGAACGGTGGAAGAAGTAGCTGACGCTGTGCTCTATTTTCTCAACGCGACCAACTTCGTCACCGGTCAGGTGCTAGCGGTGGATGGGGGCTTAAGCCAGAGATAAAATCGCCGGTCGGAGACCTGCGCTACTCGACGTTCACTTTAGTGCCCTTGGTATCGTGCTGCGAAAGATGGTCGATGCGGGCGTCGAGCATGCTGCGCATGCCTTTCAACACTTCTACTCGCGCGTTGCGAAAGTGCTGGCGGGTGCCTTCGGGCCACAGATGATCGATGAACGCCTCGATCTGCGGTGCAGCGAAGGTGCAAAAAAAGCATCCCGGGGGGTGAGCGGTATTTTGTTTTTCTTCCATGTCAGCCTTCCTTCATTTCCACTGTTAACATTTTATTCGACAATGTGGCCCGCGTGGGATTCAGGGCGGCCATGGAGGTGGGCAGCCCGATATGGCGGCGCAGGGTGCCTATCTCGATCACCAGCTCGTCGCCTTTCTTGAATAGCCCGATCTCACCTTTGACGGCAAAGGGTAGCCGCAAGCGCACTTCGTAATGGGCATTGATCTTTTCGAAGGTATATGGCGCTTCGGTGCGAACGATGGCGGATGGATCTTCTTTTTCGCTGTAAAGCACATTGGCGAGCTCGGTGAGGCGCTCGCGTCCCAGCACCTCGTGCGTAAAGAGGGGAACGCGCTTCATCGCGACCGGGGCGAAGTATTCTTCGATCTCATCCAGGACCTTGGCTTGGGAGGCGCGCCACTGGTCGAACCAGGTGTCGGTGACGGCTTCGGGCAGCACGCGATTGACGATGATGGCGTCGACGGTGAGACCGTGCAGCGAGAAATAGACGAAGGCGCGCTGCGTTTCGCGGAGGACCATTTTTTCGGGATTGGTTACCAGACGGACGCTGGTGATTTTGGGATTTTCCAGAAGGTCGGCAATGCCCTCGAGACGTCCGAACAGATGCTTGATGTTGGCGAAGTAGCTGTCGGTGGGCAGCTCGACCGGAGAGATGCGATTGGCTACGGGCCGTACGGCTTTGAGCAGGCCGCGCTGGAATGGAAAGACGTGCTTCATGTACCAATCGAGCGTAGTGGGCATGCTGACGAAGCGCATCGACTCGGCGGTGGGAGCACAGTCGAGAATGATGACCTGGTAACGATCCTCGCGGCGGAATTGATTGACATACATCATGGCGCTCAACTCTTCCATGCCGGGGAGGATGGCGAGCTCCTCGGCCTCGACGTCGCTGATGCCGGTGGTGCGGAGGACGGAGACGACGTAGGTGGAGATTTCCCGCCAATGGCGTTTGATTTCCTTCTGTATGTTGACCTCTTGGATGGCGAGGTTGGAGTCAATTGGATAAGGGTCGTTGGTTTTTTCCTGGAAGAGGCCGGTATCGAGGTCAAACGCGTCGGCCAGGCTATGGGCGGGGTCGACACTCATCACTAAGGTGCGGTAACCGAGCCGCGATAATTGCAGGCCGGTCGCGGCGGCAATGCTGGTTTTGCCAACACCGCCTTTGCCGCTGAAGAGCAGAATGCGCATGCCTTCATTCTAGCGGGCGACGATAGTACTTTCGTTTGTAACTTGCGATTTAACGGGGGCCTGGCGTCAAATAAGTTCAAGCCGAGGGGCGTGACTGCGATAAGGGATTAGTGAGCCGGTTCGTAGACAACGCGATGCAGATTCTAAATGCTGCCGAAAGCGTTGCAGAATCGGGGCACACGCCCTCGGACATGACTATTTTGATGACCCCGCAGGGGATTCGGATGATCGCCGACTCGGATTGGCCGCTTGAATCCCTGCAACTGCAGCACGGGGCGGAGATGGCTTATCGAGTGAGCCAAAGCGCAATCATTGTGCGCGTTGAGGGGCGGGCAGGTTCTCGGACTTGTCTGTTCGAAACCGCAAAGCCGGAACAGGCCGCCCGCGCCCTCCTCCACGCTACGCCCAATTATCACTGGATGACACCCCAGCTCCAGGCCGCGTCAGAGCCCGGCGTCGCGTAAGAACTGCGCTGATTCTTCCGGCGGCGTGGGATTGATGTAGAATCCGGCGCCCCATTCAAATCCCGCCACTCTGGTAAGCCTCGGAATGATTTCCAGGTGCCAATGATAATGATCAAGCGGGGCAGCGTGGATGGGAGCGGTGTGAATCAAAAAGTTATAGGCGGGGTATTCGAGGACCTTTTCCATCTTGCGGATGATGGCGCGCATGGCCCAGGCCAGGCTCTGAATGAGACTCGGATGAGCGGTCTCGAAGTGTGAGTTGTGAGCGCGAGGAATCACCCACGTTTCGAAGGGAAATCGCGGGGCGTAGGGCGAGATGACCAGGACCTCGTCGGTCTCCAGGATGACGCGGGCCCCGTCGGCGGACTCCTGCCGGACAATGTCGCAAAACACGCAGCGCTCTTTGAATGCGTAATAGCGCCGGCCGCCGTCAATCTCTTCTTGCACCTGGATTGGCACAACCGGGAGCGCGATGATCTGGGAATGGGTGTGTTCGAGCGAAGCCCCGGCAGCTTCGCCGTGATTCTTGAACAAGAGAACGTAGCGCAGGCGGCTATCGCGTTTAAGGTCGAGGATGCGGTCGCGGAAAGCCCAGAACAGATCTTCAACGCGCTTTTCGGGAAGATCGGCGAGTGATATTTTGTGGTCCGGGCTTTCGATGATTACTTCGTGCGCACCGACCCCGCTCATACGGTCGTAGAGACCTTCGCCCTCACGATCGAGCACGCCTTCGACGCGGAGAGCCGGGAACTTGTTGGGAACCACGCGCAGATTCCAGTGCCCGTTGCCGTTTTCTCGATATGAGAGAATTTCCGGCGCCGTATCGGCCTCATGGCCGAGGCAGAAGGGGCAGCGTCCGTTGGGCACAGGCAGGTCGTGGGTGCGGGTGAAGTCGCAGGGACGCCGGGCGCGAGTGGTGGAGATGATGACCCAACGGCCGGTTACGGGGTCTTTGCGAAGATCTGGCAACGCTCAAGTCCTTTTGTTACAGAATTTTGTGGCGTGAACGTAAGATTATACCTTAAGGCTAAGCCGCGCTGGATCCGAAGACATCGCGTAGATGGGTGACCGAGGGCGGCGTGGTAAAGACAACGTTGACGGCGTCGAAGCGGACATTCTGCCATTGAACATCGGCGTGGCGCGCGAATTCGCGGGCTGCGCGGATCAAGCTGGAGCGCTTTTGTACGCCGATGGCGCGGTCGGGAGCGCCATAGTCATCTGTCTGACGAGATTTCACTTCTATGAAGACCAGGCGATCATCCTCCCAACCGACTAGGTCGATTTCACCGGCGCCGGAAGCCATGCGATAGTTGCGGGCAACGATGATGATCCCGTGGCGCTGCAAGTAACGGTGCGCGATGTCCTCGCCGCGACGGCCTAGAGCATGGTCGGGCGCGAGGTGGCGCTGGCGGGCGTGATGCCGGATCACATCGGCGAATTCGTACAGGCGACCCATCATATCTAAGCGCCTTAACCCGTCTCTCTGTAATCGGATCTTGCGGTGATTACCTTTATGCCGCTGTCGGGAGTAGTCCCAGGAGGAGAGTGTTGAGAGGCGGAAGAAGATCTCATCGAAAACGTTCACACGAGTGTGAACGCTGCATGCAAGAGCGCGTGCGCCATCAAGTCATTTGAGAGCTTCGAACTCGAACTCCATCACTTTGCCGCGGATGATGTAGCAGAGGTAATACTCCCAGAAGCGGCGGAAGCGTGGAAAGTGGTTGACCAGGAATTCGAAGCCGAGCCAGCGCCAGAAGGCGAGCAGGCGGACGTGTACGCGCAGTTCGCGAAAGCGCGCGCGCGAATAGTAATCGTAGCCGCCGTGATCGGGTCCGAAATAGCGGAACGAAAAGCTGTTGAGATGCCAGCGGTGGGTGGGATCGCAGAAAGAGCTGAAGTCGGTGTAATGAGGAGTGACGATCAAGACTCGACCGGAGGGTGAGACGACGCGGTGGAACTCCTCCATGGCGCGGATGACGTCGGAGACATGCTCGATGACATGCACGGCGCGGAGCGAGGCAAACGAGTTGTCGCGAAACGGGTAAGGAAAACGGTCGAGGTCGCAGATGACGTCGGCACGGCTGCGCGGATTGCGATCGATGCCGATGGCGCCTGGATATTTGTTGATGCCGCATCCGACGTCGAGCGTGCGTTGGGATGAGGACGACCCGGCTAGGGCACCAGCTTCAGACATTCCTCCAGTGTATCCACGGCGAAGTCGGCTTGATCGCGCGTGATAATGAGCGGCGGGCAGAGACGGATGGAATTGCGTCCCGCGCCGAGAACCAGCAGGCCACGCTCGAAGGCTTTCGAGACTAATTGATTGCGCAACTCGGGCGCGCGATCTTTGGACTGCTGATCCTGTACGATCTCTATTCCGATCATCAGGCCCAGGCCGCGGACATCGCCGACGTGGGGGAAGCGGCGGGGCCAATGGCGGGTGCGGTCGAGAATATGGCCGCCGATACGCGCTGCGTTTTCGATCAGCTCGCGCTCCAACAGGTCGATGGTGGCAAGCGAGGCCGCCACTGCAACCGGATTGCCGCCGAAGGTAGAGGCGTGCGCGCCGGCGGGCCAATCCATCAGCTCAGCGCGAGCGATCATGGCGCTTAACGGCAAGCCGCTGGCGATGCCCTTGGCGGAAGCGAGGATGTCGGGAACCGCGTTGAAATGATCGGCCGCCCACATGCGTCCGGTCCGGCCCATGCCGGATTGGACTTCGTCGAAGATCAGAAGAATTTCGTGTTTGTTGGCGAGGCATTCGAGCTCGGCGAAGAACGCGGGTGGCGGGATGATGTAGCCGCCTTCGCCCTGGATCGGCTCGACGACGATGCCCGCTACTTCCTCGGCAGGCAGCAGGGTGCGGAACAGCTCATTCTCAATCCAGCGGACACATGCCACAGCGTGATCCTCGGCGGAGATGCCCTCGGGCCGGCGGTAAGGATCCGGATATTGGGCATGATAGACGCCCGGAACCAGCGGACCGAACCCTTTGCGCTGCACGACCTTGCTGGCAGTGAGTGAAAGCGCGCCCAGCGTGCGGCCGTGAAATGCGCCAGAGAAGGCGATGAACTTGTCGCGGCCGGTGTGATGGCGAGCTAGCTTCATGGCGGCTTCGATGGCCTCGGCGCCGGAGTTTCCGAAATAAACGCGGCGGGGAACATTGCCAGGAGCAATGGCCGCGAGTTTCTCGGCTAGCTCGACCATGTTCTCGTAGTAGAAGTCCGTACCGGACATGTGGAGGAGGCGCGCGGACTGCGCTTCAATAGCGGCGACAACTTGAGGATGGCAATGGCCCGTGGCGCACACCGCGATCCCGGCATTGAAATCCAGAAAACGATTGCCGTCGACATCTTCGATGATGGCGCCTTCGCCCCGGCTGGCGACGAGCGGGTACGAGCGGGTGTAGGAGGGTGAGAGCACCTTGCGGTCGCGCTCGATCACCGCCTCGGCTTGCGGGCCGGGTAACTTGGTGAGGATCTGAGGAAGGTCCAGCCGGACCGTTTCGCTAAGCATATCAATCTCCTTCTTCTATCGACAGTTCTGGATTGGAACAACAGAAACGGGAAGGAGACGGCTTAGTCGGAGCCGAAGAGCGACGGGCGAGATGTAGAGGGCGTTTGCATGGCAACCTCTAAACTCCAGTCTAACATTGCATTAACGGCGATTGACGCATCCCATAGCGTGCGGTTGGCTCAAACGAACGTTTTTGCAAAACGAACCCAGCGCCCACTGGCGGTAGCATGGCGCGTAAAGCGTGTTTGACGCATCGTCTGGCGTGCGGCGAGCCCGAAAGGGCGGGTTTTGCAAAACGAACCCAATGCCGGCAGGAGTGCGGCCCAGGCGATGTTTGAATTGGCATGGGTCCACGATTTAGTGATAACACGGCGACCAGGGCGCTTGATGCCTCGAGGCTGGGAAGTTGTTGGATGAGAAGAGGCGATTGTTGATGTGAGGCTGTGAATCATCGCGCGGAAGGCTCTAAGGAACGTTTTCGACCTCAGCAGAGTGTTCCTCACAGAAAGGCAAGACCCTGTCATCGAGGACATCGACGGCGGTCATCGGAACCTTGGACAGGTACAGCTTGGCGAAGCCGAGCGAGTAGTGCGCATCGATGACGCTCTGCATATAGATCTTGCCGATCCCCTTTGATGGTGCCGACGAAGCAGGTGTCCTGGCACAGCAAATAACTTGGATACGGGGCTTCCACGTGCTGCTCTGGATCGGCTGTGACGGCCGCGGTTCTTGTGCAATAGACGGAGTTGGCGCTCTGTGAGGATGCCACCTAGCGCCGCCGTCTTTTGCTCCAGCCATAGCAGACGATGAATGCGCAGCGTCACCCGTGACGCTGCCACACCGCTCGCACGGTGGAAGGCGAAACTCCCACGCCCGCCAGTTTCAACTGGTCACTGACGCGGATATAGCTGTAAACGGGATAGGGCTCGGTCATCTCCAGAATCTGCGCTTCCGGCTCCGGGCGTCTGGTTCGGCATTCGTGGTTTGCGCTTAGGCTGCGGCGCCAGGCTATCCGCGCCGAACTTTTCAAACGCTTCTTTGATCTCGTAATAGTGACTACGGCTAATGCTGGCTCGCTTGCAAGCCAGGCTAACATTGTTGAGTTGTTCGGCCAGCACCAGCATTCCCAAGCGGGCCTTGATAAGCTTCTCTCTGGTGCTCATGAGGTGGTGTCCTTTCGGTAGCTTTTTGAGTCTTGGAAAACCCAAATCTACCACCGGAGACGCCGCCTCTGGCACCGCTCACGCGGTGCTCAACTGTCCGCTCAACTCCCGCTAAGAACAGTTAAATCCTTAGTTCTTTAGTTTTGTCGCAGTAAACCGCCGAAGCTCCGTGTTGGTATGACTCATAACCATTGTGGTTCCGTCAAAACCATACACGCGCATGGAGGTTGTAGCGAATTCTTGCGGTATTGAAATAGGAACCCAAGTATGATTTTGTCGGTCGAGCATGTCAAACTCGGATTTGCCATTTGCGAGCTGACCTATTACAAAATCGTTCTCAGCACTTAGCCCCACGCCGTTGATGTCTGTTTCGTTCAAACCAACGGGTCCGTCATATCTGGCGATCTCCGTGCCGTTGAGTGAGAACTCAATGTATTCGCCGCCACGCGTATACCACCCAACTCGATCCCTGGATGATCGCAGGTACGATGTTTCATCCGACGTGTTTCGCCCCTTCACGTTGAGGGTCGTCGATCCAAGCAGTTTGCCGGAAGGATCAAAACGGCGAAGGACATGGAATGCGACTTCTCGGGTATTCTCTTCATCTTTTAGGTGGCCGATGGTCCAAATGGTTCCATCTGGAGCGAACGCCACGACCATAGCACAGTACGGCCAAACTCGCGTAACGACTTGAGTCTTTCTGTCCGATGAGATTCGGGCAAGAAATGTCGTTCCTCGTTCTCCTCCACCAAGCGCACTACCAATCGTTGCGATCTCACCGTTTGAAGACGCTGCCATATCCGTGAGGTTAATGTGTCCCGCATCCTGCATTGTGAATAACGTCTCATCTCGCTTGCCGTCCCTATCAATCGTGACGATAACCGGCCCATTCGAATGGTTGTTCGCCAAACCTACGAGATACGCGCCGTCCCAGCGTGGGACGTAGGGCCATTGAAAGCCTGTTTCAACGTCACGATCATGCGTGAAAGTGTGGTTCACGGCCTTTGGAGCCGTTTGGCCCATCAGACACCAGCCCGTGAGCAATCCAATGCCGCACAACCGCCGCCACATCCGTCGCCGCAAAACGCAACACTGTAATTTCCCAAACATCACATCACCTTCCACGATATCACTGGAGTTAGTGATCCCGCGATTGTCCTATATACCTGAAGTTGGTGGGCCGAACAAAGTTCCTCCTGGACGCAAACCTCGTAAGGCCGCTACTTCGTAACGCCGTGCGAATGGAGGAGTTCGCACGCCATCGCGCCTTCCGAAACTTCGTAACGATGTGATAATAGCGCATCGGCTACTATTGTCAAGAGATTTCCTTTCACCACCGTGGAAACACTTCACAATAAACGAAAGACACTCATCCTGTGTTTCTCAACGTGATGACGTAAATCTCAGCAATACAGGATAAGTCAACACAAGGCAGCATCTAATCAAGTGCTTTGTGATTCACTTTGGAGCAAGGGAAGCGCGGCGGGAGGGTGGGCGCAAGCCGGATGAGCAAGGCCGCGAGGATCGCACGGGCGCGAAAGGCCGCAGCGGCCAACGCGAAGGTACGATTAAATTAGGCCCAGAATGGCCTTCTTTTCGTTGGTCACCCGCGCACGCCAGCGACGGTGAGGCGGAAGCGGGGCGAACGCCAGCGCTTACAGTAGCGTGGTAGTAGTTGCGTTTCCGCCACTCTCTGGCTCCGCAATTTTGCGATGCAGCATAATCTTTCTTGAGGACTACCATTCCAAGTCCGATCAGGACCGGCAGGACGATTGATACCAACTCACTCCACGACGGCGTACCTATCACTGATATCGGTCGGAGTTGTGGAGAACTGAGGGACATTCCCCATAATCGGTAGAAATGTTTCCAAAAAGAACGATCTTTCCTTCTCTTGCATATACCAAAGCGCTTCCATCCGGAGACCAGTCGGGCTCGCCGGTCTGGTTGTTTATGAGTGCGGGATTGGATAAGTCGAGGGATGACCAGTATAGAGGACGTGCCTCAGTGGCAAAGTCGTGGCCAGCCCAAAATACAATGCGTTTGGCGGAATCGCTCGGTAGTAAAGAAATCCTGTTCGCGGAACCACCAGGAAACGATTTGGCCGCTCTTGCCAACGGTCAAAATACTGAAGCGGTGCTCAGCTTGAAAATGTCGCTCTGGTCCATCGAATGGAATAACCAGTATCTCGTCACCGATCGCTGCTGCAAGCGCAAGGCCGTTGGTTCGAGATTCGCTTGCAAGCTTTTGCTGTAAATCGCTATCGTCTGCTCCCATGCACGCGGACAGAGTGAGAACAACACTTCCGATGGTAGACATCAATCTCATGGCCACTCAATCGCACCAGCTTGATAGCACATGTCCAGCCTACGGCGCGACGCGATTGCCGGCAATGTAGACTGCCTCGATGGAGCGCGTGTTACGGATGTTGGCGGCGGGGTTGGCGCCGAGGACGATCAGGTCGGCCCATTTGCCGATTTCGAGAGTGCCCAGGTCCTTGGCGCGCAGAAAGTCGGCGCCGTTCTTGGTGGCCGCGACGATCACTTGCGAAGGCGTAAGGCCCGCGTCTACCATCAGCTCCATTTCCCACTGCTCGAAGAAGCCGGGGAAGCGGCCGGGCACGCCGCTATCGGTTCCCAACCCGTACGACACACCGGCGTCAGCCAGCCGTTTAAGATTCTGCTGAGCCAATCCGAGGAAACCCGAGTATTTCGCAAAGTCGGGATCGGCGGCGATCTTCTTCTGATAATCGGGGTCGTTCAAGGTGGCGAGCACGGCGGGCGAAACGGAGCGTGTGAAGAAGGGATCGGTGAGGAAGGCGGGCGGCTTGGCATACACCACCATGGATGCTTCGCGCGTGAGCGTGGCGGCCTCCTGCCAGGTCCCGTGCTGTTTCATGCTGTCGATCAGCTCCCGGTCGACAGGCTGATCGCGAACGCTGTGCGCGAGAGCATCGACGCCGCCATTGACGAGCTGCTTGGCGTCGGCAAGATAAAAGATGTGCGCGGCGACTCGCAGCCCGGCGCGGTGGGCGTTGTCGATGATGGCCCGAGTAAGCGCGAAGGGGATTTTCGGACGCTGGCCGAGGCCATCGTCTACCCACACCTTGACGATGTCGGCTTTCTTCGCCGCGAGCTGATCGATATCCTTCGGAATTTCGGCGGCGTCGCCTGGGGCCAGGTTGTGCGTGACGCCGGGCATTCCACCGACGCCGCCCTTGAGCGTGAATCCTTGGCCGGCGCTATAGACGCGAGTGTAGGTGGGACGCCCGGCGCGCTGCTGATCGCGGATCTGGAAGATCAGGTCCTGATCGGTGCCGAGGCTGAGAACAGTGGTCACGCCATAGGAGGCATAAGTACGCAAGGTCTTCTCGATGTTTTCGCGCGTGAAGAATTTGGCGTCCTGGGCAAGATCGACCGTACTGCCGACGTGGCCGTGCAGATTGATGATGCCGGGCATGACGAATTTGCCCGTGAGATCGATGATTTCGGCGCCGGCGGGAGGGTTGAGTCTTTGAGCGGAGCCGATCCAAGTTATGTGCCCGTCGTCAATTAGCATGGCAGCGCCGCCGATGGCAGGACCGCCTGAGCCGTCGATGAGAGTGAAGTTTTTAAGAGCTTTGACCTCGGCGAATGCAGGCAGCGAGAACAGCGCCAGAGAAAAAGCCAGGAGCTTGGTCATTTATGGTCCTGCTAAAGCGGATTCAAGAATCGCGGCCAGCCGGACGCCGGCTTTCATGAGCTGTAATTGAACCACTTTGGTTCCTTGCTCTTCGTAGGGGACCGAGAGGTCGGTTTCGATCGGCGCCGAGGGTTGCGTGCCGCAAAAATTCTGATAGGCAATCGCGGGATAAACCCTGGTGACGGCGATGTTGTACGATTCCCAGGCAATCTGTTCGGGTGTGGCGCGCGACCATTTCTTCGCCTCGTCGGGAGAGATGGACGCCGTCAGAGCTTCGGCCAGGGCGCGTTCGTCGGTGAGCTGATAGTCGGCCATCAGAAGGTCGATCTCCTTGGTGTCCCAGACCTGATGAAGTTTCACGTCGGAATGTTGGCCCTCCAGGGAGAAACCTACCCGCTCCGAGTTCCCACCTTTGTCGCAGGCACGATCCACAGTATGGAGGGGCTGATGAATGTCGCCGACCAGATGCACCAGAAAGAGGAGAGCCTGGCGCCGTTGAGCGTCATCTTTCGAGGTGCGCAGGGTTTCAGCGAAGGAAGTGATTTTGGCGGTCACGCAATCGCCTTGAGGGCAGAACGCTTCCAGTGTTTTCGTTTTAGTGGGGAGGGGGATGTCGATGTAGTGCCAGGTTCCGTTGGTGGGAGGGACGTCGCCGGCAAGTGTTTGGCACATCTCGACAGTGGGGTCGCGCCGAGAAGTGCTGCGAAGCTGATCGGCACAGGTGCTGATGTCCACTATCGAATACTTGCCATCCATGAGGAGCGTCCGGATTTTTTCGCGGGCCTCAGGAGACAGGTGCTCTTCAGCGATGATGGCGATAATGTGATGTCCGGCAGAACCCCACGACCAGGCTGGCGCCCCCAGCAGCAGAGAAGCGAGTAGCGGAGCGAGCATGAGTTGTATGCGACGCGGCATTCAATCTAGAGTAGCCAATTATTCCTTGATCTCGATCTGCGGCAACTGCTTAGCCTGGAGAGAGCGATTGAGTTCGGAAAGTTTGCCCGCCTTCAAGGAGTTCCAGGCGGCCATGTGAGTGGTGAGATCGCGGCTGGCCTGATCGAAGAGCGCGAAGGCCTGGGCAGGCGGCGTGCGATCGGCGCTATCGGCCACGTTGAGGACTGCGTTTAGTTGCAATCGCACCGCATTCAGGCCGGTGGGAGGGGCTTCCGCGTTTCGTCCGCCGCCCGTGCCTGCGATTTTAGAGGCATCGGTATCCAGAGCGGCAATCGAGGCGAGCAAGGCAGAATCGCTGGAAGCCTTGCCTTTTGCGTCGGCCAGCTGGCGACGGAGTGAGCTGATCTGCTGTGTCACGTCGGTGGCGTTCCCCAGCTCCCTTGCGATTTTCAGGCTGAGCTCGAATTGCTTGGCGAGATCGGAAGGAGTTGCGATTGAACGGGGATCGAGCACAATCTTCAAGGGTTGGGTGAAGTGTTGGCCGGCGACGGCGAGCCTTGCCTGATAAGCGCCCGGCAGTGCCTGCGGTCCTCGAGCGGCTTGGGCGTTTTCGGGATCTCCGGTGGCACCCGAGGCGGTCGCATAGCGCAAATCCCAAACAAATCGATTCATGCCCGCTCGGGCGGTTAACAATGGAGCGGGCAGGATCCAGACGTCGGCAATGGCCTGGCGGGCGCGCCGGGCTGTGGGGTGATCGTTCGAGGAAAATCGGCGGACGAGCTGATTTTTTGCGTCAAGAATTTCGAGTGTGACCTCGCCCGAGGGAGCAGACTTCAGATAGTAGTCGATGACCGCGCCATCGGGCGGGTTCTGGGCTTTGGGAATTTCGGGTGGCAAGGGGGTGCCTTGGAAGGACTCCTGGTTCATGCGGATGGCGGTGGCCGGTTGGTAGAGATACGCGTCGGACGTCGCGACCTTGGAATCCACCTGGCGCAGCGGCGACATGTCGTCAAGTATCCAGAAGGATCGTCCGTGGGTCGCGATGACGAGATCGTCGCCGTGAACCACTAGATCGCGGACGGATACGGTTGGAAGATTAAGCTGCAGCGACTGCCAGTGGTCGCCATCGTCAAAGGAGACGAACACTCCGGTTTCGGTGCAGGCGTAGAGCAGGCCTTTGCGCACCGGGTCCTCACGAATGGCGTTCAGGAAGGAGGGCGCTTCGATGCCGGTAGTGATCGACGTCCAGGTCTTTCCGTAATCGCGGGTGCGATAGAGATACGGCTTGTTGTCATCCAGTCGATGGCGGTCAATTGCGGCGTAGGCCGCGCCGGCGTCGAAGTGCGAGGCTTCGATAGCAGTGATCTTGCTCCAGTCAGTGAGGCCGGTGGGCGTGACATAGGTCCAGGTCTTGCCGCCATCGCGGGTAAGGTGGATCTCGCCGGTGTCGCTTCCGGCCCAGATAAGCCCCGCCGTGATAGGCGAAGGAGCGATGGAATAGACAACACCGTAGCCGCGGGCTTTGGCATCCTGGATTGTCGCTGCGCCACTGGGCGCGGACGGGCTAGCCGGACTCCCCGAGAGTATACTGCCTATAAACTTGCCGGCGCCGGTGAGATCGGGACTGATCTCCTGCCAGTTAAGACCGCCGTCGGTGGTCTTCAGCACGTACTGCGAACCATAGTAGAGCGCATTGTCGACGGGGGAGAACAAGAGCGGCGCGGTCCAGGGGAAACGATATTTGCGCTGCGAGATATCGATGCCGAATGCAGGGGCGGGCCAGGGCGTATGTTCTGGCCTTGCCCGGTGCGCTTATCGAAGCGATTGAGGGTGCCGTAGGTGTCGCTTACATAGAAGATGTTCGGATCTTTCGGATCGGGTGCGATATATCCGGCCTCGGCGCCGCCAACGGAGAAGCGATCGTACTCGGCGATCAGGCCGTGATTGGTGCGGCTGGGAACGACGGCGGTTCCGCTGTCCTGCTGAGAGCCGTAGACGTTATAGGGGAACTGACTGTCGGTAATGACATGGTAGAGCTGAGCGGTGGGCTGATTGTACCAACTGCTCCAGGAGGTTCCAGTGTCGGTGCTGATGTTGATTCCCTGGTCAGAAGCGAGGATCATGCGGGCGGGCTCAGTAGGATCGATCCAGAGGTAGTGGTAATCGTCGCCGCCGGGTGCCCCCTTGAGCACAATGAAGTTTTTGCCGGCATCGGTGGAGCGGTAAACGGCGACGTTGGGGAGATAAACGACGTCAGGATTCTTGGGATCGATCGTGATGCCACTGAAATACCAGGCGCGGCTATCGATGCGGGGATCAGTGCCTACGCGCGTCCAGGTCTTGGCCGCGTCGTCGGAGCGAAAGAGGCCGCTGCCGGAGGCCGCATCGATTAACGCATAGACACGCTGGCCGTGAGCGCTTCGCGCGACCCCGACGCCGCTTCGCCGCCAGGGGCCGTCGGGCAGACCATGGCCGGTGAGCTGCGACCAGTGATCGCCGCCGTCGGTGGATTTGTAGAGGCCGCTGCCAGGACCTTCGAGCGGTCCATAGACGCTCCAGGGCGGGCGGCGCGCCTGCCACATGGTCGCGTAAATTACCAGTGGATTTTCAGGCTCGAAGGCGAGGTCGACCGCGCCGATATCGGGCCCTTTATCGAGGACTTTCTGCCAGGTTCGGGCTCCGTCGTTGGAACGATAGACACCGCGCTCCGGATTGGGGCCGTAGGCGTGGCCCAGCGCGGCGACGTAGACGATTTCGGGGTTGGTGGGATGAATCAGGATGCGGCCGATCTGATGGGAATCGCGCAGGCCGACGTTGTGCCAGGTCTTTCCGGCGTCAGTAGATTTGTAAACGCCGTCGCCCTGGGAAAGATCCGAGCGGATGTCGGCTTCGCCGGTGCCGGCGTAGATCACATTGTGGTCCGAGGGCGCGACTTCGATGCTGCCGATGGAGGCGACATGCTGATCGTCGAAGATGGGCGACCAGGTCAGGCCGGCGTTAGTCGTTTTCCAGATGCCGCCGCCGACCGAGCCGAAGTAGAAGATATTGGGATCGCCTGGGATGCCGGTTGCCGCGATGGCACGGCCGCCCCGGAAAGGACCGATCATACGCCATCGCAATCCGTCAAAGAGGCTGCCGGGCGGTTGGGCAGCGAGTGTGGTGGCGAAAGCGAATAGAGCCAGGCGAAGATATCGCATAGACAAAGATAACATCAGGTCGCGCGCGGGGCAGATCGATCAAAACTACCTCGATCAAAGGCGCCCGGCGGCCGGTGTTCCGTCACCGAAAAGCTCGCGCGGCCCGAGCGACCGCCAGAAGGCGAACAGCGCGATGCCGAGCAGCAGCGCCATAGTTGCTAAACCGTAGGGCGCATACCAAGTGGTCCAGTCGGAACCAACGATGACTTTGCTGCAGCTATTCAGGTAGAAGATAGCCGCGAGCGCTGCCACCAGGCCGAGCCGGAGCAGCACGAAAATCAGGATGGCGAATAACACGAAGTAAATGGGCAGAAGTATCTGCCAGTCCGTAAAAGTCTGGCCTTCCAGGCCGAAATTGAACAGGACTGCCACGGCAGAAGCAAGGATCGCTGCGAAGACGTCTTTTCGTAGCAGCAAACGCGAGCCAAATACACTTAGAAACAAGATGAATCCCACCGGCAGAACACTGCCCAGGGTGCCCGCATGTTCGGCGAACCAAGACCTGCTCCCGAGGGTGGTGCTGAGGCCGCCCTCCGGCCCAAGCACATTTGGCTCTCCGAACCAGATTTCAACCAACTCAGCGCTCACCCAAATCAGAACACCCACGGTGGCGCCAATTAAAATGTGGGCGCCAAGCTGAGCATCGCGCCAGCGGCCCGCGAGAAGACGATTCCAGGTAACGATGGAATGGGGCCAACGAGCGCGCAGCTCCGGCTCGAGGGCGAGATACAGAATCCAAAGAAATGCGCCGGAGAGCAGCCAGTTACCGATGCCTTCGAAGAACATGAACAGCGTGCCCTCATTCGGCACCGCATGCACAGCGCCAAACCATACCGACAGGGCCAGTCCGAATCGCGCCGCTCCAACTCGGAGGGCGCCCTGGCGATCAGCGCGACCGAGTCTCCAGTTACGGCGTGCCAGCAGTACAGCGAAGAGGATGCCCACGGCAAGGGAACCGAACAGCCAGCGAATCAAATGCGAGGACTGGGCCGTGTCGGCGGGTTTGTCCCAGGGAAAGTTTAGTTTTACAAAGGTGACGCGGCCTTTCCAGGAGCCGATGTGAATAGTCACGTTGATTTTGGGAATTCCCGGGTGAGGACCTTTCCAGGCGCGAAGTTGGTCGGCCGGAGTATGCGGCAGAGCGGTCGGAGCGATTTCCGTGAATCCAGCCATATCGAGGCCTGCGGCGCGAAACACAGCGTCCGCCGCGATAGGTTCTTTTAGCGCTTCAGCGGCCGTATACGGGATCGCGGAAAACTCGCGGAGACGTCCATTTCCATCCAGGAGTACCTGAACCATCCCCGGCTCTATGGGCGGTGGATTAGCGGGTGTGACGAGTCCGTAGGGAGAGGCAGAGAGCAGAGATTGGCTTTCGCGATACTCGGCGCGGACGGGCGCTTCAGTGGCTAGCCAGTCAGCCCATTTTCGGGGCTCGGGCAAGTCTTTCAGGTAAGACAGCAGGTCAATACGATACTCCAACCAGAACGCCGAGTCGACGGGTTTCTTCGAATAACCGAATGAGGCCGCGGTATCGCGGGCCTTTTGCTGCAGCACCTGGGGCGGATAATCGAGCGGCGCATGCATCAGGGCATCGACACGCTGGCGGAGCGCCGGTATGGCAAACAGGCACAGCGCGATGGCGGCGAAACAAGGCACCGAGTATTTGAGTTGCAGCCCTTCAGTTTCACCCGAAGCGGCGACAAGTTCAGGCGAAGGAGTCTCGCCCGCAGCCAGGGCGGCAGCCAGCGCGTCGCCGCCGGGCAAAGCGGCTGCGACGGCGCGCGCGGTGGAGGGACGTTTGGCCGGATCGGGGTCGAGACAGCGGCGGATGGCCTGTTCAACGCCTGGATCGACATCGGCGGCGATGGAAGTCATGCTGGTCAGTTGCGCCGCTTCCTGCTGCTCGAGTAACTTCTGCACAGTCGCGCCATCGAAGGGACGCTTTCCGGTGAAAAGCTCGTAGAGGACCAGCCCCAGGGCATAGATATCGCTGCGCGCGGTGACCTCCGCGCCCTTCAATTGCTCGGGCGCCATATAGGCCGGCGTGCCGTTTCGCGCCTCCGATCCGGAAAGGTCGCCGGCTAGCGCGGCCAGGCCGAAGTCCATGATCAGGACTTCGCCGCGCTTATTCATCATGATATTTGCGGGCTTCAGGTCGCGATGTACAATTCCTCGATCGTGCGCGGCGGCTAGTCCAGCGCAGATTTTGCGCGACGTTTCCAGGGCCTTGTGGGACGGAAGACGACCGATGCGGAGAAGCAGCGACGACAGGTCTTCGCCGTCGACATACTCCATGGAGAGGAATGGCATGTTTTCGACTTCACCGATGTCGTAAACGCGGCAGACATTGGGATGGGAGACCTGGCGAGCGACGCGTACCTCACCGTGAAAGCGCTCCAGCAGCCGTTGATCGCGAGCGGCTTCCTCAGGAAGGAATTTGAGCGCCACCGATTGGCCGAGCGTGAGGTCGGTGGCGCGATAGACCTCGCCCATGCCCCCGCGGCCTAGAAGCGCGATGATGCGATAGCGGCCGCCCAGCAGTGTTCCCGGGACGAAACGACCTTCTTCGGAATGGGACGATGAGGACGAGATGCTCGCAACTTTGACAGCCACCGTTTCGAGACTGGAAGGGTCACCACCGCGGTTCATAGCCAACGACTCTAATGTAACCTTTTAACCACGCTGAAGTATTGAATTGTGTTGCGCAGGCCAACCGGATTCAGGCGGCGCAGTCTATACACATTTATGGCTTCCGCATCGAACGATCTCAGGTTCGCGCTTCGATCTTTCAAGAAGTCGCCGGTGTTCACGGCCGTGGCGGTGCTGTCACTGGCGCTGGGAATCGGCGCAAATACGGCTATTTTCACTCTGCTCGACCAGATTCTATTGCGGCTGCTGCCGGTCAAGAATCCACAGGAATTGGTGCTGCTCAGCATGAAAGGGTTCCATTACGGCGGCAATTGGGGCGGAAATGCACTTTCTTTCCCCATGTATCGGGACTTCAAGGCGAACAACAAAGTGTTCACCGAGATGTTTTGCCGGTTTCCCTTTCGCGTGAGCCTGGGTTACAACGGCCAGACCGAGCGGGTTATGAGTGAGCTGGTGTCGGGCACGTATTTTCCGGTACTGGGGGTGGGCGCGGCGATCGGCCGGACTTTCACACCGGACGACGATCGAACACCCGACGGCCATCCGCTGGCGATGCTGAGCTACGACTACTGGAAGACGCGTTTCGCCGGCGACCGCTCGATTATCGGCAAGACAGTGGCGGTGAACGGGCACAACTACACGATCGTGGGTGTGGCCGAGCAGGGCTTCGACGGGGTCGAGCTGGGTTATGTCACGCAGGTTTTCATTCCAGTGATGATGCGGGCTCAGGTCATCCCAAGTTCCGACCAACTGGCCTTCACAAACCGGCGGCAACGATGGGTCAACGTGTTCGGGCGGTTGAAACCGGGTGTCAGCGCGGAGCAAGCCAAGGCGTCGTTGCAGCCGTTCTTTCACGGAATCCTGGAGATGGAAGTGAAGGAAGCGGCGTTCAAGAATGCGTCGGCGGACGTGCGCGAGCGATTTCTCAAGAACATCATTGATGTGCTGCCGGGATCGCAAGGCCGATCGTACCTGCGGCCCCGGCTTACCAAGCCTCTGTGGGTGCTGATGGCTCTGACCGCCGGCGTGCTACTCATCGCGTGCGCGAACGTGGCCAGCTTGTTGATTGCCCGGGCAACCTCGCGGCAGAAAGAAATCGCTATCCGGTTGGCAATGGGCGCAGGACGATTCCGTATCATACGGCAGCTAGTGATGGAGAGTCTGCTCCTTTCCGCAGCCGGTGCTGTCTTAGGTTTGGTGCTGGCTCTGTGGACAGATCGGCTGTTACTGGCGTTTCTGCCCCCGGATACGACGTCGCTCAAACTGTCGACCGCGCCCGACCTGCGAATCCTGCTCTTCACGGGCGTAGTGGCTCTGCTCACGGGAATCATTTTCGGACTCGTACCGGCATTGCAATGCACTAAGCCGGACGTCGCGCCTACTTTAAAGGACACCGTCGGCGGCATTGTCGGAGGTGGAGCGAGCATGCGCTTCCGGAAAGGTCTGGTGGCGGCACAAGTGACGCTGTCGCTGCTGCTGCTGGTGGGAGCGGGATTGTTCATCCGCAGTCTCCGGAATTTGCGAGACCTGGGTCCTGGTTTTGCAACCGAAAACCTGGTGGCGTTCAATGTTAATCCGTCGTTGAACGGTTACGATGCCGAACGCGCCAAAGCTTTCTATCGCGAGCTGACCGACCGGATCAACGGAATTGCCGGAGTGCGCAGCGTGGGGCTGGCCTCCATGCGAATCCTGGAAGAAGACGAATGGGACAACTGGGTGACGATCGAGGGCTATCATCCAGCCAAGGCCAGTGAGACTCCCGATCCCTACATGAATTCTATTGGGCCGGGCTATCTGGCCACGCTGGGAGTCCCGATTCTGGCGGGCCGCGATTTCACGGCGAAGGACACCCAGTTTGTGCAGCATGGCGAGAAACCGGAAAACACCGCCCCCACGGTGGTGTTGGTAAACGAGAAATTCGCGAAGCGATATTTTCGCTCAGCCGGTAATGCAATCGGCCGGCACACGGGGTTCGGCATCGATACCACCACGAAACTGGACATGGAAATCGTGGGGGTGTTTAAAGATATCAAGTACACCAACCTGCGCGATGAGATTCCGATTCAGATGTGCACGCCTTACATGGCGAGCAACTTTGTAGGCGGTATGACGGTGTACGTCCGGACGACTATGGCGGCCGACCAGTTCTTCGGAGCGGTCCGGGGGAAGGTACGGGAGCTAGACAGCAATCTGCCGCTATACGGCATGCGGACGCTGGACGATCAGGTTTCGAAATCGCTGCTGGTGGAGCGGTTGGTTGCGAGTTTATCGCTTGTATTTGGCTTTCTGGCGACGCTGCTGGCCATCATCGGCCTGTACGGCGTGATGGCGTTTACGGTGGCGCGGCGCACGCGCGAGATCGGGATTCGGATGGCCTTGGGCGCGTTCCAGAAGCACGTGATCTGGATGGTGATGCGCGAGGTGCTGGTGCTGGTGTCAACCGGGATTGCGGCCGGACTGGCGGGGGCGATCGGCCTCACGCGCCTGGTGCAGACGCAGTTGTACGGGATCACGGCTCACGATCCGGGGACGCTGGCGCTGGCGGCAGTGGTGCTGGCGGCGGTGGGTTGCGCGGCCGGGTACATACCGGCATTACGGGCCAGCCGGGTGGACGCGATGCAAGCACTGAGATACGAGTAGCAATTCGTAGCCGCGGCAGCGAGCCACAATTCCAACGCAAAAGAACCGCCTTTTGAGCCGATGAGTAATGTGGAGCGGTAGTATGCCCTGTGAGCCAGGTTTACTCGAGAGCTATACGAAGGACATTTCGGTGCTGGTGGAGTCCTTCAACGAGAAGGACACGGTCGGCAAGCAGTCTCTGGTGCAGTTGCTGACCTCGGACGCGCCGGCGTTCTGCGCAGCGGGCATACGAGTGCTGGCGAATGCGAAGATCTCGGCGGGTACGCGCTTCCTGATATTTTTGCTGACAAAGGCGAAGCTTCTGACGGCGGGACTTCTGGATGAGGGTACGTGCAGTCTGAAGGACGCCGTAGCGGCGGCCAAAGCGATCGATGAGATGGGCTCGCGCTTGCAGCCTGCACTAGAAATGGCGCTGAGCAGGGCTCTGCGGAGCCCTGCCACCGAAGAAAGCACGACGCACGTAATGCGGATTCTCGACCTTCTGGGGGCTATTCCATCGCAAAACAGCTGGCCTTCATTCCAGTGCGAACTGATGGTCCATCCGGACAAAGCGGTGCGATCGAAAGCAGCGCTCTTAATTGGCCGCGGTCTAAGAAACCGGGCCTGGATCAACCGCAGAATGCTGGACAAAGATGCGCGAGTCCAGGCTAACGCGGTGGAAGCCCTGTGGGCCATGGACGCTGCGGAGGCCCGCCCGGTGTTCACAGCCGCATTGCGATCGCCAAACAACCGCGTGGTGGCGAATGCGGCGTTGGGACTCTACCGCCTGTCGGATCTGAAGGCGGTGCCGGCCTTGCTGGATTTGGCGCGGCATTCCGATCCACTGTTTCGCACTTCGGGCTTGTGGGCCATCGCCGAGACAGAAGACCCGCGCTTCATTCCGTTCCTAATGGAGCAATTCAAGACCTCGCAGGGCAAGATGAAGCTGGCAGTAACGCGGGCGCTGTCGCGCATACGGCGCCGCGAAAAAACAAGTGCTGAGAAAGGAGCGTTACAAATACGCGTCTCGCGGGCCAACGTCAAAGCGGATGCCGGCCGGCATCTTGAATTTGCACTGTCGCGCTCGGACGGGGAAGAAATTACCGGCATGAAGCCGACCGAATTCGTTCTCTGGGAGGGCGCCACGCTGATCGAGAACTACGAGGTCAAACTGCCAAACAACCCGGCTGCTTTAGTCATTGGCATCGTCGGCCCGCGATTCGTTTCCGATTCGGACCCATATTGCAAGGCAATTTTAGAGAGTTTGACGCGCTGCCTCTCGCTGAAGCGCCCGGACGACTGGTGGAGGTTCGATCGATACGCCATTGAAGCGGTTGCAACCGATCCTGACGCACCCGTGGAAAAATCGACTCTTCCTTATGACGACGTACTGGTCACGCAGGAGTTGAAGGCGCGCAAGGGCTTTATGGCGGACGTGGGCCAGCTCGAAAAAGCGATCGCTCTGCCGGTTCCGCGCGAACGCGCTACCGAAGACGCCCTAAAGGCGATGCGGCGTCAAATTGACGCCATGGATAAGAGTTCTGGAAAACGCCATCTGTTCGTGTTCGTTCACGTAAGCGCCCTGGAAGCGCTGGATGATCCGGAGAATCTCAAGCCGCTAAGACAGTTGATCGCGACGGAAGGCATTAGTCTGCGGGGCATTTGCCCCGCTTTCGCGGAAAAATGCGAGGGCTTTCGCGATCTTTGCTTATCCACGCCCGACGGATCTTTTCACACCGGCAGCGTCGACCAGCTGGCCGACGAATTCGAGCAGACTTACAGGCATCTGCTCAACCGTTATGAGATCGACTATTCGCTGCCGGCCAAGGCGGAGCCCGCCCAAGTCATTCTGCAGGTGTGCAGCGAGTATGGCGTGGGGCGGACGGAGTTCGAACTGGCCTCGCGTAAGTAATGATCACTAGACGGACCAGATGTCAGCCAGAGCACGCTGGAAATTGCCACCCAGGATGAGCTGGATATCGGGATTGGAGTAGTTTCGCCGGACCAGGCCCTCGGTGAGATCGTAAATCTTTCGCTCGTAGTCAATCCCATCCAGATCGTTTTTCCGTGATAGATGAACGTGCGAATCGCGGCCCTGCAGGTCGACATCGCTGCCGATGCCTACGTGTTCTACTCCGGCCAGCCGGGCTACATGATCGATGTGATCGAGCACATTCTCGATAGTTGCCGAACTGCCGGATGAAACAAAATAGCGGACCATGGTGACGCCGATCACGCCGCCCGCCGCCGTAACTTTCCGGATGCCTTCATCGGTTTTGCAGCGCGCGCTACCGGGAACCAGCGCACGACAATTTGAGTGAGTAACCAGCACGGGCTTGCGCGAAGCCGCCACGGCGTCCAGTGTAGTGCGATCTCCGCAGTGCGAGACATCCACGGCCATGCCCAAGGCGTTCATGCGAGAGACGACCTCGGCTCCATATTTGGTCAGGCCCGGGTCGCGGGCGTCGATGGATCCCCCGCCGAGCTGATTATGGCTATAAGTAAGCTGCGAGACCCGCTGCCCCATCTTGTAGAAGCGATTCACATCATCAATAGACCGGAAATGACCGGAGTTTTGCTGGCCGATCACGATGCCGATCTTGCCCAGGCTTTTGGCGCGCTCGACATCCTCCGGACAATCAATGCGGAGGAAGTCGGAAGAATGCACGGCGATGAAAGCATCCCAGGCGGAAATGTCCCACAGGGAACTAGCGTAAACGTCTCCTTCGGTGTAACCGACGGCCGGATGGAAAATGGTGATTCCGGAATCTTTCAACTTCTTCAAATCGGACGGTTGGAAATTGGCCGGATCGGTTCGCCAGGCAGAAAGCTTCTTGAAATTCAGCGTGAGCAGGCCGAGCATGTCGATCACCGTGGATTCGCGGACCAAGTCGAGAGTGCGAGCGGAATACTCCGCTTCGCCCTGTGCAAAGAGCGAAAACCGGCCCCGATTGAGTAGCGGCGCGCCTAAAACAAACGCCGCGTTTCTCAGGAGAGAACGACGGGAAATCACAATTTTCTGAAGGGACGAGTATAGCACGCCCTAGAGATCGGCGGGCAAGCTTTTTGCTTCAGGAGGGGTTGGAAAACCATTCGCAGGTCAGGGACCGGCACCACGGGTTCGCCTATTTCTTCGCCAACGAGGTTGGTAAGCCGGCTCGCGCAACAAACTCGCGAAATTGAGCATCGTCTCTCACCCGCGAGAACTCGGGATGAACGTTCAAAAACATTAATGCCCCGGACCGTTCATCGAGCGCTCTTTCCAGCCAAGGAATCGTGGCTTTTACGTCGCCCAGGGACGCATAGGAAGCCGCAACCAGAGAGGCGAGTCCGAAATCGTTCTTGGCTAGCCTGACCAGTCGGCCCTAATATGGTGGAATTGCTGGCTGGTAGCACTGTCATCGCTTCCGACAGCAACGACTTGATCGTGCCCGCCAATTCCTTCGTTCAAGATACAAACCCCGGCCTAACCGTCAACATTCTGGCCAGTAATCCCAACCTGGGCGCTCACCTCGAAATCCTGTTTTCGGCCAGCGAGCCTGGCGGTGGACCGCCCGCCTTGCCCACCAATCAAGCCGATTTCGATCAGGTCGCGCTCGACTTCCAGCCCGCGCAATCAACTGTGCCGGAACCCGGCACAATGTTCCTGTGCTCAGCGGGCGCCGCAGCGATCCTATTGCGCGCGCTGCATCGCCGGCGACTCGGCAGCAATAGCCTATCTCACGCGGCTCGCCGCGCATGGCGCTACGACCGCTAGACTAGTCTGTCGCCACCCGGCAGGAGTATTCTAGGGACATGCGAACGCATCGAACCGCTCTCGCTGTCCTCGCATGTGCGCTACCTGGTGTAGCCTTGGCCGCCGATGGAAAGATCACGTTTCATCGCGATGTCGAGCGCGTGCTCCAGGCCCGCTGTCAGGGCTGTCATCGTCCAGGCGAAGCAGCGCCCATGCCGCTCCTTACTTATAGCGATGCGCGGCCGTGGGCCAAGGCGATCAAGCAGGCGGTGCTGACGCGGAAGATGCCGCCCTGGTCGGCGGATGAATCGGTCGGGCACTTCCGCAATGACCGGCGACTGAGCGAGGACGAGATCGCGATCCTGATCAAATGGGCGGATGCAGGAGCGCCGGAGGGTAATGCCAAAGATGCGCCTGCGCCCCTCGAATTCACCGAAGGATGGGCGATCGGGAAGCCGGACGCGGTGCTGAATATGCCGATTCCCTACGACGTTCCGGCGCAAGGCACCATCGATTATCAATGGATCCTGATTCCCGGTTTCAAAGAAGACAAATGGGTACAGGCTTTTGAAGTGCGTCCTGGAAATCGCGCCATCGTGCACCATGTGGCCGCGTTCTGGCGACGCGCCGGATCGAAGTGGATGGCGGACGCGCAGCCGGGCCTACCGGTGGCGAAACCTTCCACCGCCCCCGAGACCGGGGCCGCGGACGGAATCATCGCTGAATATGTGCCGGGCATTCCTCCGCTGGTGCTGCCGAAGGGCTATGCGATGCTGCTTCCGGCGGGCGCAGACATCATGCTGCAGGTCCATTACACACCTAACGGTAGGGCAACAAAGGACATATCTGGCGTTGGGTTCGTTTTTTCGTCGACCGCCCCGGAGTACCAGGTGATCACATACGGCATGGGGGCGTTCGGGTTGAAGATTCCACCCTATGACGCCAACTATCGCGCGCAAGCGACGGCAACTTTCGGTACTGACGTGCGCGTGCTGGGAATCAATCCGCATATGCATTTGCGCGGGAAATCGGCGGAGGTCAGCGCGACTTATCCGGACGGGCATTCAGAAGCGCTGCTGCGAGTGCCCAAGTACGATTTCAACTGGCAGATTACCTACGAGCCCGCAGAGGACCTGCGACTGCCGGCCGGCACACGAGTGGAAGCGGTGGCCTATTACGATAATTCACCCAACAATCCCTACAATCCGGATCCCTCGAAAGAGGTTCGATGGGGCGATCAAACCTCGGACGAGATGATGGCGGTGTTCATGCACGTGGCGATCCCGGCCGGCATGGATCCGCGAATACTCTATCGAAAGCCGGCGTATCCGCCAAAGCCTGCGGCGGAATAGGAATGAAATCGGTCGCCTAGCTTCCATCCAGCGCTCAGGTGTGGTACATTTGGCCCAAACTGGCAATAGGAGAATAAACCGTGGATCGTAGAAACTTTTTGCACGCGGCGGCCGGCTCGGCCTTGGTCGCTTTCCAGACAAACGCGATAGAACGCGCCGCGGCGGCTGCGCGCTCGGTCAAGGATCAGAGCCCGATCGAGGTCGCAAGCGATGAAGACTATTGGGCTGAGATTCGCAACTCCTTCACCGTCGATCGGAACGTGATCAACCTGAATAACGGGTATGTCAGTCCCGCGCCGCTGGTGGTGCAAGACGCCATGCGCCGGTATCTGGACTTCAGCAACATGGGCCCGAAACACACCATGATCGATATCCTGGAGAAGCAGGTGGAGGACGTTCGCCGCAGGGTGGCCAAGACGGCCGGCTGCGATCCGGAAGAGATCGCGATCACTCGCAACGCCAGCGAATCTCTGGAGAACGCGCAGTATGGAATCGATTTGAAGCCGGGCGACGAGGTCCTGACTACAAATCAGGATTATCCCCGCATGATAACGACGTTCCGGCAGCGGGAGCGTCGCGAGGGAATCGTGCTGAAGATGATTTCCTTCCCGGTTCCGCCGCCCAGCATGGACGATCTTTATCAGCGCTTCGAGCGTGCAGTGACCCCGAAGACCAAGTTGATCCTGCTCTGCCACATCACGAATCGCACGGGACAGATCTTTCCCGTTAGGAAGATTTGCGATATGGCGCACGCGCGCAATATTCCGGTGATTGTGGACGGCGCTCATGCCTTCAACCATTTCCCGTATAACCTCTCCGAACTGGGCTGCGATTATTACGGCGTCAGCCTGCATAAGTGGACTTGCGCACCGATTGGGACCGGATTCCTATATGTGAGGAAGTCGCGTATTGCGAGCACTTGGTCGCTCATGGCTTCTTCCGACCGGCAGAAAGACGACATCCGCAAGTTCGAGGAGATTGGGACCCATCCGGCGGCGAATCACAACGCTATCAGCGCGGCGCTGATCTTTAACGAGAATATCGGAATCGATCGCAAAGCGGCACGGTTGCGGTATCTGCGGGACCGCTGGGCGCACCGGTTGGCCCAGAACCCGAAGTGCAAAATCTTGCACAGTCCGGATCCGGCGCAATCCTGCGGTATTGGCTTCCTGGCGTTCAACGGCGTCAACGCTGAAAAAATGGCAGAAACCTTGTGGAGCAAATACAACATCATCACCGTCCGTGTGGGGCATGAAGAATACGACGGGCTGCGGATCACTCCACACATCTACAGCACGGTGGCGGACGTCGATTACTTCGCTGAGTCGGTTGAAAAAGAACTGAAAAACGCCTAGTCGTCAAGACGGCGAGTCGCGCGAGTGCTATCCTCGAAGCAAGCTCGATGGCGATCCGCAAATCGATCTGGTGGGTTGGCGCCGGCATGGTCTGCCTGACGGTTTTGTATGCCTTCCAGCGGCCGTTTCGTGTTTATCCGAGCATGGAACCTTACGATAATATTCCACTGCCCGCGGATTATCAGGAGCATTCCGAGTGGGTGCAAGCCCGGCTGATGTATCCACAGCATCCGCATGCCCGCTTTGGCTGGCGCTATCGTTTCGGAGTTTCCTATGACTGGCGGGAAGGCGGCACCAGTTGGACGCAGGATTATCCGCGGGCGGACCGGCATTTTGCGACGGCGTTGCGCCGATTGACGCGCATCCACACCCGGTCGGTAGAACAGCCGGTGAATCTCGACGATGACGACGACGTCTACAACTGGCCGTGGTTGGTCGCCGGAGAAATGGGCGATTGGAAGTTGACCGACGCCCAAGTGAAAAAGCTACGTGATTTTCTGCTGCGTGGCGGTTTCCTGATGTTGGACGATTTCTGGGGCACCGAGGAGTGGAACAGGTTCGCTGAAAGCATGGATCGCGTATTTCCGGATCGGCCGGTGGTGGAAGTGGACGATGCCGATTCGATTTTCCACACGGTCTACGATTTGGATGATCGTTATCAGGTGCCGGGCCAATGGGCTCTAAGAGCGGGAAGAATGTACCGCAACGACGGCGCGATCCCGCACTGGAAGGGCATCCTGGACGACAAGGGTCGCATCATGGTGGCGATGTCGTTCAACTCGGATATCGGCGACTCCTGGGAGTGGGCGGACGAGCCGGAGTATCCGGAAAAGTACTCGGCGCTGGGGATTCGGATCGGCGTGAATTATGTCATCTATGCCATGACGCATTAGAAATGCCCGTCGCCGAAATCAAGATTCTGTTCCCGCAAGTGGAGTTTCTGCAAGCGTTAGGTCTCGCATATCGATTACCCTGACAATTGGAGTGCCTGTATGCGTTACGCCAAGCCTTTTCTTTTGCTCTTGAGTACGCTCGCGAGCGGGCCGGCGCTGGCCCAAATAGATCCGTCCGGCGAGTGGGCGCCCCGATTTCACGAGGATCAACCGGAGCGCATTCCGGGTCCTGAAATCGGAGATTATCTTGGCCTGCCGATCAACGCCGCGGCGCGGCTGAGGGGCGATAGCTGGGATGCCTCGCTTCTGACTTTACCGGAGCATCAGTGCAAGCCGCACCCGTCCGACTATGCCTGGCGCGGTCCGGCGAATCTTCGAATCTGGAAAGAAATCGACACTGCGACCCAGCAGGTAATCGCATATCACACGCACATTTCGTGGCAGGCTCCCGAAAGAACGATCTACATGGATGGCCGGCCACATCCGCCGGAGTATGCGGCGCACACCTGGCAGGGTTTCTCGACTGGAAAGTGGGACGGCGACATCCTAACCGTCACGACCACGCATCTCAAGGTGGGATGGATTCGCCGTAACGGCATTCCGCGCAGCGACAAGGCTACCGTGACGGAACACATCATGCGCCACGATGGCTATCTTACCGTGATGGTCATTATCAACGATCCCGTTTATCTGACAGAACCTTTCGTCCGCACCACCGACTGGGTGGCCGATCCGCGCCAGCAGATCGCGCCTTATCCCTGCGAAGCCGTGGTGGAGATCGAACGTCCGGAGGGTTATGTACCGCATCACCTGCCGGGCACGAACAAATTCCTGAGCGAATTTCCTGCGAAATATCACATTCCGGAAGAAGCAGCTCGCGGCGGCGCAGAGACGATGTATCCCGAATATAAATTGAAGCTGAAACAGATGATGAGCGCTTCGCCGGCCAAGACGGCGCAGAATACAACAGCGAAATAAAAGCCACTCATGCAGAGATATCTGTTCAAGCTTTCCATTGCGGCTCTGGCCGTGGGCGCTATCGCGGCCGTATTCGCATATGCCCAGCAGAACGGCGAAAGCGCCGAGCTTCACGTTCTCCCGGTGCAGGGCAACATCTACATGCTGGTTGGGGCAGGCGGAAACATTACCCTGTCGATCGGCAAGGATGGAATCTTGCTGGTGGATACCGGGCTCCCGCCGATGAGTGACAAGGTTCTGGAGGCCATCCGCAAGGTTTCGGATAAACCGATCCGCTACATCATCAACACGCACGTCCATGCCGATCACACCGGTGGCAACGAGAAGATCGCGAAAGCCGGCAGCACCATCGCGGGCGGAAACGTGGTCGGCGATATCGGCGCCAGCGCGCAACAGGGTGCGACCGTGCTCGCGCACCAGGCTGTTCTCGACCGGATGAGCGCGCCCACTGGCAGCCAGCCTGCCCTGCCCTCCGCAGCTTGGCCTACAGACACTTACAATGGCGCGGAAAAAGAACTTTTCTTCAACGGCGAGGCGATCCAGATGTTCCACGAGCCGGCCGCGCACACCGACGGCGACACCTTCGTCTTTTTCCGACGCTCCGACGTGGTTAGCGCCGGCGACCTCTTCGTGACTACCAGTTATCCGATCATCGACATCGACCGAGGCGGCAACATTCAAGGCGTCGTCAAGGCGTTGAACCACATCCTGGATATCACTATTCCCGCCGAGAAGCAGGAAGGCGGTACTTATGTGATTCCTGGGCACGGGCGGCTCTGCGATGAAGCCGACGTAGTAGAATTTCGCGATATGACGACCATCATCCGCGATCGTATTCAGGACATGGTCAAGAAGGGCATGACGCTCGAGCAAGTGAAAGCCGCCAAGCCGACCCGCGATTATGATCCACGCTACGGTGCCGATACCGGTTTCTGGACCACGGATAAGTTTGTCGAGGCGGTTTACAAAAGCTTCAAGAAGTAGCGCTGATAGTGCTGCACTTCACTTGCCGTCGATTCTGGTGATGCCGGCGCCCGGGTCCGACTAATCGCTTAGGAAACATCAGCGGCATTGGATCGCCAGGATGCGAAGCGCTACAGTTCTGCCTATCGCTAGAAAAGTCAGAACGAGTTACGACGAAAATACACTCGAACTCAATCGTGTGAGATTGCCACAGGATAATAGTCGGCGGATGCAAGTATCCCTGACTGAAGGCATTCTGAATCGCGTAACCGGGAGTGGGAGGCCAGCCTTAAGCCATGGGAGCGTGTTCATAAAATAGGCCATGTACAGCGGAGCCCAGCCAATGAATAGGAACCCAACTATGACCCATGGACTTGAAGCGCACTTCAGGAAAGTATTTGCGGCAGGTCCTCTAGTATGACTACCGCGCTTCACAAGCCGTCGGAGCCCATCCAGTCGCATCAACCTGTTTCTTGAAGTGCGTGCTGGTGATGAATTCCTGCTGCAGATACTGCGGATCATTGATGATGGTCGTCACGATGAGCCAGGAGTCGCCGTTCGGCTCGTTGGTGCGATCGAAATATTCGGTCATGACCGCGTTGCCGCTATAGGGCACGCCATTCTTCCGCAGGTATCCGGGACGCATATGCGTGGTGATCACTCGCAGGGTGCCCGCGCGCGGCTGTCCAGGTCGAACGGCGGCTGCTCCTCCGCCGCCCATGCCTCGGCCTGCCGGCGGCACATCCCAGGTCGCAGCGGAGAATCCTTGCCAGGTTGGTTCTCCAGCAGGCACCTCGGTCGCGCCAAAATGGAGCAAGCGAGTCTGCGTTCCGGCGTCGGTTTCGATTTTCAACGTACGGTCGTCGTTCCAAGTGATATGCAGCCGCCCCGGGACTCGCATGATAGCGGCCGCTCCGTACGATTTGCACTGGTTGCCGGAGGCTTCGTCCTTGGCTGGATCCCAGGCGTCGGCCATTTTCCTTCCTTCGGGATTCAGCGGGAGGCTCGCATAGTCGCCTTTCGCCGGGGTGACCATGCGATAACGCCAGTCCTCGGTAACGATGGACACCCAATAACCGGAGAGATCCATGGGGGCTGCGTCTTTAGGCGATAGGGGAGGACCGGCTTGTGCACCACCACGACCCTGCGGAAGAGCGGGCAGCGTGAGCAGTAGTGCTGCTGCAAGCAACGCGGCGCGTCTTCCCAGAATCTCGTGATTCATCTACTGGAATGCGCCTATTGAACCACGCCGGACCATTTCCAACCATCCGATGGCCGGCTAATGGAGCGCATGCGGATTCGATGATCTGCGGGATTGCGCCCGGGATTGCCACTAACGATGACGTGGTCGCCGGGCTTCAGGGTGTCTCTCGAGACGCCTTCCCGGCTCAACTGGCCACCGCCACCCCATTCAACCGCCCAGGTCTGGGCCTCGCCCTTGTCATCGGGAGCCTCAATATGAACGAACGAATGTGGATTCCTGAACAGGAACTGTACCAGTTTTCCTTCCACCGTGACGGTCTGGTCCTCAAAGTAGGTCGCGGCGAAGGAATGATGGGCGTAAGCAGCAGCGGCGAAAACAAACGCTGCAGCCATCAACAGAAATAGCGATTTACTTTTCATGATCTTCCTCTTGAGAAACAGGATGCTCCACTCCAGCGCTGCTCAGACCAGCGAGGATCGTCCTGATTCTTGGTCTCCGTTCAGATCCCAGTCTACGTTATCTCAAGTCGAATTGCACGGCTTGCAGGAACTGCACTTTCTTAAACAGAATCATGACCTTGTGGCGCGGGACGGAGGGGAAATCGGGGGCGGAACCATCCGAGGCCTACGTCACGTTTCTGTTCACAGAAGTGGATTTTCTGCAAGCAATCGACGCCGGTTTAGACTAACGTCTGGAGAAGCAGTTACAGGGATTGGCTTGTTCAAAAAGGTCTAGACGCAGCATTGAAGGGCTCAAAGGGGGTCGCTATGTTCGCTAACCTCAGGATTTCCCAACGGTTCGTCACGTACACGATCTGCGCCCTACTGGGCCTTGCAGCGATCGGGCTTAGTCGCCTGGATGCGCAAGCCTCCAATGCAACTATCGGTGGAACGGTCACCGATAGCTCGGGCGCGACGATCGCGGGCGCAGCCATCCAAGTGAGGAATGTCGGAACTGGAATCGCCCAGAGCGCCACCAGCGATCAACAAGGCCGGTATAGGGTGCCGGATCTGGTGATCGGGGAATACGAGGTGCAAGCCACGAACCCGGGCTTCCAGACGGTGGTCCACAAAGGGATCACGCTTACTGTCGGTAGCAGCCCGGTGGTCGACTTCGCCCTTCCAGTTGGACAGGCACAGCAGACCATCACGGTAGAAGCCGAGGTTTCGCAAGTCGACACGCAATCGACGGCGGTGGGCGCGTTGGTGGAGGGAGCGCAGATTCGTGACCTTCCGCTTAATGGCCGCAACTTTACCCAGCTAATGACGCTGGCGCCGGGCGTGACACAGATCCCGCTGGGCGCTCCTGGCGCGGGAAGCACCTTTTACGGCAATGGACAGAAATATTCAATCGCCGGGTCGCGACCTTCGGGCCAGGCGTATCTGTTGGATGACCAGGACATGAACAACTTCTGGAACAACGGACCCGGCGCCGGTGGTCTAGGCACGGCGCTGGGAGTGGAGGCCATTCAGGAATTCCAGGCTTTGACCAACACCTACAGTGCGCAGTTCGGCGGCAACGGCGCGGTGATCAACGCCTCCAGCCGATCGGGAACGAACGCTTTCCATGGGTCGGCATTCGAGTTCTTGCGCAATAACAAATTGGAGGCGCGAAACTTCTTTGACGGAGCGAGCCCGCCCACCTTCCGACGCAACCAATTCGGAGGTAGCGTGGGAGGCCCGATCAAGAAGGACAAAGCATTCTTTTTCGTCAATTACGAAGGATTACGGCAGACTCAGGTGGTCACCAATCTGGTCACCGTTCCGGATGAGTGCGCCCATCAGTTCCTGACATCGACAGCTAGTCCGGGTGTTTGTGGTCCGCCGGTGTCACAAGTCGGCACTACCTTCGGCACCAATCCCGCGGTCCAGCAATCCATCCGCAACACCATGGCTCTATGGCCGAATACCGCATTCAACGAGCTACTTGCAGGCGGAAACCCTAGCGGCACGGGACAAGCTTACGTTCTGGATCCAAACATCGGAAACGAGAATTACGTAATCGCGCGCATGGATTACACTTTTTCGACCAAGGATACGCTGTTCATGAGGTACGTCCTGGACAAGGCCACCCGGAACTTCACCACCGGCATTCCATATTGGCCGGAGCTCGATACGACCCGAGACCATTTCGCCACCATTGAAGAGCGGCGCGTTATTTCACCGAAAGTCATCAACAGCGCCCATGTCAGCTTTGCACGCACGTGGGAGGATGCCAACGTCTACGGTTCTCCGACTGTAAGCAACGGCGTCGTAACACCCGGGACGATCACCAGCACAGGCGTTCATCCGCTGCAGTTCTTCGGCACCGCGGCGGGACGCGAGGATGGCACCATTGCTACGTTCTCTGGCCTTACCGCCATCGGCGCCAGCACTACCCTGCCCTTTTATCTGGTTCCCAACAAATTCACTTACGGCGACGACGTCATCTGGACCTCGGGTTCGCACAGCATCAAGTTCGGCGGCAATGCGATGAGGCTTCAGGAAAACACCTGGGCTCCTTTCGTGGTGGGCGGTAACTGGACCTTCCCGAATCTGACTGCGTTCCTGCAGGGAACCGCGTCTCAGGTGCAAGGCCAGGTTTCCGACATTCAGAATCCCACCGCGGATGCCACCAAAGACTACCGCTACTGGATCTTCACGCCGTACATTGACGACCAGTGGAAGGTCACTAGCAAGCTAACGGTCAACCTTGGGCTGCGCTATTCGCCCACCACCATGATCGGCGAGATTCGCCATCAGATGTACAACCTGATCAATCCAACCGTGCCTGGTGGAGAGTTCGTGCCCGTTAAGACTTCGACGGCGACCAATCCCTCCCTCCGCAACTGGGATCCGCGCGTGGGGCTGGCGTGGGACCCGTTCGCCGATCACAAGACCTCGGTTCGCGCCAGTTTCGGTATGTTTCACAATGTGGTCTATTCACGGGATCTCAATTACTGGCTGCAGCCGCCATTCCTGACCGCGACCCAAACCTCAGCGCAGGGCCTGCTCTATCCAAACCTGTTCTCGAACCTCGGGCCGGGCGCAAATGTCGTCAACGTTCCGACCAACGGAACGCTGAGCATAACCAACGGCGATTATTATGGTGTTCATTCCACGCCTTACCAGATGCAGTGGAACTTTAATATCGAGCGCGACATTGTTACAAATACTGTACTTACGATCGGCTACATTGGCACCCACAATCTGCACATGTTCATCCAGCGGGACTTCAATTACCCGGTTCCGTGTCTGGCGCCGAACTCAGGCTGCTTTTACGATGGCGCGGCGACTTATTCGACCGCTACCGGCGTTCCGAATCCACGGCTCGATTCTCAGTACAACAGCCTGCAACTCGCCGATAACCTGGCCGACTCCCACTATGAGGCGCTGCAGACCAGCCTGGATCATCGCTTCTCGCACGGCTGGCAGATGCAAGTGTCTTACACGTTTTCAAAATCGATCGACAATGGCTCGGGCACTTACGGTTTGGATGGCGGCGGAATTTCATCGCAGCCGCTCAACGCCGCTGTGGATCGCGGGCTTTCTAATTTCAACCGCACGAATAATTTCCGGGTCAGCGGAGTTTACAACCTGCCGTATCATGGACACGGCTTTACGGGCGCCGTGCTGGGCGGCTGGGAACTCGCCGGGGCCTTTACGTATCTGTCGGGCGCGCCCTTCAACCCAACGTCGGCTCCGAACCGTGTGTTTACCGGTACCGGCTCCAACACTGGACGTCCGAACGTGGTGGCCGGGTGCAATCTCTACTCAGGCTTCCAAACTTTAAGCGCGTGGTTCAATACCGGCTGCTTCACATTGCAGCCGATCGGCACATATGGAAATGCGGGCCGAGACACAATCATCGGCCCCAATCTCTGGAATCTGGATAACGCCCTGGATAAGAATTTTAGGATTTCGGAGCGGTTCAATTTGCAGTTCCGGGCGGAAGCGTTCAACATCTTCAACCATCCGTCGTTCCAGCTCCTGGCGTCCAACACGCAAATCTTCGCGGGAACGGCGCTCAATGCGAGCGCGGGAAAGATCCAGGCGACCAACAGCTCGCCACGCCAGATCCAACTGGCGCTCAAGCTTGTCTTCTGAACTGTTCTCGACCCTCCGGGTTAAGATTGTCTGCATGCGGTATGGCATTGCAGGCGCGCTGATGGCGGCGTCAGCTCTTGCCGCCAGCACTGCATCCGGCAGCATCACTTTTAATAGGGATGTTCTGCCGATCCTCCAGAAGAATTGCCAAGTCTGCCACCGGCCCGGCGAAATCGGACCGATGCCGCTGCTTGCATACGATAATGCAC
>Ga0210386_10000112_pt1 | contig 62778 bp, 87 predicted proteins | sample IncBWH32OmetaG_FD_160091 | JGI IMG/M metagenome (GOLD analysis project Ga0210386, IMG submission 160091) | Forest soil microbial communities from Barre Woods Harvard Forest LTER site, Petersham, Massachusetts, United States - Inc-BW-H-32-O ...
ACGCTCGGGTGACGGGCAGCGCTTGGGTGACGGGCAACGCTCGGGTGACGGGCAGCGCTTGGGTGACGGGCAGCGCTCGGGTGGCGGGCAGCGCTCAGGTGTCGGGCAGCGCTCAGGTGTCGGGCAACGCTCTGGTGGCGGGCAGCGCTCAGGTGTCGGGCAACGCTCTGGTGGCGGGCAGCGCTTGGGTGAAATCACCCTTGTACATTCAAGGTTCACGCCACGAACTGACGCACACGAAAGCTGGGTGGCTCAAGATCGGATGCCAAATTATGTCCATTGAGGACTGGCAGAAAAAGTACAAAGCCATCGGTCGCGCCGAGAAATATTCGAAGGATGAGATCGCGGAATATGGTGCCTATATTGAACTCTTCGCCGCACGGGATAAGGCGGTCTTCGGCGAAATGGACGATCCGAGACGGCTGGATGTAAATCCGGAAACGAGAGAAGAAGGCGAGAAATGAGCGCAATCAACGGTTTCCGCCGCTACCTGACAGGCGGCATCTTCGCGCAGGTAATCGACACGGGAGGCACGGTCAGGTTGTCCACAGACGCAATCTCCGCGCTCAAATTCCATGTAGACCTCGACCCGTATATGGTTCAGGAGCTGCGGAAATTCCTTGCCGCGATGGAAGAGACGAAAGCCGAGGGCACGACGGCTACAACACCACTATGAAAGCCATCGAAGCCAAATTACTCGACATCAAAGTGAGTCCGAAAGGCGTTTACCCGATGCAATTCGTCAGTGTCAGCGCCACTCGTGTTGCCAACCATGCGACCGTAGAAGGATGCGCCCAGAGCGATCCTGCTCACCAATTCATCATCGACAACTGGGATTCGCTGAATTCCGGCGACCAAATCGACTTGCAGAACAAACAATGAACGAGAACGACAGAAAGCGAACAAAAGGAGAAATGAACTATGGGGTGTGATATTCATATGGTCGCGCAAGTACGCGACGGATCAACATGGAAGACGCAGAAATTTCCGAACAAGTATTTCGGGGAGTGGGACGACGAACCAGAATTATCACCGCGATTCTACAACGACCGAAACTACGATGCGTTCGCGATACTGGCGAACGTTCGGAATGGGTCGGGATTCGCAGGGTGCGACACCGGCGACGGTTTTGAATTCTTGAGCGATGGTCGCGGATTCCCAGACGGATTCGAAGTTACCGGAGATTCTCACGGGGGCTTATGGATGGGTGACCATTCCTTTACGTGGCTCACGCTCGCGGAACTCGAATCGTGCGATTGGTCTAAGACCACAAAGCAAAGAGGATGGGTAAATGGCGTCGAGCTTAAACGCATGAGATGCGCCGAGGAAGGCATTCCCCGAAGTTACTGCGGCGGCGTAAGCGGCGGCCAAATTCAGCACGTTTCGACTCAAGAGATTGACCGTCGCATATCCGAGGGGTGGCCCGACGAAAGACTGTCGAAACTTTACTGCCTCCTTGAGTGGGAAGAAACCTACGCGGAGGCCGCTGGGTCGTTCTACTCCGAGTGGCTTCCAAAACTTCGTGAACTAGGGCAGCCAGAAGATGTTCGCATCGTTATGGGGTTTGACAGTTAGGAACAAACTATGAACGAACAACCAACCAAAACAGAGACTCGGATATGCCTTGACCAACTGCATATCGAGCACTTTCAATCAATCAAGATGCTCGACTGGAACCCTGGCGGCCAGGACTGGACGATAACGGCTAAGAACGGCGTCGGCAAGACCACCGTCGCGAACGCTGGCGGCTGGCTCATTCACGGCAAAGGAACGCTAGGCGAAACCTTAGGTGATTCGGTCAAGCCGACCGACGAGAGCAACGAGCCGATTCACAACCTAACGACGGTCGTTAGGGCTGTCCTAACTGTCAATGGGGAACCCCTAACGCTCAAGAAAACCCACGCCGAGGTATGGACGACTCCGAACGGACAGTCGGAAATGGTGCTCACCAAACACGAAACCTTGTGCTGGTTTAACGATGAGCCGGTACTGATCGGAGTCTACGAAAAGCGACTCTCGGACATCTGCTTGCTTCCGATTTGGCAACTCCTAATGAATCCGTGGTTATTCAACGGGAAATACAGCACAGAGGACAAACGAAAGGCCCTGCTCGAACTCGCGGGGGAAGTGAGCACTGCGGACGTTATCGCCCTTGCTTATCAGCGCCACCTATCGGACGACAAGTGCCCCGACATTCGCGGACTAGCCCACCTGCTGTCCTCGCGGTCGATCGACGCCTTAAAGAAAATCATGAGCGAGACTCTTACCCTCGCCAAGAAGGAGCGAATCTCGATTCCCGCACAAATCAGCGAGAACAGCCGTTTGAAGGCCGAGGTCCCGAAAGGCGATCACGCGGGCAACATCGTAAGTAGAACCGAGCGGCTGCGAAACCTGAATACAAAACTCGCGGGCGCCAAATCATCCGGCGGAGTCGCGGAACTGACGACCGAAGTGCAAAAGATCACCGGCGAGATGCTGGTAATCCAAAATCGGTACACGGCCAAGGGCAACCCCGAGCGCGAAAAAGCGCAAACTAAGTCCCGCGAACTGACATCCCAAATCGCCGACGCCTCGCTAAAGATCTCGACTGCAGAAACCAAGATACTTGCCGACGAATCGAAGCTGTCTCAATACCAAAGGATGCGGCAACCGGTGTTAGCGAATATCGCGACCGTCAAAGAGCGAATCACAAAGCTAGCTGAAGAGGTGTTCCCCGGCGCTGGAAAATGCACGATGTGCGGCCAGGACCTTCCAGAAGCCGAAGTCGACAAGCTTCGAGAGACGTTCAACTCAGGACTTGCCCGCCGTAAAGAGCAAGCACAAACAGATCTCGCGAACGAGCGCAAAGAGTCTATGCGGCTCAAGGAGTTAATTCAAACCCTCGCGGGATACACCGATGCCAATAGCAATGAAACGTTTGCTGGCAGCATCTCTGTTGCCAAGCACGACGTTGAAACCGCGAAGGCTGCGCTCGAAGGGCTCAAATTGGAAAAGGCCGCGCTAGTCATCCCTGAGGATGTAGCTGCAGATCACACGCAGGATGCAGAGTGGCTCAAGCTATCAGCCAAGAAGACAGACACCGAAGCGAAGATCGCAAACGCAGGAGCCGGAAACTCGGCCGTAATCCTTGGCATCGGAGCTGAGATAGAAACAGCCGAAGCGCTTCTTGCCGAATCGAAGGCGCATGTTGCATCCATAGAGCAGAACGCCAAGATCGAAGATAGAATCGCCGAACTTGAGGAAAGCCTGACGCGGATCAAAAAACAGATCGAAGAAGCTGAAATCCTACTTTATCAGTGCGAGTGGTTCGAACGGACATGGTGCGATATGCTCAACGAGCGAATCTCAAGCCACTTCGAGGTAACGCGCTGGAAGCTGTTCAGGAAGCAAATGAACGGCGGCATCGAGCAGGTCTGCCAAGCCATCTACGCCGGTTCAGGCAACCGCCCAAGCGACGGTCAAGCAATCGAGGTCGGAATGGATATCACGCGCACATTCCAGAGGCACCACGGCGTTAGCGTCCCCGTGTTCGTGGATCGCTACGAAAGCTACACCGGAAGCTTCCCGATGAACTGCCAAGTCATCAAACTCAAAGCCGTTGAAGGGCTCGCAAAACTCACGTTCACCCCCGAAGGCGCACCGGACCCGTTCGCTGAGGACGAATCCGAAGTCGTTGACACTGAGATCAAGATCACGCCCGATGCAACCGTGCTTCCCGCAAGCGGGCCGGTGCCGCTTGAGCGCGAACCGACCGAAACGGCGAAAGCCATGTTCAACGCGATATTCCCGAACGCTAAAACCGAAATGCAGAAGGTTGAAGAATGGGCAGAAGGCAATAACCGCGTGGAACCCGCCGTAGACAACCCGAAACCGATCGAGCGCCCAAAGTCTCGCAGACGCGAACCGGCAGCGCAAACCACTGTAGCCAGCCCAGCAATGGACTTCGGCGACGACCCCGCAGACGTTTAAGGAAAACCAAATGAGCACACAAACACCAAACACAACACCCGCCAATAACACTCCGGCCCAAGTCGTTCCGCCCGTATCTGCCAGCTTTGCCGCGAAGGTTGAGCGCCAATTCATTGCCGAAGCCGGCAGCGGAATCGTGTGGTCGGACTATCACCGGTCCTTGGCCCAGCATCTCTATTTGAAGATCGACGCCAGCCTCAAAACGCTAAATGAAAAGCGCGGCGCAAACGACAAGATCACATGGCAGAACATCGACATGGTTCAACTCGCGTTGGACTCCGTTAATCGCGTGCAACTCGAAATCGACGCGTTGATGAAAAACTTCCTTCACGTCGTGCCGTACAAAGATGAATCGACGAAACTCTTCAAACTCGATCTTCGAATTGGCTACGAAGGATACGCTTACATCAAGAAGAAATTCGCACTAGACCCATCCGTAGCGGTTCGAACCGAACTCGTCTACGAGACCGACGAGTTCTATGAAAAGCCTGAGTTCATTTCAGGCGTTGGCATGATTCAGGCGTACCACTTCAAGCCGCTCTACCCGTTCGACAGCGCCAAACGCGGTAAGGTTGTCGGAGGATTTGGGTACATATCCTATGCCAATCCCAGAAAAAACCAACTCGTGATTGTCGATCAGCGCGACTTCGATCGGGCGCAACGCGCAGCCAAAACTCAAGACTTTTGGGCAGAGAACAAGAGTCAGGAAGAGATGAAGGCCAAAACGGTTATCTTCCGAGTATACGAAGAGATACCGATGGACCCGGCGCGTGTAAATGCGGCGATGGTTGCCAAAGCATTTGAAGCGAATCTCGACTACATTGAGGCCGAGGTAAGACAAGAAATCGCCGAGAACTCAGGCCAGCATTCGCTACCCGATACCCCAGAAGGCGAACAGCGGCAATCGGCAGTCGAAGACGACCCGGCGGATGAGTAGGCATGACTGATTCCGACTATTCCGATATGTTCGAGCGACCTCCGCGAAAGCGGAGGCGCAACCGGTCGGTTGTCGTCGCCGTCCAGACGACTCGCTATTACATCTACGGTAAGGGCTACAACTCGGAAATCCTTGCTTACATGCAGATAGCGAAACATCAGGTATCTCGCCAATGCGATGCGGACATGAACTCAGCACTGCTGCGGTTCGGACCATTCGAACAACTCAGCCGCCGGGAAAAGGAGTTGCGGCATGATCTCATTTGGAATTGGGATAAGGAGTGGTATGCCAAGCGGTACCCACCGAAACCGGATTGTCCTTGCTGGTTTTGCGCCAAGCACCACGGCGCGACAGCATTCGGTATTCCGAATGGTCGCGGCTGCTGGTTCTCCAAGATGGCCGATTACCGAAAGATCGCGCGGGAGATCATATCAGATATCCGTCTCGGGTTCCGAGCGAAGGATGGCGCAAAGCTGCTCGCGCTGCCGGTTGACACGACGCATCCCTCTCCAATAGCTATCCCAATCGAGCTTATGTATTGCTGCGAAAAGTGGCCTAACTGCACATGCGTTGAGGATATCAACCGAATGACAGCGGCGTTTATGCGAGGCTGGAATGATTGAGTTCACCACTCTCGCAACGGGATCGGACGGAAATGCTTACGTTGTCCGCGACGGACTTCACACACTGGCGATCGAGGCCGGCCTTCCCATCAAGGCGCTAAAAAAACTTTACTGGAACGCAGGGTTAAGCCTTGCGTTGGCGAGCGGCGTACTTGTGAGCCACAAACACATGGATCACGCCGCCGCAACCGAAAAGCTGGTTTACGAATGTATGCCGTGCTACATGAGTTGCGAAACGCATAAGGCCCTCGCATTCGGATCACACCCGTTCGCGAGGATCTGTGAACCCGCCGAGTGGTTCAAAGTCGGCCCGTGGCAGGTATGCCCGTTTCCGGTCAAGCACGACGCTCACGAAGCAGGGACCTTTGGCTTTATCGTCGTCGGTCCCAGCGGAGGGAAACTCGCGTACCTGTCGGATCTTGCGTACAGCGGCTACAAGATCCCAGACGGCTGCAACGTGATCGCAATCGAGGCTAATCATGACGTTGCCATCGTTCGGAAAAACGTCGAACGCGGAGTTCTGGACCCAGATCTGGCCGCAAGAATCATCAGCTCGCACATGAGCATAGACACCTGTTTGGCGCTCCTGAAGTCAACCGATCTCAGCCAGTGCCAGAGTATCCATTTGATACACGGGAGCAAGCTAAATTCCAACATGCCCGAGTTCAAATCCCGCGTCAGGGCCGAAACCGGCATTGTTTGCTAGCGGCGAGAGCCACAGATAAAGAAGGAGAAACAAATTGAAAACACACGAGATTATTTTGAATCACCCGGAGGCGGAGTAATGGGCAAAGAAACGGGCATCGCATGGACTGACCTACTTTGGTTTTCGTGGATGCAATCTTCGGTGACATTTCGCGCATACCGGTACGACATCAAGCCATTGCGCTCGTTCGTATCCACGGTGATGGTGATAATGTTCGGCGATCCGTCCACATTCGCATCTAAAGGATCTCGCCGGTTTCAGTCGCCCATTACGAATCGCATCGTTAACCATAGCGCGGGCGTTCAACTTGGGCGACTGCTCTGGGAGTCGCGTGTCGATGGCATAAACGCCTTTGCGCCGACACCGCAAACAGAGAGAGTCCTTCCCATCTCCGCGACTTCGGTCGTCTCCGAAGCAATCGCGACCTTTCCATGCTTGGCACCTGTAGCAGTATTTCTGTCCAGAGTCGGCCAACTCCTTGTAAGCCTCATAGGTCATTCCGCACTTCTGCGCGGCAATCTTCATTGCTCCGTCTTTTGTTTGCGCCATGTCCACTCTATTTTACCACTTGGAGGTGTTTGAGTTGGGAAAGGAAACTGCAATAAGTTGGTGTGACCATACGCTAAATTCCTGGTGGGGCTGCGTTGAGGTTTCTCCGGGGTGCGACCACTGCTACGCTAAAACACTCGCCGAGCGATGGGGAAGGCAGGTATGGGGCGTTCTTGCGCCGAGATACTTCACGAAGAAGGGATTCAATCAGGCGCTAGCGTGGGATGCTGCGGCAAAGAAAGACGGCGTTCGGCGTCGCGTGTTTGTGCAATCGATGTCCGATATCTGCGAGATACTTCCAGAGGCCCACGAGAGCAAAGCGGAAATGGACGCAAGGAGAAAGGATCTATTCGAGCGCATCATCCCAACGTGTTCGAATCTTGACTTTCAATTGCTCACAAAACGGGTAGGCAACTATTCGAAGGTCGTTCCTGCGTCTTGGATGAGCGGCGAATGGCCGTCGAACGCGTGGGCTGGTATCTCGGTCGTCAACCAAAACGAGGTAGACCGGGACATTCCAAAGTTGGAACGACTTCCCGCGCCGGTTCGATTCCTGAGCGTCGAACCCCTTATCTCAGACGTGCTACTGGACGATCATCTCTTGCACTTGCATTGGGTCATTATCGGTGGCGAGTCGGGATCGCAAGCGCGATCGATGGTTCTCGGGTGGGCGAAAGACATCGTTCGGGAATGCGCCAAGTGGAATGTGGCTGTCTTTATGAAGCAGCTCGGAAAGATTCCAATAAACCGAGAAGGCGTAAAGCATCCTATCAGCGATAGTCACGGGGCGAACATTGAGGAGTTCCCCGCGATCCTCCGTGTGCGCCAATTTCCGGGGGATTTATGAAACTCAAAGAGTATCAGGAAGAGGCGTTGGCACTCGTGCGCCGCAATCACAAGGCATGTATCCCGACAATCGTTTGCATTCGTGATACGTCGGCCAAAAACAATATCGTTGACGCCGCCGGAACCGTCGAGGACATGGCGTTCATGCTCGCGAATGCCGTACAGAAGGTGTCAAAGAGCTTGCCCGAGTCGGCGCGAAAGGACTTCGGCTTGCTAATCTCAGTAGCCGCTGAGAATCCGTTTGCGGGAGAAGTCGAGGATTCCATCAGCCAGCGGGAAGGGGTAACGGGAGCGGATGAGTAATTTTCAATTCACATCGTCCTCACCACTCCGTTGGCCCGACGGGGTAAAGAGAACCGCGCCGGATCAGCGCAAGGCCGCATCATTCGGAACCAAGACCGAACGGGCCAACCGGGCGCAACTTCCGATGCACATGGCGGTCGAGAGGCTAACCGCTGAGGTCTCGGGCATCACGAAGCCAGGGCAGCCTTGGCGCACGCAAAATGTCATGCTCTCAACCAACGTAGAGACGACCCTAAAGGGCACTCCGCGATCTGGCCAACGGACACCCGACGATCCCGGAGCGTGCCTTTACTTCAAGCTCGATGGCGTCCAACTCTCGATGCCCTGCGACAAGTGGCTTAGGGTCGAGGACAACATCGCAGCCATCGCCAAGCACATCAACGCAGTCAGGATGATGGAGCAATGGGGAGTCGGCGAGGTATCGCAGATGTTCGTCGGATTCTCCGCGCTGCCGGCGCCGCAAGCTATTGCCGCTTGGTGGGACGTCCTTGGAATGCCAAGGGACTGTGACATGGAACTCGTGCGCGCCCGGTACCGATCGCTTGCCAAGAAATACCATCCGGACAGCCCGGAAGGCGATACCGAGAAGTTCAACGCCGTCGCGCAAGCCTACGACCAGGCCGCAGCGGAAAAGGCGAGCATGGTGCCCGCATGATGATCGTTTCTTTCGCAAAAACGACCCCTGCAATTCTTGCCCGCAGGAAATCGGTGACAAGAAGGAAATGGAAGGAGAGCCATGCACAAAGATTTTCTCCCGGAACACTCTTTCAGATTTACTCAAACGGCCCACACAGAGGCGGAAAGCACATCGGCGTTGGCCGAATCGTGAACGTGACCAAAGATTCGAACGGCAAGATCGCGGATCTAGGCGATTGGGAGCGCGAAGGCTTTGCCTACCTGAACGAACACAGGTTGCCGCTTGGCAAGAACCTCATGCCCGGTGACCTTTGGCGTGAGTGGCTCATTCACGGAACCGAAGGGCTGTATCGAGTCGAGTTCGAGATAGTGACTTTGGAGAGTGAACAGAATTGACCACACAGTTAAAACTTGAGGGAGAAGAGAGATGAGAACAAAGAAGACATTGCAAGACGTATTTGACAACGCTGACGATGGAAACATGAACGCGCTTCTAATGGCGGCACTAAAGGGCTATATCACGCATCTGTCCGATCCGAGCGGGTTCTACGGACACTCGCCTTCGAAAATTATTCTCACGCCCCATCTTTGCGAGATGTTCGGATGGAACCCGAAAGACTACGGGGTTAAGCCATGAACACCCCAACCAATCAATCCCCACTGAGTCAGCCTGCGACGTTGGAAACGGTAAAGAATCTGATGTTTCTGCACTTCGTCGCGACGCTTTTCTATTCGAGTTTAATCCTCGTAGCCGTTGCGATAGCTGTTCACAGTATCGAAAGTTCCATCAAATCCGCCCTTTCCTCGCACCCGTCAGGCGTTGCCGTGGAAGGCCGAACCATCTACATCAAAGAGGACCGCTTCGATAAGATCGTATTCGAGGGCCAAGGTCAAAAGATGATGAAGTGGAACCGGGAGAAAAGCAAATGAGCGCAGAAGAGATCGCAACCAAGTCCGACTTGGAACTATCTACGCTTGCCGCTCGTGCGATGGGCTGGCTCGAATGGAACTACAAGATTCCACAGTCAAACTATCCCTGCTACATGGTTACGTTCGGCGCACTCGTTCAAAAGGTTGATTGGGGCCAAGACGTTCTTGATCCTCTCTGCAACGCGTGGGAGCCGTGCGTCGACGCATCGCAAGCCATCGAACTAGCGGAATTCGTTTGCAAGCGCGATGGCATTCCCGGTGACGGCATGTTTTGGAGCGTCACCCAAAACCGAACGGCATACGACGCCTACGTTTACATCAACACGATGCAGATTGAGTTTGATGATCCGTCATTCAGCCGCGCCCTAACCATCGCCGCACTCAAGGCTCACGCCTCTCTCCAGGAGAACAACCCCAAATGAATATCTGGCCCTGCGACTGCGGGAATAGGCGTGTGTGGCTGACTCAACGGGTAGACAACAACGACCAATTCATTGAGTGCCGATCATGTGGAACATGCGGACCAACGGAGCAGACGACCGAGAACGCATTCCAAAAATGGAACTCCGAGAGGATTCGATCATCAGCGGCACAAAGGGAGAACAACCCCAAATGAAGCGCCAAACAAAATGCAGGATCATTAACTGTTTAGGAATTGCGACTGCGATTCTTGCCGTTGCCGTCATTGGATGCGTCGAAGGCGTAATTCTGACGACGAAGGGAACCTATATGAATGACGTACTTGTGGCCAACGCGCTTCTTGCGTTCATTCTTGGAGTGATCTGCTTCGCGGGGATGATGCTTGTAGCCCTAGTAGACGAATCAAAGGAGGAGTCCAAATGAACACAACCGAATCAGGTAATGCAGACGTTGAGAGACAGGCGTTTGAGGCGTGGATGGATTTAGCCCGTAACGGTCGATGGTGCAAAGACCTAATCACCGATGAATTGTGCATGAAGGCATCATTAGGCCAATACGGCAACACCGTAGTTCACGCCCAGTTCGAGGCATTCAAGGCCGGACGCGCCTCCGTCTATCACAACCCACTGGGACAGGCAGAACGAAAAGTAATCGAAGCGGCAAAGGCACTCGCGACTGAGGCCAAACGGTATTACATCGTGACCACGCTTGGCTCGACCGATGAAGACGTCGAAGCATGCAAACATCGTCTTGAGGATGCAATCAAGGTCGTTGATTCGCTTCCATCCTCTCCATCCATCGCAGAACAACGGGAATTGGAACAGGCGGTAATCGAGGCGGCGATGGACTGGCGTTGTACTCCTTATTGGACGAGTAATGATGTTCTAAGATCAGCCGTTGACGCACTCACAGCTAAGGAAGCCAAGGAGGAATCTCAATGGACGACTGACAGGCCAACAGTAGCAGGGTTCTACTGGGTTCGTTGGCGGCAGGAAGATGGCACAGTCGTAAAGGTGGATGTCGTTCATCTTAGACAAGACGGCAAGAGCCTTTCGTGTTGCGTCGGGCTTTTCATAATGGCACCGCCGCCTATATTCGAGTGGTACCCAATACCCGTCACTCCGCCCGACGAACCCAAGGCCGCGCCGGCGCAGGATGACGACATAACATCCCGAACGGGGATGGAAACCGGGAAGTATTTTCCATGACGAAAGAACAGGCCGACAAACTTTGCAGGGTTGATCCTGAGCATTTCTATGTCGCGGAGGGCGTAGTTTTCAACGATGGGAAAGGGTTCTGCTCTTCGTTGAAAGAGCGATACACCAGGGGGTACGCCTGTTGGTGGATGATGACCCAGATGCCTGGAGGTTCGTGGCTGCATCATGCCACAAGTGCGGACCACTTCGGATATCAATGGATCGCCCGCGCTACTACGGACGATAGATCAGTCGCTACCGGAAGAGGTTTTGGTCCAACCCGCGAGGAAGCTGTGACCAACGCCTATATCTCATGGGTGTCTGCGTCTCGCGCCCAATCCGAGGTTACAGAGCAGAAGGGGGAGCGATGAACGAAACACCGTGGCCTCCACTGAAAGACGCTCAGTTACAGAGCTATATCGACAGGCACCGCAAAGCGAAGGACCGGTACCACGACATGCTTATGGCAAGTGTCGGCGCATTGATGACCCGGTACGGCATTCACCCGAGCGAGTTGATTGAAATTCTCGCAAGTCGAACAGAGATCCCACCGAAGACGCTCGCCGGACTTGACGAAAGGATGGCAGCGTTAGGCTTTCCAGTGATTTGCAAGGATGAAACACCATGACCCCAAAATGGGCAGACCTTCCCGATGCGCCGGGGGATTGGAAATGAACGCCCTTTACTTTGAGCCGCCTCTTTCCGAAATAGGATCGCCCTGCGACTTCGATTCGGAGCTAACTTCAAAGATTCACGGCTACGCCGTCGAACAAGACGGGCTGATCTACATTCCCCTGATTGCTTCATTGGACGAAGGAAAAGGCAACGTTGGGCGATTCCTGGACAGCCTTAGCCCCAGGTGCGTGATTCCGAACGTCACCAGCGGAAGATTGCGCGGGATGCTTATCAGACGAGGATGGACACCCTACCACGACGGCCAGTGCGAGATATTCCGCAGAACAGATCCCTAACACACAAAATCGCCCGTCCCTCATAAAGAGACGGGCAGAGTGATCTTAGGACAGCTTGACGATGGACAGCGTTACGCCGCCGTCGCTCAAGAGAACTTCCGGTTCGATATTCGCCTCAAGCCCGACTAGCGCTGCCGCCAGGCTTTGACCGACGTCTGGGATCTTACCGATCGCCGCGAGAATTGGCGCCGTGATTACAGAGAGTGGCACTGTCCTATTCAGGAGATCGACATGGACGCCGAAGACCTCGGGGTCGTACTCTAGCTTGAATCCAAAGGACGGCGTAACAGCGGCGGTCGTCTCGGTTTCCTGAGTAGCTGCAGAAGTGTCAACCGTTTCATCGGTTGTCGTTGTGGTTTCGTCTGACATTTGAAATACCTCCGGGTATACGGCTCACCGATCCCGGAGAATCGATGGCCGCAAATTCAGTCTACTCGGTTCGCCCGATCCCAGTCGATGCGCCGTTGTACCTGCGAGTCGATGTCCCACTCCGCAGGCCCTTCCATCACCACGGCATACAGGATTCGTTGCCAGAGGCGTTTGAGCATTAGTTGACCCACCCATACCAGATAGCCGAACCGCCGCCGTTGCCGGTCATGAGCATTACCGAGTGGTTCGCAAGCAGTGTGATATTTGCTGAAACACCCACACTGTAGAGCGTCCCACCAGCACCAGGGGCGATGGTCCACGTCTGGTTTGAGTCGTTAATAATCCAAATAATTTGACCTGCGTTGGATGTTGTTGTTAACGTTCCGGTCTGAGCGGCAGTTGTTCCGGTGAGTCTATAACAACCGGACCCCGCAATCGTAAACGATGCCGTTTCACTGATCGGTGTCTGGTTGAACGCCGAGCCAGATGCAACGGTAAGACCTGTACTCCCGGATACGGCCAATCCTCCTGTCAATGCCGTGATATTTCTCGGAGAGACCGCGATCATGTCCCAGTTAGCTGTCGTCGCATTGTACGCGAAGGCAACCGAGGACACAAAAGTGTTGTTAGTCGAGGCCAGGTTGAAGGACGAGTTTGACGTACCGTTAATCGTTGTTCCTGAACCCGCTGTTATCGACACTGAGGCGGAGGCATTGTTGATAAACTCAAAGATAAGTCCGTTCCCAGCGTTTGCCGCCGCTGCAAGCGCCGTAGCTGTCGGAAGGGGCTGAATTGTCGATGATGTCGAACCGGTGAACCTAGTGATCGTAGGACTCGTAACAGTCAGCGCCGTCAGCGTTCCACCGGTCGTCGCAATGTTTTGAGCGTTCAGAGTCAGCCCGTTGTTAAGCAGTGCGCCGCCCGAGTCCGTAATCCCCGCCGAGGTAAGCGGCGTCGTAAATGCCGCCGAAGTCCCAGCAGCCGAGAAGGTCTGTTCGCCCGTCCAAGTCAACGGCGCATATGGACTGAGGTTTTGGGCTAGTATTCGCCACGCTCCGCCTATCGCTTGAATTCTCACGCTCTGCTGTACATAGCTCAGAAGAAACGTCGATGCCGACGATCCGTTGTTGTAGATCAGTTGGGAGTTCGTCGGAGTGATCGTGACGGTATTGGCACTTGCGTCAATCTTTTTGATCGCCAGAACCGCGCCGTCATAAGTCACAGCGTCTTGAAGCGTCAGGATTATATTTCCGCTCGTTGCATCACATGGGACGCCTTGTTCTCCCTTGGTGTTTGCCGCTGTACCGCTTGCGGTAAGCACAATGCCCTGGTTGAGCTGCGCGTAGATCGCGTTTGCGGCTACGGAAGACAGTCCCTTCCAGTTGAACCCCGGTGTAAGAGGATTGTACTGATTCGGAAGTGCTTGATTGTTGGCGTAGGTGATCGCAATGTTGAACGCACCCGAATCCGGGGAGATCCCAAACAGGTTGCCATAGAAATCGAGCACCTTCGGAATGTCGCCATTGGTGTTTATTCCCGCTCGTTTGGCCGGGGACGTGTACGGAGGGATAAACGAGGACGCAGCGGTAAAGCCGCCAGTCTCGCCCGGTAGCAACGGGTCGGAATTCGTTGAATTGACATCGTAACCGGCCCCCTGCCAAAGACTCCACGTGGAGTAGCTAGCACTCGGAGCGGCGTTTCCGTTGAAATAGACCGTGTTCCCGTTGATCGTGTTGCCGGTCCCGTACCACGCGAGGTTGTAAACAAACGCGCCCGAGGTGGTTGGAGCATAGTAAACGATGTTATTGTCAAAGCTCGAATTCGATGGCTTCGGACTCACCGAACCTATTGTTGGGTCCTGGATAAATGACATTGCGCACGGGGCAGTAGATCCGCCAGTTCCGGTGTAAGAGATGGTGTTCTGCTCAAAGTAGGCGTTCGCGCTGCCTTTGTTCCAAAAACCTCCGTTGGTGGAGTTCGTTCCGGATACCGTGACGACGTTCGCAAATACGTAGCAGCCGTAGCAGTCTTTGCAGCCGATGGAAGGACCACCGCCATTATTGAACACCTGGTTCTGGCTCACGGTGACATACGGAGTGCAGCCGGTTATGATGCAGTGGTTATCAGGCGTCCCGGCGGTTGCGGACGTAGTTACGATGTTCCCAACGACAGAACAACCCGTCATGCCATAGAAGCCGGTCCAGACCGTGTAAATAGCCGCCGTCGAGGTCGCCGACCACGAAGATCCATTGCTGGACGTATAAGCCGCGCCGTTTGTCGTCGTCGCATTGACCGAGAGCAAAACATAGTTCGATGCGTTGTTAGCCGAGTTCTGAATCTCAAGGCAATAGACTGTGTTCGGTGTGTACGCGGCGTGGTTGGTTAGTTCGATGAAATAGGTCGTCGCGCTTCCTGGGATCGATGAGCAAAGAATCGTCGTAGGAGATGTCTCGATAGCCGAACCAGTCGGCGCGCCGCCAGACGACGCGAACACCTTAAACGAAAGGGTTCCGGATCCGCCGGTACCGTTCGCCGCGAGGGTAAGCGTTATCCCTTGGAGGTAAGAGCTTCGGTTCGCCTTCGTGATCGCAGATGTAGTAAAGCCCTGCGACACGTACTGATTCGATGACGACGACCCGATAGCCTGCGTGGTCGTTGCCGTCCCGTTTGTCGAATCGATCGCAGGGCCATCCTGACCTACCAGGATTCCATGAGTCTCAGCCGTTGAGTTGACCGCGATCGTGTTCGGCGAAGCAATCGTACCGATAGCCCAGTTGGCGCCGGCCTGAACGTTGATCGCATCGTTGGTAGCAGCCGGATAGTTGGTAATCGAGTTCCCGGTTATGACGCCGCCCGAAGCGTTCTCGCCGGTTACAAGTATGCCGCCGTTGCTCACGAAGTTGTTTCCTGTGAACGTCCACGAAGAGCACACGGCGTTGGAAAAGTGCATAACCTGCGAAACCCAGTTGGTACCGCTCGCTAGGCAGTTTGTGACCGCAACCGATCCGTAGGTGGTCGTCCCAGGTCCCCCCGCCGAAGGATCGTTGTACCAGCCTCTTGCCGCTCCGCTGAAGTTCACCGCGTTGATCTGAAGGCTTGTGTAGGTTGCGCCGCTTTCGACGTAAGCCATGATACCGCTGTTTATCGTAGTCGGAGTTCCATCAGGAGCGGTCGTAAATGCGACACTCGCGACTGTCCCGGAAGTCAACCCGGGGGTGAAGTTCTTGTCCGTGCAGGACATCGAGCACCCCTGAACCGAGAGTCCCATCGTAGACGCCGCCCCGATAAAGATTCCATCCGCGCACGACGGAAGCCATGTGCATTTGATAGTTGTTACGGCCCAATTCGCGGTTGTGGTGTTGATCGTATAGATACCGGCCCCGAAGTTTTGGAAGACGCAGTTTTGGAGCGTCGCGAACTGAGCATGAGCCTCAATGCCGCCTCCGGTGATGTTTGTCCCGTCCCAAGTGATGTTGTTAAAATACAGCGCGCCCGCGCCTGCGGAGTGGTAAATCGTGGTCTGAGACGCGTTCTGGATGATCGTAGCCTGACCGCCGATGGTTTGATCCGCTTGAAGAGTCAAGGCGTTTCCGTTCCCGGCTAGTGGCGTGGTCTCGCTGAATGTCGCAGGAAACAAATTGATCGTGTCGGTACCGTGCGACTGAGCAACCGCCGCCGCCGTCGTCTGAAATGGCTGGGCTTGAGTGCCGGGATTCGAATCCGATCCGCCGCCATAGGTGACGCCGTTCAGGGTTTGAGGAGATGATGACGGGTTTACGTAAAAAGTTGCCATATCGATCTCCTTAGCTTGGATTCGTGAAGGTTAGCGAGCTCCATGTAGAAGTAACACCGGTCGCCGATCCGCCAGAGTTCGTGGCCCATGTAATTCGACTCGGTAGGTTGTTGGTATCGAACAGAACCTTTCCGACGTACCACCCGGTAGACGCTTCCGCCGTTCCGAGTGGCGCGAGTCCTATATAGGACGTCTGGTTCGATGGCCCGGTGTTGAGAAACCCTTTCTCGGATGGGCCGATCATGAGCCCTTGAAGTATTTGGGCTGCCGATGTTGAAAGCCCAGAAGCCGACCAACCACTACCTGCATTGGCTACAACTGCATCGCCGCCGCCAGATGCGCCGGGAGTGCCGCTTCCGATACCCGCCGCGCCCGTAACGATCGCCGATCCCGAGCCAGACCCGTTGTAAACGTAGATCGTTCCCGCCGTGACAGGGATCGTATAAACACCGGATGCCGTAACCGCGCCAGTACTGCCCGTGTTCGCGTTCGTAATCGACGCGTCGGGAAGTTGGACTAGATTAACGGTGTCGATGCAAACGCCGACGTGGAGCGTTACCGAGCCGGTGACGGTGACCTGGAAAGAAAGAACGCCTGTTCCGGGTCCACCCGCCTGAAAAGAAAGATAAGACCCCGCCGTAAGCGGAATCGTCGTTGCCGAATTAACGGCGTTTATTGTTCCTGAATTGCTCATTGTATTTCCCATAGGGCTTTAGGCCGGGGGCTATCGGGAGGCATAACGATTCCGCCCCGAAGGGCAGAGAGTGACGATATTTGGTTGTGAAAGGCTACCTAGGGCGTCGGGCCGGGGGCAGGCGACGGCGTTGGCTTTCCGGGAGTCCAAGGCCCCGCCGGAAATGCGACCGCACCACTAAGCTTGGTCGTAAATGGCGCTATTGTCGTGTTCGTTGTCGTCAAAGTGCAGTATAGAGTCGTTGTCCCGGTGTAGTCGTAGACCTGAATGGAGCCGGACGAACCGCTGTTGTTGATCGAGATCGACCAATTGTACGGCACATCCGCAGGGTTCGGGAGAATGAATTTGTACGTCGATCCGCTCGGATCTACGAAAAATGTGCACCCGTTGTCCTGGGGTATCGCTGTGTAGTTCCCGGACAGCGTTGCTGAAATTGTGTAACTCGTACTGACTGGGTTTAGGTTGAAATAATTCGACCCGTTGAAAACATAATGACCCGCCTGCGTGATCGTGTGGAAGTAAGTTCCAGCGCTTGGAGTATCCGCCGGGGCTGATCGATCGTTAGTCGTTCGTATAAGGTTTCCACCGATGCAGTAGCAGACCCCCGAATAGTCAACCGCCGTGACGTTTCCGCCTGAGGTTGTGAAATTCCCAATGTAGACGCAGTTCGAGGATGGGGGAGTGATCGTAGTGGTTGGAGTCGTCGTACCGTTCTGCAAAAGCCAAAGGAAGCCAAGAGTAGTATTGTCTGGGACTACCTGAGTTCCCCCTGCATAGGGTACTGCTGTGTTGCAGTTCGCCACCCCGGCACCGATAGGAAGCGCAAGGCCCGAAACCGTCGAGAGGACGAAACCTTGAATGACTCCATAACCACCGCCGAAAGCGAACGCCGCCGCAGTCGTCGCGCAATTCTGGTTCCAGCCCAGCGCCGGTACGCCTTCGCCCGATTCTAGCGGCACATACATCGCCGCCGTGGTCGTTGAGTCGGTGCAAGCCGCTACCGACGGCGGAGCGGTTGGAACCATTGGGATGGGGACTTGAGAGGCGCTGTAGTTGTATGACATATCAGTTTGTGGTGATGCTTACTCGCTTCGCTCGTGCTCTTTGCCGCCATAAGCGGCGAAACTTCGGGCATCGAGCCCTGCGTTTCGAAAGGTAAAATAAGAACGGCCCGTCATCCGCACCAACGGAATCGGGGCCTTGACAGAACGAAATGGTGATTCGAAATGCCCAGTACAAGTATAGAACAGCCGTCCACGCCCAGAACTTCCCTGTCAGTAGAATTCAAATCGGAATACTCGTCTTGGGCACACATGAAAAAGAGGTGCTCCAATCCTCACGACAAGGATTACGCGCACTACGGAGGCAGGGGAATCACCGTTTGCAGCGAGTGGGGCGGTAAAAGATGCTTTGCGAAGTTCTTGTCAGACATGGGGCCTAAACCGCATGCAAAAATGTCCATAGACAGGTGGCCCAACCCAGATGGAAACTATGAGGTAGGTAATTGCAGGTGGGCTACTCAGTCTCAGCAACTAGCCAACAGGCGACCCTATTCAATACCGATCCCCGGAAGAAAAAGGAAAGGGCAACCGGGTTCCATCTCTCGAATCGACTGGGAAAGCGTCGAACGCAGAATTTACCAGGATGGAGAACGGGTCGCGTCAGTCGCTGCCGATCTTGGAGTTTCGCAACCTGCTATAAGTTCGATGATGATGCGGCGAGGTCACCAACCTAGAAGAAAATCTTCTCCCGCAAGGCAATCCAAAAAGCACTCGTTCGCGTCAACGGATGTGAAGCTGTCCTTCCGAGAATTTGCCGACAAGTTCCGCGAAGATATATTCCAGATGGCGACCGAGTTCACGAAGTCAAAGATTCATGCCGAAGACGTCTGCCAAGAATCCATGATTGCCCTTTCAAAAGCTTACGGGAATTTTAATCCATCAAACAAGGGTGCTCGGACTTGGATCAGGCAACATGTCTGGTTTGCGTTTCTGTCGTGGCAGACCCAATTCTTCAGGGAAAATCATTTACAGTTGAGCACTGAGATTGATAAATCTGACGTGCTTGCAGGCTCGTCCGACTATTCAGATGTTGAGAATGCCGACGCTATTGACCGCCTGATTTCAGGATTGCCAGCCAAACTTCGCGACATGGCATTTAGGCTTTCAAATGGCGAATCGTTAGAATCCGTGGCTGCATCGGTCGGACAAACCCCAGACCAGCTAAACCGGCATTTAAGATCTCATATCAAAAAACCGGACTATTATAAATGAGCAACCCCGCCTAAGCGGGGCCGGTCATATGAAATCCTCTCGCCTACGGAGAGCAGCAACCACGAACGTCAAGATTCTCTTTGAGAATCTGTCCCGTGCCCTACATATCATAGTATAACCCACATTCAGCAAAGGAACAACCCGCTTCGGGGTTGGACGGCCTTGGCGCTTTAACTCTTTCAGGGTAGCGCGAAATGCCGTGTACAACATCTCGTATTCGTTCGAGAGAAAGACATCCTCCCGAGGAGCCTAGCGGATCGCGGCACTCCGTGCGCGGAGATTATGGCACTGCCCAGGTCTTACCTGTGCTCGATGAAACGTAAACGGTAGGGGCCGAACCGCCCGTTAGGATTGGAGCCCAGCAAAGCTGATTCGCGTTGTCTTTGTCCTCTTCAACGTTCGACCAACCGCCGTCAGCCAGACCAATATCCGTGTTTGTGTGATCCTGAAAAACGAACGGAGAACCGAACGCTTGGCCGGTGCCCTCAGAGTACATGCCGTGCTGCTTGCCGGTTCCCGATGTTCCGACGTCGTAGACGAACCATGTCAAGAGGACAGCGGACGAATTCAGGCATGTAACCCCTACGTTGATCTGAGCAGAAGCGATTTGGACCCCCGTTGAAAAGTCGGAACCATCGTTGTCCGAATATAGATAGTAGACCGAAAGCGTTGAACCTGTTTTGCGCCCAACCGTGAGCCAGATTCTATTGGTGGTATCGACGTCCATCCGAGCGGAGATGACATCTCCATAGCTCGTGACCGTGTTCGAAGTGGCCCAGCCAAGAAGGTTGTTCGAGAAATCCGCACGGTTATAAACGACATCGCCATCATGAAGGACCGCCAAATGCAACCGCCCTTGGTTATCTTGAAGCTGCCATGAAGCAGTTGACGATGAACCCGCGATGCCGATTCGTTTGTCTTGCCGGATTCCAGCCGTATCACTGACAACAGCCGCGCCGGCCGATATCGAATCACCCGAATAAAGCGACCCTGGACCGCCGAGACGAAAGACGCCTTCGGAATCCGACGTACCCGACCCGGTCACAGTCGCGCCTTCCTTCGATGTCACTGCATCCGAAGGAATCGGTGCGGGAGTCGCGTTGAAAACGACGCCGTTAAAGGTCCCTCGAAGGATCTTGAAAACGAATATCTTGCAGTTTCCCGTCCGAGCGCCGCCGCCGAAAAGATCGCCCATATTCGGGTATCCCATGACCCCATCGACCATCATTTGCAGCGGGATCGTTGCGGCCTGGTTCCAAGCGTTTCGAATCCAATAACTCGGAGTCGTGCCCAAATAAGTAGCGCCACCCCCTCCCAGATATGCAAGGTACGCGGGCGACGGATCATACCAGTTGGTTCCCGCCGTGTAAGATCCGGTAATTCCTGGGTCCAAAGCCGCAAGCATGTCCGAAACCGCGAGGTAGGCGTAGGCGCCCGTGAAAGCGCTCGCCGAGTGCGCTGCCGGTTGTTCAAAATTCCTTCGACCGTCAACGTCTCCTATGACTCCTAGTTCATAGTAGGGAGATCCCGAACCGCTTTGATACCCGATGTCCGCGCACATGGTCGAGAGTATCGGGGCCTCAACCTGGGTAATCGCGATTTGCTGGATCGAGTAGATACCGGTCGAACCCGGAAACGTGATCTTGATCTTCGAAATCGCGTTGGCACCCCACGTAGGGCCTTCAGCCGCCGAAGGGTAATCGTAGCGGGAGAACTGCGTATCCGGCCCAGGATAGCCGGGACATGCGCAAAGATCAATGACCACGTCTTGAGGCGAACCGCTTGCACCTGTGACCGTCGAATAGGTTACTACGCCCTTGACCATGGTCAAGGCGACCGTGACCGGAGATGCCGAAACCGGCGAATCGATCGAAATCGCTAGGTATCGCCCCTGCCTTGTGGTTGGCGCGGGACTGTACGTTCCTTGTGCTACCGTCGCTGAAGATGTGTCGATCGACAGATGACCGCCGACAACTGTTACCCCTGTCCATGTCCCCGGCGTTGAAATCGAATTACATGGATCGATAACGATCCGAGTGGACTGGGCTAACGTCGGCCCCGTGGTTATCGGCATCCGAATCAGGAGCCTAGTGTCCGTACCAGCGTTAGTTTCGCTATTCGTGTTCGCGTCAGTTGAGTCTAGCGCTGCGCAGAATCCCGCGTTCGACGGTACGTTTGCGACCTGCTGGGAAAACCCGTACTGGGTGTCGACCTGGATAAGCGCTCCAAACCCAGATTGAAAGACCGCGCCACCTGACGGGTTTAGCGTGAAAGGCCCGATTGTTGAACCGCTGCCTGTCATTCCCTTACCGATCATCGGGAATGGTTCTGTCCCTTGAGGCGCTGTTACGACCTGGCCGGCGAGGCTGTAATTCGTAGGGAACCATTGCTCGAATGTAGCGCGGGGAGGGTCAAAGCCGCCCGGCGGAACTCCGCAGCTAGTGCCCGACGCGTTGCTTCCAGTGATGATCGTTTCATTGAAGCCACCAAAGTTGATCGCGCCGATCGTAGACGTCAGATTCGATGCAATCCCAGAATTGAAGATGAAGAACTGATTGTTCTGAGGTGTCGCCGAGTTGTAAAACGAGGTGTATCCGAGCGCTGTACCGTCCAAAGCCCCCGAAAACGAGGAAGTAGCTGCCGAAAGATCGGATGAACCGCAGTCCCACCACATTTGCAGGAACGACCTGAACCCGCTTCCGCCGGTCGAGAGTTGGTTCCCGATGACATTTGCCGTCATTGCTGAGGTGATCGTGCCGCTCACCGAAAGGGTTGAAGAACCAACGGTAAACGAAACCGAGTAAGATCCGCCCGTTTTGGGCCTAAGGCTCACGTAATTGTAAACCGATGGTGCGCAGACTTCGCCAGATCCGCTTAGTCGACCTGGAAGCGAGAGGTATACGACTTCTTCGACATCGAAGGAATACGCCCAGGTACCTCCGGCAGGCGCAGGTCCGAGGGTTCCCCCGAACGCCCACGTAGACGATACCGCGTTGCAAAACCCTACGGCTCCCGTCGTGTATGGGTTCCCGTCTCCGCCGATTGCCGCTTGGATCAGAATCGTGATTAACGGAGTCGTCCCGGTCGATATCGGTCCGCTCGCGCCCGCGAAGTATGCGTCTAACCGGAACGCCGACATTCCCCCCGTATAGTGACTTCCATTGCTGTATGGAGTCTGCGAGAACAGGGAGAACGAACCACTGCCGCTTAGTGTGCGCGTTGCGCCGGTCGTTAGGAGGCTATTGAAACCTGAGGCCACGGACTACCTCACCGGTCCGGGACCCGCGTATCCACCCATCTGGTAGAACTGGCCGTAGTAGGGACTCGTATTGTCAAGGACTTGAATTGGAAGACTCGAAGGAGTTGGGAGCGCCATAACCTCGGAGTTTATATGGTGACCTTGCTTGTTCGATGTGCTGTATCCTGGATTCTGGGAAAGGCTTATGCCCTGCAATCTGGATTGCGCCTTTTTGAGCGACAGAAGCGCCGAGCCGGAGGCCGGGACAACTGCTCTTTCATTGATGTTCGCCTGAGTAACAAGCGTGTAATGGGCCATCTGGATATGGTCTTTTTCATACGACGGAGCACATTGAACGACCAGGAATTGCTTCAACGTTCCGTCGTACTGGCGAACCAAGACAGGATCGTCGTAGTGAAGTCTTCGAGGTCTCGCTTGGTAAGCGTCGGTGATATCCGTCACGTAAAGCAAGGGCGCCATAAACGAGATGTAGTACCGGGCAAAGCAAGCCCTATCATAGATCCTTCGACAGAACCAGTCGACCGCGTTTTGATTCGGGAGCCACGGAGCATTGACCCTGATTGGTTTGCAGATCCCGAAATAGGATGGATCGGTGCCGTCCGGATAACCGGGCTGGCCGGGAGCTAGATTTAGGAAATTGAACGAATTGGGGTTTACGGCAAACTGGGTAAACATCGCCGCGTCTCCGCCGGACGCCTGTTTCGCGTCAGTGGCATTGCCGCCTCCGTAAACCGTGACTAAGTTGGCCTCCGCTCGCTCTGTGTGTGGCTCGAATGTCCCCGCCTGCATGAAGGCGTGTTGCATAATCTGTCCACCCAAGCCGGTGGAGTAGCCGTAAGCTGCAAGCATTTGAGGTAATCGAGGATGACCGTCACCGGCGATAGTAGTCGGGTGATCCATCTCGAAAACGGCGAGATTATTGTACGGCGGAAGTTTCTGAAAGAACCCCCGCATCATGCCCTGAGTTCCGGCACCCTCGTCAAATAGGCACCAACCCCCGAAGTAGTCTTGAATCCACTGTTGGGTTAGATCCCCGATCCGCGTTCCTGAATCGCTGATCCAAGTTTCAGCCGACGTTCCAAAAAGCCTGATCGAGGAATATGGAACCTGAACCATCGTCGGTGGGTACACGCTCTCCAGCATGTTCGTCACCGCGTCTGTTACAACGGTGTTTGTCCCCGACGTGCCCGTTTCGGTTTGATCCTGCCAGATCTGACGGCGCGGCAAAAGCGCATCGTTAAGGCGCGCCCATTCGCCGACGCACTCTAGTCGCCACTGCGTCCATAGCTCGTTGGGATAGTTTTGACCCGGCTCAGTTCGATACCTTTTCCCCATCGCCCGCAGGCAGTAGCCCCGAAATATGGAGATGTTGACCTGCGCGGGATTCGCGATCAAAGACGGATCGGTACACCAAAGATGAACCGGGGCAAAGTTCACATACTCAAGAATCGGGTCAAGTTGGCCGGTGTAATCATTGACTACGATCGTGGCATTCTCCGCACCTGGGTCCGATGTCTGGGGCGAAAGTTGGACCGATTCGATAACCTGTTGCCAAAGGCTCGGAGGCGTTGCCCGATTGGGAATGGTTGTCGGTGTTACTGGACTTGTCTCTTGATATAGGGGGGAGCCATAGAGACTCCAATCAATCAGTGTAGGAGTTGAGAACGTGTCGGAAGAAGCGGTAAACGAAATTTTGATCTGGCCGCCGGTCATGTTCGAGGTTGGCGTAAAGACCTTCCAGTTCGTCTGGCCCTGACTCGTGGTTACCGATCCTTCCGCGCCAGTGGGAGTGCATGTATTGCCCGCCTGATCGTAAAGGGTTGAATCCCAATCGGTTCCGGTTGGCTTAACACCACTCCAAAAGATCGCTAGAGTTCTCCCCTGAGTTACCGGTTGATCGAACGAAAATAGATCGTCAATCAGATATCCCGACGGAACGTAAACATGCTTTGCCGCATCGAATTGAGTCCTGCAATCTACCGACCCGTCCATTCTGACGGGGCAGATTGTCATGGGCTGATTTGTCAGTCTCGGAACCGTGTACGTTGAGACAAGCCCTTTTTGCATCCTCAAGGAGAGGTCTTGCAATTGCGCCATGTTCTGAGCAGGAGACATCTGACTGGGAGAACTATTCGCCGCCGACTGGCAAAAGCTTATGGTATCGCCGCACCAATTCCCATTTGAGTCTTGCCACATTCGGGTGTGAACAAGAATTACAATCTTCGTCCATGTGGACGTGTTTTGGCCGGTGTTCCAAAGAAATGCGAATTTTGGAACCCATGTAGCTTCAGGAAAGGCCGTCGTTGGTTGAGATAGCTCGTAAAGATAAGCGAACCCATCAGCCCTAAGCTTGAGTGCGTATTGGCCTGAGCCTGGAGGCGGGGACGTGTCGAATAGCACGCTATTTGCCGTTGCATCTCCCGCAGGTCCGTTAAAGTAAAACGTCCGTATCGTTCCGCGAGGAGCGATTGTCGATCCCGGTATCCATGCCGAAAAATATAGGTCGTTCCCCGGAGCAGCCGAGCCCGATGCAGGGTAGTTCGGGGTTAGGAAGTCCCTCACCATCTGAGTAAAATCCTCAGACGTATTGGGCGAAGGAAACGCAGACTGATCTGCCGTAAGGGCATCGTCTGCCCAGCTCGCAGACGATGCGGGAGGCCGGTGGACATTCATAGGCGAACCAGCCGCCTGAACTCCTGGCGCGTAAACTACGCCCGGCAAAGGGTTCTGAGCGAACGAATTCGGTGAATCGAAGTTCGGGGGAACGGTCGCGCCGTTGGCCACCGAAAGATTCCCAGCCTGCGAGGCGGTAAGCCACGTGGCATCCCCCGCAACGATATGATAGCTTTGAAGCTGCCACCCGATATGAGGCAGATTGACGACGTTGTTAAGCGTCGACTGCTGGGATCGCCCCATCTCGTGAGACTGCTTCTGGATGGCTACCCACGCCTGCGTAGCGCCCGGAATATAGTCCTGAAGCGTTAGAAATGTCTGACGACCATCCGTTACGCCGCCCCTTTCTATGGAAGCACCCCATAAGGGGCATAACCATTAGGGCTGCCGGGAGTCATCATCTGTTTTGTCGGGGCGTTCGAAGCCCGGTAACCCCCGCCTGAAATGCCCTGGTTTATGGACCGCTGCAAGTTGTCTAGCGCGTCGGTGTTTTTATCGAGAGAGTCTTTGTGTGTGTCCCAAGCCTCTCCGTGCAAAAGATGGTCGATACCCTCTAGGAATGAGGTGGCTTCCCTGAAAACGAACTTAGCCGGGTTGGTCTTATCGACAATGCTTTGAATATCGTTCCCGACGGACAGGATCATGGAACCAAATTTTAGGAAAGGTCCGGCGACGTCGGCAACATTGTGCGAAAGAGTGTCCCACGCAATTTTAAGTTGACTCGTAAACTCCAACTGCGCCCTTACGTTTTGGTCATCTTCGGGCCTTCCTGATCTGGTTAATTGATCCTGCGTGTGCCTGGATAGCAGCCAGAAGTTAGCAGCCTCAGGAGACCCCAGAGCCTCAGCGATAGCCCTTGCCTGATTGAACGTCTTTTGCTTTGCAATGAGGTCTAGGAGTTTCAACACCTTCTTGTTATAGTCGTTGTCTCCGAACGGGCCACCGAGAGGATTGACACCCGCTTGCGCGGCATACATCGGGCCAAATCCGGACATCAAATTTCGACCGAGACCCGAAACGTCTCCGATAGCGCTCGATGCCCTCATAACCCCGGCACCGCCGCTAGATCCCCCCATAACCTGAACGCCCCTTAGATTTCTAAGGTAGTCGTTACCGATCTTTGCCGCAGCGACAACCGCCATAAGAGGCCCGCGAAGTGCGGCGGGAACAACCCTAACGAGATCCATGATAAGCGGCATCATATTGCCGTTCGAATCGATTCGGGATCGCATAACGGCGTTCATGATCGGGTTCGAATGTTGCCCGTACATCTGATTGTATCGGTTGCGAAACGCCGCTCCCCTCTGGCGATTGTTGACGTAATTCTGAAATGGATTAGCCACCGGGGGGATTCGTCTCCCGCCCCCTGCGCTTCCACCGCCGCCGGATCCACCTCCACGCCTTCCGCCGCCACCCATGCCGCCCATAGAGGAACCTGCTTGCCCTGCTAACTGCGCGGTCTGAGTAAGCAGATCATTCAAGTCCTTGACGGTTTTCTTGATCTTTTGGAGGGCGGTGTCCAGTTTGTCCAAGGCAGTCATAGAACCCGACATCCTGATTTGGGGGTTGATAATGATTGCCATACCTTTTGCGCCTCTTTTCTTCCTGCTCTTCTTTGTATTCTTGTTCGCGCACGGCGAAAAGGTCGTCTATGAAATTAGGGGGTTCCGGGAGATCTACGCCGCTTCCGCCTCGCGCTATGTCGTTGAGTGACCCGAGGGCCATTAAGATATAAGTAATGACGCAGGGAAGGTTTATAGCCTGTTCCCCTAAAGCAAGTCGCGCAGCTTTTATGCGACTTGCGTCCGAACTAAAGGGGATTCGTGCTCCCCTCCTGTTTGGACGTCATAATATGTCCGGTACATCTGCTGGCACATGGAATCCGAGAGCATGAACCCAAACAGTTCCTCGGCAGTGTACAAATCTGCTTCGACTCCGTTCGGGGCGAGTTGAGCTGAAACCAGGAACGCTGCCACGCCGCAAGTCATGCGATTAGGCTTGATGATCTTTCCATTGACCGGCGGCAGGGGCAATGGGCTTCGGTATCCGGGCTCACCCTTGATGCCAAGGCCCGTGGCGTATTTGACTTCCAATTCTGAAATAAAATCGGCCGTACCGAAAACTTCAGTCTGTCCGAGGATCTTGAAATCCATCTTGAATGCCAGATTCGCAGGTTGAAGTGTTACCTCGTGCTTTGCTTTCTCGGCTTCCTGGTCTTCGGCGTTAGGGTCTAATCCGGGGCATTCTTCGAGAGTATTCGGATCTCTTTCCGGGAACTCTCCATCGAACCTTATGCCGCAGGAGCAGTGGAATTGATGGTCCGTCCAGTCGGAAAACGTTCGTTCGATCTTTCTGAAGGGCTTGAGCCCGAGATTGTTTGGTGATGCTTTCATGAGCGGTTTAAAGTCTAACCGATCTGATACCGGTAGTATTGCGGGATCGTTGGCGCTCCTGGATCGAACTCATTTAGATGTAGGGTAACCATTTGCTCGCCCCGACCTTCGAGGGGCATATCTAATTCTGCCCGCAGTCCATAAAATTGGTTCAGGAAGATCGATCCGGCGACGGTTCCGTCTGTCCACTCAGCATAGAAATAATCGTAAAGCTGGACAAGAGATATTAGAGGCCGGGGATCGCCTCCATTGTTTACGGCGTACATTTGGATGTCCGCAGAAAGACCGTCGTCAATGATGACTGGGTTGCGCTGCTTCGTGTTCATCGCATTGATCTCTTGAGTCCCCGGAGAATCCGTAACCGATACCCTTCGGCCCGTGTTGAACAGATTTGGAGGTGCCGCAAGGAACGTCACGGAGTCCGCGCTTAGAGTGAGCGCTCCATTTATGGCGACGTTTAGTCCAGTGATGATGCCGCCGACCGAATAGTCTGGAACTTCGATAAAACCGACGTGTACGCCTAAAAGGGGCCTTGGAGTGAATGGGGTTGATGGCATGATTCTTCCTTAGATGTAAATGTCTGTCGTTTCGAGTTTTCTCAGGTTGAAGGCTATTCGGTCTTCCAAGGCTTTTTCGGTGAAATCTTCAACCTCATCGTCAATCGGCCTTTCGACCATAAAGGACTGATATGCGCCGATCTGGCCGCGCTTTTGAGTCAAGTAGTCCGCAATCGGGTTGTGGTTCTCGATGTAACCCTCAATCGTTCCCCCATATGAGGTCGGAGGGGGGTTCTCCCAGTCGGCGCGGAATTGGCCTGTTTGAGCGTTTATGATCGCAGGATCTCTTAGGGGTCTAGGGTGCCTTCGAGCGTATGGGTTGTCCTCCCGGTCCAATTCCTTCTGAGATACATTACCGCTAGATAGAAAAATAGCCTCGTCGTATCCGGCCTTAGTGGCTTCCTTCATCGAAAGCACAAAGACATCCTCAATGGCCTTTTGTATCACGACTTTGGAGGTCTTATCCCGGTCGGGCCGAGGTGCGAGAACGATGCCCTCCCGTTGCCCCTGCCTACGATCTTGCGGGCGCTTGAGGACCGAATGGAATCATTGGTGACCTTCCCTATTTTCTGATCTGTCGGCGCGGGTTCCGAATTGGCTTCTGGTGTATTGTTGTCCATTGTTTAATCCGATAGAAGAATCGTAATGTCAAACTGAATTGGTGACGACGTGGAATTTGTCACATACAGCGTCGTTACGTTCGTGGTTCCAAACGGGTTCGGATAAGCCGTCGAGTTGATAGTGTATTTCGAGCTGTCCCAATCCGCAGATATGTTCGCCGGCAAAATCATCGGCGAAACAGGAGACCCCGAAGAATTCCACTTTAGAGTTAACCCTGCTGATTGAGCAAGCGCTGAAAACGCCACAAGGTCTGCGTAGTTGAACACGCACTCGTATTGAGTCGTGGTCGACGCTGGGGCTTCAGCGCTGATCTGAATGGCAGTAGAGCCATTCAGTGTGTACGAACTTGTGAGAGATGACCCGTTTGCGTACTGGGCCGTCCTTGTGATAGGTGCATTTGCTGCCATATTGTTTCTCCTAGTAGGTTTGAGCGAGTAATCCGGGCGTGTAAATCAGTGCAGCCGCAATCGTAGGGCCTTGCGAGTTGGACATCAGGCGATTATTTAGAGGGGCTTTATAGCTGCTCTTTGCGTCCCCCTGCTCCATGTAAGCGAAGGTGTGGTAGACCTTCGTGGGGTCTTCAATGACCTTCTGCAAAGCGATGATCTGCGAATAGCAAAAATCCTGAGAGTTTGTTCCGCCTAGGTCAGCGATATAAACGATGGTGACGGGCGCCCTTTTTTGCTGAAGGACGCTCATTCCAAGTTCTGTCGCAACCGTCGAGAAATCGCCTACATCGATGAATAGCGCTGGTAGAGATAGATTCCATCCCTTCCCGGCCCTATCGTTGAGCATGGCGATCATGTTGTGCTGAATGCCCTGTATGGCGGTTATGACGTTTAGCGATCCCTCCGGGGGAGTTTCTATGCCAAGCGCCGCCGTGGCAATCGGAACAAACTCATCAAAAAAGTCGGTTATCCAGTTGCTCATGTCACCAGGAATTTAGGCTGCTTGATATAGATTATCGCCGTGCATGTGCAAGGCACGAGTCCCTCGTTTTCCTGCTCTCCTACGGTCCTGAACCAATAGTCCCGGCCGCCTGCGCTCGCCCGCTGGTATCCATGAATGACGCACGATGCGGGAAGGTTTATTGCTGGCTGACAAGTGATCCAGTTGAGAGTGTCGATATTCGCGATCTTGTTCAAAACCCCAGGATCGTCAACAACGTCGACATTCGGAGTCAGATGCAAATTGCAGTTAATACCCTGAATTAAGGTTGCGTTTGTTTGAGACACCGGAGCAAGCACCCAGTCTTTGATATTGTTCCCGGCTATCGCGTTCAGCGCTGCGTTCTCGGGCGTCCACGCATCGAATGTGTCCATGTACATTCTCTTTTCCCTAGCCGAAGGACTTCCTATGAACATCGTTACCCTGAGATAGCCAAAGGCCGCAATCGAATCGAAGTGTCAAACCTGGCCTTGGCCGCACTTGCTAGTTCCATGGAATTCGCCCCGGCTCTTGAATTAACCTCGTCCTGCCGAATGTCGCGCCAGTCAGGAAGGGCTGAGTAGACCATCGCGTTATTCTGAACGCCGACGTATATTCCAAGATCCAGCAGCGCGTCCATATCCGATGGTGGAACTGTCTCGGGTTGCTGAAGAGCCCAATAATTGAAGTTCAGGACCCTTGAAGATTGAGGTGCCGGAACGCAGTTCAAAATAACTTGCCCTGATCCCGTGAAAATGTAAGCAGACCCTGCGCCCGCCGAAGGAACGTTTAATGCACCACTCGGGTTGGCGGGTACGCCCGGAAAACCGTAGTATTCGCCGCCGTAGAAGTTCTGAGACTGCCCTAGATCGACGCCTTGAACAAGAGTCGAAAACTCGTAAATCGAATCGTAAAACGTCTGGTATTGCTTGAGATACGACCGCTGGCCGGTTGCGATATTCCACGAGTTGTCTTCCGGCGACAGGAAGTCCAGTGGCATGGCGTATTGAGCCTGACCGGCGACGATGTTTAAGCCGCCCGTCCCTAGAATGTTGTTGGGATTCACCCCCGCTGCGATGCCGCCCGCGTAGTGAACGTTGACAGTCGGAGCCACGAGGTTCAGCAGCATAGGAGTGCCGACAAGAATCGGCTCATCAGCCGGGTTTATCTGGGCAATCGAATCGATAACCGCCGTCTCCTGGAATTGCGTGAAGGCGTCAAGGTAAATCGTCTGCCCGCTTGAATACGGGCCACCGACAACCGTTATCTGCTGGGACGCGGGAGATGCATTGAGCGCGAGTCCTCCGCAGCCAAATGTACGAAGGAGACCGCGCCATCTTGAATATTCCGTCACCACCTTGGCCGTTATGATGTTTAACTGCGTCGGCGATAGAGGGTTCCCGTTGGAATCCACTAACAACGCACTAAGCATCGTTTGGTAGGTGGTGACGTTCATGGTTTCACGTGAAACTATGCGGGCGGCGATTGACGCCCGCATTTATAGGCGATTAAAACACGCCCAATTGCTGACGGTACATTCGCAGGATAATCACCTTGTTCGGGCACTGCAGCACGTTATTGTTGATGTCGATCGGTTGGCGAGTCCCGATTACCGAGAACTCCTGACCGTAGAACGACAGATTGCCGGTCGGATATCCATTCTGATCCTGAACCGTGACCGGTCCCATGATCTGGAATGGCGTGTCCTGAGCGTAGAACGTCGATCCCTTTCGGGTCAGTAGCAACGTCTGCGACCGACCAACCCATGAGGAGTTGTGCCGGTGGAACGTGACGCCGCTTCTTTCGCCGAGTGCCATCGGATTCGGGAACAACTCGGTCTGCGGAGGGCTAAAGAGCGGTGCCCAGATCTGAGCCGCCGTGAACTGAGATGAACCGATTAGGTTCACCAAAGCGCAGTCCGGCTTAACGTAGTTCCCCGCCGTACCCATCTCAGCCGCCACAGTATCAACCGTGTTCATCAGAAGAGATTGATATTGCTGGGCGTTCTGTCCAACCGGAATAAGGTTGTTCGCCGCTGCCAGAGCAGGATCGGAAACATAGTCGACCCAGTTCGTAGCATAGCTGTAGGAGACCGTAAGCGACGTTGAAATCACGTTCGCTGCCCCTGCAACCGAACCGGCTGGGAACACGATTGTTCCGTTCTCATAGTCCACGGCGAACGTAGCTGTGGTTCCCGGATAGCTCCAAATTCCACCCGTTGCAGCTACCTCACCCTGAACTGCCGGAACCAACATTCCGGTAATGGTTACCGGGTTTGTGGTGACGTTCGTTGTGTTTCCTGCCGCATTGGATAGCGTTGGAACCGTTCGAGGCCGAACGATTGGCCCAGGACCGATCGTGCCGGGATACGGGGCCTGATTGTAGAACCCATAGAACGGGGCCGCGTTGTTGTTCACGCCGCCTGCTAGGAGCCTAACCGCCGCTACGATCGGTTGGAATGCCGCAGGAGGAGCCGCAGGATATGTAACGGACATATCGCCTGCAAGAACGCCGGCGTTAGCCTTCTTGCCTGGGTTCAGATTGACCACAACGGCAACGCCCGGATTGTACTGGGAGTTGTTGTTGATCAAATTTCCAGCGCCAGCATAGGACTCAGCCGATACCGGAACGCAGTTGAACTCATAGGCCACGTTGACCATTTCGGAGTACAAAGCGTTGTCGATCGCTCGGGATTCTCTGGCTGCCATCATATACAGCTCCCATGACAGAAGCGAAATATCGCCGGGGCCGTTGCCGATTTGCTTGATTGCTTCCCAGGTCAGAATGCAGGAAATCTTTCGGGGCACGACACCGAAGTTGAGCCATGCGACCGTAATATTTCCTGGGGGAATGCCCACGTTCTGCCCAACCTCGAGCCCTGCATCGAAGATCGCGTCTTGATAGCCGTAGCCGGATGGGTTGACGTAGTTGATGGACGGAATGCGCAGGTTGGTACCAAACGGCATTGCGGGGTTCGCTTCGAATCCCGCCGTTCTTGAAGCCGCGTTGAATCCTCTCGGCCCCATCGCCATGACGAAGGGAAGAGCCGTGAGGTCCTGAAACCCTACGACAATCTGACCCTCCTGGATGGACGGCTGGTTAAGAACCTGGGCAGTCGTCGTGGTGTCGACCGCAGGCGTCGAACGCGGATCGATCGAAAGAAGTGGGCTAACCGCCTTTTGCATCAGCTTCATTTCGTCTTCTGCCGAGTCGGTCGCTAACTTGTATTCCGAGTTGTCACGTGCAAGGCCCATCCGGTACGCCCGGTGATCCTCAAGAACACCGCGCATCGTTTCGCTGTTTCGGTTTAGCGCCCGAAGCTGCTTGGTAGCTTGGGCGTCGGGATCTGGGATCTCGATACCGGAGATCAAAGCGCCACGGTTCTGTCGACACTTGGAATCGACGGCGTTAAGAAATCTCTCTGTGCCCGCAGCCCAAGGCACGAACTCCTGGGTAACGTTAGCGCCACGCGCCCTTGATCCTTGGGTATCACCCTCGGTCCCCTTGCCAGTCAAAACCTTGCCGGTCGTATCTCCGTTTGGATTCTGCTTGGCGTGGAGCGCGATCAGCTCCTGAGCCCTATTGGCCGTAGCTGCGTCACCCGTGCTTTTCTTGACGAGCGATAGATTCGCGAGAAGGAATGCCTTGGCATCGGTGCCGGGACGCGTCTGCATGAAGAGTTTCCGAATGCCTTTCTTCAGCGAGTCCATTTCGGCCTCGTCCATATCCATAGCCTTCATTTCTTCGCAATCTTCGGCGGCTTTCTTGAACTCCTCTTTCTTCTTTTCCTTTTCCTCTTTCTCTTCGGAATCGGTTCGAAGCTTCTTTATAAAGTCGGCATCAGGACCGGAATGAGTGTGAGCGCCGCCTTCGCCGTGCGGCTCTGGCTTTTCCATGCCGCCCCGGTTTACGAGCTTTCCGAGACCCGTTGCAGTTTCGATTTCCGATCCCCACCCTTCGCCGACTTCGCCACCCATTTCGGAGGCTACGGTTACCTGGATCGCGCCGCCGCGATATCCCTGGATGGTCGAGGAGTCAAACGCTGCCTTGAACGAATCGAGGTTGGCCTTCCATCCGCAATCACCGGATTTCTTCTGCGCAGCGATTTCGTGGACGATGTTGATACCGTCCACGGCATATTGACGAGAGTCGGCGCCGGACTGGGCATACTTTGCCCGAAATTCGTTAATGAGGCGCGGGATGTCGATCATGTGAGATTCCTCCAATACGCCGGACCGGCGCGAGTCTGTTTCTTTTTGAAGTTCTGGCTCTTCGTCAATTTCAGGGTTAGCGGTGTTGTTGTTGATTCCAAAAAAAGGAGTCCCCAAGTAAGGCCCATCCCTCGGTTGCTCAGTGCTGAATGGCAAAGCGTAAGTTTCCGAATCGCCCGCCAAAAACTCCAAGACGGAATCGGTGACGGGCGAATATGCGCCCGCTCCAATGACAGCGGGATTCTCGACGTCATCGATCGTCAAAATATCCATGTGATCGGCGACAACTACGCGCCGACCATTAATGTTCTTTTCACGGCCTTTGAGGTGGAACCGAGTCGAGAGTCCGACCGGTTGACCTTTTTCAATGGCGTCCTTAACGATCTTTCCGTAAGGGGTATTGCCCTTGATGGTCCTTTCGACATCGACCCACTTATCCGCGTCCGGCTCATGCCAACGGTGGACGATGGCCGTCTGCCTCCGTGGGTTTGATGCAAACTTGTCAACGCAGGAGTTTCCCGAGCAGTCCTTGACTATGTTTGGGTGTTCAAACTCTGAAGTCATGAGCCCTGTTCGTGCCCATGCGTCCGCTACTTTTCGAGCTTCTTCGCCAACAGCGAATGGATAGATACGGTTATTCTCGTTCACCGAATCCCAGCGAGTAGCCCGCTGCCTGACCCGTATTTCGTTGTTTTTTGAGTCCCTAGAGAGTATTCGAATGGTTTTCGAGTCTGTACAAATCGAATCAAATACGACTTCAAAAGATTGCTCAAAACTGTCTCTTGCCGCCGTGACCTCTTCGGGCTCAACTACAATGGCCTTCTTGCCTTCGAAGTTTGCCTCTTGTGAGAGCTTCTTGATTAGATCCGCCGTCCAGCCCTCGGATTCAAGGAAAACAAGGCAACGGACTTCTTTAGGGACAGCTACTAAACGGCCCTTGAGAACACCTGAATGGACGTAATAAACAGCCGCTTTAGCTAGTGGGAAATGGTGGTGGCCGTCGAATACGATCTCGTTTCCGCTTGTCTGCCTCCAAACCTTGAACTCCTTTTTTGCTACGTCGAATGTCTCAGGAGGAAGATCTTCATCAGGTTCAAACTGTTGCCCCGCGTGAATCGGGAACATCGGATCTAGGCTTAATCTCTCCCGATCGATAACCTCAAAATGGAAGGGTAATGGCTGAAGGATCTCAATCGAATCTTGCTCTGCTTCGATAACTTCAGGAGTCGCTACGGTCGCCTGGTTCGCCGCTTGAGCCGTACTCGTTTCGTCCATGTGCGCCGAGCAGATATAGCTATTGCCGCATCCGCATGGGCACTTTCCGTCTTCGGTTAGTTCGAGGTCCATGGATTCACGAAAAAAGCCGCTACCTCGTGGAAGGTGCGGCTTGTTGTTGGGGCGGTTTTGAATGTGTTAGCCGTTTACTTCGATGATGCTGAAGGCATCATCGTGTTCTTCGTTGATAATTAACTGAACACGGTGACCTTTTGGCCACCCAACGGATCTGACGGCATATTCGATGTGCGATATGTCCACATGGTTAAACGTCCCAAGTGCTACGCACATTTGAGGGGCTTTGTTGTTCCCCCATGCCTCACGCGAAGTCACGTGAAACCACTGGCTGTCAATCATCTTTTCGTTGATGGCTGCAAGCGTCTCTGCTTCGACTTCCTCGGCTTCTCGGGCTGCATCGCCACCCATCAACTGAAATGTCAGGATGGCTGTAGTAACGCAGCTCATACGTGTCCCTCGTTCAACCGATGTCCGGGTTCATCCTCGTGTAGGAGGGGAATCCTGATCCCCTTCGCGGCGAGTTCGAACGTATGAAACTCCACAGTCAAAACGGCGGCATTACGACGCTGCTCCCAGGAGACACCGCGAACACCTTCGAAGGTGATTACCTCACCCGTTTTAGCGTCCTCAAAATGGGTTGATTTCCCAAGTCCGCCGGATACGACCTTTAGAATCATGACCCGTACTTCCCGCCCGCAGTCTGCATATTGAGGTCAGCCTTGGCGATAACCTCATCTGCTAGGTCCGTCCACTCTTTGTCAACGCCTTCCGATGTCTTGAGTTTGATTTCTAGGGCTTCTGCGAGCTTGCGGGGCAAATCGTGCGTACTCGGACGATGAACGCCTGAAAGGGCGAACTCATCGGCAATAAGTAGCATCTGATCTATTCTCGGATCGTGGCCGTGAACCGTAGGACCACTTACCGGCTCCGCAACCTGGATCGCCGCGTTCTTTGCGTTCCACGACTCGACCGATTCATCGAAGATTTGATCGGATTCGTTTAGGAGCATATAGAGGCTCGCCGCGAACGACTCAAGATGATTGATCTTGATGATTTCGTCCGCGTACCTGATCCCAGGAATTCGGCTTATTCGGTTCGGCGGCGTATGCTTTGTGAGCTCACAATGTCCGTCCGGATAGACCTTAGCTGAGTAATCGCCGGCAATATCGAACGCCTGCACAAAGTCTTTGCCCACCGTCCGGGATTCAAACGTCCAATAATCCTCGATATTTTCGAGTTTCGGGGGTTCCTGCACGTAGCCGGCATCTTCTAAAGCCGTTTCGATCTCTCGCCGATTAAACGGGTCTTTGACTTGAGCGCCGAGCCTCTTGACTAACTCCCAGAGTTTGCGCATGGGCGTTGGCGCTTCCAGATACTCATGCGGCCATTTGTGAACGTGAGCCACTCCTGCCTCAACCTCAACCGCGTGAGTTTCGACGTGCTGAGTAAACGTGATCGGGATTTCGTGACCCACGACCGTTTCTGACTCTTTCGATTCGTCTTCTATAATCAGCGGTTTCGGTTCGAGGTTGACAGGGGCGGTATGGGTTGGATCTGACTCGCGCCCTACAACTGTTCCGTTTGCCTTTCCTGATGCTGCCAGCACTTCCACTTTCGGCTTATTCTTGCTTCCTTTGAGGCGCGGCATTAGTTAGCCGCCTTGAAACCTACTTGTTTCTCCCACTCGGATTGCTGAATGTCCTTCGCTCCCTTGACTACCTGAGACTTCAAGTAGTCGTTCCACTTGCGTATACCGGACTCAAGTGCGCTCGCGAAGGATTCGACGTTCCGGCACTGTTCTTGGAAGCGCTCTTGACGGGTCATACATTCACCTTCGGCAGTTCCGTGATCGGAGCGCTTACCACCACATCGCTAACGACTTCCTCAACTTCGGAATCGTCGCCGGGAAGGTCGCGGTACCTGCCCTTCATGTCGCAGTCCTTGACCATGTAGAAGGTCACGCCGTCGATCGAGAGGGTGTCATAACCGTAAGTGCCGAATAGAACCCTGTCGCCGGGTTCAAACATATTCGGCACCAGATACCCATTTACGATATCGTCGGGTCCGGACGTGATGATCGTTCCACTGAGCGGGACGATGACCTCGGCAGTCGGAAGGTAAACGGCATCACCTTCTTTGCCGTCGCTCATTTCTTTGACGATTTTTGGATCCGGCAGGATAAGGTGTCTGCCGCGACCGGGTTCAACGATTGTATGTGTCATTGCTTGTCCTTGTTTAATCGACTCGCCGGGAAGCAATGACGAGACCCTTTGAGTCGATTAAACGATGTTAGTTTACAGCAGTTCGACGGTCATGATTTGACCGGCTGCGATATTGGAAGCGCTTCCAGCGCTCCACTTCAAGGTGAGAGTGAGGTAAAGGATTCCATTCGTAGCGAAGTTAGCCGACTGGAGATCGGCGTTTACCACCGCCTGACCAGGAGCGCCAGCCAGCGCATATGATCCGACGCCAACGACGGGAACAGCAGCGCCGGGAGCGGCGCCAACGATCAACTCGATTTCGCCCGTGACGATCCCATTTGCGAGAATGGCCGTCGTGGTGCCAGTTATCACTGCGGTGTCGGCTGTCGTTCCGGCAGATCCGAAGTACAGCTTATGCTGCAACGTCGGTGTCGAAGTGACCCCTGTACATAGAGCCATATACCGGCATTTTAGAAACGCTCCGTTATAGAGCACGTTCGCCGGAATTGCGAATTGAGCGGTTACGGTTTCTGTTGCCGTATTCGCGATCGTCGTAAACGCAGTGACGTTTCCGAGCTTTTCGTTCGTGCCTACGACGGTGGCTTGGCCTGGTTGGATGGACGAATAATAGAACCCATCGGCTTGGTCGAAGTTGGCCGTGCCGCCAGCCGCAACGCTCGCAAGGAGAATGGTTCCGAAGTCATCGCCATAGAACCCGACAGCGGGACCGCCGATTGGTACGGTTACAGTCCAGTGGACCTGCCCCGGCCCGTTGTAGAAGGCGAGCGCCGGTGTCGTATAGACCGTCGATGTTGTGAGCGGCATTAAATCATCTCCACTGCGAATACCGAGCCCGCCGCGATGTTGGAAGACGAAGCCGCGCTCCACTTGAGCGTGAGCGTCAGGTACAGCGTCCCATTTGTCGCAAAGGCTGTGACCGGAAGCGTCGAGCTTGACATCGTCGTCGGTGCCGCGCCGGCAAGAGAGTAGAAGCCGGTTCCCACGAGATTGGCGGCTGCTCCCGGAACAGATTGAACCGAGATATCGAAATAGCCCGTACCAATGCCGTTAGCGAGAACGGCTGTCGTGGTCGCGGTGATTAGAGCCGTGTCGGCAGTAGTCCCAGCCGCGCCCAAATAGAGCTTGTGCTGAAGCGTTGGGGTAGATGTCACACCGGTACAGACGACCTGGTAGAAGAGCCTTAGTACGGCGCCGTTGAACAGCACGTTAGGGGGGATGGTGATCTGGCCGGTGACAGTCTCTGTGGTCGTATTGGTAACCGTGGTGAACGCCGTTAAGTTGGCGTAATTGAGCGTCGACACGTAACACGTTGCGCCCGATGTCGTAGTTGACGAATAGAATGGGGCGGTATAGCTTGAGAAATTCAGGACGGTACCGGCAACCGCCGTTCCTATCGGGTTCTCCCCTTGAGCATCCTTGTAGAAGCTAATGCTCGCACCGCCAGCGGGAACGAGAATCGAATAATATTTGCCGTTACCGGCGTAGAGCGATTGAGCGGCAGGGCCGGAAGTGATGTTAACGAGTGTGCTTGCCATGTTGTTTCCTTGCCGCAAGGGCTGTTAGTTTTTGGATGCTTTCGATTCAGGAGCCTTTTTAAGAGCCCCGTTCTTCAAACCGGGTGTTTCGAATTTCGCCTTTGCCTCGATCGGCGCGAGTGTCCCTGCGAGTTGGTCTTTCTGCTCGGACTCGCTATCCTTCTTGATCTCGGCTAGTTCGCCTTCGATATCGGTAGTTCCGAGAATTTGAGCGACCTTTGTTACAGCCGTTCTCTGTGAAATAAGCTTTGCGGCCTTCGCCTCGGCAATGTAGGCGATGATCTCAGCGACCGTATCTAAGGTTCCCCCTGACCACTGGACGGTGTACTCCACGTCGGCGGGATTGATATGGGCAAGAGTTAAGGCCAGTTCGAACCCGTGTTTTACGGATTCATTTAGCGCTTCCTGAAGCTTTCCGTGCTTGATGATCCATAGGCGCTTCATGTCCTCAAGGACATCGCGCTTAGTGTCTCTTAGTCCGAATCCGAAGAAGGGGCCAGGAGTAGGCAACGCGCAGAACAGGACATCGGCCATATACCGGAGGTCGTCTACATTCGCCTGATTGGGATCTCCAAGGAGCGTGTCGATCTTGACGTTGCCGTTGGCGTAGTAGTCGATTAAGACTGATTGGGGGTTGTAAGCCTCGTTCTTGCCGGTAAAAAATCCGTTCTGGGCCTTGTAATTATCCAGTTCTTGCTGCGAGCTGGTGTTCGTTTCGGTCCCAACGTTGTGCAGCCTTCGCAGTGGCGCCCGGACCATCCTTGAAACCGTTAAAGCCTGTTCGCAGAGTTCGATAGCCCTAATGAGCCTTCGCGCTGTGCAGAGTTCGGATGTGCCGTATTGATCGCCGTTGATTTTCGACCAACGGGTATGAGTCATGAACGCCGACGCGAATGTGGCGACGTGCTCAAACGTCATTGAGTCGATCTGCTCAAATGCCCTATCTTCATCTATGAACTGGTCGGCATCGTTCACAAGCCGCTGCATGCCGACGCCAGGCATTGCGACGGCCTTCGTAAGCTTCATGCCCGAAGGCGAATTGGAGTCACGAGCAATGACATGCTGAATAAACAGGTCACCCTCAACGATCAGCCCTTTGCCCCATTCTTGGCAGAGCGTGGCGTTATAGATCTTCTCGACCTCGGATGCTATTTTCTGGGCTTTCTTTCCGTTTCTGTCTTTTGGATTGACCGCAATCTTTGGTCCGCCCTTTAGGGCGATGTCAACAAACATATTCGTTGACTGAAAAACTCTAGGGTCGCTGAGATAAAGTGCCCGCGTGTCCTCTATTCGGGTCCTGCGTCCGAATAACTGAGCCCAAAGCGTCAGATAGAACGTTACTGGGGAAGCTGCAGAGCTTGCACCCATCTCCGTCGTTCGACGTGGCTCTGGCTTTCCGAGAAAGGACGTGTACGCCCGTTGCACTCGGCCTATGAACCCTTGCGGTTTTTCATAGATCGCCGGTCTGAATGCCGACACCTGGCCCGCATCTGCCCTAAGTCCGAAAAACTTACCGTCGGCAGTTAGGATCGTGCCATCTGAGAACTCAGTCGTAATCGTCCCATTTGGAGCGCGATTGTAGGTAATCGGCTTAATGTCGGCCTTAGCGAGATTGCTCATTAGTTACCGAAGACGTTGAACGATTGGACCGTCTGGCCGCGTGGGACTCTTATTCTGCCTTGCCCGTCGACTGTCCCCGCGCCGTTCGGCCTCAAGGATGATGGCTCATCCATTGACTGCTCGGACTTGCTGAAAAGGATTGGCGAATGACCGGGAGCAAACAAATACATCATCATGTCGAACCAGTCGGGAGATATAACCCCTCGCGCCGCCATGTCCTTCTTGGATTCGACAATCCTCTTTCCCGTGTTCATGAACTTGCTTAGAGGCATGCTTAACTGCATCTGAAGCATCGCATGTGCTGGGATTGAAATTAGTTCCTCGTGCGGGTGAATCGCAACTCCCGTAACCATCTCATGAGTCTTACGGAACCGTTCTCTCAGAATCCAAGCACATTCGGCCCGATAGTTGTGAAACAGTTCCTTACTCGTCTTTTTGTCCGGCCAAACTCGGGTAGAAGGTGTCGCTCCTCCAAGGATTCCATTAGTCTGGAATCCCAGCGTGGACATTCCGTTCTCATCTTTTTCGAGATCCCATGTTGATTTGCAACCGATGCCTATTCCGTTGGCATCATAGTTGAGGGTTGTGGCCCCAATATCTCGCGTAGCCGCACTTAGATTGTGTGCGTTAAGCGTCGTATTCTCCTCGTTCCATTCTTGGAGATGACCGACTATCGGCCCGGTGCGAGCGCCGAACACTGTTTTGTTCGCACCGCCGGCCGCAATGTCTGCCGCTGCAATTGTTTCGCCTATCGACTGCAATCCAAGCTTCTCCGCAGCATTGACGGCTGATACGACCCACTTGCCGGGAATAACCACTCCTTCAAGCGAAGCGGTGAAATCGTGATCTACTTCGGATGCCAAAAGCGCGGGATCGTGAGCGAACCGGATAACCTCGTTGTCGTACCACTCCTGAGTCTTACGTGGATCGTCGCGCCAATCGAAGATGAATAGCGGAGACTTGCCAGACGTCGCCTTCGTATGGAACAGGTTTCCGACTCCGTTGACTGTCGACGTCCAGATAACCGTTTCGGTGTTTTGACTTAGAGCGGCCTCCACAGAATTGGCGTGTTCAACGAATGCCGCCTCGTCTACGTCGTAGATGGTTGATCGTCCGCCGCGTCCGATGTTATCGCCCGATTCGCCGGTTATAACCGAACCGTTCTCGGGGTTTATGAACTTGAGAAACCCGCAGTTTTTGCGCCTATCAAAGCCAATAGGTAGCATCCAAGATGGAAGGCGGTCCAATAAAAGGCGCCCTTTCTCTAGGATCGTTCCGGGGTCCCCGATTCTGTCTAACTTCGCTTCGGTAGCTGAACCAAAACCACCGGCGAACCCTTCCTCAAAGAGCCACGAATGGATCTGATCCATCATATTCAGCCAAGTAAGCCCTACGTCCCGGCTCTTGACTACTACGCCGTCCTCGTGGTTAATCCGTCTCTGTTTGCGCCAAGCCAGGTATTCAACTTGCTTCGGAAAGAGTTCGAACTTCATCCAGCGGAGGTCAGGCTCTAATTTGGGGTTGTAGGTCCAAACGTAGGAGTTGCACCAATGGCAGACATCCTCTTTGCATTTCTTCCATTCCGAGTTTTCTTTCCGAGTGTCGGATTCTGTCGGCTCAAACACCGCTCGAACCTGGGATCTAACGTCAGCCCATGTCGTGCCGCCAGCCATGAATTACGCCTTAACCTTACTCTGCCGGTTGCACCTGGGGCATCTTACGCGGTTTGTTCCTTTGATGGGAACCATTGGGACGGCGCACTTGGGGCAGTTCACGGGGGATTGTGCCCGTCTTTCCGGGCTGTCCGTACGTTCATTCCGTCAACGACTTTAAGGCGGAGGAGTTTATCCGCACAAGCCCATTCGCCGCCCATTACTGGACCGTTGACAGCCTCTCGTTTAGGGTTTCATTCCAACCCAAATTTTTTAAGCGGGCCGCCTTTAAGACGCAATTGGACCAGCATCTCAACAAGGATAGCCGAATTTTTCGGGATTTGCAACAGACTCTATGCAGCCTGTTCGTCTTCTATCGACCGAATCACACGAAATGGCTGCGTCCGCATCCTCGAAACCAGCGAATCCATGAAATGGTCGAGGACCTTTTGACCTATAAGGGTTTCAGGGCAATTGAACGCAATGAAGCCTAGCCCCTTTCGGAATAACTGATCCACGGTGAGTATCTCGCCGGGCTCGGATGGTCTGAATTTTAGCGGATCTTTGAACTTGCAATACACCCAGCTTAGGACTTCCCGGCATGGCCCAAATCCGGGAGTTTGCTCCACATAGAAGCTTGCTTGCTGCTCATCGTCGGTGGTTGCCCTGCCACCCGTACCGTGGACTCTTGAGGGGTCTGACATCGCCCCATACTGCCGCGCCGCCCATGTCTGAAGTAAACGCTCAGGAGTCCAATCGTCTTGTTTTGCCACAGCTAATATCTTAGCAGAACTTTACCGGCGAGGTCTCCCGCTCTGCTCTTAGAGTCCATTCGCGGACGCTATCCCGCAAATTGTAGGGCTAACTGGCTGTTGCCTTTGACTCGCGGGATTCGAACCCGCCCGCCGCCGTGGGATTCAGTTTACCAATTCGGCGATCAACAGAACCCCGGCTCAACTTCAACGCGCATGCCGTTACGCATGAGATCTCGGAGTAAATGCTTCTGGATCACGTCAGCCGCATGAAGTTCCTTCGGGTATGGAATCTGCAGGTAGTCCATCGCGCCCTCTAGTGCTAGGTCGACCTCTCGGCGATACTCCCTGAATCTCTCTTCCCAGTCGATTGTTTCTTTAGGCATAAACGAACCTCGAAGTCTTTTCCTTCAGTAGGATTGGGGCACGGTCAGCCTTTACCAGCGACCCGTCTGGATTGACGTTCAACGGTTCAAAGGCCCCATTTCCTAGTCTTGCAACATAGTCCACAGACATCAATACTGGACCTTCACATTCGATAACCTCAACAAGGGCCTCACCTAAATTTGGAGGCGGCACGAACATTCCATGAGGGTCCTTCGCTATCCATTCCGCTAGCCGCTGATCGGCTAGAAGGGTGTTCTCGTAAGTCGCCCCAACGGCACAGAGAGTGATTGTTCGCGAATTCCCGTTTTGGACTTCGTGGACAACGCGAAATGTATTCCACGGACGATACGGACCTTTTCCCATGTCCACTTGCTGCGGCTCGCTGTCTGGGATCTTTGCGAAGAATTCTGAAAGGGCAAGAAGCACCTCGGACACCTGCTTATTGGTCAAGTCGGGGGAGAACTCAAAAGTGCGGCATGCTGCGGTTTTGAGCGCGTCGTCAGCGGTAGCCTGTACGAACCGAGAATTACCGCACGGATGGGTGTTTAGATCTTTGGCCGTCCGGAGCACATTGACGATATACAGGCTCACGGTAAAGACGGATGCATATACGTCAGCCATTACGAGCTCCTGTCATTGACTTGTCTAGATCTTTCATCCGATGCGCTCCAACTTCAACCCATCGTCGCCGTAGCTGCATTTGAGAATGGGGCCGGGAACAATCAACTTTGAACCGTTCGGGCCTATCATGACCTCGTGGATTTGAAAAACGTCCACATACCTCCCAAGTATGCATCTCGTACGCCGTATCCGACTAGCCCTTGACGCTTCGCCTTCGATCATGATCACACCTTCTATGATCTCTGTCGGGCCTACGATATCGCTCATTTCACAGTCTCCCACGGATGCGACCAATGGAAGGGATTCACAGTTGCCCACATGTCCGGGTGTAGTTCGCGCAATGTTTGTTTAAACTTCATGTCGTCGCCTGCCTTATCGCAAAACCCTCCGAGACCTACGCATTCAAATCTCCGATCCTTACCCGCGATTGTCAGCCCGCAGGTATTACCGATGCGCCATTGATAGGGCAGAATCAAGCCGGTCAGAACATATCGACTTCCTTTTTCATCGGGCAAGAATTCCAACTGGGTGACCGCCATGAGTGGTTCTTGGTCAACTGCCGCAGTCGGTTCGACCCTCATTGGTGGCTTGCTCTTCGCCAACACCGCAAGCGGACTTGCCGCAAGAAGGGCACCCACGCTCTTAAATAGGTTTCGCCTTGTCATTCCGTCAGATCTCCCGGAAGTTCGCACCAGTGGGTGAAACCGTTCATGTGCGACGGAAGGCGCTCAAAATATGAGACAGCGTTTCCGTACGACCTGTTACGCCATATCGTCAGTGACCATTTATCAATACCGGTGCAATGATCGCTGAAACTCAGAAACGGCCTGTCCTTTGGCGCATTCTCCATACCCTCGTGGATCGGAGTCGCCCAAAATCCGTTAACGACGTGAAGAGACGGTGAATGCATTCCGCCGCCACTCGAATAAAGGGACATCTGAATAGCGGCGTTGCTGCCGCCCGGGGTGCTGAGTAACCCAGCTTGCTTTAGGCAATCGAGAGCCTTAATGCTCCATGCGTCCAAAAGTGTCAAACTCTGTTCGGCCATTGATCCTCCAACGATCTTGGCTAAGGCCGCTTGATTGCGGCCTTTTGATTTTACACCTTTCGCTACTTCACGAGCCCCTTGGAATTCATAAACTCTTCGTAGGCTTTGTCGACTTGCTCCACGCTCACGCCTTGACGTTTGAGGCATTCGGCCATCGCGAGGAGATCTTTAACGAGCGGATCGGATATCTCGATTCGATCGGTAATCAGCCCGAAATGCTTGATCAGGTTCAGCCGTGCCGCGTCCTGGCTGTTAGTCTTAACCTCGATTCCATCTTTGGTTTGCTTGATGCCGGCGTAAAGCGCTAATCCCTCGGGTGAGAGGTCCCGCGTGTCCTTGATGATTGTTCGGCCCTTACCGTAGCCCCAGCACTCGCAACACTCCGGGTTCGGCCTCTTTCTAGGGTCAAAGCCAATCCCGCCCATTATGTCAAATTCTTTGTCGTAGGTTTTCCCAGGATGCTCCGTGATCCAGTCGTTCAATTCCTTCTCGAACTTCTCGCGGGCAATCAATATTTCGTTCTGTGTCCGCTGGTACCGGTTGTTTTCACCCCAACAGTAACGGCAGGCGCCTATTACGTGCTCGCTCAACTCTCTGGGGTCGGCGTTGGCCTGGCTTTTGAGCAGCGAGAGGGTTGCCTGAGCATCGTAGCCAGCCTGTTTTGCCATCTCCGCATAGCGGTCTTCTATGTATTGCTGGGACGCCGGGTATTTAAGGGTCTTTAGCGCTTCGCTTCTGACGTAGGCGTCTGAATGGGGAATGCCCGTCTTTTTGTTGACAAGGGAGTACCCAGCCTTACGGAAGGCGTCGGTCGCATTCTGGCTGTCAATCCACAGATCGCAGAAGTTTTTCCGAAGCTGGGTAAAGACATCGATACGATCTTTCCCGTTTCGGGCCTTGTATGGAAATTCATCTCCTGGCTTGAGCACGAGGTTATTTTACGCCTTATCAGATTTCCGGCTCACAGGAACGGGCATTCTCAGCCCAAGCGCTCCCGTGAGTCCGGCCCCGATACAACGCACCCATTCCTGGGCATTGTGGAGCATCCAGTAAGCCAGCGCGGAAAGGGCGAACATCAGGGCGTAGCTAAGGATTCGGGGCATTGTTTCCCATTTGGGTTAGCATTTGTTGATGTTCCAAGTTCAAAACCGTAGTGGCTTCGTGGGCTACTACCCGGTCACACAAAATTGACGCTTCGTTATTCTGTTTGCCTTCGCCATCGGCACTCCAATTCGTGCTACCGGAGAGCGTATACAGTCCGTCTACAACTGTCATTTTGAGATGGTTGATCTTATGGAACTCGGACATACCGATGGCGACGCGGCAAGAGGGAGCGCCTTCAAGTTCGGTAACAAGGCTCTTTTCAGCAGTCCCGGCTGCTTGCGTTTTGTCAAGGTTGATCTGGACAAACACGGATGGGTCCTTTGCCTTCTGAATGATGATGGCTGTTAACTCGGGGTCATCTTCGCCGTACATACTCACTAGGAGGGATTCGGTTGCACTGGACAACAAGCACTTGATTGCGTCGTGAACTTTGTCTTGCGGGGAATAGAAGCGGCGAACGTTGGCTGGATAGTCCGACGGGAATCCTGCGGTCTTGAATTGTGCGAGGTCGTCAAAGAGAGCCATTGCCGCATTATAGCGCAACTGAGAATCCTGAACCCAGCACTTGTGCCCTGCGTTTGAGGCTGCATGAGGCGAATTTACCACAATGTTTGGTGGGCCCGGTGAGCATCGAACTCACGACGTGCGGTGTAAAAGACCGCTGCTCTGCCAACTGAGCTACGAACCCACTGAATAAAAACGATAGTTAAAACATGGTAGTCGCGACCGGAGTTGAACCGGCATCGTCACATTGAGGGTGTGAGATCCTAACCGTTAGAAGACGCGACCATTTGGAAGCCTGGACGGGATTCGAACCCGCGATTCTCGCGCTGAAAACGCGCTGTCCTTGACCACTAGACGACCAGGCCGTTTGGCACGGGGTCTGTGATTCGAACACAGGATCAGAGAGTCAAAGTCTCTTGCGTTAGGCCACTGCGCTAACCCCGTAAAGTGGGGCGGCAAGTGAAACCGATCAGGCACGTTTGAACAGTTCCAGCGTTGCCGCCGAAAGTTGCTGTTCAAAGAATTGAATGGTGCCTGACATTGAGGTTTCGTTATACCTGAAAGTTTAAGCGGTGCTCCTTCTCCGAGCTGACTCCCGATTTTGGTCGGGCGTACTGGACTTCAACCAGTGACCTCCGCCGTCCGCCGACTGCTCTTTCTCTGAGCTAACCCCCAATTAGTGGTAGGGGGTCTTGGACTTGAACCAAGGACAAGTCAGCCTCGTTGAGGACGTTTCCGTCCAAATTGTTGCTTGGTACGCGAGTTGAAATATACCCTCAAACCCGGTCAATCCCGCTACACGCGAGCCAAACGAGTCCAGCGAAGATGACAAGGCAGATCGCGGCTACGATGGTTTGGAAGACTCCTGGGTCGAAGCTACTGGCTGTAAGACGGCATCGCATTATCGTCCGCCCGGCTGCTACCGTCGTGTGCCCAAGCGTTGATTAGGAGCAGCGCGGCGGCTGCGAACAGGAGCGCGTTTACGATGAAGACGACTAAGGATTTGGTTGAGCTATTCATTTTCCCCTCATGATAACGCATCGCACGAAGCCGACGATCACGATGATGGCGAAAAGCATAAACAGGACGCCGGTTAGGTCGATGTGAGTGGTCATTTAGCCACCGTTCTGCCAGATGTAGCCCCAAAGATATTGCTGGATGATCGCTTGAATCGTTTCCATTGCGCCCTGAAAGTAGCTCCAGAGAAACGCGCCGGTGGTAATGCCGGGACCGACGCCGGCCGATTCCGGGAACACTGTGTACGTGCCTCCGAGCGCGAAGAACTCATCGCATGAGGCGATACTGACATCGGGATAGGGTTTGGGATTTGGCGGCATTTTATGGCTTTCCATTCTGAGCCGTCATCTTACTCCGAATGACGGACTTTGCCCAAGGGGGAGCCCACTCAAGGATAAGTTCGCGGGTGTCATCGATGCGCTTATTCTGCCGGTCGAGTTGGTACATAAGGTGCGACATTTCCAGCGCGAACCAGACGCAAGCGAGGCCGCACATCACGGCAAACGCGAAGCTAAAGCCGCAGGCGACGATGCTCCAACGAATCGAACGAAGTCGCGCTGCTGGCATAGGACGCAGTATACGTTCTCGCCGCTTGCTGTTTCTTATTTGGGTACTGGGAAATTAAGGGCCATCTTTCCCCCATATTCGATCATTACGGCTGCGTCCCTGGCGTGTGCTGCCTCTATAGCTGTATCGAAAGTGCCGATGAACACTTGGTTGCGCCCGGCATTGAAGTATGCGCGAAACCGCTTGCCCCGTGCACTAACACCAAAGTACGGCGTGGATGTTCCGCTTCGCTTTACCATCAGGCTGAAATCTGACCGCGCTCTCTTTTTTGATCTGCACCGCTTTTCACGATCATCAGCGTTGTCTTTCGGGGTTCCAGCGCGAAGGTGACGCGGGTTACAGCAGCATGGATTATCGCACGAATGAAGAACCCACGGACGATCTGGAGTGAGCACGCCGCCACTAGAAACGAAAGCAACCACGTGAGCGTAGGCCCGGAACCCTTTGTATGACAGTCTGCCGTAGCCCCTCACGTGCCGTCTTAGCATCCACGGCCAGCATGCATCTGGACCGCCAGCGACGTCTACATGACTCCAAAAGTCTGGCGGGGTAGTATCTGTATTCATTTGAACCTCCAAAGTTCGGATGACTGGGAGCCGGACGTTCGCGCGTCGCGGCTCTTTCCATTTTACCGTCTTGCGTGCACGGCTACCCCTGCTAAGATCCTTTTCGATACTTTTCTTCGGCCTCTCGCCGCCCTTGCTCGATATCGAGGCGCGTCCTCATCGCCTTGACCTCGGATGCAGCCTCTTCAAGCGCCTTTTGCATCGTCTCTTGGGCATCCTTGAGTCCACGGATCTCGGAGGCACCGCCCATCGCTTTACCTAGGATCAGGGATATGAACGAGGCGACGGCGACGATTGCGCCGACCTCGGGCCAGTTCACAGGAGATGCACCCGGTGGAGATCCGCTTTTAACTGCTGGACGGATCTGGCAAAATCGCACATCTCCACGGCCTGGCGTTGGGCTGTAACTACCAGTCTCTTCCGTTTGCGCCTGAGCCACGCGCGACAAAGGAGAATACTCGCTGCCCCCGATGCGAGAGCGAACCAGCCGAACAGGAATACCAGAGTCCATGCACTCATCATGTCGCGTAAGGCTAGTGTAGCCAAGTCAAACGTTCCCGGTCAACCAAAATCATGACAGAACAATTTGCTGGCGCCGAAGCAAAAAACCCCGTGGGTAGACATTTCGCCACGGGGAAGGAGTGCCCTACTACGGGTTTTGGAGTTCCCGGTCAGATGCCGGGATGTGGTGAGTCTACACCAATCCCTGCGATTCTTTCCAAGCGCGGGCTTTAGAGTAGGTCGCGACGTCTTTGTGTGGCCACTGGATATGCGGCTCATCGACAAAGCTCGAATAATCCATAGTGCGCTCTAAACCGTGTAGGTGCGACAGATGTGTGAGGTAGTCCCAAAACGTCGAGGGGCAGTCCCATGTGAGTTGGCCACCAGACATGCCGACGATATCGGCTGCCATGCAGGTTTGGTGCTCACTCGGGGTGTTTACGCCGTCGCAGTCAGTGACGATCAATCCCGGCGCTGTTCGGCCCTGAGCATAGAGCTCTTCCTGCCGCTCTTTAGTCCGAAATCCTTCCGCGATCGCCGCCGTGTGGCCGGCCCAATGAACGGTACACCACTCATTTAGGTCGATCAGGACATCACCGACCAGGGCGCGGAACGGTGGGTACAGATGGAGAGGATTCGCGTCGATCGGCATGATGCCGTTTTACCTCATGGCGTTTGGAAGGGTTGAGACGTTCCAAGGAGAGAGATGGGACCGCCGACATACGTCTTGATTCCTGTACACAGCCTGCGTCTCGTTTCAACGTACCTGACGAGAAAACTCACTGTCGTTTGCCTTTTCAAGCGCGGTCCCTATATGTGAATTTGTTGGGCGGTTCAGCCTTAGACCCCTTTTGGAACCGCTTACCGCCCTTGTTGTTTTTACGAACACTTGGCTGCTGATTTTCGACTGACTCACAGCAATTGTCGCTTAACCGTTAGGCGTCTATTGCGATCGCCGTTGCAGTTTCCTTCGAGTGATCGCAAATTCTGTTCGGGAGATTTGGCGACCGGCGCACCTTTCGTATGCGCTTCTCCCGGTTCGGCTTCGATTACTGCTCGCCATCAGGCTTGGGTTATAGAGTAGTTCCCTTCGCCATGCTCCTACGCCCGCATATGACCTCGGACTTCTCCCGCATTAACTGATTCATCTTACCAAACCATCGCCCCGATTACAACCCCCAAACGCAAAAACGACCCACTCCGGGGGAAGTGAGCCGCTTTGCTGGATTGAGGATGAGCCGTCGACTTGCGAGATTAGCTTAGCAGATCTCTTTCAATGTGGCAAGGTGGGCCTAGAAGAGACTTTTCTGCTTTGATCCCTTGCGTTTCTCCGAGCAGACATAAGGCCAAAGGTCTTGCGTGGTCGGATGGCCGAATTCGCGGCAGTAAGCCTCAAGCCCTTTTGTTTGGGTTTTGTCGCCCATATTCCAGCCAGTACCGTCGCACGACTCGATTCCCGCTGCATCTAATTCGTAAATCCATGTTGGAGAGTTCACTCGGAGAACATGGACGCGGGGGAACTCGGATGCCCAAATCTTCCAAGTGTCCCGTTTCCAGTCAGTTGTACCGCCGACGCAGATAACGCTAGGAATTGGATTGAGTCCGCGCACGTCCTGAGGCGTCATTCCGTCTTGGACAGCTACAGCCAGAGTGAAGTCCGCCATCTGAGGGGCGTACCGCGCATATCTTTCGATGGTCGCCGCGCATTGTCCTACAACGTCGGGAACGATGGCCCAAATAGGTTTCTGGTTATTCGTCCGCGCCCAATCAAGCAACCCGTACCAAAGGAGTTCCATGTCCCTCCATGCGACTTCACTCCATTGGTTGTGTTTCTTATCCCAGCACGAATATGCGCCATTGTCCAGAGAGTAGGGAAACCACGGACGCGGAGACGCCTTACCTTTCGGACTTAGAAGGTGTCCCAAGAGTTGAGTTTCACGCGCCAACGGGTCCCAAAACCTGCCGGTCGAATTTGCCGGCATGACGATCATATGTTTTCGCCGAACCGCCGCATCAACGCGCATTGATAGATCGCGAGTATCACTCAAATGCTAGAATCCCCCGCTGAACCCAACGAACCCAACGAACTGAGGTCTTCCGCCGGCTTGAGCCAGATACGCGGCGCCGACGCTGAAGTACGAGGTGCCAGAGATGAACTTGGTCACAAATGCGCCGGGGCCACCTAGCATGGCTGCGCCGGTTCCGAGTGTTGAGCCGCCGAAGACTGCGGCGCTGGCTGTCCAACTCTTGTCGAAGACGGTCGACTTGGTGACGCTGTAGCTGCCGAGTCCTACCGGCTGGTTGCTTGATGAGTGTGGTTGTCATTTCGTTTTGTCCTTGCCGATCCCTTCGGCTTATGGATTCAGTATAACACCATTTTTCGAAGTTGTTGTACATTTTTTCGAATTTTTGTGCCTATTTTTGATATGGTTGTTGTATAGTATGAGTGTAATGAGACTTACAACAGCCAAAACCATCGCCATAAACGCAGACAGCGTTCTCGATCGAGAGTTACGCGAAGCACTCAACGTTTTGACAGGCAACCCCCTCAACGCGGTCTATATCGGGATGATCACCGAGGAGCAGGCTCGCCGTGAAGCATCCAGAGAAGAGTCCCGCGAACTATTCACGCTGTACTGCAAATAAGATTAACCATGAAAACACTAAAACCAAAAACAACAGTCTACGGGGTAAGGCTCACAGTCGCCCAGTGGAATGCCATCGACATGATCGCGGAAAATCTCAACATGAGCCGCGTGGAACTAATTCGTTACTCCCTGCGGAGTTCTGGGTTTCTGCCATCGGTTGACGGTGGCGCGAAAGGGGAAGGGAAGGAGAAGGGGAAATGAGGGATATTCTAGTCACTCGAAAGTCAAGCGCGGGCTACGGTTCCAACACCGACTGGCAATCATTGACTGACGGCCAAGGCGGCTACCAGAACGATGCCGATCTGGCCCACGAGTTGCAAGCATACTTGTTTGATTCACTGGTCGCCGAAGGTTGGGCAGAGGGCAAAGAGGTTTGTGAACTTATGAAGGCTCATTCAGGCGCACCATATACGCTCATCGAAACTGAAGATTGGGCGTACATGTGGAGCGAAGCCACCACCAGGTAATCCCCTACCACCCACCAAAAGCCCATCGCCTTAACCTGCGGTGGGCTTCGTTATATCTGCATGGTTGCGTGGCATCGGGGGAGGTGCGCGGAAGATCAGGGGTCGGTTCAAGCACGCGGCCATGTCAAATCGCGATGAAAGCCACGTAGAAAGCATGCTTTCGCTGACGTTACCGCTGACGTTACCGCTGACGTTACCGCTGACGTTAGGTAACGGGGCGGTAACGCGATATACAAAGCTCAAAGCTCAAAGCTCAAAGCTCAAAGCTCATTTAATTCACTTCGTTCATGGGACGCGAAAAATTCATTGCCGTTTTCAAGGAGTTGTGCTAAGATCAAATCAGCCGAAAGGCTCAGGGACGGCATCCCCTGATTTCCGGTCGAGAAACATGAAGCGAATTTTTACTGTAAAATCACAGGGGGCGTCGGGTCGTCGATCTCGACCGATGATGCCAATCTCGCCCACGTCCCCTATGATTGAGCCTGTGGGGAATCATTGAGGCTCTATTTCCGCGCTGCCACCGACATACTGACAGACGGGAAATTCCTGTTGGTCGGTGATTCGGGCCTAGCCATGTTTATGCGCGGCTTGGCCTACTCCAAAGAACACTTGACAGACGGTTTTGTGCCTGACCACGTGCTGCCGCTCGTCGGGATCGGGTGCAAGAATCCTTTCGATCTCGCTCGAAAAATGGTCGAGGCAGAGCTTTGGGTGCGCGTTGAAAACGGGTATGAACCCCGTCCGGGAAAGTGGGAAGAATTTCAGACAACGGCGGATGAAGTCGCCGAAATCCGTGAGAAAAATGCCAAGCGGCAGGCTGACTATAAGGCCAGAAAAAAGGAAGAGCGCGAACAAAAAAAACAGGCGGATGCAGCGCCCTGCTCCAACGGTTTTCACCCATCGCAATCAGCAGCAGAACAGCAGTCGGCGATCATGGACGGCCTTCCCGAATCGCACCAAACGCCTGAGATGCGAACGGAAATCTCGAACTGGCTGACGATGCGCAAGCAGAAAAAACACGGTTTCATCGCAGATGCCCAAATTCCCGGCCTCTGCGGGGTCCTGGCGCTCCAAACACCAGAAAACGCGGTTGAGGCCGTGAAACAGGCAACCAGAGGCGCTTATAAGGCATTTTTCGCGGTGAGCGACGGGCACTCGAATGGCAAACACACGCCGCCGGTCGATCCCAAGTCCAACCCTTTGCTTGCCGAACTAAGACAGCGCCAGGAGCGTGAACAAAATGGAGAATGAATTGCAGCTCACAGTGCTCGAACTGCTCACCGACTGCCAGTCGATCGGGCTTAGAACAGACGTGGATCTGAAAAATGAGCGTGTTGTAGCGCTGTTTGCTCGCGCTCTGACATCCGCCGACGTCACGGTGAGCGACTTGAAACAAGGGGCAGACAAGGTGCTTGAGTCGACGTTCTTCCCGAAGCCCTTCGACCTTATCGCAGCTTGCGCCGAGCATCGGGACAGGCGATTGCAGATCGAAGTCAATGAGGCTGAGCGACTCCGAAAACTCCGCGCAAGGGGCGTTGAAGAATGAGTGATCTAGGCCCGGCAGAAGCATGCTTAACTTTTAGCTACGAGGCCGAAATGAGCGCCTTAGGTTCGATGATGCTCAGTGACCGTGCAGCGATGCAGGTAGCAGAGATGCTCACCATCGATGACTTCTTTAGGCCAGCCCATCGGACGATCTTTAAGATCTTCCTAGACCTACTGCAATTCGGACCAGATCTTGATTTTATTCGCGTTAAGGACGCCCTGTTTCTTGGACAGCATTTAGACGATATCGGCGGTGAGAACTATCTGTTAGAGATCGCCGAGTACGTGCCTAGTCCGTCCAACTCAGGGTACTACGCCGAACTAGTTAAGCACCACGCGGTAAGGCGGCGATCCGAAGCAGCCGGTGAAAAGCATGCTTTTTTATCGCGAAACGGCGCGTCCCCTTCTGAGCTTGCAGAGCATGCCGCCCACATGCAAAATATCGCGATGGTCGCGGGCCGTGCTCCAGTCACGGCGCTAGCCGATATAACCATCGACCACGATATACCTCGCGGCCTTCTGACCGGCTTTAAGTCTCTCGATAACCTTGGCAATACCGGCGGCGTCCCGGTCGGCCAAATGGCGCTCATCTGCGGCAAGAGCGGAGGCGGTAAATCGACCCTTGCGGAATCGATCGCGCTGAATATGGCGCTCGACGGCAAACGTGTGCTTTACGCTTTGTTCGCAGATCTGAAGGACCAGGAATTCAAAATCCGCGCGATTCAGATGCTGTCCGGACTGGCAGAACGACCGGCGCCTAAATCTAGGTTTGTCGAATCGTATGAAGCTGCCGAGCGTGAAATTCAATGGTCGGCAGATATGGACGTCTTCGATGCGTCGAAGGGCCAATACACCCTTGAGCGGTTCTTCGCGTGGCTGGGTGAGGCACAGAGACGTAAGCGGTACGACACGGTGTTTATGGATTACGCCCAGGTGTTCACACTTGACGCCAGATCTCAAAGTACGGTCGATCTTCAGTTCCAGTCCGCGGTTCTTTGCAGCCGGAAGGCGAAAGAGCTGGATATCCCGCTCTGGGTTTTATCCCAACTCACCGAGGACAGGACATCCTACTCCCAGCAGTGGACTAAAGAGGCTGCTTGGGATCTGCGCATCCAGAAAGACGGCGTGAAGTGCTTCAAAGGCAGATTCGGTGGCGCTGACGTTTTAATGCCGATTACTCACGACGCGCTTTACGCTAAATACATCGATCAGAGTTAAACATGGCAGGCGACACTGAGAGCTCCACCAAGGCCAAACGCTTCGCGGAGTGGTTTTTCGAGTGCCGGGGCATCAAATTCGTTGCTGAGAACGCGGAGTATATCGGCGCGTCCGAGAACGGCAATATGTGTTGGCGCGTGAGCGGAATAAGACAACCCGAAGAGCTTCCGGTCCCATTTGGATCCCTTTTTGCGGCCGAGTTTGCCGGTGATTCAGTCCGCGAACCCATCCATGACTCAGCGTTCGTATGGTCCTGCAATATAGCCATTGAGCCGTTGAGAGTCGACTAATCCTCGTACCGCGCCATGAGTAAACTCGCCTTCGCCGCGAACCAAAGCGAGGCCGCAACAAACCGATCGGCGACCCAGTTCCGCACAGGCCCGAGCCGTCCTGCTTCCTTGCACTCTTCCGCAAACGGATCAAACGGCTCTGCCGATATATCCTCGATGATTGATGCGTGGACACCGAAGTTCGATATATCTTCTCCTAACTTCGTCATCCAGTCCACGAGCACGTCGGCGACACGAAAGCAGTCGAGACAATTCCCGTCTGCAGTCATCCAATCGATATCGACAGCCTCGTCGCCCACCGGAATCCCAGCAGCGAAGATGCAAGCATGGCCATGGTTACGGACGATGGCGCACACTTCGTCAAGCAGCTCATGAATCCTAGCCCTTTCCTGCTCTGTCATCATCTCCGCTTCACCCCGCAATCTCTCATCTGAGCCGCCGCATGAAGAAACTCCACGGGAATGTCTTCTCGCTTCACCACGTCGATAATCACCCCCTGCGCGGCCAACGTCTTTCGCTTCAGCTTGAACACGGCACTGAGAACTCCTTTTACATCCTCGATAATCTCTTCCCCCAGCGCGTCAAAGTAAACAAAGTCGGCCCAATAGAGCCCAATCTTAGCGCCGTTCTCACCCCGAATCGCGATAGGATGCTGGCAATAAAGCCCGCTGATGATGCCGCCCTTTTCCTGAGCCCTAAGTTGCAGATACCGGGCGCCCTCAACCGTCGAATCAAACGGAATCCCGTCGACGACGACCTTTTTCGCGCCGTATTTGTTGCCCTTCGGTTTCGCTATAGGACTTCCCTTGACCGGCTTCGAAAGGTTCTCAAGTTCGGCCGTCAGCCCGCAGAAACACTTAGGACTGAGCCACCTGTGGCCGTTAGCGCAGATGTAGGTCAAAGTCGCGTTGCTCATCACTCAAACCTCCTGCTTCCCATCAAAAACCCAACCGAGCACGGCACGTTCAAAGGCATCTCGTTTCCATCCTCGTCAATCCAATGTATCGCGTCGTAGCCGATGTGGCCGACTACGAAAACAAATCGCCGGCCATCCGCGCTTATCCTCTGCGGGTGGGCTTCCCAGTCGGGAGTCTCCTCAATCGTGCCGAATAGATCTGCGGTCATTTCAACCTCAGTACGAACCGATGTTTTGAAACCCTCGGGACCCGTTCAGTCTTGGATTCTCGGGGGACGTGTGATCGTCTGGAATAAACCTTTCCGTTCGAGTCGCGCAGGTCGAACCTGGGCGTCTTTCGTTCCTGATCAGTCATGCCGTCCCGCTGCCAGTTTGCCGCTAGATAGATAGTTCCGACGTGGCCGGCGCCGGGGTCCGCGTAACTCACAAGGCATTTCACCTCAGGGAAAAACCGTTTGATGTGTCGAACGCTTCGGGCTATGAGCCATGTTTCAGCATTACGAGGCACAGAGTCATCGATCCAAAGCCTAGCGAGTTCCCACGTCGTTCCGCCGTACCTTATCGACGTTTCGCGGGGCGGCAACGCGTAAACGATTGCCCCAAGCACGTCTCCGGCAACGATCAATCCGAGTTTCAAAACGACAACTCCTGGCCACTTACCTATGTAGTGCCGATCTATCATCGGTTGAAGTTGAGCCTTGACGCACAGTTCGACGGATGCATGTGCAGTCCAAGACGAATCCCACTTGAGAGGGTTCACTTGACCACCTCAAACATCTCCATCACCACGTCGGCATGAACTGACCTGGTGGGCATTTCTTTTCCGCACCACTTCGCCCTAAGAACGACGATGCGCCCGATTATGTCAAATACCTCGAACGATAGGACTGGGACACCTTTAACACATATCGGACATCGGGTGTCGTGAGCTTTTTCGATATCGTGAAGTGTCATCTCTCCCACTTCCCCGGCCTACCGAACGCCCATCGAATCAGCGCCCAAACAAAGCGCATGGCGTTCATCGAAGATCCTCGGGAAGCGGGGCGCGTGTCGGGAACTCGTTGACCGTCTCCCACTTGCCGTTTACGTAGGCGAGGACACGAATGCCCTTGTTGCCTTCTTTTCGCGCCTCGAACATCTTGTCTGACAACTGGAACGAATGAGCCGGTTCGCCGTCCCACGCCCAACCCGAGGAGCCAGGATCGACGGAAGCCGCCTCAGCATCCTCCTTGGAGTAATAAACAAGGATCCAGCAGTCACATTCGGCGACGTTGCGACCGTTGGGAAAAGTGCCCTTGGTTGTCCAATACTCCCTCTTCTGCGGAAAAGCAGCCTCCAACCACTCCGGAGCTGCATCGATATTCTGTTTCTGTTCGTTCATTTCTCTCTAAACCTCCAACTAAGCAACGCGCCCAACGCCACAAACGCGGCGATTCCGAGCCACGGTAAAAGCGGATCGTTCGGCACAAAACGCATGTCGACATCCACAATCAGGAAAAGCAGCGGCATCATTAGGACCATGGCCGCGAGTTCGAATTGTTTGCTCATCTACTGCTCCCCTGCCTTATCCGCTTCGAGAGGTCGCTTACATTCGGGGCAGACTGGCGGTTCGATTCGGCGGTAAAGTGGCCCTTGGGCTAACATATACCCAGTAGCCACCTCCGAGCTCCATCCGTCATAAAGCACTAATGTCTTCGCTGTCCCATCGACGCCAAGAGCATAAAGCGTTCCATCAGGCAAAGACTCGTTCGCTGCGCAAACGAACTCATAGCCCTCGAACTTCGGATACCTCGCGCCAGGTTCACTCGCGGGTGTGGGAATCGGACGGGCGAGTACATATCCATTTTTAATCGCAGGTTGGATCATGACCAGCGGGTTTGAACTTTTATGCCAGAAGGGGTTTAGGCTCTTCGTATCCCAAAACCACCACTCAGGAGGAACTGGGCCGTCAGGATGGTCTGCGGGCACCAACTCATAACCAGCCTCCGCTTCAACCTCTTTGACCGGCTCCTTAGCTATCGGTCGGATTGCCGCAATAGCTTCGGGCCCATGTTCCCGGTGCGCGTCGTCAAGTGCCTCGCATTCGATCCACCCGCCGGGAACATAAATCCGAATTCTCGAACCGCCTTGAATTAACTCGTGTTCGGGTATCAGCTCCCAACCTTCCGGTATCTCGATGGGCTTCGCGAAGATCGCGCCAGCGGACCAAAGGCCGTAAATATAGTCGTGATAGGCGACAATATCACCCTCCGTGGTGAACTCCCATCCCCACTCCAGTGTTTCAATGTCACGGATATATACCTTCATTCCAACCTGGACATCGTCAGCACACTTTAAATCGACGGTGATCCAGCCATATGGCGCTCGTGCCTGCGACTCTCTCACTTTGGCACCCCCACGTGCATCGTCTCAAACAGCCAAAGCAGGACCACAAACACCACGATGGCGCCAAACACAACGCCAGCCGCCGCAACCGCGTAATTCTCCCAAGCAAGCCCCGGAGGCTGCTCATATCCCGTGCGAGTCCGCACCTCATTGGGCGCGCCGCTAAGACCAATAACCGTCTCCTTCGGTGCCCACGGATCGTCGTCGTCCCTTCCATCGCCGGCAAAAAACTGGCTGAGCAGCGTTGGTTTCGTCAGGGCGTCCGGCACTCGATCCGCCTTATCCCCCATTGGTTCTAGTTCGTCGTTTTTCATTTTTATTCTCCTGTCTGAATGAGCGGCACCTGCGCGTCAGACACACGCTCGACAATAAATTCGATATATGCCGGGTTGAGTTCGATCAGATCGCAGGTTCGGCCGAGTTCGACGGCAACCGCGCCGGTAGTTCCGCTCCCGCCGAAGATGTCCAGAACCCGATCACCAGGCCGCGTGCTGGCCAAAATGCGGCGACGAGGGATCTCTTCTGGAAATGTGGCGAAGTGCGCCTTCTTGTACCCAGTGTTCGGAATCGTCCAAACTGATCGGCAGTTCCGATACTCCACAAGGTTCGCAACCGCCGCGCTGAACGACTCGTTTTGCTTATTTCGCCAGCCAGCGCCACGTCCCATCCGAGCGCCTGCAGATGATTTCACTTCGTCGGCTGCTTGGCTGTTCTTGTCTCCGAGCCGCGAATTACTTGACCGCCGATCCTGTCCCGGTCCATCCTTTCGCCCCGGAACGCTGCCCTTGAACGAATTCGGGACATCGACCGCAACTCCGTTAAGCATCGCCTTCGGATTCACGCCGGGAAGCCGACGACCGTCTTTGTGAAAACTTCCGTGGGATCCCGTGTCGGTATCCCAACCTTGCGGAACTTTGGCCGATGACCGAGGGTTCGTGTTGACCGACGCCAACTCCTTGATCGCGTCAGCGTTGTAGTAATACTTCGACTGCTTCACAAACTGAAAAATGTACTCGTGGCTCGTCGTCGTTCGGTCGCGAACGCTTTCCGGCATGACTTGAGGCTTGCAGTTGTGCGTTAAGACTCCCGATGCCAACGCAAACAAATGGGGTTCGCCTTCAACGGAAAGGTCATAGACGTATCGACACCGCGCTTTGCGAATCTCGACAATCTCATTGCGGTTCTTTGAATTTTGATGGTTTGTCTTCCTGAATCGAATTTCACCCCTAAAAGTGTCGAACTTCTTTCCCTCGCAGGTGGCATGAGCAAGGTTCAGCGTGAGTGTATGCCCAAGCCTAGCGCACAGCGTTCGCAGGTCCCGTTCAAGAGTGTAATTGCGGCAGAATCCTAAACGCCACCGGTCATTCTGCGCGTCGTACCCCCCGTCACCCGATAAGTAGCCGTCCAGAAGCGACTGCAAAAATTCGTTGCTGTATCGCCATGCGACAGGAGCGATGCCCTTATTCTTGGCACCGTAGCCGGAAATGAGTTCTGCGACGAGAGCGAGCAACACCTTCCCGTAAATACGGATGTTTTGATTGTTCCCATCGACCGAACACGTCAACGATCCCCCGTACATAGCAGCAATCTGCTCTAACCGTGCCAGTCGCTTCGTTTCGTTGGCGTGGCCCGATATCTGAATCGCGCCGTTACCTAAGCATCCTTCAGCCAAATAGACGCCTGCCAACCAAGCCGCATCATTACCGATCAAACAGTCGCGTGGGTTCTCAGGTTCCGGGAGTCGGCAAGACACCAATGCGTCCCCGACTCGGATTTCTGACGATCGAAGCAACCCGCGCATCGTGGGCCATTGATGCTCCGGTGTACACGATATGCGCTCACCACTTCGCAGAACAAATTCGATCTCCGCACCGGAACGCGGAGTCTTCCCCATTCCAAGTAGTTGCGCCCATCGAACACCGTCCCAAAGTTGAACCGTCGACGGATCAAGCCGAGCAAGGTCTTTGAGCGTCATCGGCATATCGCCCTTCTGTGAGCGCACGTAGACCCAAGTCCCTCCGCTAAGGCACCAAACATTGTCCTGACGACAAATCCACCCGTCGTCGATCATCGCAATCGCAAGTCGATGTGGCAGGAGGATCTTGCATTTGTCGGGCACTTCCCCTGGTGTTGGCCGTGGGCTGTTGACCGATCCGCGGTTAGTCGATTGCTTTCCGGTTTGCGTGCCGTGGCCTTGACGCTTGCCCGACGAAAAACCATCTCCCATATTCACCCAGCAACATCCGTAGGGCTTCAATACCCGCCGAACCTCGCGAAAGATCGAAACCATGTGCTCGAGACGCCCCGACTTTCGCCCGGATTCGATCAGGCGGCGGTTGGTTTCGGTTAATTCGTTTTTGGTCATTTCAACTCACACAGCCCATAGCGTTCAGCCTGTGTTTCGGTTGGCGTCAACCACCATTCGGACTCACTGTAAAGCATCGACCAGTCGTTCGCAAATCGGCCCTTGGCTGCTTGGTGAGCGTCTGTCCTAGATGCCGCGGTGACTATGCAGTAGCGGTCATGCAGCGGCGATGCTTGTCGAAAGGTGATAAAGAATCTCACTTCGCCCGCCCTCCGAACAGATCTTGCGGCTCGGCGCTGGCGGCGAATGGTTTGGCGTAGGGACTCTTTGGGAGTCGGGTTGATCGGATATGTTATGATCTTCATTGGCGATTCTCCTCGAACTTGATCGCTTTGCCGCTTCCGGTCTCTGAAGGACTGGGGCGGCATTTTCGTTTGCCTCCATATATTACACGAATTCGTGATAATTCGCTATTATTCGTGATAATATATTTTCGATGGAAGACAAACTTACACCAGGACCCAAACCGAGATATACGCCGGACCAAATCGCGCAAGCATATCGGCTTTATTTCGTTGACAAGATCGGACGAATCAAGGCAGGAAAGGAAATGGACATCGAGCCAGCGACGGTCGTTTACCTTGCCCATTTGCACAAAAAGCGATTGGCGGCGAACCAATGAGAATCATTACTCCCAGCTCCGTTTACGATCTTAACCTAAAGCGACAATCCAAGAACGTCGTTTCGCTCTATTCGAGTTCGAAGCACTGGCGCGCAAGCGATGCTGATGTCAACTTGAAAAAGCGCGTCGGGCTTGAAAGGCATCGGCGATACGAAGGTGCATTAGAATCGGAGGTAGCCGCTGCACGTCAGGCGGTGACCGATGCCAGTAACGCGTACCGGAATGCTCAAAAGGTATTCGCAGAAATCATACAGCAAGCTTTTGAGGCGTCTCCGATTCTCACTTACGAAGAAGTCGCGGCTGAGATTGCTAAGGTAGAGGACGCGTCTTGAGCGAGCCCTTTCGCGTGATTCAGGGGTGCGGGATTTTCTTGGGGGACGCGCTTGGCGTCCTCCGGGAGATGCCGTCGAATCACTATCAAGCGGTGGTTACTTCGCCTCCGTATTGGCGACTCAGGGCATACGGGACGAATCCGCAGATTTGGGGCGGTCGGGCGAACTGTCGGCACGAGTGGGTCAGCCATCGCTACTACACCGAAAAGAGCGTCGGCGGCAAATCCGGTGATGCCTTTAGCGAAGCGGGCGAAGCGAATGCACAGCGGCTCAAAGATGCTCGTTGGCGCGAGGATGACACCTGCTCGAAGTGCGGCGCATGGCGCGGAGAACTCGGACTCGAACCGACGATTGCGACCTATCTCGACGAGTCGGTCGTCTACCTCATGACCTGTGCCAAGGTCGACCGATCGACCGCGATGGAGATCGCCGTAGACATCCTGCGTTTGCCGCTAGAGGGGGAAGAATAATGTCAAAAACAATCGAAGAAATCTTAGCTATTTTCACGGGAACCCAAGCCGAGGACTGGCATAAACATGCCAACGGCGGCGGCTGGGTCTACAAAAACGCAACCGTTGACGCGACGGCCTATATTGGCCCAGACGCTCGGGTGACGGGCAGCGCTTGGGTGACGGGCAACGCTCGGGTGACGGGCAGCGCTTGGGTGACGGGCAGCGCTCGGGTGGCGGGCAGCGCTCAGGTGTCGGGCAGCGCTCAGGTGTCGGGCAGCGCTTGGGTGACGGGC
>Ga0210386_10000113_pt1 | contig 62633 bp, 57 predicted proteins | sample IncBWH32OmetaG_FD_160091 | JGI IMG/M metagenome (GOLD analysis project Ga0210386, IMG submission 160091) | Forest soil microbial communities from Barre Woods Harvard Forest LTER site, Petersham, Massachusetts, United States - Inc-BW-H-32-O ...
CCACGACCAAGACCGTCTATTCGATCAACGTCTCCGGCACCGGTTTCCTGTTCGCCGCGGTCGACAAACTGCTCCAGGCCGACGTCGGCTTTACCAAGAACACGCCGCCGACGCTTGCGGTGCGCGAGGGCATTCAGCTTGCGGTCTATTCGCTGATCTTCGAAGGCGTGAAGAACAAGCTGTGGGAGTTCAAGGACAGGGCTGCCGGCGACGCTTTCATGCTCGAGCTGGAAAAGCACCAGAAGGCCGTGCCGCCCGAAGTGGTCGCGGCCGCGAAGCTGCAAAGCACTGCGGTGATCGCCAAGTATTAGCAAGTGTATTAGCAAGTATTGGGACGAGCGAAGCTTAGCTTACCTGTCTGAGCTGGAATATGTTGCCTTCGGGATCGTGGCCGTCGCACACTTTGGCGCCTTCAAATTTCCACTCCCACTCCATCGCATTCACGGCTCCGCCCAGTTCCGCAGCACGCTCTCGTGCATGTGCGATGTCCTCCACGGAGAACACGAGCTTGAGGGCTGTGTCCTCGCGAGGGTTTGGCGGCGTGGCAATGTCGATCGTGTCGGCGATGTGCTCGGGTATGCGTACAATAACGAATTGCGTTGGTTTCGATCCAAAGGTGGAGAAACCCTTTTCAATCGTCCGCGGTTCGATTCCCGTGATCGAAGCGTAGAACTCGACGAGCCGGTTGATATCCCTCGCGTAGAGCACGGCGCCAATCAATCCGAGCTGTGTCATGCTCTCACCGCTTGAGGAGAGTGCCGGCTTATTTGCCCTTGGTCTGCTGCGTCGCGCTATAGCAGGCGGGCGAGGAGGCGTTGGCCTGACTACAGGTGGCGGGTGTCGCGGGGCTGCCTGCGCCAGCCGTCGCCGCCGTACCTTCCGGCGCGGAATTCGCGGGCTTGTTCTCTTCGGTAACAGTGGTGCCGCCCGATATCCGGCCACGCGCCTGCTGCACCCAGACCTCCGAGGCCTCGGCCGCCGACATCGAAATGATCAGGCCGATCATCGCTCCAGAGATTGCCGCCCGGCTTCGCATGTTGATCCTTCTTCGTCCGCGTGCCAACGCGTACTATTTAACCCACCTGCGTGCGTTATGTGAGTCCGGAAATCTTTTCAGACCGCCATTCTTGCGCAACAGTCGTCATCAGCAAGTCATCAACCGGAAGCGGTCAATGACCATAGCCGGACGGCGGCGCTGCCGGCCGGATGAAGGGCGTGGCTCTCCGAGCGGGCTAAATCGGGGACAGCCGGTAGTCTTAATACGAGGTTCCAGTTGCCCAAGTCCGGTGTTTCCTTCACGAAACCGGCATGTTTTCAGGCTTCATCCCATTGGTCGTGATCTCGATTGTCGTGCTCTGCGTCTTTGCGTTTGCCGCAGACGCGAGTTGCTCTTAGTCATTTTAGTCTTTGGAGGAATCGATGCGACCACTTTTTTGTATCGCTGCATTGGTTGCGGCGTCATTGATCGCGTCGTCTGCGCCGGCCCAGAGCCGCGGTTTTGGCTGGTTCTTCTCGCACTCGCGGCCGAACGGATCTTGTGCGGGACAAAGCGTCGTCGCGACATACTATGTTTCGGGGCGCCGAACGGCGAGTGGTCAAGCTTTCAATTCGGGTGGCTTGACCGCAGCTCATCGCACGCTTCCTTTCGGGTCGCAGGTGACGGTTACCAATCCTGGGAACGGCAGATCGGTGACGGTGACCATTAACGACCGCGGCCCTTTTACGCGCGGCGTGACGCTCGATCTGGCTCATGGCGCCGCTCGCGCGATCGGCATGACCGGAACGCAGTGGGTTTGTATGTCCTGACCGTTGCCGTGAGCAACAGCCGTGTGTTGCGCCCCGCTCAACGGGGCGTTGTCAACTCTGTGATTGCGGGCTGGTCGCGGTTTGGCTTATGTGGGCAGCACCGTTGTTCCGCAGGGCCTTTGAAAAGGATTATCTATGTCTGACCGCACTTCGCACACCTCGTGCGAGGAACCGCAATCGCTTCGGAGTTATGTCGAGTCATTGCCCGCCGCGGATATCATTCGGATTTCAGACCCGATTGACATCGACCATGTTCCCACCGCGCTCGTCCTTGAGCTCGAAAGCCGCCGCCAGACGCCCGTCGTCTTGATTGACCGGCCGATCGGGTTCGATACGCCGATCGTGACGAACCTGTTCGCCAGCCGCGACCGGATCGCTCGCATGGTCGGTGCGGAGCCGGGTGGATTCAATGAGGCGTGGGTCAAGGCCTTGGCCAACCTCCTGCCCGCCAGGATCGTTGATCATGGCGCGGTCCAGGAGGTCGTGCGGATCGGGTCGGAGGTTGACGCTGCAACTCTGCCGATCAGCCGTCACTTCGAGAAGGATGCCGGACGCTACATCGGATCCGGCATTCTTGTGTGCAAGGACCCCGACACCGGGACCCGTAACCTCAGCTATCAGCGGCTTCAACTCAAGGGTCCGAGCAAATTTGGGGCAAGCCTGCACTCGAGGGGACATATCTGGGAGCATCTGCAGCGCTGCGAAGCGCGCGGCCGCAATCTGGAAGTCGCGATCGTTATAGGTGTTCACCCGGCGATCAACATCGCGGCAGCCGCCAAGGTGGCGATGGAGATCGACGAATTCGAAATTGCAGGCGCGCTCCTCGGGCAGCCAATCGAACTGGTCAAGTGCAAGGCGATTGACGTCGAGGTGCCCGCGCAGGCGGAGATCGTGATCGAGGGCGAGATTGTGGCCGGCCAGCACGAGGACGAAGGTCCCTACGGCGAGTATACCGGGTACTCGACCTTTCGATCGACCAAGAACATCTTCGTCGTCAAGGCAATCACCCACCGGGCGTCTCCGATCTTCCACGACATCATACCGGGTTACTCGATGGAGCACCTGCTTCTGGGCCGCGCGGCCAAGGAAGCGCATACGTTCATGCGACTCAAGGAAATGGTGCCCGGGCTCAAGGCGCTGAACTTTCCGAAATCCGGAACCCACTTTCATGCCTACATGTCGTTCAAGAAGACGGCGGAAGGCCAGGCCCGCCACGCGCTCATGCTGCTGCTCGGTCTCGACTCCTACCTGAAACTCGTCGTTGCAGTTGACGAGGATGTGAACGTCTTTAACGAGGAGGAAGTGCTCTGGGCCATGGCTACCCGTTTTCAGGCGGACACCGATATGTTCATGGTCCCGGATGTCTTCTGCAATCGCCTCGATCCGTCTTCCCGCGACGGCATGTCTGCCAAGCTCGCACTTGACGCTACAGCTCCGCTGAACTCGGATGCGGAACGTGCGGTCGTGCCGTCGGAGGCGGCCGCTTGGGCCAGATCATTTTTAGACAGGCGCTAGTGTCCCGCTTTCAGACAAGGAGATGTCTCATGTACTCGTGGTCGCGCCGGCTTGGGTTGATCGTTGCCGGCGTCCTCATCTGCAGCTCCGGTCAGGCCCTCGCTCAATCTTCCGCACCTCCTGCCAAGGCAAGCCTGCGGCTCGATTGGAAGGGGGGCGGCCAGCATGCGCCGTTCTACCTGGCCAAGGAACGCGGTTACTACAAGGATGAGGGGATTGATCTCGATATCATTTCCGGATCGGGATCTTCCGATGTCGTCAAGCAGGTCGGCTCGAAAGCGGTCGAGTTCGGGATCGCCGATGCGCTGGTTCTTGTTCAGGCGGCGGAGCAGCGCGTCCCATTGACAGCCATCTCGGCCTATTATCAGCGCACTCCCATCGTCGTGCTCAGCCCGCAATCGAAACCGGTCACCGATCCAGCGCAGCTGACGCAAGGCGTCAAGCTGGGATCGAAAAAGGGCAGCGCGACCTTCCAGGGTTTAACCGCTTTCCTCGCCGCGAACGATATTCCGTTGCAGAAAGTTACGCTGGTCGATATCGGATTCGGGGTGCAGCCACTCCTGGTCAAACAGGTGGATGCCATGATGGGGTTCTCGATGAACGAACCGATCGAGGCCGAAAGTGCCGGCCTGCCGGTCACGGTCATGGCGATATCGGATCACGGCATTGACGCCTACGGTCTCATGATCGTTTCGAATCCGGACCTGATCGCCAAAAACCCTGCGCTCGTGAAAGGCTTCCTCAAGGCGACGGCGCGCGGACTGAGCGACGCGGCGAAGGATCCCGCAGCAGCTATCGCGGCCGTGAACAAGGCGGTCTCGGAGAGCGATGCGGCGCGCGAAATCAAGGTGCTTGACCGCACCCTTCCGTATTTCCAGAGTGATGACAAGGAAACGCACGGAGCCGGTTGGCAGAGCGAGGACCGCTGGGAGCACACGATAGCCATCGCCAGGAAATTGGGTCTCGTCGAACGTGACCTTTCGGCTCGTCAGTTGTTTTCGAACGATATGCTCCCGCATTGAAATGCCCGATCATCGTCAGTTGCCGGCCTTTGCATGAACGTCGGGCAAGCAAATAACAGCGCCGAGGGTGCAACGGCCGGCGGCACCGCAAGTGAACCCATTATTCGGTTGCGTGGTGTCGGCTTGCGGTATCAGGCCGAGCGCGGCGAGACCGAGGCACTTTCGAATATCGATCTCGACATTGCCGAGGGGGAGTTCATAGCCTTCCTCGGTCCGACCGGATGCGGCAAGAGTTCGCTGCTGCGGCTGGTGAGCGATCTTGTCGAGCCTACTTCGGGTACGGTGGCGATCCGCGGGGGACCGGCGATCGAGGCAAGACGCGCGAACCGGTTCGGCTTCGTATTTCAGGATCCGGCCCTGTTGTCCTGGCGCACCGCGATCGGGAACGTTCAGCTTCCGCTCGAGGTGGTCGGATATCCCGTCGAACAGCGGCGGGCGCGTTGCGAGGCGCTGCTCGATTCGGTCGGGCTTCTGAAATTCAAGGACGCCTATCCGCACGAATTGTCCGGTGGAATGAAACAGCGCGTCGCGATCGTCAGGGCGTTGGCATGGAACGCGTCCATTCTCCTGATGGACGAACCGTTCAGCGCGCTCGATGAACTGACCAAGACCCAGTTACAGGACGATTTGCTCCGGATCTGGAGCACGGAGCAAAAGACCGTTCTGTTCGTCACTCACAATATCTCCGAAGCCGTCTATCTTGCCGATCGGGTCGTGGTGATGTCACCTCATCCTGGCCGTATCGCCAAGATACTTCCGGTCGATCTGCGGCGTCCCCGGACCGAGGACTTGCGCGAGCAGCCGGAGTTTCTGAGCCGGGTGCGGGCGGCGCGCGAGGCATTACGCAAATGAGCTCCGATACGCAGTGGCTGCGCTTTCGGCGCTGGCTCGATCGAGTGCTGCCGCCGACCATCATTCTGGTCGTGCTCCTGATCGTGTGGCAGGCATCGGTACGCATCCTCGATCTGCCGCCCTGGCTCCTGCCGGCGCCATCCGATATCGCCGCCCGGTTCGGACGGACGAACAATCTCGGCTATCACACCGGAATGACCGTTCTCGAAGCGCTTTCGGGCTTTGTCATCGCCGCGATCTTCGGCATCAGTCTCTCGGGCGGCATCGTTCATTCCCGATTTCTCGAGCGCGGCCTGTTGCCGTACATTATCGTATCGAACGCGATCCCGATCATCGCGATCATGCCGCTGCTCACGATCTGGTTTGGGTTCGGCATTGTTCCGAAAATCGTGATCTGCGCAATCATTTCGTTTTTTCCAATCGTCACGAACACGACGCGGGGCTTACGCTCCGCCGACTACCGCGTGATCGAGTTCATGCGGTCCATCAACGCCACACCGGTGCAGGTCTTCCTGAAGGTGCAGCTTCCGAGTGCTCTGCCGTTCATCTTTGCCGGGTTTAAAATCGCCGCGTCGCTCGCGCTTGTCGGTGCCGTTGTCGCGGAGTTCTACAGTTCGGACCGGGGGCTCGGCTATCTCATCATTACCTCGGCGACGGAGCTGCGCACGGACCTGCTGTTCGTTGCAATCACGATCCTTGCCGTCCTGGGTGTCGTCTCGTTTGCCGTCTTCGGGCGACTGGAGCGGTGGGTCACGCGCGGACAAGAAGCGAAAGCGATCATCTGATGTCTCGATCGATTGTCATCCGGAATGCACTCATTCTGTCGGATTCTGCATCAGGCCTGCCGTTCTTTGGCCAGGTGGAGATCAAGGACGGGCTGATCTCGACGGTCGCCACCGGCGAGCATCGCTCCGAGGCTGACGAGGTCATCGACGCGGACGGGTGCGCGCTGCTTCCGGGCTTCGTCAACACCCACGCCCATTCCCATTCCAGCCTGACCAGGGGCTCCGCGGAAGGTGTCGCTCTTGATGAATGGCTGGCGGTGATCGAGTCCGAACAATCGCGGCTGACGGAAGAGCAGCTTTATATCGGCGCGCTTGCGACCTATGCCGAGGCGCTGTTGTCCGGAACGACGGCCATGATGGACATGTGCCTGTTTCCAGCGACGGCCTACCGGGCCGCCCGGGACATCGGTATCCGGGCGGTCATCGCGCCTTACGTCGCCGATACAAAGCCGTTCACGCCGACCCTGGCGCAGACCGAAGCCCTTCTGAAACAGGCGGCGGCGGACGACGATCGCGTGCGGACCTTCGTCGGGCTGCATGACCTCGAGAGTTGCAGTGACGAGCAAATCGGTGCTGGCGTTGCGCTCGCCAAACGATACGCAACCGGTTTGCATCTTCATTGCGCCGAGACGGAACGGCAGGTCGAACGCACCAGATCCCGAACCGGACGGACGCCCGTCGCGCAACTCGCTGCTTTACAGGCGCTCGGAAATCGAACGGTGCTCGCCCATTGCGTCTGGGTCGACGATGATGACCAGCGCTTGCTGGCGGAAACCGGCACTCATGTGGCTCATTGCCCGCACGCCAATCTCAAGCTCGGATCCGGGATTGCACCGGTCGCGGACCTCCGTCGTCGCGGTGTTAACGTCACGCTGGCCACGGACGGGGCGAAAGCCAACAATCGCCTCGACCCGTTCGACGTCATGAAGTTCGCTTCGCTTCTTCAAAAGGGCGCGCTTCGCGACCCTGCCGTGCTTCCGCCCTCCGATGTCCTCGACATGGCAACGCGATGCGGTGCTGCTGCTCTGGATATCCGTGCAGGTGCTGTCACGCCGGGCAACGTCGCCGATTTGATTCTCGTCCGGCTCGACAGCTTCCATACCCAGCCGATGACGCCGGAGGCCGCACCGACAAACCTCGTGCATGCCGCGCGTGGATCGGATGTCGTTCTCACCATGGTGGCCGGCGAGATCCTGACACGGGAAGGCCGGCTCGTCTCGAACCGTTGGGCGTCGCTGGCAGAGGATGCACGCAAGGTCGGAATGGAGCTTATAGGCGGACGGTCACCTTTTTGAGTGTTTGGCGCCGTGCGTATGATGGGCCGAGCTGGGCTCAATCGGCAAAATCACGACATGGCCATGGCGCACCCCGCGTTCGGCAATGACATGTTCGGCGAATGCCTTTACCTCTGCACCACGTCCCCTTAGCACCGTGACCTCAAGACAGGAATCGTGGTCGACATGTACGTGGAGCGTCGTCTGAGCGAGATCATGATGATCGTGGAAATCCCTGGTCAGCCGTTTCGGCAACTCGCGGGCGGCGTGATCGTAGATGTAACTTAACGTCGCGATACATTGGCGATTGCCGATCGTGTGGTCGCCGGCGTGTTCGAGACCGCTCCGCACCAGATCGCGAAATGCTTCCGAACGATTGGCGTAGCCGCGCTGCGCGATGAATTCGTCCACCTCGGCAACGAGGTCGTCGTCGATCGTGATTGTCACGCGTTGCATTTTCAGCTTCTCCGGCAAATATAGTATGATGTTTCTCTATTTATGTCATACTATGGTGTCCCGCGACCAACGACCTCCGCTGTAACGTAGTCACCACCGACCGCGCTACGCGTCGGTCGATGAGTCTCCCGGCGTGAGGTCCTTCCAAGGAGGGTTATCGCAAGTCCCCGGTAGCGACAGCAATGCAGCGAAAGCCGTGTGTGCCGGCATCTGTATGATGTGTTTGTTGAAATATCATACTGGTCCGCTGGGCTTCATGCATTGGATGATGACGAAGGCCGGTGGGGTGACGGGGCTTAAGGTGAAGGCGCGGTGGCGTGGTTGGGAATTAGGCGTGCTGGTCGTGTCTGTGCTCCAGCACGAGGCGGTAGCTCAAGCGCCGCCCAACACGGCTCCCGCATCCGCTCGAACAACCGATGCCCCGGCAGCCCCGCAAAGCTTGCCGCCGGTCAGCGTGTCGGCGCCGAGATCACAGTCACGGCAGCCTCCCAAACGAAAACCGCCCGTCCATGCAGCGATCAATCGTCCGGCGGCGCCCACCGTCAGACCCTCAGGAGCGCCTAACGTCGGTTCTGGGCCGGTCGGCGAGGCGCAGACCGCGAGTCAGACCCAGGCCACCGGCGAGGAATTGAACGCGAGGCCGGTGACGCGCCCCGGCGAAATCCTCGAAGCAACGCCGGGACTGATCGTGACCCAGCACTCCGGCGAGGGCAAAGCCAATCAATATTTCCTGCGCGGCTACAATCTCGACCACGGCACCGACATGGCGATCTGGGTGGACGACGTGCCGGTCAACATGCGCACGCATGCGCACGGCCAGGGCTATGCGGACCTGAATTGGCTGATGCCGGAAACCGTCAATTCACTCGATATCCGCAAGGGACCCTACTTCGCAGACGAAGGCGACTTCGCATCGGCCGGTAATCTCCATATCGGGCTGATCGATAGCGTGCCAAAAGCCATCGCCGAGGTCACCGCCGGCAGGTTCGGCTATGAACGCTTCTTCGGCATGGATTCCGCCAAGGCGGGCAACGGCAATCTGCTGATCGCGGGCGAGGTCGACACCTATAACGGGCCGTGGGCCAACCCGGACGACATGCGCAAGTATAACGGCTTGGTTCGCTATACGCAGGGCACTGCTACCGACGGCGTTTCGATCACGGGCATGGCCTATTCGAACAAGTGGAATTCGACCGATCAGGTGCCGGAGCGCGCCATCACATCTAGCCAGATCGGGCTGTTCGGCTCGGAGGATCCGACCGACGGCGGCAACACCAACCGCTTCGCGCTGTCGGCGCGCATGGCCGAAAGCGACGATATCGGGTCCTGGAAAGCCAGTGCCTACGTGGTCAAAAGCCAGCTCGATCTCTTCAACGACTTCACCTACTTCCTGAGCAATCCAGTGCTCGGCGATCAATTTCACCAGCACGACGATCGCGTCATGGTGGGCACCAACGCGTCACGAACCCTGAACGGTTCGTTTGCCGGCCTGCCGATGGAGACCACCTTCGGGGCTCAGACGCGTTACGACGATATCAGCCTGGCGCTGAGCGACACCTTTCAGCGCAGCTTTCTCAGCAACGTGCGAAGCGACGACGTGGGCGAGGGCAGTATCGGTGTTTATGCGCAGACTACCGTGAAATGGAACGACTGGCTGAAAACGACGGTCGGCCTGCGGGGCGACTACTATCAGGCTCACGTGTATTCCATTTTCGATGGCAACAACTCCGGCAATGTGAGCGCGGCGATCGGCAGTCCGAAGTTCACGATGGTGCTCGGACCGTTCAACAAGACCGAGTTCTTTGTCGGCGCGGGCTATGGCATGCACAGCAATGATGCCCGCGGCGCCACGATCACCGAAGAACCGACCGATCCGTCCACCAAAGTGTCTGCATCTCCACTTCTGGTGAGAACGAAGGGCGTCGAGACCGGGGTGCGGACGAAGATTCTTCCGGGTCTGGATTCTTCGCTCAGTCTGTTTGCGCTCGACCAGGATTCGGAGATCATCTTCAACGGCGATGCCGGCGACACATCCGCAAGCAGACCTAGTCAACGCTACGGCGTCGAGTGGACCAACCGTTACCGTCCGTTGTCCTGGATCGATCTCGATGCGGACTTGGCCATGACCCACGCCCGTTTTGTCGGCTTCGACAGCGACCAGGCGGCGATCTATGCCTCGCTCGCGGGGTTTCCGCAGGCGCAGATCGGCAACGCGCCCGGCAACTATATTCCCAATGCGCCCGCGATGGTGGCGTCTGCCGGGATCACACTCGGCGAAAAGACCGGACTATTTGGAACGCTGCGCTGGCGCTATCTCGGACAGAGTCCCTTGACTGAGGACAATGCTTTCCGCTCGCCGCTGACCAGTATCTTCAACGCGCGCATCGGCTACCGCTTCGACAACGGATGGCGCATCCAGTTCGATGCGCTGAATTTATTCAACAGCCAGGCCAATCAAATCACCTACGTCTATGGCTCGCTGATCAAGACCGACAGCCTTTATAACCTCTGTTTCCCCACCCAGATCGCGCCCGCTTCCGTCTGCCAGAATGGCGTGATGGACTATGTGCTGCATCCGATGGAGCCGCTGTCGATCCGGCTGACGGTCGCCGGCGCTTTTTGATCGCCTCGGATCAAAAGCGGAAGCGGGGACTGCTCCCAGGAATCGAGCGCGCAAGCGTCACCATAGGGGGGTATGTCCGGTGGGCAGATGGTGTTAGGACATCTCCGCCATCAGCGGCTGCCCACCCGTCCGTCCCAAATTCCGGCTTCAACGCTTCCCAATGAAAAACGACCAGATCCTGGCCCAGATATCGGAGTTCTGCCGCAACGCCGATATGGCGGAATCGACGTTCGGCCGGCGCGCCGTCAACGACGGCAAGCTGGTGCATCGCCTGCGCGAGGGCAAGCGCATCACCATCGACACGCTGGAGCGTATCCAGGCCTATATCGCGGCCGCGCTGCCTGGTGGCATGCCGCTGCCGCGCCCGCTCGACGTGGCGCCGGAGCGGCGCGACCCCCGCGGCAACTTCCGTTTTTTCGAGAATCGCCAGAAATACCTGTTGTTCGTCCATACCTGCAGCGAGAAGCGGGTGGTCGCGGAGCGGGTGGCGCTGGAGCTCTCGGCGATCCATCCCCGCCCCCCGGCTCTTCGGGTGTTCGATGCCGGCTCCGGCGACGGCACGGTGCTGGCGCGGGTGATGCGCTCCATGCACAGCCGTTTTCCCCATATGCCGTTCTATATCGCGGGCAAGGAGCTCAGCCTGGAGGACGTCCGCCTGACACTGGACAAGGTGCCGGACCGGCTGTTCGAGCACCCGTCCACGGTCTTTGTGCTGACCAATATGTATTACGCCGAGGCGCCCTGGCTGACGCCGGCCTCGCCCGCGGCCGCCGCCGGCATGATCTGGCACGAAGTTCCCTTGAGAGGGGCGGCTTCCGGCAATTTCGAGGCCCAAATCGCCGAATTGGGCCCATTTCTGGAGCAGAACTGGCGGGCCAGCGTCTCCCCGCGCTCGGGCATGCCGATCTATGAACGGCCGGTGGCGCTGGTGCTTTACCGGGAGGACCACCGGTTTTTGCTCGATTCGATCATTCCGCGGGCCGGCCGGACCGAGGCCAATTTCGACCTGATCATCGCTTCCCAGCCCTATCGGGCCAAATCGAGCGTTAATTTCCGTGCCAGACGCATTATTGCACCACTGGGGCGCGCTTTGCGGGCCGGCGGCCGGTTGATCGGAATCCACTCCCATGGCCAGGATCCCGGCTTGGAGATTATCCAGGCGGTATGGCCGGGAGAAAATCCTTTCGCGGTAAGCCGTCATGAGCTATTGCGCGCGGTGAAATACGAGCTGGGATCGGCCGGACGCGACCTTAATTTTAATGCCTATGCCGATAACCGCTCGGTCTTCCGATATGATATGGAGGCGCTGCCCAACGAGGTCACCGGCTCGATCGGTACCTCGACGGCCTTTGCAGCATGGAATGCGGCGGTGTATGTCGCACAGATTGAAGACGACCGGTTGACGGAAATGACCCAGAGTGGCCGTTATCTCGACGCCGTCAGAGAGGTTCTGCGCAAGCATAACGGGCTCTGGTTTTACGACGAATCCTACGTCATCTCGCGCCGTCGGGACTGACCATTCAGGACATTTAGAAACGAACCGCCGACATCAGGCGGAAAGAGGGGCTACCTTGATGCGCGCGTCTTACCTTTTCACTTCAGAGTCGGTTTCCGAAGGTCATCCGGACAAGGTCTCCGACCAAATCTCCGATGCGATCCTTGATGCCTTCATCGAGCAGGACGTCAAGCTCGGCATCGCCGACGACAGCCTGGTCAACACCCGGCTCGGCTGCGAGACGCTGTGCACGACCAACAAGATCGTGATCGCAGGCGAGGGCCGTGGCCAGTTGTTCCGCGACATCCACGGCGTCTCCGTCGTCGACCGCGAGCTGATCAGCCAGATCGCGCGCGATGTGGTCAAGGACATCGGCTACGACCAGAACGGCTTCTCCTATCACGGAGCCGACGTCGAAGTCCTGTTGCACGGCCAGTCGCCCGACATCGCGATGGGCGTCGACGCCAAGAAAAAGAAGAGCGGCGAGGAAGAGGGCGCGGGCGACCAGGGCATGATGTTCGGTTATGCCTGCACCGAGAGCGAGGTCTATCAGAAGGGCTCGTTCATGCCGGCGCCGATTTTCTTCGCGCACCGCATTCTGAAGGTTCTGTCCGAGAAGCGCCGCAACGGCTCGCTCGCCGACCTGCAGCCCGATGCCAAGAGCCAGGTCACGGTGAAGTATGTCGACGGAAAGCCGGTCGGCTGCACCAAGGTCGTGGTCTCGACTCAGCACAATGAGAAGAGCCGCAACAACAAGAAGTACTCGCCCGGCCTGATCAAGGACATGATCTCGACCGCGGTTGAATCGGCGCTGCCGAAAGGCTGGATGCCGGCGAAGTCCTCAGACTTCCTGGTCAATCCCACCGGCAATTTCGTGGTCGGTGGTCCCGACGGCGATTGCGGCCTCACCGGGCGCAAGATCATCGTCGACACCTATGGCGGCTATGCCCCGCATGGCGGCGGCGCTTTCTCCGGCAAGGACCCGACCAAGGTCGATCGCTCCGCGGCTTATGCGGCGCGCTATCTCGCCAAGAACGTCGTCGCGGCCGGTCTTGCCGAACGCTGCACCATCCAGGTCGCCTACGCGATCGGCGTGGCCGACCCGATGTCGCTCTTGGTCGATACGCACGGCACCGGCACGGTCGACGAGAAGAAGCTGGAGAAGGTGTTGCCGGAAATGTTCCGCCTGACGCCCACCAACATTCGCCGCACCTTGAAGCTTAACCGTCCGATCTATCGCAAGACCGCGTCCTACGGCCATTTCGGCCGCGCACCGGAAAAGGACGGCAGCTTCTCCTGGGAGCGCACTGACTTGGCCGACGCGCTCAAGCGCGCGGTGTAACTTTCTTTTCTTCCCCTCTCCCCTTGTGGGAGAGGGTGCCCGAGCGGAAGCGAGGGCGGGTGAGGGGTACTGCTGTATCCTGGGACCAACCCCTCACCCAATCGAGTTTGCAGTTACCTTCGGCGCGGCCCTCTCCCGCAAGGGGAGAGGGCACAATAACAAGCGCCGCAGAATGAGATGAACAGACAACAGGAACCCTTACATGACCGCCACCGCCACCAAGACCGGTTTCACCGATTACATCGTCAAGGACATTTCGCTCGCTGAATTCGGCCGCAAGGAACTCTCGCTGGCCGAGACCGAAATGCCCGGCCTGATGGCGACGCGTGAGGAATATGGCCCGAAACAACCTTTGAAGGGCGCGCGCATCGCGGGCTCCCTGCACATGACGATCCAGACCGGCGTCTTGATCGAGACGCTGGTCGCACTTGGCGCGGACATCCGCTGGGTCTCCTGCAACATCTATTCGACGCAGGATCACGCGGCGGCTGCAATCGCCGCTGCCGGCATACCGGTGTTTGCCGTCAAGGGCGAGACGCTGAAGGATTATTGGGACTACACGGCCAAACTGTTCGACTGGCACGGCGGCGGCACGCCGAACATGATCCTCGATGACGGCGGCGACGCCACCATGCTGGTGCATGCCGGTGTTCGCGCTGAAAAGGGCGATGTTGCTTTCCTCGAGAAGCCCACTTCCGAAGAAGAGGAAGTTTTCTATGCGCTGATCAAGCGCCTGCTGAAGGAAAAGCCGAAGGGCTACTTCGCGGAGATCGCCAAGAACATCAAGGGCGTCTCGGAAGAGACGACGACAGGCGTGCATCGCCTCTATGAGATGGCCAACAAGGGCACGCTGCTGTTCCCGGCAATCAACGTCAACGACAGCGTGACGAAGTCGAAGTTCGACAATCTCTATGGCTGCCGTGAATCGCTGGTCGACGGCATCCGCCGCGGCACCGACGTCATGATGTCGGGCAAGGTCGCGATGGTCGCGGGCTTCGGCGACGTCGGCAAGGGTTCGGCGGCTTCGCTGCGCCAGGCCGGCTGCCGTGTCATGGTCTCCGAGGTCGATCCGATCTGCGCGTTGCAGGCGGCGATGGAAGGCTATGAGGTCGTGACCATGGAAGACGCGGCGCCGCGCGCCGACATCTTCGTCACCGCGACCGGCAACAAGGACATCATCACCATCGAGCACATGCGCGCGATGAAGGACCGCGCCATTGTCTGCAACATCGGCCACTTCGACAACGAGATCCAGATTGCAGGCCTGAAGAATCTGAAATGGAACAACATCAAGCCGCAGGTCGATGAGATCGAATTCCCCGACAAGCATCGCATCATCCTGCTGTCGGAAGGCCGCCTGGTGAATCTCGGCAACGCCATGGGCCATCCGTCCTTCGTGATGTCGGCGTCCTTCACCAACCAGACGCTGGCGCAGATCGAACTGTTCGCCAACAACAAGGACGGCAAGTACAAGAAGGAAGTCTACGTGCTCCCGAAGTCGCTGGACGAGAAGGTGGCGCGGTTGCACCTCGCCAAGATTGGCGTGAAGCTCACCACGTTGAGCAAGGAACAGGCCGACTATATCGGCGTGAAGTCCGAGGGCCCGTTCAAGTCGGATCATTATCGGTATTGATAGCGTGGCGCCCGTCATGGTGAGGAGGCGCTTGCGCCGTCTCGAACCATGAGGCCCCAGTGCTGCCTCATCCTTCGAGACGCGGCTCACGCCGCTCCTCAGGATGAGGAAGAAGCCCCTTCATTCGTCATTCCGCAGGCCGGAATGACTGCGACATACCGAGGCTCCGGAAACCATCCGGGGCCTTTTCGTTTGCCGTTGATTTTCGCATCCGTTTGCGCGCTAATCGGACAATGGACACGAGCAAGCCTGCGGAACATTTCGATGTGCTGATCGTCGGCGCCGGGCTTTCGGGCATCGGCGCGGGCTATCACCTTCAGCAGAAATGCCCGGACAAACGCTTCGTCATTCTCGAGGGGCGCGACTGCATCGGCGGTACCTGGGATCTGTTTCGCTATCCGGGCATCCGCTCCGACAGCGACATGTTCACGCTCGGCTATTCGTTCAAGCCGTGGACTGATCCGAAGGCGATCGCGGATGGTCCTAGCATTTTGAATTACGTGCGCGAGACCGCGGCCGAAAACGGCATCGACAAGAAGATCCGTTACCGTCACCAGGTGAAGCGCGCCTCATGGTCGACGCAAGATGCGCGTTGGACGATCGAGGCCGAACGTTCGTCGGGTGAGGGCGCAAGCGACGTGGTGCGCTTCACCTGCAATTTCCTGCTCTCGTGCTCCGGCTACTATCGCTACACGGATGGCTATCGACCGGAATTTGCAGGTGACAGCGATTTCAAAGGCCAGATCGTCCATCCGCAGAAATGGCCGCAATCGCTCGACTATGCCGGCAAACGCGTGGTGGTGATCGGTTCCGGCGCAACGGCCGTGACGCTGGTGCCGGCAATGGCGGAAAAGGCGTCCCATGTCACCATGTTGCAGCGCTCGCCGAGTTATGTGGTGGCGCGCCCGGCGCAGGATCAACTCGCGATCACCTTGCGCAGGAAGTTCGGCGACAAAGTTGCGTATCACGTGATCCGCTGGCGCAACGTGCTGTTAGGAATGTTTTTCTTCCAGTTTGCGCGCAAAAGGCCCGAGCGGTTCAAGCGAATGGTCCTCGGCGGCGTCCGCATGGCGCTTGGCCCCGATTACGACATCGCGCATTTCAACCCGCGCTATAATCCCTGGGACCAGCGGCTGTGCCTCGTGCCCGATGGCGACCTTTTCAAATCGCTCCGGGAAAAGCGCGCCTCCATGGTCACCGGCGAGATCGACCGTTTCACCGACGGCGGCATTCGCCTGAAGGACGGCAGCGAACTCAAGGCGGACATCATCGTCACCGCGACCGGGCTGGTCCTGCAATTGATGGGCGGCGTGGAAGTTTCGGTCGACGGCAGCAAAGTCGATTTAGCCAAGACCATGAACTACAAGGGCATGATGTATTCGGACATACCGAATCTGGTGTCCGTCTTCGGCTATACCAACGCGTCCTGGACGCTGAAGTGCGATCTCACCTGCGAATATGTCTGCCGGCTGCTCAACTACATGGACCAGCAGGGCTACAGGCAGTGCATGCCGCATAATATCGATCCCACGATCGAGCAATTGCCGGCGCTTGAGTTTTCCTCCGGCTATGTGCAGCGCGCGCTGCCGACGCTGCCCAAGCAAGGTTCCAAACGGCCGTGGCGGCTGTACCAGAACTACGCCTTCGACATCGTCGCTTTGCGCCTCGGCAAGGTCGATGACGGCGTGATGAAATACTCGTGAGGCAATAACCACCTGCGTTGGTTCGACGAACCCTGATGATTTAAATTTGGGGCGGCGCTGGCGGCGTTGCGCGCAGCACATCGTCGCGTTGCGCTTCGGCAAAGTCGATGACGTCGCGATGAAACAATCCGGGCCAAATCAGGGCGATCACCAGTTCGGCATGCGTTGTTTTGCGTATACGTATTCGTTTTCGAATCGGCGACAATAAGAGAGGGTTAACGCCGAATTAATCGGTGCATCCTATCATCACGCGGTCGAGCTTTGAGCCGCATGAGGAAGCCCGAGGAAATAACATGGACGCCCAGCGAGTTGCCATTGATGCCGTCGTTGCGTTGACCGATTGCGACCGGGAAATGGTCGCGGCCTTCATTCGCCGGTTCTATCTCGCCGGCGTCAGGGATCCCAAGCGCCTGACCTTCAAGGGCTTGCAGGCGCTGGCGCGGGGGTAAGCCTTTTTCCCGTCGTTCCGGGGCGCCACAAAGTGGCGAGCCCGGAATCTATTTCCCCCAGCATTCAAGTTGCTGAATGGATTCCGGGTTCGCGCTACCGCGCGCCCCGGAATGACGGCGTTGAGGGAACTGACGGCGCTTGCATCGTCATTGCGAGCGCAGCGAAGCAATCCAGAGTCCTGATAGGCTGGATTGCTTCGTCGTTTCACTCCTCGCAATGACGACGAACTCTCGACGGTGATGTTGCTCTACTTCTCCGGCTCGCCGATCGAAACCTTCAGCGTGCCGACGCCATCGACGCCGCACTCGATCTTGTCGCCGGGGTGGAGCTGGGAGACGCCGGCCGGCGTGCCCGTCATGATGATATCGCCGGCGGCGAGCTTCACCTGTTGCGACAGTTGCCAGATGATCTCCGGCACGCTCCAGATCAATTCGGTGAGATCGCCCTTTTGGGTTTCCTTGCCGTTGACCGTGAGCCAGATCTTGCCCTTCGAGGGATGGCCGATCTTGGCGGCCGGCTCGATCGCCGAGCAGGGCGCGGAATAGTCGAACGACTTGCCGACTTCCCACGGCCGTTCCTTCTTGCGCGAGGCGATCTGCAGGTCGCGGCGGGTGAGGTCGATGCCGACTGCATAGCCGTAGACGTGGTCGAGCGCCTTGTCGGCGGGGATGTTCAAGCCGCCGCTCTTCATGGCAACGATCAGTTCGACCTCGTGATGCAGGTCCTTGGTCAGCGGCGGGTAGGGGATGGTGGCCCCGTCGGGCACCAGCATGTCGGCATGCTTGGCGAAAAAAAACGGCGGCGCCCGTTCGTCATTTCCCATCTCGCGGATGTGCTCGAGATAGTTGCGGCCGACGCACCAGATGCGGCGTACGGGGTAGGATTTTGCCTCTCCCACCACGGGGAGCGACGGCTGGGGCGGTACGGGAATGACGAAGGAAGTCGCGGTCATCAAACAATCTCGGGGTTGAGAGGGAAAAATCGCGTTGTTTTTACGCGTTTGTGACCAGCGGCGCCAGAGCGGCGGCGTCCCATCGGGGATGCAAATGTCAGAATCGGACGACCAAGCGTTGCCCTTTCGAAATCTTGAAATGACGGCTTCGACATGATGAAATAGAAAACATCAAGTCGTGGCGCCGATACGTTCTGTGCGCGCTGATCCTTATGACGTCCTGGGCGGTTCCAGCGGTCCGAACCATGTTAAAATTATTGCTCGCGCCACAATTTGTCGGCCTCTACGTTCTCGCTGCCTCGACCGTCTACGTGCATTTTCGCGGTCGTGAACGGCTCCGTCTCGGCCGTCAGCTCGGCGATCACTCGACCTACCTCGCACCCTATAACGTCCTGATGTATGCGGGCTCGGCGGTACCCAACCGGCCGGTGATCCCGCTCGAGGAGTTTCCCGAGCTCGCCAAGCTGAACGAGAACTGGCACACCATCCGCGACGAGGCGGTTCGCCTGTTCGACGAAGGCTTTATCCGGGCGGCCGCCAAGAACAACGACTGGGGTTTTTATTCGTTCTTCAAGAGCGGCTGGAAGCGCTTTTACCTGAAATGGTACGATGACTTCCTGCCGTCGGCGCGCGCGCTATGCCCGCAGACCGTGGAGCTTCTGAACTCGATCCCGAGCGTTCATGGTGCGATGTTCGCGATGCTGCCGCCCGGCGGCAAGTTAGGGGCGCATCGCGACCCCTTTGCCGGCTCGCTGCGCTATCACTTGGGGCTCGTGACGCCCAATTCGGATAAATGCCGGATCCTGGTCGATGGCGTGCCGTGCGTCTGGCGCGACGGCGAGGCCTTCATGTTCGACGAGACGTTCATCCACAGCGCGGAGAACGCGACGGGCGTCAACCGCATCATCCTGTTCTGCGACGTCGAGCGCCCGATGAAGTACGGCTTCATGACGGCGATGAATCGCTGGGTCAGCCATCACATCGTCAAGGCGTCGGCGACCCAGAACGTCGATGGCGAGCAGGTCGGCGTGCTCAACAAGGTGTTCGGCAGCCTCTACGAGATCCACCTGTTCGGCCGCCGCATCAAGGAATGGAACCGCCGGGTCTATTACGCGCTGAAATATTCGCTGACCTTCGCGTTGCTCGGCCTCATCGTGGCCTCCGCGCTGAGGTAGTCGGCCGACGCTTCCCTTTACCTCGAAGTCGGGCGGGTGAGGGGGACTATCCACCCATTCACCTGTACCCCCTCATCCCAACCTTCTCCCCGCAAGCGAGGAGAAGGAGCGCGCCTTCATCGTGGTAACACACGCGCCTCACACCGCCGCGCTGATCGGCGTGAGGTGGTTGGTGTCGCGCTGCTGCAGGCGGAAGAACGAGGCATAGCGGCCGCCGCGCCGGAGCAGATCCTCGTGACGGCCCCGCTCGACGATCTCGCCGGCTTCCACCACCAGGATCGCATCCGCGTGCATGATGGTGTGCAGGCGGTGCGCGATTACGATCGTGGTGCGGTTCTGGCAGAGATGTTCGATTGCTTCCTGCACCTGCTTTTCGGATTCCGAATCGAGCGCCGCGGTCGCTTCATCGAGCAGGATGATCGGGGCGTCGCGTAACAATGCACGGGCGACCGCGATGCGCTGGCGCTGGCCGCCTGAGAGTTGCGCGCCGTGCTCGCCGACGGGAGTGTCGTAGCCCAGCGGGAAACCCATGATGAAATCATGCGCGCAGGCCGCCTTCGCAGCCTCGATGATTTCGGCCTCGGTCGCATCTTCCTTGCCGAACGCGATATTGGCGCGGATGCTGTCGCGAAACAGATAAACGTCCTGCCCGACATAGCCGGTCTGCTGGCGCAGCGAGCGTCGCGACACATCCGATATCGACTGGCCGTCGATCAGGACCTTGCCTTCCTTGATCTCATAGAAGCGCAACAGCAGCGCGAGCACCGTCGACTTGCCGCCGCCGGAGGGACCGACCAAAGCGGTGACCTTGCCGGGCTCGGCGACGAAGCTCATGCGGTTCAGCACCGGCTCGTCTTGCCGATAGGCGAACGACACGTCCCGGAATTCGATGGCTGCGTCAGAGAGTTTCAAGGCCGGTTTGTCGTCGTCGGCCAATTCCGTGGCCGGACTGTCGATCACTTCCAGCAGCATCCGCGCGCCGACCAACTGGCTGTTGAGATCGATGTTGAGCCGCGCCAGGCGCTTGGCCGGCTCGGTTGCCATCAGGAAGGCGGTCATGAAGGAGAAGAACTGTCCGGGCGTGGAGTTGAGCGCGACCACGCTGTAGCCGGCATAAAGCAGGCAGCCCGCAACCGCGAAGCCGCCGAGCATCTCCATCAACGGGTTTGAGCGGTTGGAGACCCGCGCCATCTTGTTGGCGTTGTGTTCCACGGCTGCGATGTTGCCGTCGATGCGCCGCTGCATCGCCGCTTCCAGCGTGAATGCCTTGACGGTGCGGATACCTTGCAGCGATTCCTGCATGGTCTCCATGATCGAGGCGGTGCCGGTGAACTGGGTGTGCGCTAGTCCCTTGATGCGCTTGACGAGCTTGCGCAGCATCAGCATCGCCGGCGGCACGACGACGAGACCGATCAGCGAGAGGATCGGATCCTGCGATACCATCACGGCGATCATCGCGATCAGGACCAGGAAGTCGCGGCCGATCGCATTGATCAGCATGTTCAAGAGATCGGTGATCGCTTTGGCGCCGGCGGTCATGCGCGCCAGGAATTCCGACGAATGCCGTTCGGAGAAGAAGCCGATGCTTTCGCTCATCAGCTTGGCAAACAGCTGCCGCTGGTTGTGGGCGAGAATGGCGTTACTGATCTTCGACAGGATCACGGTGTGGCCGTAGGTCCCGATGCCCTTGATAAACAATAAGAGAACCGTGACGCCGGAGAGCGCCGCTATGCCCGCGACGTTCTTGTTGACGTAGGCCTGATTGATGACTTGCCCGAGCACGTAAGTCGCGCCCGCGCTTGCGGCTGCGACAACGGCCATCAGAGTAAAGGCGGTCAAATACTGCCGCCAGTAGCCGAGCCCCTGTTCCACCACCAGACGGCGGATCAGGACCGCGGCGCCATAGGGATCGTCGGTGATTTTCTTAGGAAATTCGGCCATCCGCGTTCCATTGGCGCCAGGCTAACGCTTATCGCCCGAGTCAGGGTTGCCTGGAGCTTTCGGTTTGCCCGCACTTAAAGCGATTTTCAAGCTAATTCGGCCTTGAAAAATCCCGCGTAAACGCTTGATTTTTAGACCGAAGCCAGATGTCCGAGCGTCAAAGCCGGGACGCGAGAATATCCGCCACGAAGGCATCGATGTCGCCGCCCGCAAACAGAAAGCCGGGCAGGCCGGCGGCGTCGGCTGCTTCGATGTCACTTGCGCGATCGCCGATCACGAAGCTGCCTTCATGACGTACTGGCCAGTACTTCATCAAATCGTGAATCATGCCGGGCTTCGGCTTTCGCCAGTGATGGTCTTCGAGATAACCCGCGATCGATCCGTCCGGGTGATGCGGGCAATAGCGGATGTCGTCGATGACGGCGCCTTGCGCGGCGAGCTCAGTGCGCATCCAGTCATGCAGGGTGTTGAGTTCGTCCTCGGTGAAGAAGCCGCGCGCGATGCCGGATTGGTTGGTGAAGAAGAACACGAAATAGCCGGCGTCGTTCAGCCGCCGGATCGCTTTCGCCGCGTTCGGCATCCAGCGGATGCGGTCGCTGGTGCCCATATAGCCGTCGTCGTAATTGACGACGCCGTCGCGGTCGAGGAAGGCGGCGGGGCGCAGTGCCGAGCGGGAAGGATTATCGACGACCATGTCAAGCCTGCATCAGCGTCTGTTCGATCACCTCGCAGATGCCGTGCGCGAAGGCCATATGAATTTGCTGAATCACCGCGGTGTCCTCGCTCGGCGCCAACAGCAGATGATCACATGACGCGCCGAGAGCCGTGCCCTTGGCGCCGGTGAAACCGATCGTGACCAACCCTTGCTGACGCGCCGCCTTTAGCGCCGCCAGAATATTCGGCGAGCGGCCCGAGGTCGTGAGCGCGAGCAGGACGTCGCCGCGCTTGCCAAGCCCTTCGACCTGGCGTGCGAACACCTGCTCGAAGCCGTAATCATTGCCGATCGCCGTCAGCGCCGAAGTGTCTGTGGTCAGCGCGATCGCGGCATAGGCCGGGCGATCTTTCTTGTAGCGGCCGACGATTTCGGCGGCGATATGCTGGGCGTCGGCGGCACTGCCGCCATTGCCTGCGATCAGGAGCTTGTTGCCGCCGCGAAGTGCCCCCGCGATGACGTCGGCGATCTTTCGTGCGGTATCGAGCAGGCCAGCATCCAGGCCCGCGCGCTCGATCGCGTCACGCGAAGATTTCAGATGCGCGGCAATCGGGTCTTTTGAGGTTGGGCTCAAGCGTCAGCGTCCATGTTGGTTCGTCTTTGGTAATCACCGCGCCAAGCTCGCGCAAGCGCGCATCGTGCTTAATGCGCAGCACCGACCAGCTTCATCACTTCTTCGGCGACGTCGGATGCGGGGATATCCCGCATGCACGCATGATCGTTCATGGTGCAGACCGGACGATGGCAGGGCTGGCACGGCACCGTCGTTTTGGTTTGCACGGTTGCCGCAAGGCCGTTGATCGGCGCCCAGTGATAGGGGCTGGTCGGGCCGAAAATGCCCATGGTCGGCGTGCCCAGCGCGGCCGCGACATGCATCAGGCCGGAATCGTTGCTGACCGCCAACTGTGCCGCCGCCATCGCCAGAACGCCGTTGCGCAGATCGGTCCCCGTCAGATCGCGCACGCGCCTGCCGCCCGCGGCCACCATCTCGGCGGCGATTGCCTTCTCGCCGGGGCCGCCGATGACCCAAACATCGAGGCCCCGTTCGGCCAGCAGCTTTGCGGCTTGCGGATAATAACTCCAGCGCTTGGAGGAGCCGACCGATCCCGGCGCCAGCGCCACCGCGGCCCCTTGGCCGAGGCCGTATGTCTGCCGAAAGCGCATCACTTCTTCCTGCGGCACCCGCAATTGCGGAACCGGCCATTCCAGGGGCCGGGCTGCGCCCTCCGGCAGCGCCAGGACCGCATTCTTGTCGATGTGGCGGGGCAGGGCTCGCTCCCCCCAGCGCCACCGGTTGAGAACGCCGAATCGGGCCTCGCCGACAAAGCCGACCCGCTCGGGGATTCCGGCCAGGGCCGGCGCCAGCGCCGACTTCCAGGTCCGGGGCAGGACCAGCGCCGTGGCGTAATGGCGGGCCTTGAGGGTCGCGGCGAGGCCGCGTTGTTCGGCCAGCGCCAGCCGGCTGCGCGGCAGGTCCCAAACCACCCCTGCGCGTACCCCCGGCATATAATCGACCAGTGGCGCGCATAACGTGGTGGTAAGGAGGTCGACCGGGCGGTTGGGAAAGCGCTGATTCAGCACCCGCACTACGCTGTGGCCGCGGACGAAATCGCCGATCCACATATAAGGCACGATCAGAATCGGCCTTGTATCTTCCGCGTCCTCCAAGGCCACGGAATGATCTGAATCTATGTTCATATCTTTGAGGGTGCTACCCATGGCCGTCTCGGTAACGGCTCTGTGCGGGCAGGTAAAGTCTCGCTTTAACCTTCACTATGTGGCCCGGCTCAAGTTGCTTGGCGGGCCGGGTTAAGGCAAAGCTTGAACATCTCAACAGGCAGGGTGCGGAATGCTGCTGGTGACCGGTGGGGCCGGTTTTATCGGGTCGAATATCGTGGCCGCGCTCAACGACGCCGGCCGCACGGATGTGGCCGTCTGCGACCTGCTCGGCGACAGCGGCAAATGGCGCAACCTCGCCAAGCGCCAGCTTGCCGACATCGTGCCGCCGGCCGAACTGCTGGCGTGGCTGGACGGCCGCAAGGTCGATGCCGTCATCCATATGGGCGCGATCTCCGAGACCACGGCAACCGACGGCGACCTCGTGATCGAGACCAATTTCCGGTTCTCGATGCGGCTGCTCGACTGGTGCACCGCGCATTCGGTTCCCTTTATCTATGCCTCCTCGGCCGCGACTTACGGCGATGGCGGGCAGGGCTTTGCCGACGACCCGTCGCTGGCCGCACTGAAAACCCTGCGGCCGATGAATCTCTACGGCTGGAGCAAGCACCTGTTCGACATGGCGGTGATCGAACGCGCGTCCCGAGGCGACAAGCTGCCGCCGCAATGGGCGGGCCTGAAATTCTTCAACGTGTTCGGGCCCAACGAGTATCACAAAGGCACGATGATGAGCGTGCTGGCGCGCCGCTTCGACGACATCAAGGCCGGGCGCACAATCGAGCTCTTCAAGTCGCATCGCGACGGGATTGCCGACGGCGATCAGCGGCGCGATTTCATCTATGTCGACGACGTGGTGCGGGTGGTGATGTGGCTGTTGGCCACGCCTTCGGTTTCGGGCCTGTTCAATGTCGGCACCGGCAAAGCGCGCAGCTTCAAGGATCTGATGCTGTCGGCCTATGCGGCGCTGGGACTTAAGCCCGATATCCGCTATATCGACATGCCGGTCTCCATCCGCGACAGTTATCAGTATTTTACCGAGAGCGAGGTCGATCGCTTACAGGGCGCGGGCTATAACGGCGGCTTCACGGCGCTCGAGGAAGCGGTTGGCCTTTACGTGAAGGGTTACCTCGATTCTCCCGATCGCTTTCGCTGACCGGATAACGACACCAGATGTTCGATTTCGAATCCTTTCACCGTGCGATGGTCGGCCAGACCGTGCTTTGCGTCGGCGACCTGATGCTCGACGAGTTCGTCTACGGTGAAGTGTCGCGGATTTCGCCGGAAGCGCCGGCTCCCGTCATCGCCGCGCGGCGCAGCGAGACCAATATCGGCGGCGCGGGCAACGTCGCGCGCAATATCGCCTCGCTCGGTGCCACCTGCATCTTTGTCGGCCTGATCGGCGAGGACGCCGCGGGAGCGGACCTCAAGGCTGCATTGGCCAGGGAACCGCGGATCGAGAGCGTTCTGGTCGCCGACAGCTCGCGGCCGACGACGCGGAAGGTGCGGTTTGTTTCGGAACATTTCCTCACCCATATGCTGCGCGCCGACTGGGAAATAACGCATCCGGCCGCAGGCGAGATCGAGCAGAAACTGATCGATACGATTTTGCCGCTGATCCCGCGCGCCGATATCGTGCTGCTGTCGGACTATGCCAAGGGCGTGCTGACGGCGCGGGTGATCCGCAATGTCATCGACGCCGCGCGCAAATTGGGCAAGGCCGTCATCGTCGATCCCAAGAGTGCCAATTTCGCGATCTATCGCGGCGCGACCTTGCTGACGCCGAACCGCAAGGAATTTTCGGAAGCAACCCGAAGCCGTGCCGATTCAAATGAGAGCATCGCTCTCGCCGCGCAGGACGCGATGCAACTGGCTGATTGCGAGGCCATTCTGGTGACGCAAAGCGAACGCGGCATGACGCTGGTGCCGCGCGAGGGCGAGGCCGTTCACGTCCCGGCTTTTCCGGTCAAGGTGCGCGACGTCTCGGGCGCCGGCGACACGGTTGTCGCGGTGCTATCGGTGGCGCGCGCCGCAGGCGCCGGCTGGGAAGATGCGTTGCGGCTGGCGAATGCGGCTGCCGCGGTTGCCGTCGGCAAGAAGGGGACCGCGAGCGTGACGGCGGCCGAATTGCGCCGTCAGATCCTGCCGCATGCCTCGCTCGCGGCGGAAGAGAAGATCGTTGCCTATGGCGGTGAACTCGAGGCGCGGCTCGCCGATTGGCGCAAGCAGGATTTGAGGATCGGCTTCACCAATGGCTGTTTCGACATCCTACATCCCGGCCACGTCAAGGTCCTGACCGCCGCGCGTGGCGCGTGCGATCGCCTGATCGTTGGTCTCAATAGTGATGCGTCCGTCAAGCGGCTGAAGGGCGAGACGCGGCCGGTGCAGACCGAGAGCGCGCGCGCCGAGGTGCTGGCGGCGCTGGAGGCGGTCGATCTCGTCGTGATCTTCGAGGAAGACACGCCGCTGAAGCTGATCGAGCAGATCAAGCCGAGCGTGCTGGTCAAGGGCGGCGACTATACCCGCGAGCAAGTGGTGGGCCACGACATCGTCGAGGCGCATGGCGGTGAAGTGGTGCTGGTCGAGGTGCTGGCGGGATTCAGCACGACCTCGCTGGTCGATCGCGCACGCGGAGGCAAGGCGTGACGGTGGCGACCGAACCGGTCGGCGCGCTGTTGTGGAAGCGATGGCGGGACAAGACCGCCTGGATGACCACGGCCGATATCGTGACCGTGCTGTTGGCATTCGCGCTGCCATGGTCGACCTCGCTGGTTGGAATTCTCGGCGTCGTCCTGGTGCTCGTGATGTTGCCGACGATCGACGCCGGCGCTTTCATCGCGCAGCTCAAACGTTCGATCGCTGCCGCACCGATCGCGCTGTTTCTGTTGGCGCTGGTCGGCACGTTGTGGTCGGAGGCGCGCTGGGGCCTGCGGCTCTATGCGCTCGCTCCGACCGGCAAGCTGCTGCTGCTGCCGCTGTTGTTCTATCATTTCGAGCGATCGAAGCGCGGCCTGTGGGTCTTCACGGCCTTTCTGGCGTCCTGTGCGGTGATGGTGGTGGTGTCCTGGATTGTCGCTTTTTTTCCGGACCTCACGCTTAAGTCCAAAGATTTCGCGTCGCACGGCATTTTCGTCAAAAACTATATCGATCAGAGCCAGGAGTTTGCGCTGTGCGCCGTGGCGCTGGCCTATCCGATCGCAACGCTGCTGCGTGAAAAAAAGTTCGCACTGGCGATTGGGCTCGGTGCACTTGTCCTCGGCTTCCTCGCCAATATGGCTTTCGTGATCGTCTCGCGCACCGCACTGGTCACGATCCCGATCATGCTTTTGGCATTCGCCTTGCTGCATCTGAGATGGCAGACCACGCTGATGGTCGTGAGCGCCTGCCTGGCCGCAGGCATCCTCGCCTGGTTCGCTTCACCGCAACTGGAAGCAACTGTCGACAGATTCGGGCAGGAATATCGACAATATGTGCAAGAGGGCGCGGTGACCTCGATCGGCGAGCGGCTGGAATATTATCGCAAGTCGCTTCGTTTCTTTGCCGAGGCGCCCGTCGCGGGCCATGGCACGGGATCGATCGAGGGGCAGTTCGAGCAGGCTGCCAAGGGTCAGACCGGCCTTGCTGCTGAAGTCGTCAGAAATCCGCACAACCAGACCCTGAACGTGGCGGTGCAGTGGGGAACGATCGGCGTCGTCATCCTCTACACGATGTGGATTTCGCACCTGTTGCTGTTTCGCGGCGAGGGCCTCGTCAACTGGATCGGACTTTTGGTCGTGGTGCAGAACATCTTCACCTCGCTGTTCAACTCTCACATTTTCGATTTTCACGAAGGCTGGATGTATGTGCTCGGCGTCGGCGTTGCCGGCGGCATGGTGTTGAAGATGCGCGGAACAGCCGAGGCGCCTGCGGCGGCCGGTTCCTGAAGGGCTGTCCCGGTGCTTTCCAGCGCATCCGAGATGGGTTATCAGCGGCATGAGGGCTTTGCCGCAAAGCCTGAGGGGCGTTCGCCAGCTATCGGTTGTTGAATGACGCGTTTGACGAATCTGACGTTGCGAAACTACCTGATCGCCCTGCATGACGTGGCGGCGTCCGCGGCCGCTTTTTTTGCCGCCTTCTATCTGCGCTTCGAGGGGGCCGAGCAGTTCTCGGAACGCCTGCCGCTGATGCTGCGCATTCTGCCGTACTTCCTCGCGCTCAGCTTCGTCGTTTGTTATCTCTTCAACCTCACCACCACCAAGTGGCGCTTCATCTCGCTGCCGGATGCGCTCAACATTCTGCGTGCCGCCACGGTGCTGGCCGTTGCCTTGTTGGTGCTCGATTACATCCTGGTCGCGCCCAACGTGCATGGCACCTTCTTCTTCGGCAAGGTGACCATCATCCTGTTCTGGTTTCTGGAAATCTCCGCCTTAAGCGCACTGCGCTTTGCCTATCGTTATTTCCGCTATACCCGGGTCCGTCATCACGCCCGCTCGGATGACGCTTCGCCGACACTTCTGGTCGGCCGCACGGCGGACGCCGAAATTCTCCTGCGCGGCATCGAAAGCGGCGCGGTGAAGCGGATCTGGCCGGTCGGCATCCTCTCGCCCTCGGTCGCCGACCGCGGCCAGCTGATCCGCAATGTTCCCGTGCTTGGCAATATCGACGACGTCGAGGACGTCGCGGCCGATTTCGCCCGGCGCAACAAGCCGATTGCGCGCGCCGTGATGCTGCCCTCGGCTTTCGATACGGAAGCCCATCCCGAAACATTCCTGATGCGCGCCAAGCGGCTGCGGTTGATCGTGAGCCGTTTGCCGTCGCTGGAAAGCGGCGATGCGCCACGCCTGGCGCCGGTCGCGGTCGAGGACCTGTTGCTGCGGCCGAGTTCGACCATCGACTATGCGAGGCTGGAAGCGCTGGTGAAGGGCAAGTCGGTGATCGTCACCGGCGGTGGCGGATCGATCGGTTCGGAAATTTGCGAGCGCATCATCGCGTTCGGCGCCGCGCGGCTCCTGATTATCGAGAATTCCGAACCCGCGCTTTATGCGATCACCGAGGCGCTGGCGGCCCAGCAGATCGGGGCCGAGGTCGATGGACGCATCGCCGACATCCGCGACCGCGAACGCATCCTGCACCTGATGAGCGAATTCAAGCCCGACATCGTCTTCCATGCGGCGGCGCTCAAGCATGTGCCGATCCTCGAGCGTGACTGGAGCGAAGGGGTCAAGACCAACATCTTCGGTTCGGTCAATGTCGCGGACGCAGCACTTGCAGCCGGCGCCGAAGCGATGGTGATGATTTCGACCGACAAGGCGATCGAGCCGGTTTCGATGCTCGGCCTGACCAAGCGTTTCGCGGAGATGTATTGCCAGGCGCTGGACCATGACCTCGGCGTCCAGACCGCCCGCAAGCGCATGCGGCTGATCTCGGTGCGGTTCGGCAACGTGCTGGCTTCCAACGGCTCGGTGGTGCCGAAGTTCAAGGCGCAGATCGAGGCAGGTGGGCCGGTGACCGTGACCCATCCCGACATGGTCCGCTACTTCATGACCATCCGCGAGGCCTGCGATCTCGTGATAACCGCGGCGACGCACGCGCTTGGCGTGCAGCGTTCGACGGTGTCGGTCTACGTGCTCAACATGGGCCAGCCCGTCAAGATCGTCGACCTCGCCGAGCGGATGATCCGCCTGTCGGGCCTGCAGCCCGGTTACGACATCGACATCGTTTTCACCGGGATGCGGCCGGGTGAGCGGCTCAACGAAATCCTGTTCGCCAGCGAAGAACCGTCCGTCGATATCGGTCTTGCCGGCGTCATGGCGGCCAAGCCCAACGAGCCGCCGATGCAGACGTTGAAGACCTGGATGGTCGCGCTCAGGCAGGCCATCGAGAACGATGATCCGGCCACGATCAAGGCGATCCTGAAGGATGCGGTGCCGGAATTCGGTTCGAACGCCGCCTAATCCTGTTTTGCTTTTGACGCTAGCGAGGCCGCGAAAAGCGAAACATCGCGGATGCAACCGCGGCGGCGCCGAGCACGACGAGCAAAGCGGATGCCGCCGGCGTGGAAGCCTTGATCGAGAACGCGGCGAGTGCCGCCAGCACTAGATTGAGTGTCACCACCTCGCGCACCACTTGCGTGACCGTGAAGCCGTTGTCGGTGGCGCGCTGGTAGAAGTGGGAACGATGCGCGATCCAGAACGGCTCGCGGCGCATCATCCTGCGCAGCAGCGTCACGGTGGCATCGGCGAGATAATAAAGCGGCAACAGCAATGCGGCTGCGAGGTGGTGATGCCAGGCCAGTTGCAGCAGGCACCAGCCGAGCAAAAGGCCGATCGGCAGGCTGCCGACATCGCCGAGAAAGATTGACGCGACCGGACGGTTGAACGGCGCAAAGCCGATCATCGCACCGCAAAGCGCCGCGGCGACGATCGCCGCCGTCAGCGGCAGTTCGCCGAACAGACCGAGCAGCGCGAGTGCGGCTGTGATCGGAACGGCTTCGGCCACCGTCATCCAGTCGAGACCGTCCATGAAGTTGACGAGATTGACGAACCAGAGGCCCGCGAGCACGAGAAGGCCGCGCTCGATCCAGAACGGCACAGACGATGCGATGCGAAGGTCGCTCGGGCTTGTCAGCACGATCGCGCCGACGGCAATGGCTTGCAGCAAAAGGCGGGGCAGTACCGGGACCGGCTTGATATCGTCGGCGAAGCCAAGCGCTGCCATAAACAGCGTGGCGGCGAAAAGCACGACGGGGAAGCCTGTGTCGGCGACGTAGGCGAGGGCAAGGCCCGCGATCACCAGCGTCGCCGCGATCACGGCGATGCCTGCGCCCTGCGGCGTCGGAATCTGGTGAGAGGATCGCGCATTCGGCTTTGCCAGCGCGTGCTTCAAGAGCTGGGGTCGGATCAGCCTGATCACGATGGCCGAGATGGCAGCGGCGGCCAACGCCACAGGCAGCATCAGCCACCAATCGGCAACGGCCATCAGGCCCGGCCCGTCGCTCATTCCGGCGCCTCGATCTGCTCCGTGTCCTTGGCCGCCTTCTCGGCGGAGAGGATCCACACCAGCCCACCGAAGGCCCCGACGATGAACGACACCGCGCCATAGAGCAGCGAGATGTTGACGCCCTCATTCGTCGCGAGCCCGGCATAACCGAAAGCGAGCCCCATCGTGGCTTCGCGGACGCCCCAGCCCGCGATCGAGATCGGCAGCATGGTGATCAGCATCACCGGCGGGATCAGAAGAAATGTCTGATCGAATCCCACCGGCGCCGCGATCGACTGCACGACGCACCAGGCGATCACCACGGCGAGAAAGTGGACCAGAAAAGAAAGTATCGCGATGGCCGGCTCGTTTCGGCGGCTGAAAATCACCCGGTTCGCGATCACGGCGCAGGCGTGAATGTGATGCGTGGCCCACCAACGTTTCAGAAACGGCCATGGCAATATGCCGAGTACGAGAAAGCCCGCACCGCCGGCCAGCGCCGCGAAATCGATCAATATCAGCGCCGAGCGGCCGTAAGAATCTGAAATCAGGTGGGCGCTCCAGGGCAGGCTGGCGACGATGATCACCGCCAGCGCAATCAGCCCGACGGCGCGGTCGACGAAAATGGAATAGGTCGCCGCGCGCCACCCGGCGCCGTTGCGCGCGACCAGCCAGAGCCGCACCGCGTCGCCGCCGATCGAGGAAGGCAGCGTCTGGTTGAAGAAGGTCCCGATCACGTTGTAACGCATGGCTTGCCGCAGCGGCAGCGGCGCGCCGCATTCGGCGCCGACGATGCGCCATCGGAGCACGCCGATAAAAATCTGCAAAAAGGTCAAGGCTACCGCCAATGCGAGCCAGACGGCGCTAGTCAGATCGATGCGTGCGGCGAGATCGGCGAAATTGACCTTGCGGAGCGCGAGATAAAGCAGCGCGGCCGAGACCAGTATCTTGATCGCAGAGAGCAGGAACCGGCGCATTTCACCCGCGTTCGCCAAGGGAAATCAAAAGGGACATCAAGGACTGCGCCACGTTGGTGGTGTCGCGCACCAAACTTCCGCGCTTTGGTATGGTTTTGCCGCCGATCTGGCAATAGGCGGTTAATGGACGCTACGGTGCTAACCTCGAATTTGACTTTCGCTTTACGAGCATAGGGTTACCGGGGTAGCGAATGTCGGAATCAGCGCCATCAGCCTATTGCGGCCCCGGCAACGGGGCGGCTAAAGAGGCCTGATCGGGCGCGGGGTCCTCGTGGGGCACGTGGTCGCCTGTGGCGGCAATCGTTAACCAGGCAAGTTAACGGCCAGAGTTTTATGGGCGCTAGCGTCCAACTCTGGCCGCTGACGAAAAATGAGGCTGAAGCGCCGATGGGCAAAAAGATTGTTCCACTGATCATGTGCGGCGGCGCCGGCACGCGGCTCTGGCCGGCCTCGCGCGAGGTTCGCCCGAAGCAATTTTTGCCCTTGTTCGGGACCCGTTCGACATTTCAGGAAACAATCCTGCGGGTATCGGACGCGGCGCTGTTCGATCGCCCGATCGTGATTACCAACAAATCCTATCGCTTCATGGTGGCGGAGCAATTGGCCGAGATCGGCATCGAGGCGGATATTCTGCTCGAGCCGATGCGGCGTGACTCCGGGCCCGCGATCGCCGCCGGCGCGTTGTTTGCGGAAACCCGAGCCAGCGATGCAATCGTGCTGGCGCTCGCCGCCGATCACGTCGTTCAAGATAATGCGGCGTTCGTCGCCGCCTGCCGTGAGGGACTGGTCGCCGCCGATCAGGGGCGCATCGTGACCTTCGGCGTCGCGCCTGAACGTGCCGCGACCGAATACGGTTATATCAATCCGGGCGAGGCGGTGTCGGGCAAGGTCCGCAGCGTCAAGCAATTCGTCGAGAAGCCGGACGCGGCCAAAGCCGCCGAATACGTCAAGGCCGGCTATCTCTGGAACAGCGGCAATTTCATGTTCCGCGCCTCGGTCCTGCTCGATGAGTATCGCAGCGTCGATGCGCCAAGCGTGCAGGCGGTCTCGGACGCCGTGACCAAGGCCGGCCGCGACCTCGGCTTCGTCACGCTGGACGAAGCCGCCTTCGGATCGGCGAAGGCGATTTCGATCGACTATGCCGTGATGGAGAAGACCAAACACGCGGCCGTCGTGCCGGTCGCATGCGGCTGGTCCGATGTCGGGTCCTGGCACGCGGTCTGGGAACTGTCGGCAAAAGACGGCGAGGGCAATGCCGCGCAGGGCATCGCCGTGTTCGAGGATTCCCGCAACTGCAACGTCGCCACCGACAAGGCGCTGGTCGCGCTTGAAGGCGTCGACGATCTGGTCGTGGTGGCCACGCAGGACGCCGTGCTCGTCTCGCGTCAAAAGGACGCCAACGGGCTGAAGCGCCTGGTGACGAAATTGAAGACGGTCGCCCCGCAGGTGACGGAAGAGCATCTCAAGGTGCATCGCCCCTGGGGCTCCTATCAATCGGTCGACATGGGTGAGCGCCATCAGGTCAAGCGCATCGTCGTGAAACCGGGCGGAAGACTCTCCCTGCAGAAACATCATCACCGCTCGGAGCACTGGATCGTGGTGCGAGGTGCGGCGCGCGTCACGGTGAATGAAGCCGTCAAGACGGTGCATGAGAACGAATCGATCTATATCCCGATCGGCGCCGTGCATCGGCTGGAGAATCCCGGCAAGATATTGCTGGAGCTGATCGAGGTTCAGACCGGCAGCTATCTCGGCGAGGACGACATCATCCGGATCGAGGACGATTACCGCCGTTCGTGAGCTGCGGGCCGTGTGTTTACGGGGCAGGCGAGCGAATCACTTCTTATCAACATGTAATTGTTTGAATCAAAACGTGTTTACTGCCGACTTTCGGCCATTCGCCACATCTGTGGCGACGTGCTAGAGAGCTTCAGCGCAAGCACGTTTCGGGGGCGCTATTTTTCGGCAATGTCGTTGCCGGTTGCGTGAACATGTGCTTTTGCGGTTGAATCGAATTCGCCGTACCTGGGGTCCTGTTACATGGTTTCAAAAGTGGTCGCGTCTCATCATAAGGCTGATGTGCAAACGGCGCTTCGCGTCGGTGTGATCGGCGCCGGCATCATGGGTTCCAATCATGCCCGCGTGCTGGCGGGTTTGCCGGACGCCACCCTTGTCGGCATCGTCGATCCCTTGCCCGAGCATCGCACGCGCGCCACCGCGCTCGTCGGCTGCCGCGCCTTTGCAAATCTCGACGACTTGCTCGCCGAGGGCGTCGATGCCGTGACGATCGCAGCCCCCACGCATCTCCATCACGAGATCGCGCTCGCCTGCATCGCCCGCAACATTCACGTCCTGGTCGAGAAGCCGATCGCTTCCTCGGTCGAGGAGGGGCAGGAGATCGTGGCCGCGGCGAGCCGCGCCGGCGTCACCCTGATGGTCGGGCATGTCGAGCGGTTCAATCCGGCGGTCGCCGCCATCAAGCAGGCGATCTCGGGTGAAGACATCCTGTCGATCGGCATCACCCGCGTCGGGCCGTTCCCGCCGCGCATGTCGAATGTCGGCGTGGTGATCGATCTCGCCGTCCACGACATCGACCTGATCCGCTGGTTCACCGAATCCGACATTGTCGAAGTGCAGCCGCAACTCTCCAGCGCGGTCGCCGAGCGCGAGGATATCGCGCTGTTGCAGTTTAGAACCGCCTCGGGCGTGCTCGCCCACATCAACACCAACTGGCTGACGCCGTTCAAGGCCCGCAACGTCACGGTGGCGACACGCGGCAAGTATGTGATGGGCGACCTGCTCACGCGTCAGGTCACTGAATGTTTCGGCTTCAAGCCCGACGGCAGCTATTCGATGCGCCACCTCCCGGTCGGACATGACGAACCGTTGCGCGCCGAATTGATCGCCTTCCTGCGCGCCGTGCGCGGCGAGGTGCCGGCGGTGACCGGCGATGAGGGCGTCGCCAGTCTCGAAATCGCGATCCGCTGCCTGGAAAATCCGCCCCGGCCCGCGGCAAGCTCTCCGCCCCGCAAGGGACCGCGTCGCGTCGTCGGCTGATTTCTGTCCTCCGCCCAGCCTTCGCAAGGCCCTTGAACCAGCAGGCTTCATGAACCAGCAGCTGCGCACTGACAACATTCCCTTCATCGACGTCGCCAGCCAGCGCCGCCGGCTCGGCCCCGCGGTGGACGAGGCGGTCGCGCGCGTGCTGGCGCACTGCCAGTTCATCAACGGTCCGGAAGTGACCGCGCTTGAAGCGGCGCTTGCCGCCTTCTGTGGCGCCAAGCATGTCGTGACCTGCGCCAGCGGCACCGATGCGCTGGTCATGGTGCTGATGGCCAAGGGCGTCGGCCGCGGCGATGCGGTGCTGTGTCCGTCCTTCACCTTCTGCGCGACCGGCGAGGCTGTCGCGCTGGTTGGCGCGACGCCGGTATTCGTCGACGTCGATGAGGCCACCTTCAATATCGATGCCGCCTCGTTCAAGCGCGGCATCGCCACTGCCAAGCGGTTGGGTCTGAAGCCGCGCGGGGTCATTCCGGTCGATCTGTTCGGCCAGAGCGCCGACCACGATGAGGTCTTTGCCATCGCCGTCGCCGAAGGGATGTTCGTGCTCGACGATGCGGCGCAGGCGTTCGGCGCCAGCTACAAAGGCCGCCGTCTCGGCGGCATGGGCGTCATCACCGCGACCAGTTTCTTCCCGGCCAAGCCGCTCGGCTGCTATGGCGACGGCGGCGCGATCTTTACCGACGACGCGAAGTTTGCCGAGGTGCTGCGCAGCGTCCGCGTTCACGGCCAGGGCTCCGACAAATACGACAATGTCCGCCTCGGCCTGACCGGCCGCCTCGATACGATCCAGGCGGCGGTGCTGATCGAGAAACTGAAAATCTTCGATGACGAAATCGCCGCGCGCAACAAGGTCGCCGAGCGTTACGCGCAAGGCCTCGGCAACGTCGTCACCGTGCCTCGACTGGCCAACGGCCATACCTCGGTCTGGGCGCAGTATACGATCCGCCTGCCGGCTGGCACCGACCGCGATGCCTTTGCGGCCGCGCTGAAAGAGCAGGGCGTGCCGACCGCGATCTACTATGCAAAGTCGATGCATCAACAGACCGCCTACAAGGCTTATCCTGTCGCCGATGGCGGACTGCCGGTGAGCGAACGCCTGTCGGCCGATGTCATCAGCCTGCCGATGCACGCCTATCTGGATGAAGCGAGCCAGGATCGCGTGATCCAGGCGGTCCGGGGCTTCTTTAACGCCTGACCACCACCGAAAGGCGTGGATGGCCGGGACAAGCCCGGCCATGACATCATTCGGCCGTTTTGAGGCGCGGCTCGCATGTTGTAGAAGCGGCGCATGCTCGGTCGTATCTTCACCGTCGGCGGCTACACGCTTCTTTCGCGGCTGACCGGATTTGCGCGCGACATTATGCTGGCGGCGATCCTCGGCGCCGGACCTGCGGCGGACGCCTTTTTCGTGGCGCTGCGGCTGCCCAATCATTTCCGGGCGATCTTCGCCGAGGGCGCCTTCAATGCGGCCTTCGTGCCGGCCTATGCCCATGTCAGCGGCCAGGGCGGCGAGAAGGCGGCCAGTCTTTTTGCCAACCGCATCTTCACTCTTTTATTTGTCTCGCAGCTCGTATTGCTGATCCTGGCGTGGTTGTTCATGCCGCAGGCGATGAGCGTGCTCGCGCCCGGGTTCACCGACGACGCCGACCAGCGGCGGTTGGCGATCGAACTGACGCGGATCACCTTTCCGTATCTTTTGCTGATCACGCTGGTGACGCTCTATGGCGGCATTCTCAACGTGATGCATCGCTTTGCGAGCGCGGCGGCGGCTTCCATCCTGCTCAATATCTCGATGATGGCGACGCTCGCGGTCGCGGTGTTTTTTCCGACGCCGGGCCATGCGGCGGCCTGGGGCGTCCTGATCTCGGGCTTCCTGCAATATTTCCTGCTCGCGGGCGATCTCGCCACCCATGGCGGCCTGCCGCGCTTTGCACCCCTCAAGCTCGATGAGGATGTCCGCGCGTTTTTCCGGGCGCTCGGGCCCGCCACCATCGGCTCGATGGGCACGCAGGTCGCGCTGTTTGCCGACACCATCATTGCGACCTTTCTTCCCGCCGGTGCGCTCTCCGCGCTCTATTATGCCGACCGCCTCAACCAGTTGCCGATCGGCGTGATCGGAATTGCGATCGGCACCGTGTTGCTGCCGGAGATGTCGCGGCGGCTGACGTCGGAGGATCATCAGGGCGCGAATCTGGCGCAGCGGCGCGCCTTTGACTTCACGTTGCTATTGTCGGTCCCGTTCGTGACCGCCTTCCTGGTGGTGCCTGACGTGATCATGCGGGCGATGTTTGCCCGCGGCGCCTTCACCAAAGGCGATGCCGCCGCCGCCGGTGCGACGCTTGCGGCCTATGCGGTCGGGCTCATTCCGTTTGTCCTGATCCGCAGTGCGGTTGCGACCTTCTACGCGCGGCGGGATACCGCAACCCCGGTCAAGGCAGCTTTGATTGGCGTTGCCGTCAATGTCGCACTGAAGATCGCATTGGTCGGCTCACTCGCCCAGGTCGGTCTGGCTTTTGCGACCGCAGTCGGCGCCTGGATCAATCTGTCGCTGGTGATCGCCTTTGCGGTGCGCGCCGGCTATCTGCAATTGGATGCGGCGTTGATGCGATCGACCGCGAAATTCGTGGCTGCCGGCGTTGTCCTGGGCGCCGCGCTTTGGCTGGCGGCCCGCTTTTTTGCGTCCTATATGGCAGGCCTGAGTACGCTGCATGACGAGGCTGCGTTTATACTGCTGATTGTCGTGGGCGCGCTGGTCTACGCTGCCGCGATCCTGCTTTTGTTCGGCCGGCGCTGGGTGATGTCGCTGGTACGCGGCTGAGGCGAAGGCTGTTTGCGCGATCGACCGATCCGCGCCAATATCGTTATTTCGCTGCCACAATGATGCGGCAGAAGAAACCAGACAGGTCAGAACGGAGACTGAATGGCTCCCGTCAAGTTCGGCGTCGGTCAAAGCGTGCTTCGCAAAGAGGATGACGCGCTCATCCGCGGCAAAGGCCGCTACACCGACGATTTCGCGCCCTCACAGGCCTTGCACGCGCTCGTGCTGCGCTCGCCGCATGCCCATGCCAAGTTCACCATTGACGCGACCCGCGCGCGTGGTCTGCCCGGCGTCGCGCTGATCCTTGACGCGCGGGACGTCGGCGATCTCGGCGATTTGCCTTGCCTGTTCAATCTCGAAGTCAACCCGTTCACTGGTCCGCCCTATCCGATCCTCGCCAAGGACGAAGTGCGCCATGTCGGCGACGCCGTCGCTTTTGTTGTTGCCGAGACCATCGATGCCGCGCGCGATGCGATCGAGGCGATCGAAGTCGAGTGGACGCCGTTGCCGGCGGTGGTCGGCGTTCGCAACGCGATCAAGCCCGACGCGCCGCAGGTCTGGCCGCAACATGCCGGCAACGTGTTGTTCGACGTCTCGATCGGCGACAAACAGGCGACAGACGCCGCCTTTGCCCAGGCGCATGCGACGGTCGAGATTGGAATCGTCAATCCGCGCATCGTCACCAATTTCATGGAAACGCGCGCGGTGGTTTGCGAATACGATGCGCGGCGCGATCACCTGACGATGACGGTCGGCAGCCAGGGCAGCCATCGTATTCGCGAAATCATCGGCGGCATGGTGCTGAAGATCCCGCCGGAAAAGATGCGCGTGATTTGTCCCGACGTCGGCGGCGGGTTCGGCACCAAGCTGTTTCCCTATCGCGAATATGCGCTCGCCGCCGTGGCCGCGCGCAAACTGCGCAAGACGGTGAAATGGACCGCCGACCGCGCCGATCACTTCATGGGCGATGCGCAAGGGCGCGACAACGCCACCACCGCGCGGATGGCGCTGGCCGAGGACGGAAAATTTCTCGGCATGGATGTCGACCTGATCGGCGATATGGGCGCCTATCTGTCGACCTTCGGGCCTTACATCCCGCATGGCGGCGCCGGCATGCTGCCCGGCCTCTACGACATCAAGGCGTTCCATTGCCGGGTGCGCACCGTCTTCACCAACACCGTGCCGGTCGATGCCTATCGCGGCGCCGGACGTCCTGAAGCCGCTTATGTGGTCGAGCGCCTCGTCGATGCTGCCGCGCGAAAACTCGGCATGACGGTGGACGCGATCCGCCGCAAGAACTTCATTCCGCCGCGCGCGATGCCTTACACGACCGCGACCGGCAAGATCTACGACTCCGGCGACTTTGCCGCCCATCTGAAGCGGGCGATGGAGGTCGGTGAGTGGAAAGATTTCGGCAAGCGCGCCAAGGCCGCCAAAAAACAAGGGCTGGTGCGCGGCATTGGCCTTGCGAGCTATGTCGAGGTCTGCGGCACCATGGGCGAGGAGACCGCTCAGGTTCTGCTCGATCCCAATGGCGATGTGTCGGTCCTGATCGGCACGCAGTCGAGCGGGCAGGGCCATCAGACCGCCTATGCGCAGATCGTCGCCGAGCAGTTCGGATTGCCGCCCGAGCGGGTCCACGTCTTCCAGGGCGACACCGACATGATCGCGACCGGTCTTGGCACCGGCGGATCGGCCTCGATTCCGACCGGCGGCGTCAGCGTCGAGCGCGCCACGCGCGAGCTTGGTCAAAACCTTCGCGACATCGCCGCCGAGGCGCTGGAAACGAGTCCCGGCGATCTCGAAATCCATGATGGCACGGTCCGCGTCGCCGGCACTGATCGCTCGATCAGCTTCGCCGATCTGGCGAAGCGGCCCGGCGTCGATGCCTCACTGCTCAAGACCAGCGCCACCTTTACCGCGGCCGACGGCACCTTTCCGAACGGCACCCACCTGGCCGAAGTCGAGATCGATCCGGCCACCGGCTTCATCCATATCGTCAACTACGTCATCGTCGACGACTTCGGCGTCACGCTCAATCCGCTGTTGCTGGCAGGCCAGGTCCATGGCGGAGCGATGCAGGGGATCGGGCAGGCTCTGATGGAGCAGGCGGTCTATAGCGCCACGGACGGCCAGCTCCAGACCGGCACGTTCATGGACTACGCGCTGCCGCGGGCCGCGGACGGGCCGTCCTTCGTGTTCGAAACGCATAACGTACCCTGCACTACCAATCCGCTCGGCGTGAAGGGCGCGGGCGAAGCCGGCGCGATCGGGTCGTGCCCCGCGGTCGTCAATGCGATCATCGAAGGCCTCTGGCGCGAATACCGGATCGACCATATCGACATGCCCGCGACGCCGGAGCGGGTGTGGACCGCGATCCAGGAGCACCATCGCCGGCACAATCTGTGACAGCCGTATTAAAAAAGTTGCTTGGAATGAAGCACCGGTTACGGTGTTATGATCGGTAACATATACTCTGGTACTTACAAACATAAGGGATCAAACCGATGATACGGACTGCCTTGGTTGTTGGAGCTTTGCTGCTGGGTGCCGGCGTCGTGATGGCACAACAGGATCTGGTCAAGCAAAACCAGGACACGATGAAGGCGAATGCCAAAAATCTCGGCGGCATGATCGCGATGGTCAAGGGCGAGAAGCCCTACGATCAGGCGACGGTGACGGCTGCGCTCGCGCAGCTCGACGAGACCGCCAAGAAGCTGCCGACCATGTTTCCGGACAGCATCAAGGGCATGAATCCCGGCGGCGATTACGAAGTGTCGCCCAAGATCTGGGAAGACAAGGCCGGCTTCAAGGCCAGGATCGACGGCTTCGCCAAGATCGTGGCCGAGGCCAAGACCAAGATCACCGATCTCGATACGTTGAAGGCAACCGCACCGGCAATCGGCAAGGAATGCGGCAACTGTCACGAGACCTTCCGTATCAAGAAGGGCTGAGCTCTTCGAAATGAAAGAGGCGAGCGCTTATGCGCTCGCCTCTTTTTGTTTTTGCCGGTCTAATTTTCACTCGCTATCGAGTGCAGCATTGCCAAAAAACTTTCACCTAATGGCAATGCGGCTTTGCTGGTGTCGGGTTACTTCGTCACCTGGCCGCGGATTTCGCCGCCGGGGTTTGCCGCGGTGTGCACGTTGACATACAGCTTGCCGGCTTCGAGGTCGGCGGCCTGCGCGTCGGTCAGCGTGGCGCTGCCTTCGGCGGGGGTCGACGTCGCACCGGGAATGGCGACCGAAACCTTGGCATTCTCGCCAGCGGCCGCAGGGCCGTGGAAATGGGCAGCCGTCGCAGGGCCGCTCAGACCGGTATAGGTCAGCTTCCAGGAGAGTTTCTTGGTCGCGGGATCGTAATCGATGTCGGCGGTTCCGGTGCCGGTGCTGGTCGTTGCCGGTACTTCGGATTTGCCGTCGAGGGTTGCCTTGAATTTCTCGGCAAAGGCCGGGCCTGCAAAAACGACGGATGTTGCAATCGCAAGCGTAGCGAATATGGCTTTGGTCATGTTTCTCTCCCTGTAGCGCGAATTATAGTCCCACATCATTGTATTAAACTGACAACAACCGAACTCCAATTTTTATTCCCGGAACCGGCCGCCATGGCGGCGAAAATTTTGGACCTGCCGAGACCGCGCCATGCCTATATTGATGCAACCCCTCAAATGACGGATCGATGATGCGGCGACGAATTGTTTTTGGTGCGATCATTACCGCCGCTATCGGCCTTGGCGTTTACTGGTGGCTCACCGAACCCCGGACCTTCCTTGCCGATGCGGTGACCGGTCCTGCGTACACGCCGAACCTTGCGAACGGTCTGGTGGCTTTCAACGCAGGCGGCTGCGCCTCCTGCCATGCTGTTCCGAACCAGCCCGATCGGCTCAAGCTCGGCGGCGGGCTCGCGATACCCTCGCCGTTCGGGACGTTCTATGCGCCGAACATTTCGCCCGACAAGGCTGACGGGATTGGCGGCTGGACCGAAGACAATTTCATTACCGCAGTGACCAAAGGGGTTTCCCCCCGTGGCACGCATTACTTTCCGGCCTTTCCGTATACCTCTTACGCGCATGCGAGAGTCGCGGATATCAGGGATCTCTACGCCTATCTGAAGACGCTTGCGCCTGTGTCCGGCAAGGTGCGCGATCACGACCTGCCGTTCCCGTTCAACATCCGCCGCAATGTCGGTATCTGGAAATTGCTGTTTTTCGACAGCCGGCCGTTCGCGCCGGACATGAGCCGTTCGCCGCAATGGAATCGCGGCGCTTATCTCGTCAACGGTCTCGGCCATTGCGCCGAGTGTCATTCTCCGCGCAATTTCCTCGGCGGCATCATCGCCGCACAGCGGTTTGCCGGCGGACCCAATCCGGAAGGCGAGGGCTGGGTGCCCAATATCACTCAAAAGGGAATCGGCAACTGGAGCGATAAAGACATCGCTTATTTTCTCAAGAGCGGGCAAACGCCCGACGGCGATTCCGCCGGCGGTTCGATGGTGCGCGTGATCAGGAACACCTCGCAATTGCCGGAGACCGATCAGGCGGCGATTGCCGACTATGTGAAGTCGTTGCCGCCGGTCGAAGGGCCGCCACGGCCGAAGAAGCCGGAAAAGACCGGAGGCTAGTGGAGTGGATTTGACATTCGCTACCCACCTAGCCGCGGGCTCGCCAAGCGAATGGCAAATCCTAAACTCCACTAGAAACATATATTTGCTAGTGGTCCTTTGATTCTAACATTCGCAAAAGTGCCCGCTGAGAAGGGATGCGAATGTTAGAATCGGACCACTAGGGGCGCTCCGGCTATCTATTGCGGGGTCGCAGCCGGTCGCAGCAACTGCCGAAGCGGATTCAGCGGCCCTAGCGGAATCAACTCGAAGCTCATCAGATGAGCTTGGCCTAACGGCAGCTTTTCAAGCATCTCGTGGGCGGCGGCGGTATCGGTCATATTTAGTATGAACACCACGCCGCGACGCTCCTGGAGCGAGTACCACTGGTCGATCTTGCCATCCAGATAGAGCTTTGCCGTCTCCCGCATTTCAGTCGGCAGGATCGCGAACGCCGCGGCCGGATCGACGCCGGGGTTCAACGTCCCGATGGCGAGGATTTTTGTGGTCGGCGTCGGCGCCGGCGGATTTGCCGATTGTGCATGAGCGGGTGCTGCAGCGATCAGACCTACGAACAACGCAACAAGACCGAAGCGGATAGCCGTTTTCATTGTTTCCTCCCGATATGAAAGCGTGACGCGTTTTTTGTTGATGCAGCGAATTCTCAGCGAAGAGTGGCGATGGCTTTTAGCGCGGCTCGGGCTTCCAGACGGAATCCGACAGCATCACGACGGTGCAGATGGCGGCGTAGGCGATCAGGGATGCCGTGATCATCGCGGCCAACCCCAACATGCCCGCGCCGAAATAGCTGACCGCGATCCAGCCGCCGCCGGCCGCAATCAGTATCCGCGCGCTGGTGGCGACGACGGGCCAGAGCACGCGTCCTGCGCCTTGCGCGGCAAAGGCCACGACAAAGCCGAAACCCAGCGCGCTGTAGGCAGGCGCGACGACGCGAAGATATGTGGCGCCTTCCGCCACGACATTGGCGTCGTGACTAAATAGATGAATCCAGACCAGCGGAAACGCTGCCACGAGCAGGCCGATTGTGCCGGCGAGGAGAAAGCCCACGGCGCCGCTGACCCAGCCGATATGTCTGGCGCGTGCGGTATGGCCCGCACCCATGTTGACGCCGACCATGGTCAGGGTTGCCGTGCCCAGACCGAACAGCAGCGGGATCATGATGTAATCCAATCGTGAGGAGATGCCGTATCCGGCGAGTGCCGTGGTGCCGAACAGGCCGACCGCGCCGGTCACAAGGATGACGGTCAGGTTGGTCAGGAACGCAACGAGGGACGTCGGCAAGCCCACTTTCAGGATGTCCGAGAACAGGCTGCCGCGGAGCGTGGAAAAGTTAAGGACAAGCCCGGCGCGCCCCGACGCCATGTAACGCAGCAGGAACAGCATCGCTCCACAATAATAGAGGCCGAAGGCGACGCCTGCGCCGCCGATGCCAAGGCGCGGGATCGGCCCAAACCCGAAGATAAGCAGCGGCGACAGCGAGATCATCACGATGGCCCCGACCAGCGTCACCAACGCAGGGACCTTGACGTTCCCCGCGCCGCGCAGGGCCGCGGCCTGCAGGTTGACGACCCATACGGGAATCGCACCGGCGAACAAAAGGTTCGAGTATCGGAGCGCGGCATCCAGCGCGTCGCCGCGGCCGCCTAACGCGCGGTACAATAGAGGTCCTGCCATTTCAGCGGCCAGCGTAAACAGCGCGCCGACGAGCACGGCCAGCACGATGGCGTGGAACAGCAACGCGTTCGCATCCTGATGCCGGCCCGCGCCGACCGCGCGCGCCACCGAAGACGCCACGCCACTGCCGAGGCCGCCGTTGGACATCATCGTCATCAGCATGAAGACCGGAAACACCAGGGCCGCACCAGCCAGCGCGTCGGTGCCGAGGAATCCGACGTAGTAGGCTTCGGCAATGTTGACGGCGGTCTGCGCCACCAGCACGGTCATGGTCGGCAACGCCAGCTTCAACAGCGTTGGAAGGATCGGCGCGGTCAGTAGGGCCGCGCGCGCTGATTGGCCCCTGTCATTGGCTCTATCAAGGGCGGCGACCGGGGCGGGACGCGCTGCGGTTGCGGCGGGCGGCGCCTCAAATTCGACTTTGCTGAGGGCCGTCGCCGTCGCTTTTTGGGCTGCCATCGTGATTCCCGCGGTTCCTGCCAGCGATGCCGGCGGCGTCTATTTATTGCATTATGATCATACGCTGTTATTATGACCGTAAGTCAATTGATGCGCAATCACGAATCCGTGGTTATGTTTGCCAGTTAGAAAACGCGAGGCCGCGAATGCGCTACGAAAAGGGACACAAGGAAGCGACGCGCCAGCACATCGTCGATGTGGCCTCCAGGCAATTCCGCGAGAACGGCGTCGCGGCGGCAGGTCTTGCCGGCATCATGTCCGCCGCGGGCCTGACCAACGGTGCGTTCTACGCGCACTTCGAGTCCAAGGAGGATCTGGTCCGCGCGGTTCTCGCTGATGCGCTCGACCGGCGCGAGCGCGGGCTTGCCGGCAATCTCAAGGCCAACGCCGGTCTGGAGAAAAGCGTGCGCGACTATCTCGGGACCCGGCACCGCGATAATGCGGGAGCGGGCTGTCCGACGGCGGCCCTGGTTGCCGAGATTGCACGGCACCCCGAGGGGACGCGGGACGTTTTTACCGGAAAAGCCGGGCAAATCATTTCGCTGATCGCAGCCCAGCTTCGCACGGGCTCGGCTGCGGAGCGACGGCGCAAGGCGATGGCGATCTACGGAATGATGGTCGGTGCTCTACAGCTGGCGCGAGCGGTCAACGACAGGAAGTTTTCCGACGAGCTGCTGGAGAGCGCCATCGAAGGCGCGCTCGCGCTGGCCGGCGAACCATAGGCGAGCGGAAGCGACGCCGTCCTACCGGACGGCTATGCCTAAGCGCCGCCGAACGCCTTGAACGTGATGATGGTGTGGGTGTCCTGGATACCCGGAATCACCTGCACCTTTTCGTTCACGAAGTGGCCGATATCGGTGCCCTCATCGACATAGAATTTGACGAGAAGATCGAAGTGGCCCGCGGTCGAGTAGATCTCCGAGGCGATCTCGGCCTCCGCCAGCGCGTTGGCGACGACATAGGACTGGCCAAGCTTGCATTTGATCTGGATGAAAAAGGGGACCATCGCTGTCGTCTCCGAGGGGCTTATCTTGACGCAATATAACGTCGCAAACCTTGCTGGCAACAGCATGCCGCGTTAGCGTCTTTACGTCATTTGGAGTGGATATGGCCGTCCCCGTCGCGCTCACCATTGCAGGTTCGGATTCCTCCGGTGGCGCCGGTATTCAGGCCGACCTGAAGACTTTTGCGGCATTCGGCGTCTATGGCGCATCCGTGATCACGGCGCTCACGGCGCAGAACACGCGCGGGGTGAGCGGCATCCACGAGGTGCCTGCGGACTTCGTGACCGCGCAGCTCGATGCCGTGTTCGACGACCTCGACGTCGCCGCGGTCAAGATCGGCATGGTGGCGCAGCTTTCAACCATCGGGGCAATTGCCGCCGCGCTGTTGCGCAAGGCACCAAAACACGTCGTGCTCGATCCCGTGATGGTGGCAACTTCCGGCGACCGGCTGTTGTCCGCCGATGCGGTCAAGCGCCTGCGCGATGATCTCTTTCCGTTGGCATCATTGATCACGCCGAATCTGCCGGAGGCCGCGGCGCTTCTGGAAGAGGGCGTTGCATCGGATGAAGCTGCCATCGCCAGCCAGGGCCAACGGCTGCTCGCAAAAGGTGCGCGGGCCGTGTTGATCAAGGGCGGTCACGGGCAGGGCCGTGAAAGCATCGACTATCTTTTCTCCAGCGGTGACATCATCGCGTTACCGGCGCCGCGCATAGCGACCAAGAACACCCACGGCACCGGTTGCTCGCTGTCATCGGCGATTGCCGCCGGCCTCGCCAATGGCGAAACGCTGGAGCAAGCCGTGCGCGGCGCCAAGACGTGGATCACCGCAGCAATCGAAGCAGCCGACCGTCTGGGCATCGGACACGGCCATGGCCCGATCCATCACTTTCACCGGTTTGATTAAAAACCTTCATATCATCAAAAAGACGTACAGGCGCTCGTATAGTATCCGTGTTTGATCAAGCATTGGAGCAAGCACATGCCCGTCATCACCACAAAAGATAAGGTCGACATCTTTTACAAGGATTGGGGCAAGGGCCGGCCGATCGTGTTCAGCCATGGCTGGCCACTGTCGTCGGACGACTGGGACGCGCAGCTGCTGTTCTTCCTCAATCACGGCTATCGCGTCATCGCGCATGATCGCCGCGGTCATGGCCGCTCCAGCCAGACCGGCGACGGCCACGACATGGATCATTATGCGGACGATCTTGCGGCCGTGACGACATATCTCGATCTGGAGGAAGCGATCCATGTCGGCCATTCCACCGGCGGCGGCGAGGTCGTGCATTATCTGGCGCGGCACGGTGAGGGCAGGGTGACGAAGGCGGCCATTATCTCTGCGGTGCCGCCCTTGATGGTGAAGACGCCAGCCAATCCAAATGGTCTTCCCAAGGAAGTTTTCGACGGATTTCAGAGCGCGCTCGCGGCCAATCGCTCGCAATTCTATCGCGACGTCGCCTCGGGTCCGTTCTATGGCTACAACCGGCCGGGCGCCAAGCCGTCGGAGGCCGTGATCGAGAACTGGTGGCGGCAGGGCATGACGGGCGGCGCGAAAGCGCATTACGACGGCATCGTCGCGTTCTCGCAGACCGATTTCACCGAGGACCTGAAGAAGATCAGCGTCCCGGTGCTGGTGATGCACAGCGAGGACGATCAGATCGTTCCCTATGTCGCGTCCGGTCCATTGTCGGCGAAGCTTCTGAAGAACGGCACGCTGAAGACGTACAAGGGCTTTCCGCACGGTATGCCGACCACAGAAGCCGCGACGATCAATGCCGACCTGCTGGCCTTCATCAAGGGCTAGCCGACCGAGGTGCGGCCGAACGTAGCCATGTGAACGTAGCCATGCGCGCGGTTGATCGATAGACTTGGCGGGGTTTCATTATCCCCGTCTATCGGACATCCGATCATGCCCTCCGTGCCGTCTCGCCTGCTGCCTCTGGTCTTGAGCTTCAATGCAGGCTTCGTCGACACCGCCGGCTTTCTGGCGTTGCAGGGCCTCTTCACCGCGCACGTCACCGGCAATTTCGTCACGCTGGGTGCTTCGCTCGCGCTCGGCACGTCCGGCGCGCTGGCGAAACTGCTGGCCCTGCCGGTGTTCTGCGCGGTGGTGATCGCGTCGCGGTGGTTCGGCACGCTGCTGTCGCACCGTTCCGCGCATCCTTTCGTGCCGCTCCTCGCCATAAAAGTCCTGCTGCTGGTCGCGGGCGCGGGGCTCGCGATTCATTTCGGGCCGTTTCACGACGGCGACAACTGGCAGGCGATCTTAACCGGCATGGTGCTGGTTGCGGCCATGGCGATCCAGAATGCGGTGCATCGCGTCCATCTGGCGAGTTCGCCGCCCTCGACGTTGATGACCGGCACGACCACGCAGGTGATGCTCGACATTGCCGACAAGATCTATCCGCGAGAGGGCGCTAAAGCGCCGCCGGCGCGGCTGGTCCAGATGGCGACCAATGTCGTCGTCTTCGCGATCGGTTGCGGCGTAGCGGCGCTGCTCTATACGCGCCTGAACGTCTGGTGTTTTGTCGTGCCGCCGGTCGTGGGCGCGATATCGCTGATCTTGCGTATCGCGGAATCTTCAAAGGCGGATTCCAGATCGTTGTGACAAGAGTCAAGCTTGTGTCCGCAAATTCTTGTAGACGGCTTTCGTCAGTTCCTTGGCGGCCGGGGAGAACGACTGACCCCGCAGCGATATGATGCTGACAGAGCGTACCAGCGTGGGATTGGCGATCGGAAGCGCCTGCATGGTTGAGCCACGGAATTTCGGCAACGCGATCTTCGGCAGAATACCCACGCCCATGCCCGCGACCACGAAGGCAATCAAGGTATGGGTGTGCAGGACATCAAACTTGATGTCCATGCTCAGGCCGCGGGCCAGCAGCGCCCGGTCAAGCACCTTGCGCAGTTCGGCGGATTTCGAGTTGATCAGGACCGGATAGGCACAGAGGTCGGCGAGATCGATCGTCCGGCGTTTCGGCAGCGGATAGGCTTTTGAGGTCAACGCGAAGATCGGTTCAGTGAACAGCTGGTCGAATTGAAATTCCACCGAGCCTTCGACCGCGGGGCCGATGCCGAAATCGATTTCCCGCCGCCGGATGCTTTCCAGGAGATCGTGCGTCGCCAGCTCGCGAAGGTTGAGGTTGATGCCGGGGTAAGCGTTTCGAAAGGCCGACAGCGCTTTTGGAAGAATGGTCGCTGCAACCGTCGGCACGCAGCCGATCGATAAAGTGCCTCGTTGAATGTCGACCACGTCGCGGATCTGGCGTAAACCGTTGTCCCATTCGTCCAACGCCCGCCGGGCATGGGCAAGGAGCCGTTCGCCTTCGGACGTCAGTTCGACGCGTCGTGTCGTGCGATGAAAGATCGCGACCCCGACCTGCTCCTCAAGCTGCTTGATCTGCATGCTCACGGCCGACTGCGAGCGATTGAGCTGCTCCGCCGCCATTCGAAAGCTGCGGTTTTCGGCCACCGCAACGAACATATGAAGAAGCTTGAGATTGACCTTGAAATTGACCTGAGCCATGTCGCGCAACCATTGTTTCGAAAAACAGATCAATTCTTAAGATAATCTTGTTGGAAAGCATAGTGGCGCCACACTAGCATCGTCGCGGCCTGGCCGGGGCAGTCCGACGCGGCAAAGCGTGCGCGGGCCATATCTGAGCGCGACGGCGCCAATTCGGAAAAGAGATACGACCATGCGTCAGATGAAACTGATCGGTTTCATGCAGGCTCAGAATTGTTCGAATTACCCGGCTTCCTGGCGGCACCGGCTTTCGCAACCGAACTTCGGCTCGCGGGAATATTACGAAGGGATCGGCCGGACGCTGGAGGCCGGCAAGTTTCACCTCGCCTTCTTCGACGATCGCCTCGCCATTCCCGACAAATACGCCGACGATTTTCAGGACACGGTCCGCTACGGCATTCGTGCGGCGAAGCTCGATCCGGTGTCATGCGCTTTGGTGATGGGGTTGGCGACCGAGAAGTTGGGGATCGGGGTGACGTACTCGACCACCTACTACGAGCCGTTTCATGTCGCGCGTGTCTTTGCGACGCTCGATCTGCTCCTGAACGGGCGAATGGCCTGGAACGTCGTGACGTCGCTGAACGACTCGGAAGCCGCGAATTTCGGAGCGACCAAGCATCTCGGCCACGATCTGCGCTACGACCGGGCCGACGAGTTCATGGAAGTCGTTCTCGGCCACTGGGACAGCTGGGAAGAGGACGCCATCCTGTTCGATCGCGAGACCGGCCTTTTTGCCGATCCCGCCAAGGTTCATCGGCTCGACCACAAGGGCAAGTTCTTCACGTCCCGCGGGCCGTTTACCGTTCCGCGTTCGCCGCAAGGACGCCCGATCATCATTCAGGCCGGCCAGAGCGGCCGCGGCAAGGCCTTCGCCACCCGATGGGGCGAACTGCTGTTCGTGATCTATCCCAATCTGACGGTGGCCAAGCGCCAATACGTCGAGTTCAAGCGGTCGCTCACCGAGCAAGGCAAGGACATCAGCATCGCGCCGGCGATTTATCCGATCGTGGCCGAAACACAAGCCGAGGCCGAAGACCGGTTTGCGGAAATCGATCGCTTGGCAAAGCCGATCGACACGCTCGCGCTTCTGTCTGAGGTTTTGAATTACGATTTTGCGACCAAGGCCATGGATGAACCGTTTTCGCCCGAAGAACTCGCTGCGATCAGCGGCCTGCAAGCGGTCCGTGACCGCGTCGTACACCTCAGCGGCAAACCCAACCCGACGGTGCGTGACTTCGTTCAGTTCAGCGGCCGGGCGACGCTGCGCGAGTTCCCGAATTTCGTGGGCTCCGCGAAGCAGATCGCCGACGGCCTCGAAGAGTGGTTCTCGGGAGGGGCGTGCGACGGTTTTGTGGTAGCGGCGACGCAAGTGCCCGGCACCTACGACGACTTCGTGCGGCTGGTAGTCCCGGAGTTACAGCGCCGGGGCCTGTTTCGGCGGGATTATGAAGGAAACACCTTGCGCGAAAACCTAGGTCTGCCGAAACTGTCTCCGGCCCACCGCGCAAACTAGCGGTAGGGCTCAATAAAAGAATACCAATAAACGGGAGGATGAGATGGCAAAGGGACTGACCCGCCGTGCGGCGTTGGGAGCAATGGCGGCGCCGGCGTTGCTGGGCCTGCACGGGACGGCGCGAGCCGATACCCGGACGCTCAAGATCTCGCACCAGTTTCCGGGGTCTGGTCCTGACGGCGGAGATTTCCGGGACCGGCTGTGCAAGAAGTTCGCCGAAGGCGTCGAGAAGCGCACTGAAGGTGCGTTGAAGTTCGATATTTATCCAAATTCGTCGCTGATGAAGACGTTCGCGCAATTCGATGCGCTGAAGAAGGGAGCGCTCGACCTCAGTCTTTATCCGACAACTTATTCCGGCGGGGAGATTCCCGAGTTGAACATTACGTTCATGCCGGCCGTCGTTACCAGTTACGAGCAGGCCTATCGCTGGAAGACGGCACCGATCGGCAAGGAGCTGACGACGATTCTGGAGAACAAGGGCGTCAAGCTCATCACCTGGATGTGGCAGTCGGGCGGCATCGCTTCGCGGGCTAAGCCGGTCGTCAAGCCCGCTGACGTCAAGGGTTTGAAGATCAGGGGCGGCAGCCGCGAGATGGACATGATGTTCAAGGGCGCAGGCGGGACGACCAGCAACATGCCTTCGAACGAAATCTATATCTCGATGCAAACCGGTGCGATCGACGTCGCGGTGACGAGTTCATCGAGCCTGATTTCGTTCAAGCTCGAAGAACTCAGCAAGGGGTTGACCTCGGCCGGAGGCCGCAGCTTCTTCTTCGTGCTGGAGCCCATTCTGATGTCGAAGAGCATCTTCGACTCGCTTCCGCCCGATCAGCAGAAGGCCATGATGGAGGTCGGTGAGGCAATCGAGCCGTTTGGCTTGGAAGGCTCGAAGGCGGATGATCAACGCCTGGCCGATGTGTATGCCAAAGCCGGCTCAGAGGTCGTGGAGATGGATGCAGCCGCCCTCGATGATTGGAAGGCCGTCGCGCGGGACAGCGCGTGGAAGGACTTTGCCGCGCGCTCCGCGAACACCGCCAAGGTTCTCAAGATGGCGGAGGAAGTGTGAGCGACATTCCGGCGCAGCCTCCGAGCCTGCGTCGCCCCGCCTTTTTGGACCGGATCATCGCCTCGTGTGACAGGCTCGACAAAGTGCTCGTATGGGCTTGCGCGCTGGCGACGATCGCGGCCGGGTTGGTGCTGACCTATTCGATCCTCGCGCGATACTTCCTGCACATCTCGACGGACTGGCAGGACGAAATGGCGGTGTTCCTGCTGGTCGGCGCGACCTTCCTGTCTGCGCCTTATGTGCAGTCGGTGCGCGGCCACATCGCCATCGAAGCGCTCGAAGAATTTCTGCCGCGTGGGATCGAGCGCTTCCGAGCGCTGGTCTCGGACCTCGTGTGTCTCGCTTTCTGTGGGTTTTTCGACTGGCAGTGCTGGCTCCTGTTGCTGGAGGCCATCGACGACGGCCGCGTCACGGACTCCTCGTGGGCGCCGCCGCTATGGATTCCTTATTCGCTGATGACGGCCGGCATGACACTTCTATGCCTTCGGTTTGCGCTCCAGATCGTTGATGCCGTCGTGTCCAAAAGAGAAACGACTGCATGAGCGCATTGTCCATTGGTGCGCTCTACGGCGGCGTCACGCTGCTCGTGCTGTTTGCGGGTGCACCCATCGCGTTTGCGTTGGGCGCGGTGGCTGTGGCGTTCATGCTGGTGTTCATGCCGCTGTCCGCGCTCGGCATCGTCGCCCAGAATGTCTATCAGGAAATCGCCAATATCACGCTCCTGACCATCCCGTTGTTCATCCTCAAGGGTGCAGCGATCGGACGGTCACGGGCGGGCGCTGATCTCTACAACGCGCTGTATGTCTGGATGAACCGGATTCCCGGCGGACTTGGCGTTGCCAACGTGATCGCCTGCACGCTGTTCGCGGCGATGGCGGGATCGAGTGCCGCGACTTGCTCCGCGATCGGAAGCGCGGGCATTCCCGAACTGCGCCGGCGGGGTTATTCCCCCGGCTTCGCGGCAGGGCTGATCGCCGCCGGCGGCACGCTCGGGATATTGCTGCCGCCGTCGATCACCATGATCCTCTATGCCGTTGCGGCGGAGCAGTCGCTGGGCCGGCTTTTTCTCGCAGGGCTGATGCCCGGCCTCCTGTTGAGCGCGATGTTCTCCGCTTACGCGGTGCTCAGGTATCTCGCGGAGGTTCGCGGCGCGCAAAGGATGGGCAAGGATCATGCGATCCTCCGGCGCGACAAGTTTACAATGCGCGACCGCGTCAACGCGCTGCCTCGTATTTTGCCGTTCCTGATTCTCATGATCGGCGTCATGGGGGCGCTCTATGGCGGCTTTGCCAGCCCCGGCGAAACGGCGGGCCTGGGTGCGGTCCTCGCGTTGGTACTGGTTGCAGTCATCTACGGCATCTGGCGTCCGTCCGACTTTGGCTCGCTGCTGTTTGCGTCCGTTCGAGAGTCGACTATGGTCATCATGATCGTCGGCATGTCTCTTCTGTATTCGATGGTGATGAGCTACCTGCATATCTCACAAAGCGCCGCCGAGTGGATCGTGGCTCAGCACTTTTCGCCGTGGCTTCTGCTTCTCGCCATTTTGCTGATGGTGATGGTGCTCGGCTTCTTTTTGCCGCCGGCGAGCATTATCTTGATGACCGCTCCGATCATCCTGCCGCCGTTGCGCAGCGCGGGATTTGACCTCGTGTGGTTCGGTGTCGTCATGACGGTCGTGATGGAGATGGGTCTGATTCACCCGCCGGTCGGGCTGAATCTTTTCGTCATCAAGAACATCGCCCCGGACATTTCTTATGGCGAACTCGTGTGGGGAACGTTGCCGTTCGTCGCCATCATGATCCTGGCCGTCATGCTCGTTTGCGCCTTTCCCGGCATCGCGATGTGGTTGCCACGAGCCTTGATGGGCTAGACTTCGTGGCGATGAACCCCAGTGGAAGTGAAATAACGGCGTCGAAATGAAAGAGGCCGCCAGCTAGCGTCCTGGACCGCGACCGTGCCAAGGCCGAAACCTGCCAGCATTGCCAATGCGATTGTGTAACGGGTTTTCATCATTCCCAGGCGAGGATCCGCCCGCAGGCACAGCGTAGCATAGAGAGCGTGGCGCCGGCCGATACAACTTGGCACACCTCGCTTAAATACCGGCGTTGCCCGAGCGATGCCTCATCCGCTTTTTGGCCAAAGATGACATTTGCCGGCCGCGGACAGGGCAGATGTGCTATCGTGAGGTTGCGGCGATACGAATTTTGTCACGCCACGACGCTCAATCCGATGGGTGTTCAGATGATCACAATTCCGGAATTGGTAGCGCAGGCTCTGGGATCGTTCCTGACGTCGGACACCAAGAGCAGGTTCGGCGCGTCACATGCCCGCCTGGCTGAAGTTGTCCCCTTCGCAGCCAGATTGACCCTCGATTGCATCGGCAACAGCGACGCCCTGTATCATAACATCGAGCACTCGATGCTCGTGACCCTCGCTGGGCACGACATCCTGATGGGACGCCAGATGCTGCGGGCAACGACCGCGGAGGACTATGCGAATTTCATCCTGGCGTGCCTCGCCCATGACATCGGATATGTTCGCGGGATTTTGCAGGGCGATGACAAGGAGGCCTACGTCGCGGATCTGAGTGGTCGCACAGTTCGTCTGCCGCGAGGGTCGTCCGATGCCGCGCTTGCGCCCTATCATGTCGACCGATCGAAGTTGTTCGTCTCCGAGCGCCTCGACGGGACCGAAGAGGTGGACGCCGGCCGAATTGCGCGAGCCATCGAATATACGCGCTTTCCATACGCCTCATCCTCCAACGGCGATGATCTGGTCGAGGAGGAGGGCCTGCTGCTGCGCGCTGCCGATCTCATCGGCCAACTCGGCGATCCCAATTACCTGAGAAAGTCGAACGCGCTGTTCTACGAATTTGAGGAAATCGGTCTGAACAAGAAGCTCGGCTACGATACGCCCGCAGATGTGGTTTACAAGTATCCGCAGTTCTATTGGAACAACGTCGCTCCGCAAATTCAGATGGCGATACACTACCTCAACGTCACATCGAGCGGGCGTCAGTGGATCGCAAACCTCTATGCCAATGTTTTCCGCGCAGAGCGCGAGCTGAACCTGTCGGGCCCGCAGCTGTGATCGAGCTGCGCTCGGAGCTGCGATCTGTGGCGCAATAGTCACATCCGAATGAAATCATTGGCTTAATGACGTGTCTGATCTCGTCCAGCCACGGTTCTGCCCTCATTGCGAGGCGGCCTTAGGGTTGGGGGCAGGAATCGGGGATCAACATGTCCATCGATTATGCCAAAAGTCTGTACGTCGCTCGTTCGTACGTCGCTGCTGAAGAAAATCATACGCCCGGCGCGTCGCCGGTCTCGGCCGCGCGTGTCCGCAACGTCATTCAATCGCTTGTCGTCGTCCTCGGGGCTGCGTCGCTTGCGGCCTGTGCGCAATCCAACACGGCCCGAAATTCCGAATTTACGAGCCCCAGCCGGCACGCCTCGTTGAACCACGATCGAACGGCATCATTCTTCACTCACTACACCAACAGGCGTGTCGCGACCGCGAGAAAGCATACGCCGTTCGCGCGGCACAACAATGCAACCCCGACACAGGGCGTTGCCAGCTTCTACACGGAGGAGCAACAGACCGCGAGCGGGGAAAAGTTCAACACCAACGATTTGACCGCCGCTCATCCAACGTTGCCGTTTGGCACCCGCTTGCGGGTGACGAACGTCACGACCGGAAGGTCCGTGACAGTGCGGATCAACGATCGCGGTCCCTACATTCCCGGACGCGTCGTCGATGTCTCGCATTCCGCGGCCAACGCGCTCGGGATGGTTGAAAGCGGGATCGCCAAGGTCAAACTCGACGTTGTTCAATAGTTGGCGGGAGCAGGGGCGCTCTGGACGAATTGCCGGAGATCCAGCTCTCCGGACGCTGCACCTTCAACGATAACGTGGCAGCGCGCGACTAGTTCGCCGCGTATTCACGCAACGTTGGCTCGGACGTTGTCTTCCTCGGTGGCAAGCGCATCGAGATCGATGAGCTGCGGATCGTCGGGACTGGGCTCGCTGTGGGACCCTTCGCTGCCATGAATGTGAATCAATGTCTGGACACGCCGGGCATTCAGATGGTCCACATGTTGATGCCGCAGCGCCACCGGCAACAAGATCTTTGGCAGCTCAACCAGCGCGAATGCTGGAACCCTGCGTACTTGGCCATCCTCCCGCCAAAGCAACGCATTGAGGGTGTAAATCAATTGCCGATCGATCCCCTGAGTTGGCGGTTGCTCCAGCTCGGCCGACACACCGAGGGCGATATTCACGTTGCCCGCGCGGGTGCGCACCGCGGCGGATCGGAGCTGCCAGCAGATCAAGTCCGCAGCCGCGAGAACCTCCTGACGTACCGCATCCACGCTGGTCGAGAACCTGGTTGCCTCCAGCACTGCCGTGGGGCTTTTTGTGACGGCGTCCACGAATGCGGCGGCACTGGCGCCGAATGCCGGTGCGGCCCGCTCGATTGCCGCCGCCATCTCCTCAATCTGATCCGCCGCCGTGTCGCGGTCGCGTTGCGCCTTGGCGTCCGCCACTGCGCGTTCGGTTGAGGCGATCTGCTCGTCGAATTCCGCCAGTTCGGCACGCAGAGCCTTGGCGCGCTCTTCGACGGCGCGCAGCCTGGTCTCCGCCCGGCCAAGCTTGGCATCGGTGGCGCCGGTCACCGCCAGCCGTTCGGCCACGGCTCGTTTTTCTTCAACATCCGTTTCAATGAGGCTCACCCGCTCGGCCTGCTTCTGCCGCGCCGCGCGCCTGTCCCTCAGCATGCTCTCGAACCGCTCGACCGGGCTGAGTTCTCGCTTGAAAAATGCCATTTCAATATCCTCGACGATCGAGCTAATTCCGACGAATCAACCAGAATCAATTAAGCCGAAACCTAGTCGGAAACTTGGATGACATTGCGGCTCGATTTGGCCCAAGCCACGCTGCGGCGCGGCCGCGCTGGCCGACCTCGCAGCTCTCGAGATCGCGTGCGCCGGCCCGCCGCCAGGACGAAGGTAGTTGAAAAGGCACACGCCAAGTATTTGGCCGGCGGAGGCGGCCGACGCTGTTCTCTTTCGGGGCGCGCCGCGTTAGGTTAAACAATCGACGCCGGACGATGGAACAAGCGGCATGGACAGCAGTTGCCAAACATCCGGAGCGGGAGTTGGCAGTGATTGAAACGCCGACGCAGTCCGAAGCGCGGTGATTCCGGGTTCATAAAGCGGACTATTTATAAAGCGGACTTTAAGGTCAGGAAAAACAAGCCATGCGTGCTTTGATCCTAGCGGTGGCAGTCCTGGCAGTCTTGGCCAACGCCGATGCTGCCAAAGCAGGCCTGAGCACCACGCCCCGTGAAGCGTCGGCGTCTGTCGATGCGGCGCCGCCTCCCGAAACCAGCCGTCCGGCCCGTGCCCGATCGGAAAGGCGCGCGCACCACCCCCGTGGGATTGGCGGTCCAATCGGCGCGATCGGTGGCGCGATCGGCGGAATATTCCGCAGGTGACCCCTCCGACCTGATGCCGTCCCGGCCCCCTAAGCTTTTGCCTTGAGTTCAGGGCGCGGCCAAAATGGCGCGCGCCTTGGCAGAGACGGATTGGCGCCGGTCACACGATGTTCGAGACGGGCCCTTGGCGATATTTGGCGACCACAGCCATGTCCGGCTCGACGCCGAGACCGGCAGATTGCGGAACGGCCACCATGCCATCGCGTGCCTGCATCGCGTCGCCGAACGGATTTGCCTGCAGATTGGCGTAGATATTCTCAAGCAATGTATCTGGTCCATGAGCCGCGACGATATGGATCGAAGCAAGATTGCCGGGCCCGAAATAAGCGCAATGCGGAATGAATTTGATCGCGTGCGCCTCGGCCAATGCGGCAATCTTGCGCATCACGGTCACGCCGCCGATCTTGGTGACACTCGGCTGCGCGATGTCGATGGCGTCTTTTTCGAAGAGATCCTTGAAGTCGTGGAGACCGGCGGCGTTCTCGCCGGCCGCAATGAGGGTTTGAGCGCGGCTTCGCACACGAGCCAGGCCAGAGTGATCTTCCGGCGGCCAGACGGGTTCCTCCAGCCAATACAGGTTGGCTTTGCGATAGGAGCGTTCCATTTCCATGGCGTCCAGCACCGGCCAGGGGCAGTTGACGTCGTTCATGAGAGCCGTATCCGCGCCCGCACCGTCTCGCGCGGCGATGACAGCAGCGGTATCGTGCTCATGCAGCTTGATGTGCCTGAAGCCTTGCTGAACGCGATTGGCGCAGATGCGCGCGACGGTCTCAGGCTTGCTGTAGCGTAGCAGGCTCGCATAAGCGCGAACGTGCGTACGCGAAGCACCGCCGAGCAACTGATAAAGTGGCAGACCAGCGCGCTTGCCTGCGATATCCCAGAGCGCGATGTCGATCGCGGAGTGGGCATAAACCACGGGCCCGTGGCGACCGAAGATATGGAAGGCTTGTGCGGCCTGCCGGTGCAGTCCCTCGATGTCGGTCGCGTCCTTGCCGATGAACCACGGCGCAACGTAGCTTTCGAGTGCGGCTTGCGTGGCGGGAATGATGGTGTGGCCAAAACCCTCGCCCCATCCGGTGAGGCCCGTGTCCGTCGTTACCTCGACCAGCAGATGATCCATGGAGGGAAAGCGGAGCCCGCCCATATCCTGCAGCGGCGCTCCCATGTCGAAGGGAATGCGCACATAGTGCGCCTGGATCCTCTTGATTTTCATATGACCTCTTTTTTTGCTGGCAGGGTCCGGGGGGCGGGAAGCTGTTTCCTTGTAGCGAAAGTAGTCGGCTTCCGACCGGCGTGGAAGGCCCTCGGCGCCCGCCCTGATCTAAAGCGCGAGGGGGGCCGCAAATCAGAAATAAAATCGATTTGAATCGACGAAATTATCAATTGGACCGTTATGACACTGAAGGCCTATCTCTGGTGGCATCGTTAGAGCGCAGAAGCGCTGAACAACCTGGAGGCAACGATGACGAAGATAAAGACACTGGCTTCTGTAATGATTCTTTCCGTCGCCATTGCGACACCGGCGTTGGCGAAGGACATCGCCCACCACGACCAACACTTCGGCGGCGCCTATCATTTGACAACCGACCCTGGTTTTGAAGTGCCACAAGCCCGAGAAGAACGGAATATCCAAAACTTTGGATTCAGCGGAAGAGATCGCTCATACCCGGGCGGGTGGGATCCTTACCTTACGCCGAGCTCGTAGCTAAGCCCATCGAGAGGTCTTGCCGATGTCCAAGGCCTTCTCCAAACAGGACAACGGCGGCGGTGCATTTGCGGAAGCGATGCACCGTGCCGTAGACGGGGAGAGGCGCAGCAAAGAGGACCGTGCGGCCCGCTACCAGCAAAGCCTAGGGACTTCTCTCCCGAAACGAGCCCTGTCCGCTGATGGCCCCAATGCGGACCTTCGGAGGCTGACTCGGTTCTGCGCTCGGCGTGCAAGAACGTCGAACACTAGCCCGGCCGGTCTTAGCGTTCGCGCTCCCAGGTGAGGGTTCCGACCACCTTCTCGCCGGGATAAACGGCACTGGCTTGTTCAGCCGTTCGAATGGTCAGCTTGTCGCCCTGCAACTTGAAAAATCTCACCTGGTCCTGCCCGGTCAGAAGCTCATTCCAGGATATATCGACCTTGGTCGTGAGCTTGTCGTCCTCGATCGTGAATGGGCCGGTGTAAACCATGAGCGTCTTGAGGAGAGCTGCCGACTCTGCATCGTTTGCCGCCGGCTTGCGATTTGCCGACGCGATGACGAATGCCGCGTACCCGTCCAGCGTGATGAGCGCCCTGCCTCTCGGATCGTGACCAAACGGTTCGGTGACGCCTCTACCGATGATCTGAATGGTCCACGAAGTCAGCTTCCAACTGCCGGCCAGCTGCCTCGCTATGTCCTGCGCGAAAGCCAATCCAGGCGAAAAAAAGCAATACACGACAACAGCGAGGGCGAAGAAGCGCATATGCTGACTCCTGTGAAAGGAACAGACCTCGAGAATGGCCATACTAGCCCGAGGGGAATGAAATCTGCGAGCCCTTCGACGACTGCCTCCTGACCCGCCACGCCAAGACATGGTTCCGGGCATTCAAGAGCCAACGCACTTCCGTCGAGTGGTACCCTCAACGTCGCTCCATCTCCTCTCACCTCGAGAATATCAGCGACGCGCACAGGCACAAAACGCATAGCGCGTCGGGTCGCCTTCGACTAAATTTTCCCTCAACAGAACCTTGCTTCTAAACATTTAGGGAGCAAAGCGATGAAGACTGCCGTCTTTGCAAGCATTCCTGCCTCTCTGGATCACCCGGGTCGTCTATGTGCACCAGTCCTCACGGCCATCGGTCTCGGGCTGGCGTTGGGGCTCGCGTTTGCCCAAGGGGCCGTCGCGCAACAAAATCCAGTGACTGCGATCGACATCGCGCTCGAACCCGACGCGACGATGCTCCAGCATGCGAGGGACGCCAACGCACGTCTGCTCAAGTCGTTTCCGAAGGGCTTTACTCTGGATGAGACGCACCACCCGCACGTCACCGTGTTGCAGCAGTTCGTCCGCACCGCCGACCTCGACAAGGTATTTGCGGCGGCGAACGCGGTTCTGACCAAGGAGAAGCCCACGGCATGGACGCTGAAGGCTTTCAAATATTACTACATCCCTTCTCCCCCGGTCGGCCTCGCGGGGATCGTAGTCGAGCCGACCGAAGACCTGCATCGGCTGCAAGATGAACTCATCAAAGCCGTTGAGCCTTACACCGTGAAGACCGGGACTTCGGCGGCGTTCTTCAGCGAAGACGGCGGACGCGACATTCAAAAATCCCTGATCGAGTATGTCACTCACTTCGTTACCATTGCGGCGGACAAGCGTTTCAATCCGCATGTGACGATCGGCGTCGGAACGGAAACCTATTTGAACAGCATGTTGGCCGAGCCATTCGATTCCTTCACGTTCTCGGCGACTGGCGCATCGGTCTATCAGCTTGGCACTTTTGGCACAGCTCGGAAGGAGCTGAAGGCGTTGCCGCTGACGCCGTGAGGCGGCCTACTGGCGGGAGTGATGGTGTGACCAAAACCCTCGCCCCATCCGGCAGCAGCGTCCTTTAAACAATGCTCTCGTTTATCAGGGCTTCCGTCGCTTGCTTAACAAACGCTGCGTCATCGCCGAGCGTGAGCTGACTCTCGATGTTCAGCATGAGGACGCCAAGTGCCAGCGCCTGAGGCCTGTTACCGGCAGACCATAGCCGGCGGGAGACGTCTCGAAGCTCTTTTAAAATTCGTTCTCGATCCGCGCTACTGGCCAGCTGGTAACCGTCATTCACGGGGCCATAGGTCGATTTGATGTAGTTGAAACACGCCGATTTCGGCTCGACGTCTAACGCGTCGATCCGTCGCTTTAGATCATCGTATTGCTCTCGCAGAATGTCGCCGTGCACCTTGCACCGTCCAATCGAGTTCTCGGTGTGGCGTCAGGTCTCGATTGAGTCACGCGGGGACACCGAGCTGGCACCTCCCGATCACGCCGCCTCGCTTCTTAGCGCGGATATCAGTGTAAACCCCGCCCTAGGTGACGGCCAAGGCCGAGTTACTTCCGATTATGCCCCGATGCGGACATCAGGGTTGATCAGGCTGCCAGTTCAAAGGCCAAACCGATCAGCGCTTCCTTACGCCACACGACGCGACAGTTCTGTTGAATTTCACCGTGTGAGATGTTGAGCTTGAATTCGTGAGGAATACAAACCCGACGGTCTACCTGGAGCGCCGCGCCCGTTGCGGAAATGTTTCGCAAAACGCATTCGACTGTCCTGCCGTCGAACTCAATCGACCCGCCTTTCAGAACCCGCCGCCGCTGTGTCGCTCGTCGCTCCATTCGGTCGAGTTAAGCCAAAATTCTAAGAGGTGGGCTAACTGCGATACATAGAAACGGCGGCAACTATTAACGAATTGGCAACCAAGAACGTCCGCTGTCAAGTCGATTGTGTTGCAAAACTCCCTTTGATGCGAATCGCGAACCATGATTCCGTTGGTGGAGACGGCATCTGCGGGAGCAGCGCATGATGGGGCGACGGGAAGAAGGACAGGGTCAGTTCTTTTATTCGTTTGATCTCGACAAGGTGGTTCCGCCCGATCATCTGGTGCGGCAGATCGACGGTTTTCTCGATCTAAGTTGGGTGCACAAGGAGTTGGCGCCTTATTACTCGCACACGGGTCGGCCCTCGATTGACCCGGTGCTGATGATCCGGATGCTGATCGTTGGCTACGTGTTTGCGCTCCGCTCGGAGCGCCGGCTGTGTGCCGAAGTCCAGGTCAACCTGGCCTACAGGTGGTTCTGCAAGCTCGGCATTGAGGACAGGATCCCCGATCACTCTGTATTCTGCCGTGCACGGCACGAACGCTTCCGGGAGAGCGACGCCCTTCGTCGGGTCTTCGAGGGTGTCGTGGCCATGTGCATTGCGACCGGGCTGGTTGGCGGCGAAGCGTTCTCGATCGATGCGAGCCTGATCAAGGCGGATGTAGACAAGAAGAAGCGGCTGCCCGGTGACCAGCCGATTGCATGGCCGAAGACAGAGGAGGCATCCCATGCCGTTCGCGAGTACCTCGCCGCCCTGGATACAGCCCACGGCGATGAGGATGGTGGTGGAGACGCTGGCGGTTCAGGCAAAGATGGCGACCGACACAAGCCTCCCAAGGAAGTCTCGCTTACCGATCCGCAGGCGACATGGGTTGCGAGGCCAGGCTTGGACCCGTTCTTTGCCTATGATGCGAACTATCTGATCGACAACAAGGTCGGCATTATAATCGATGCGGTTGGCACGCGGGCAAACCGAACCGTGGAGATTGCCATCACCCAGACCATGGTGGACCGCGTTGAGCGCCGCTTCGATCTGCGGCCCCAGAGACTCGCGGGCGACACGGTCTATGGCGCGGTCAGGCTGCTCAAATGGCTGGTGGATCGCAACATCACACCGCACGTACCGGTATGGGACAAGTCGGCACGTACTGATGGCACCTTCAGCCGCGCCGACTTCGTCTTCGACCAGGACCGCAATACCTATATTTGCCCAGGCGGCGCCGAACTGACCAGCACGGGCAATATCGATCAAGGCCACATCGTTTATTACCGAGCCAGCAAGAGCGATTGCTCGCAGTGTTCACTGAAGCCGAAGTGCACGACCGCAACTGTGCGCAAAATCACCCGCGACCTCAACGAAGATGTGCGAGACGGTGTCCGGGCCTTGGCCGACACGGAAGCTTTCCAGCAGTCCCGCCGTGAGCGCAAGAAGGTTGAGATGCGGTTTGCGCATATGAAACGGATTCTCAGGCTCGACCGGTTTCGGCTACGGGGGTTGAGCGGCATCAGCGACGAAGTGCTGCTAACAGCAACCGCGCAGAACCTGAGGCGGCTTGCCAAAATTCTCTGCCGTGCGCCGCCACTTTTACCGGAGGCCTGTCTTGCGTAGGCGTCACGTCGAGCGTTGATGGCGTCAATAGACGCCACAACGGCGAGCGCGACCAACCAACCGCCCAAAACTTAAAACCAAGTCCTGCAATCGACACCCAAAGAGTTTTGCAACA
>Ga0210386_10000114_pt1 | contig 62623 bp, 56 predicted proteins | sample IncBWH32OmetaG_FD_160091 | JGI IMG/M metagenome (GOLD analysis project Ga0210386, IMG submission 160091) | Forest soil microbial communities from Barre Woods Harvard Forest LTER site, Petersham, Massachusetts, United States - Inc-BW-H-32-O ...
TCTTGCGAACCTGCGTGTCGATGAACTGCTTCAGGCACTGCTGCGCGGCCGGCAGGGTAATTTCAACGCCGCTCATGCTGCACCAGGCAAAGAGTCTCGTCAGCGCGCCTTCCAGCTCGCGGACGTTGGTTCTAACGTTTGACGCGACGAAGAGCGCTACATCGACGGGCAGGGTCATGTGGTCGTTTTCTGCCTTCTTCTGCAGAATCGCGACCTTCGTTTCTAGATCGGGCGGTTGAATATCGGCAATCAGTCCCCATTCGAAACGGGAGCGAAGACGGTCTTCGATCTCTGCCAGCTCCTTAGGCGGACGATCGGAAGCAATAACGATCTGTTTCATGTTCTCGTGCAGAGCGTTGAAGGTATGGAAGAATTCCTCCTGTGTGCGCTCCTTCTGTGCGAGAAACTGAATGTCGTCAATCAGCAGCAGATCGACCGTGCGGAACTTGTCGCGAAAACTGGTCATTTTGTCGTAGCGAAGCGAGTTGATCATTTCATTGGTGAACTTCTCGCTCGATACATAGCAAATCGAGGTGCCTGGTTCGCGGCGCTTCACTTCGTGGCCGATCGCGTGCATCAAGTGGGTCTTGCCCATACCGACGCCGCCATACAGGAACAAGGGATTGTAGGCCTTCGAAGGCCGTTCCGCGACAGCTTCAGCAGCAGCGCGGGCGAACTGGTTGCCTGAGCCGATGACGAATGCGTCGAAGGTGTAGCGGGGATTGAGCTGCGCCGCCGAGGACCAGTCGAAACGGCCCTGCTGCGGTGCACCAGCTCCCATCCGCGAAGATCCTCGCCCGCCGTCGCGGAGGCCGTTCTGCGGAGCGGTAGGCGCATGCGTCGGCACCGGGGCAAAGCCGCCGTCGTCGCGCACGCGCACCAGCGTCGGGTCTTCTTCCGGAGTGATGAACGCTACCTCGTCGAACTCCAATTGCAGATTGTCGATGGCTTCCTGGATGAGGTCCCCGTAGCGGTCGCCCACATGCTGAAACTGCGGCGTAGGAATTCGCACGAAGAGCTTCTTGCCGCTGATGTGGCTGAAACGTGTTGGCTTCAACCAGGTCTCAAACGATTGCCGGTTGATCTTCTTTTCAAGTGCCCCGAGAATCCTCACCCATGGATTGAGTGTGGCGGGAACTGTAGGAACAAAAGACATCGTATTTCCTTCGCGCAACGCCGACTGCCGTACGATCAAAAAAGCTCCCCGAAGACCAGGGCGAAAAAACAGCATCCCTTTCCGGGTCTTACAAGCCCGGAACTAGGGTTGCTCTGGTGTGCCAAGGAGCTCAGATGAGGGCAATTTCGCTCTCATGGTGCGATCTGTTGAAAGCAGCAAGACGTGCAGAAAAATCTCTAGTGAACGGAGCCGATACTAGCACATTTGAAGTGCGTTGAAACCTTACTTTCGATGCAAATTGCGTATCTCATTCTGAGTTGCACCAGCCGTTGTGAAAAACCGGGTCATGACCGCGTATTTTGCGGTTACGGCCGTAATGAGATATACTCAGAAATTGCTGCAATGGGTCTTTTGGACTCTTATTGACGGCACCCCAATTTTACTGAACAAATTTTTGAGGAGCGCACTTCCATGCCGAAGCGCACATTTCAACCGAATCGCCGCAGCCGCTCGAAGACCCATGGTTTCCGCAGCCGCATGAAGACCAAGAGCGGAGCTGCCGTTCTTTCGCGCCGCCGCGCCAAGGGCCGCAAGCGCGTGTCTGTGAGCGCAAGCTACCGCGACTAGTTGTTGCATTTTCTTTCACCTATACGCATCTGCAAGCCGGAAACCAAACGAAAAAGCCATGCAGGAAACAGCTTCTGACCGGACGCCACGCACATTGCGTGGCGCGCGTCTCAGCAAGCACTCAGATTATCAGCGCGTATATCAGCAGAGCCGCAAGCAGTTCTCGGCCTCGATGACATATTTTTTCTGCCTGCGCGCCGATAACACGCATGACGTCAGCGGGCCACGTATCGGCCTGACTGCAGGCCGTGTACTAGGCAAAGCCGTCGAACGCAATCGCATCAAGCGCCGCATGCGCGAGGTTGTGCGAAGAAACCTGGGCCATTTGCAGTCCGATGTCGATGTGGTTCTGCATCCCCGTAAGAGCGTTCTGCAAATGGACCTGACCCGTCTTGAAGGCGAAGTCGGCCGTATTTTCGCGGTCATCGAAGCAGCTCTCAAAGCAAAGCCGGAGAAGAGCGCATGAACCAGCAGGACCGTTTCCGCGTATCGCTTATGGGGGCAATCCATTCTGTCTACAAACTCGTACTCTCGCCTGTTTTGCATGCGGGTGCAGGAATGACCGGGGGAGCATGCCGCTTTCAGCCCACCTGCTCCGAATACGCCGCAATCGCGCTGCATGAGCATGGATGGTTGCGTGGCGGATGGATGACCCTCAAGCGCGTCTTGCGTTGTCATCCAGGAAGTAAGGGTGGTTTTGATCCGGTGCGGCCGAAACGCCCATTCATGCAGAGTTCTTGTGCGCCAGTTACCATGAAAGAAGCGCATATTTCACACGATTCGAGATCATAGGAAGTTCTCTTGGCAGAAATAAAAAATCCCAACCAGCAAGGCGGTGGACAGGACTCGAAGACCATTCTCGCGTTTACTGCCATCTTTCTCGTGATGTTTCTCGGGCTGCAATTCCTGAAGCCGAAGAAGCCCGCGAGTCCCTCACCTGAGACGCAGCAGCCCGCAGCAGCCATCCAGCAGCCCCAGACGCAGCCTGCGACGGCTCCTGTCCCGTCCGATGCGGGCACAAGCACAGCGCAAGCGGTGAGTGAGTCGACCACGATTATCGAGAACGAGCTCTATCGCATTACCTTCTCGAACCGCGGTGCGCAGGTTACTTCGTGGATCCTGAAAAAATACAAGGACGATGACGGCAACCCGCTGGATCTTGTGAATCATGAGGCTGCGGCAAAATTCGGTTATCCGTTATCCCTCTTTACCTACGATGAAGGACTCCGCAATCGTCTGCAGCAGGCGATGTTTGTGCCTTCCACTACCGGGAATATCACAGCACCCGGCACTCTCAGTTTCGACTATTCCGCAGGTGGACTGAACGTCCACAAAGCCTTCAAATTCGACTCCACCTACGTCATTCAGGCCGAGATCTCAGTCACGCAGAATGGCGCGCCGGTAGCCGCAAAGCTTGCGTGGCCATCAGGCTTTGGCGACCAGGAGACGCTTCCGCACTTTGCGAGTGCCACGCTGCATACGGCACGAGACGGCAAGGCTGAACAGATTGCAGCGAAGAAAGTTGTTGGCGGGGAAACGCTGCAGGGTCCTTTCGACTGGGCGGGCGTCAGCGATATGTATTTCGCGGCGATTTTTCTGCCGGTCTCACCAGCGAATCTCGATTTGGTGAGCTTGAATAATTCCATTCCAATTCCCCAGAACCGGAGAAGGCCCGATCCAAACCATACTGACCAGGCCCCCGTTCTTGGTGCGGCGATGGGTACGGGCCAACCCTTCAGCGTGCGGATTTTTGCCGGACCGAAATCGCTCGATGTTCTCGGATCTATCCCTGTGAACGGCGGAGTGAGCCTGGAGAAGGTAGTCAATTTTGGATGGTGGGGCATTATTTCGAAACCGCTCTTCCTTATCCTGCGCTATCTGCATGAACATGTCACCGGAAACTGGGGCTGGGCGATCCTCATTCTTACGCTCATTCTGAATGTGGCTATGCTGCCGACACGCTTCCAGATGATGAAGTCGTCTCTCAAAATGCAGCGCATTCAACCGCAGATGGATGCGGTCAAAGCCAAGTACGCGAAGTTCAAGGCTACAGACCCGCGCCGCCAGGAGATGAACAAGGAAATCTTCGAGCTGCAAAAACGCGAAGGCGTGAACATGTTCGGCGGTTGTATTCCCATGCTCATCCAGTGGCCGCTGCTCTTCGGTTTTTATCGCATGCTCTCGAATGTAATTGAGCTGCGGCAGGCGCACTGGCTGTGGCTACCCGATCTTTCCGCTCCCGATCCGTTGCACATCCTACCGGTCTTTTTCATCGTCTCGATGTTTCTGGTGCAGTGGCTTACCCCCTCGCCGGGCGTCGATCCGGCGCAGCAGCGCATGATGGCTTTTACTATGCCGGCTGTCTTCGGTTTTATGACGTGGAACATCGGTTCCGGTCTGGCGCTTTATTGGGCGGGCAGCAACATTCTGGGCATCGTGCAGCAGGTGTTAATGAACCGCACCAAGATGGGTAGAGAGGTGCGCGAGATTGCAGCGCGAAGAGCAGCCAAGCGCGCTGGCAAGCCCGTCGTTGCCCGTAGATAGAGCCGGATAGGACTTTACTCGAGCCAATCGTAGTTATTAAGGCGTCCGATATCTTCGGACGCCTTTTCTTTTGAGTTCGAGCAAATGCGTATGAATGCTCCGAAAGGCGCGCAGCGCGGTTGCTATGGCCGGCCCGGATCCCTCGTTGGCCTGGCAGCCAGTCCAATGAGATACTATGTCGATGCCAATTGACGACTACTCTGCAGCTGCCCAGAAGATTGCCGCATTCCTGAAGAGCCTGACAACCCTTGGTGGCCTCCGGTTGAAATACCGCATTACCGCAGGTGAGGGCGCCGTAGATCCGGACGGATTGGAAGCGCGGGAGATCTACGTAGAGTTAGCCGGCCCCGACGCATCGTTATTGACGCAGCGTGGTGGAGAGTTGCTGCGCTCGCTTGAACATGTTGCTGCAAAAATTATCCGCCTAGATGTTGAGGAGCACGACAAGGTCTCATTCGACGCCCATAACTTCAAGGCGTTGCGTGCCCGCGAGTTGAAGTTAGCGGCGGAGACTGCAGCAGAAAAGATTCGGCGCTCCGGTCAGCCGTATAGCTTCGCTCCTATGAGTTCGCGCGAACGGCGTATGCTGCATCTCGCATTTCGTACCTACGAGGACCTGGAAACGTCATCGAGCGGCGAGGGATTGCGGCGTTTCGTGGTGGCTTATCCTAAAGGTCATGAGCAGGCGAAATTGCGTCCTCGCAGGTAGCTGTGCAGCCCGATTCACAATCCGCGTCAGAACGCGAACCTTCTGCTAACGAAACCATCGTTGCCATTTCAACGCCTCCGGGCCGTGGAGGCATCGGGATCGTGCGTCTTTCCGGGCCTCGATCCATGGAGATTGCAGCACCGCTCTTCAAGCTGCGCGGCAACCTTGAGCATGCGCGCGCCAGGTTCGCTGAAATCCTCGATCCTGAAACGCAGGCAAAACTAGATGAGGCGGTCGTTACTTATTTTGCTGGCCCGAATTCCTACACAGGCGAGGACATCGTGGAAATCGCAGCGCATGCTTCGCCTGTTGTTCTTGATCTGCTGGTGCGACAATCGCTGGCTCGCGGAGCAACGCTTGCGCAGCCGGGCGAATTCACGGAGCGCGCATTTCTTTCTGGACGCATGGATCTTACGCAAGCCGAGGCTGTCCGCGATCTGATCGAATCGCAAACGCTCTATCAGGCCCGTGTCGCAGCTCAACAGCTGGGCGGAGCACTATCGCGCCGCGTCAAGCCCATCAAGCAAAGCCTCGTCAAGCTCATCGCGGTTCTTGAAGCTGGTATTGATTTTGCCGAGGACGACGTTGACGTGACGCCAAATGCGGAGATCATGGCTTGCATTGATACCATAGCCGCGCCGCTGGCAGAACTCGGTGCCTCTTTCGAACAAGGACGAATCGTACATTCCGGACTGGCGCTGGCCATCGTTGGACGCCCCAATGTCGGCAAGTCATCCCTGTTTAACCGTCTCGTCGAACGTGAGCGGGCTATCGTAACGGCCATGCCAGGGACGACGCGCGATTTAGTAACCGAGAGAGTTGCAATTGGTGGAATCCCCATTGAGCTTGTCGATACGGCGGGTCTGCGGGAAGCGGCCGACGAAGCAGAATCGATAGGAATACAAAAATCACGAGAAGCCCTGGCAGATGCTGACCTGGTGCTGGTAGTTCTCGATGGATCTGCCGCAATGCATCGTGACGAAGCGGATTTGATTGCATCGCTCGCAGGACGTCGCGCAATCGTCGTTTATAACAAGACAGATCTCCTTGTCCTGCTACCGAAGCCACTGGCGCCGGCGGAAGTTGATGGAATGCTTACCATCCAAACCTCAGCTCTGACGGGCAACGGGGTGGACAATTTGCGTTCTGCGATTCTAGAGCTGGTGCGAAGCTCAAACTCCGGCAGCGAAGACGGTATGCTGACCAGCATGCGTCACCATCAGGCTGTGGCAGCGGCACTGCAAGGCTTAACCGCCGCAAAAGAAGCCGTAGCCGTAAAAACTCCCCACGAGATGCTGCTACTCGACCTCTACACTACGCTCCGCCAACTGGACTCGCTTACTGGCGAAACTACCCCTGACGACGTTCTGAACCTTATTTTTTCCACCTTCTGCATCGGGAAGTAGACCAAGCGTTGGCTACTCGCCAAAATTACGTCTTCACGGGAAAAATAATTTTAATCAGTGGCGTCTCCCTAAATCGCGGTTTATCGAGCGACGAAATATACTGCCTATCGATAGGTAAAATATACAGACTGACGGATAGAGTTTGAGGCAGAGGACGGAAATGTGGCAAGGAATCACATTGCAGACACAAGTTTGATGGACAGACGCTGCTTCATTCAGAAATCGGTTTTGTTAGCTACTGGTTCGGCTTTTGGTCGTTCACTAATGGGCTGCGGTACCGAGTTGCCCATACCGTGCTTGGGTCCTGCTCCTGCTCCGACGCCTGTTCCGGGAATGACTTACATCCGGGCGTCACAGATCGGTTGCGCTCTCGACTGCAATCTGGAAAACGGACACAACAAGTACACGGGCGGCTCGGCCACCGACGATGGGCCGCGAATCAATGCAGCGATGGCTGGGGCATCGGCAAATAATCCGATCACGCTGATCATCGACGGAAGTGCGCTGATCTCGGGACTGTTTCTTCCGGCTGGTGGGTATTGGAGCATCGCGGGACTGGGCTGCGGCACGGGGTTCTTCATAAAGCGGGGGACGAACAATGACGGCATCCACAATGGACCTCCCAATGCGGCCGTGCCATCTGATCCGGGGCCACCAGCCCCTGCACGAGGAAAGAATGTCTCGCTCAGCAACTTCACAGTGAACGGCAACCAGGGAGATGGCCACAATGGGGATTCGACGACCGGATTGGCGCAGGGTATCACCGGAAAGGTATGGTACTTCGGCATCAACCTGATGAACTTGGACAACATCACGATTGAAAGAGTAGTCGTAGTGAATACCCCCGCCTACAACATACGGCTTTCGAACGTCGGCAATGTTTCTGTATCCAGGTGCGTGATAAGAAGCTTCGGCACTAACACTGACGGTCTGCATTTCGACGGGCCGGCGAACGATATTACGATTAATAACTGCGATTTCAGGACAGGCGACGATTCAATTGCGTTGAATTGCCCGGAAGGGTACTCCGGCAACATCTCAAGAGTCACCGTTACCGGCTGCACATTCAATAGCTTTTCCCTGATGCGGATCTATACGACCGACGGGGGCCCTAACAAATTCAGTATTGACACAGTAAGTGTAAGCAATTGCAGCGGCACTCTTGCAGAGGCTGCTTTCCTGATTGGACTGAGCAATGGCAGCAATCCGAACTCCGTCACCGCGTTAACGATTTCAGATTGCAACCTGACGGCTCCTACTGTGCTCGGCATCGCGGAAAACTTCGGAGCTATCGCGCTCAAGAACGTTACCTTTACCCCGTTCCAGTCAAACGTTTATTGGCTCGGACCTCAAGCAAATCATATCCCAGCCTTTCTGCGACCGTCCCCACCCTATGGCGGTATAACTTATGTTGGATCGAGCCTCTCCTTCGAAAATTGTCAGATTCTCCAGAACGGGAATAAAGGCATCTGTGCAGTAATGCTCGAAAGTAACTCGACGATCACCCGCCTGGAGTTCAATGGATTCTCCATGGAGGACCTCGCACAGGAGCTACTGAACCTGGAGGGAGGATCAATTGGGCAACTGGTTCTCGCTTCAGTGGACAGCAAAAACATCAAGGCTCCTGTGGAAGCGAACGGATTCCAGAGAGTCGGCTCTATTTCCGGGGCAGGCGTGCTTGGAACAGGCTGGGAGTTTCCCAACCCTATTATGGCGAATGGGGTACCGTACATCTCGGCGGAGACAGGTCTGCCTTCGATAAAGGTTAATGGCGTGGTCGAGCCTTACGGGTAGGTTATGACGCCGAAAGATTTGAGGGTCCGCTTTTCTGTTACAGCTTCAGAGTTAGTCTGCGGCAATTGTTAATAGGCCAAGACTGAATTTGCATCTACCTTGAGCCCTCGCTCTTGAGCAAAGAGATTCTGATATCGCTCTAACATATCTTTTAAGAAATAATTTCCCGATAAAGATTCATCGTTTGTTCGGCCATGTAATCAGCTGTGTACTGAGCACGAGCTCGCTTCTTGGCTGCATTTGCGAGGCGTTGTCTTACCGCCTCATCATCAAGCAGTGATTCAATTGCGTGTGCCAGCGCCATAGGATCTCCAGGCGGCACAGTGAGACCAGTAATGCCATTGACAGACACCTCTGGAACCCCTGAATCGAGCCAGGTATTGACTACAGGAAGGCCAAATGCCATTGCCTCAATCTGAACCAAGCCGAAGGCCTCTGCTCGCGTAAGCGACGGAAGTACAAATAAGCGCGCTGCTCGGTAATATGGAACAACGTCTTCGACGCGCCCTAACAGTTCAATTTTATCTTGCAGCCCTTCATTATCCCGCAGCTCTCTCAGATAGTAATTTTGAGGGCCAGATCCAATCAGGAGAAGTTTGCCGGATACGAACTTCATAGCACGAATAAGAACATCGAAGCCTTTATATGGAACTAGTCTACCAACTGCCAGAATGATGTTTTCACCATGCGAATCGTGGATGTTTTTTATCTCTAAAGCATCCGGTGTAGAAAAATGATTCTGGACATCAATTCCTAACGGGATAATGCGACATTTATGCAGCCACGGTTTAAGCTCTTCAGATGCCTCCATGTAACGTTTTGAAGTGACGATAATTGCCTGGGCTTTGCCCATGACCTTCCGCACAAACGGGTCACTCAAGTGGCGAAGAGCTTTCCGGCCTAAAGTATCAGCGTGGTGTGTTACAACAATTTTCCCCTTATGGCCGCTTTGAAGTAAGGCAAACGCCGCTCCCGGATTTGGCATATGTATATGCACCAGATCAGCTGGGCACCGGCGGATGGCATTCGTCAGGCCCGGGCATACTGGCATCGATGCGATGGTCCCCACCCTCGCAACGCGGATTACTCGGACGCCCTCAATCACCGCACGCTCACTCCCGCGTGCAGTGTTCGCGACGATCACGCTCACTGGCATTATGCTTGCTTGGCGCACCGCCAGATCGTGCAAATGCGTCTCCATTCCTCCGTTATGCGGAGGATAAAACTTACCTAAATGAACGATGGAATTGCTTCTCAAGAGGCAGTGACCCCGCGACCTAGTTGCTCCTGAGCATGGAGGTTGATACAAGTCATATCATTATCGCACGCTGCTGCGTTGCAACCGCGACCATGATTGAACCAGCGATCGGCACAAATCCCATCGTATTCGAATCTGCCGGGAAAGAGGAAGGCGTTTAATACCCGTGGCGTTGCCGCCATGTCGGCGATAAAGGACCAAAGGGCTATCGATGTACACCGACTTGCCACCGGAAAACGAATTCGCGACACCAATCCACAAGTCATGCAGAATATCGGCATTCGATGGAAACGGCAGGATTTTACTTCGAATACGACTGCGGAAAGCCATTGTGCAGCCAAGATATCTGCAGTGAAGCAGGTTGGATACTAAATCTGGCCGGAATGGACTCCCGACCGCATAATAAGAAGCACCTATCAGAGCGTCGTTGTCATCAATCAAAGCGGCGTCGGACACCACGATCTCTGCCTCGGGATGGATCGCAAAGGCGTGCATCACGGCAGAAACCTTTTCCGGTACCCATAGATCGTCCTGATCCGCAAGAAATAAAACGTCTCCATGCGCATTGCGAATCGCCTCTTCAAAAGTTTGCAGCACGCCCAAATTGGAAACGTGCCGTTCCAAGCGGACGCGGGCGTCATCAAGGCTCTTGACGAGATCGCAGGTTCGGTCACTGGAAGCGTCATCAACCACAATAACTTCATCGCGATCAGATAGTTGATCCAGAATCGACTGCAACTGTTGCCTGACGTAAAACTCTCCGTTGAAGGTAGCCATGCAGACGGAAATAGACGGTCGCTGGTTATCCTGTTTCGGCAGGCACGCTATCCGTTGCTGCATTTCGCTCTGCCAGTCACGAATGCGCCGCGTCCTGGTGAGAAAGAGCCGGCGCTTCAGCGCATTCAGGGTCAATTGCCGAACCGCCGCATCAATGCCCTGCCGCCGCTGGCGCCAGAAGCGGCCGGCAAGGCGCCCAGTAAGTGCTAAACCGTCGACGCGTCCCCGATACAAATCACAGAATGCGGACTCTGCCTGCAGGAAATTGCGGAAGCGATCCAGTCCAGGACTTTGCTTCTCGGAAAGCAGGGACAGATCGTGCTCCACTTGAATCCCTCCGGCAACCCACACTCGCTTGCCATGCCTATGCAGTTGCCGGAACACGTAGTAATCCTGATAGTCCAGCCAAAACCGGGGATCAAACCCGCCAATTTCGTTGAGTGCGCGAACGCGAAACAGGGATGCCGAGTTCAACGCGCAAATTTCTCCCCCTGCAATGCCCGCAAACCCGGGCGAGAGATAACTTGGTCCCAACGGTTGAATGCGAAACGGAGAAAGTGGCCTGCCTGCATGGGAAAGTTGCGGAACAATGGCGCCGACCTCCTCATTTTGGTCCAGCCGGAGTGCAAGGTCCTGCATTTGTACGAGAAAATCCAGCGGAAGCTGCGTATCCTGGTCGAGTGTGAGCATCCAGTCGAAGCGTTCACGGCACGCGATGCCAAGTGCGTAATTGTACGCGCCCGCGATACCTTCGTTGCGAGCGGCGGCATGGTAGAGCACATACGGCGGGAGATTTTCGCAGACCTGGGCTCCTTCGGAGTTGTCGTACAGCAAAACCTGAGTCTGATCTCGCAACTGCTGACTCTTTTCCATTTCCCTCAGAAGAGCGGAAATTGCAGCAGCCTCTCTCGGCTTAATCTTGTACAACACAATGATCGCCAGAATGCGCAGGAAACCGCGATCGCCTGCCGTCAGATTGTTCGCGAGCATACTCAATGTCCCAGCACCGCACTATGTTTCATAACCGAATTCTGATTCTTTTCATAATCCAGAAATATCCGACGGTAAAAACAAGGATGTTCAAATGCCTCGAAAACGAGTGGTAGTTATCGTCGAACGTAGTAAACATCAATGCGCTACCAAGATAAGCAAAGAAGAATATCGCAAAGCGGTTCCTTCGAACTGCGGCATAGAACAAATGGCCCTCTATAAATCCGAAGAAGATGAAAGCAACGAAACAGCCTATTGCACCAAAATCTTGGTAATACGGCTTATAGGCGGTGTAGACATTCCCTGGAAATGGGACAAAAACAAACCTGTCAGTCTTTTGACCGTCCACCTCCATCAAGGTCCGGTAGTGGACGAGTTTTAGTTCAGATAGGGGCGTAAGCACTTGCGCGAAAACAGCCGCAGGCTGGTCCTCGAATGTCGAGGGATGGTAAACGGCGTAGTCGAACGTTGCCAGCGGCCCTGCGATGTACATCCATGCCCCTTCGGTGGCATTGTACCCGTTTGGTCCTTGGGCCCATGGTTTTGTGATCGACAGCAAAGCCATGGCTACGACAATTAACGCTGCTGCAAAACTAAGCGGCTTGACCGTCTTGACGAAACTTCGGTCTTTCCTCTTCAACAAAAACAAGGTGATACACCCACAAAACGCCACCATAACTAATCCGCGCTGCGTTACAAACAAGGGAAATAAGCAGACGCAGATGGTGCAAAGCACAATTTTCCATCTGCGCTCTTCCTCAATGAGCAACACCCACAGGGTCAGAACTGGTAGAAGACCACCTGACCCGATGATGATACTAGTGAAGAAGTCAGCATCCTCAAGAGGAGATCCCGGCAAATTTAGCTTTAAGAGGAACATAGGAGTAATTCCAGAGATTCCCCCGGCAATTCTTATGATATTGATGATGAACAGCAGCGTGACCAAAATCGCACAGACAAGAAGCACGTTTCGAGCCTGGGGGTTGTCGCGGTTATCAGTAGCATCCATCTCTCTGCTGTCGAGATGCTTCGTCCGAAAGAAGGGCCGGTTTCCCAGCAGCGACCCAATGCTGAAAGATGCTGCTCCGGCGAGAAAAATAAAGACCGTTTTCCATCCGATGCGATCAATTTCGATCGGGCAAAAGTTATAAGCCGCCGCAACTAATGCCCAGATAGACGTATATGTAAAAGCTGGATAGAGAACATCTCGGCCACCAATCAAATAATTGACGTAAGACATCCCCACAAGACCAAATAGCAGCACTATGCTCGGCGATGGGTATATCATCTCCCAGACTAGGCATATGATCACGATAGCGCAAATACCAATCGCCTCAGGGAGAATAGACGCGCTGCGATTGGGCTTACTATAGGTTCTAGCCTGGGGAAACCCTTGTGGGCCGTGCAGCGCCCAATCTTGCTCCATGTCGATTACCTCGAAATCGGATAGCCTAGGAGTCCATCCATGCGATCAATCACCTTGCCAGTAAACATCCAGACCGTCGCCAGCGGAATCGGGAGACGAAGGACAGGGTAAAGAAAAAACCAGTAACGTGGGTTATCGCGATAAAGTTGGTCCAGAACCGAGAGAGCGTCCTCCTGCAAGTACCGTTTTCCGCGGCTCCTGCGACTATGGAGCATAGCCCAGGGAAAGAAGAATTGGACCGTTCGATTCAGGATTGCGCGTCCGACCGGACTCTGAACCCCGAAGTAATCGTTCACAATTGCCCGCAGGGTTGTGCCGAAAACCCGACATGTCCCGATCCCGCCTGAGTTGTCTGTACGTCCCGCAACAAGCTCATCAAGGACGCAGGCGCAGCGGGGATTCCCGCGCAGGAGACTGAATGTCCAAGCAAGCTGACCGAGATTACTGCCAATCAACTTCTCAAACTCTTGCAGCGGCAGATCCTGAAATGCGGCCTTTCGGCTTATATTGGCACTTATAAACGTAAAGCCAGTGCTCACGTAGAGTGCAAAGTCTCTGGGAGAAGCGAACTCCTTGAGCTTCCCTGAAAAGTGAAACGCCTCTTTCAATTCATGTCGATCTCGAAAGGCAAATGTCTTGAGGTAGAGTAGGTCGTATCTTCGAGTCTCAAGGTGGCCAAGCAGAACGCGTAGGCCGCCCGGCACTATGATGTCGTCGTCACCAAAAATCCAAACGTATTCGCCTTGCGCGGCCTGATAGCAGCGGATGAAGTTGGCATCAGGACCGATGTTCGTCTCGTTCCTGAGGTAGGTCAGCTCGACCCCTCGTCTTTGAAATGCTTCAACCACCTGTGGAGTAGCATCTTGCGATGCGTTGTCGGATATGATCAACTCGACTCGCGATTCACCAGCAAGTTGAGGTGCAAGCACAGTAAGCAACTCTTCCAAACAGGCATGCCGATTATAGGTCGGAATAGTTATTGTAAGAAGGGGTCGTGCATCACGCATGCCAAAGCTTCCTATACTTAATAAAAATATATGTCCCCACCGGAAGACCTATCAGTAGTCCCACGGAAAAATATCCCGTAACCATACCCAAGGCTCCATACTCTCTTCCCAGGAAATATGTTGAAGCTCCAATAAGTAACGCACCTACAATGGAAATGAGGAGGAACTTTTCTTGCTTATGCGCTCTGAGATATATGGCCTCAGAGTTAGTGATGACGTTCAATGAACTGGCTAAAAGTAAAATTCCTAGAGATGTAGGGTTTAATATACGCTGCGCGAATCGGATGTGAGCCCAATTCATGTAAATCGTCCCAAGCCATACTATCAATGCGCCTACAACGAAAACTGAAATAGATTGCTTGAGCGCCTGAAAAAATGTTGTGTCCAATTGCGCATAATCCTTGCGAGCTATCATAGTTCCGAACGGCGCAGATTTTGTATTGACCCATGAAATTGCGATAGATTGGAGTGCGCCGGCTAGGCTTAACGACATGCCCATCTGTCCCGCTGCAACAGGTCCCTTAAAAGCAAACAAGACTGGATTAAAAAGCTGAAAAATAAAGTACCCACATATCCAGCTGATCGCGATTCTCCATTGGAACGGCCAAACCTCTTGCCGCCAGTGAACACGGTTCGGCCCCGGAGGATATCGCAACAGCCCAAACAGCAACCGACGTTTGCCGACCAACCATACAAAGGCGGCGGATGCCATGCCGAGAATCATCATCGAAGGCGCGAAAAGACCGTGGTGAGATATGAGCGCCAGCCACGCAAGTATGCTGCCGGATACTGCCTGAGCGAATCGAAGGCGAGCAATTTTTGCAACATATCCACATCCCTCAAGAAAAGAAAGGATGGGATCAAGCTGAAAAGTCAATGTTGCAGCTATCGCCACGAAACACCATGGAAGCTGCCAGAAAACAGTCTGGCCCCCATGCCGGTGTATGGAAAAAAAATGCCAACCCACTGGTATCAGAAAGGCTGCTAAAAGAACTGCGGCGATAGAATACCACCGCACAGATTTTTGAATCACCGATGCAAGCCTGGCATGTGCAATCGGATCACCTGTAATCGTGTAATCAGATGAAATGGAAAGATGCGCTCGTTCGTGGCTGGCCATCTGCTGAATTACCAGAGAGAACCCCAGCTCAAAGACGATCTGCAGTGCGACGAGGCTTCCAAAAGTATAGTAATAACCTTGCTCCGCCGGAGAAAGGAACCTGGCAATCAACGCAACCGTGATTAATCCTGCTACACTCGCCCAACCCCTCGCCAGGACGGTGAAGGCGATTGCTCGATCAAGCCCGAGCACGCTTCGCAGCCAGTAACGAACGAATTCGGAATGCGTAGCGCGCCGCGGCGATGAAGTCACATCACTAGAGACTTGGGGCATCAATTGGTCCCCGCAACCGCTGCATTAGGCAGCAGCCTGGAAAATGCTGTCGACTTTTCACTAGGCAATAAAACTTCCTTCATTCTAAACTTCTGAACGAAATGCTGGCTGTTCAGCGACTCAGCTAGATGCGGGTCAATTCGCGAGGACGACGAAGCATATCACCCGATGGGCAGCTGGACCCTCAGGGTCATTATGCCGCCTTTTTCTCACACAAAGATTATAACGGGTCCTTCGAAACCAGTGCCGTGCGTGAGAAGGATGGCAGTGATTCGCACTGCAGAGCCAATTTTTTTGCGCTCATCGGCGGACAGATGTATTTGCTCGCACTCATGCATTGAATTAAGCTGCGTTGAGAAAAGCCTCTTTTGAGAAAGGGCAATACGGATCAGATTGATGGGAGAAATCATGCATGAGTGCAGAAATTGCGGATCAACAAACACTCAGGACTTGGGAGCGGTGGGCGAAATTGCACCCTTCCTATTAAAGAGGGTCTTGAATCTTGAATATGGAATTGCGCCCAGCCAGCATCCTGTTAAGAAGTTGTTACGCAAGGCAACGATTTTTCAAAAGCTCTTCTCAAGAATCTACGGAGCCTCGGTCTTAGCTGAGCTTCAGCTTTGCAGAGACTGTACCTTTATTCAAACGAGGGTGCCTTTTTCGGACGAATCGATAATGAAGCTCTATGTCGATTATCGCTCTGACACTTATAACGAAGAGAGGATACGATATGAACCCACATATGCGGCGATCGCTGAGCACGTTGGCAATAGTGAGCAGGAAGTTAAAACGAGAGTATACGGACTGACGACGTGGCTGGATTCGAAGCTTGACATTGGAGAGGGCTTTTCGATGTTGGACTACGGGGGAGCCGACGGAAAATTTCTTCCAAACCTTAGTGGTGCAAAATATGTATTTGAAATTTCAGGTCTTTCACCGGCACAAGGGGTTGTCAAAATTGAAGATCCAAAATCCTTAGGTTCCTATTCTTATATCCAACTCGCTCATGTATTAGAGCACGTACCACACCCACTGGCATTGACGATGAAAGCCGCGTCCTATCTCAAACCTTCCGGCTATCTGTATCTTGAGGTCCCACAGGAGATTGATACTAAGACAATCGCCCGCTTGGCGGCAGGTGATCACGGCATCCCCTTACCCATTCATGAGCATATAAACCGCTACACCCCGTCCTCAATTATTAAGCTTGTGGAATCGGCAGGTCTTGAGCTAATAGACCTTCGATCCGAAACCACGGATCTCGGCTGGATCAAGGCATTGATAATTGGAGCTCTGGCTAGAAAGCACTGAGTTGACATCGCGCCATCAATCGTCAGTCCTTCGGTTTAAGGAACGACGCAAGCCATTTGAGAGAATTCTCTAGCCCTTCGAACCTTTGTTAACCGCTCGTATTTCGGATTGAAAAGAATGGATAACTTGGTAAAGAAGCTCGTAAAGCCTCTCATCCCGCGCAGCCTGCTTGCGTTGCGCAGAAGACGAAGGGTAGAAAAACAAGCAAAGCAGGCTGGATTGACGCTAGTGCCGCGCGATCTGTTCTTTGATTTGCAGAAAGAAAACCTCATCCTCCGAATTCGATCTGCTCATGAAATCTACCTTCAGCACATGATTGAAAACTTCGACTATTTTGTCGATTCAGTGATCCCTTTACGAGTTGATGGCAAGCTTCTCGTGGACATGAGCGGTCCACGGTACCATCGCTTGAAGGGATTCTCCGATCTGCCGTTCTTGTTCCCTTCTCATACCGAGCCATATCGAACTACAACTGAATATCTTGATTTTGCTGGGCTAAGTGAGGGCAAGATCGTATTGGATATCGGTGCATATGCCGGGATTACCTCGATCATCTTCGGACAACTGGTTGGGGCAACCGGCCATGTGTATGCATTCGAGGCTGATCCGATTAATTATGAGTGCGCCAGACAAAATCTGGAGATGGCCAGCCGCTGGATGAATGTAAATAATATTACTTTGATTCATAAGGCAGTCTGGTCTCACAGTCAGGGTGTTCTGTTTTCGCAGGAAGGCGCGATGGGATCAAGTGCTGTAGCTATTACTGGCGGCGGCAGGGGAGATGAAATCAGGATTCCCAGCACGACTCTCGCAGAATTTTGTGTCGAATCTGGATTGCATCGAGTCGATTTCATCAAGGTGGATATAGAGGGCGGAGAGATTCAATTGTTGGAAAATTCAACGGAGTTCTTATCCCGCACGAAGCCGAGAATGATCGTCGAACCGCATATGGTTGCTGGAACAATTAGCACACAGAGATGTCGCGAATTCATGGAGCGTGCGGGCTACCGAGTCAATGTCAGGGCACAGGTGGGTGAGTCGGCACCACTAATCGAGGGCTTGCCTTTCTAACTGGATCGCTCACTGGATTACGGTGCACCCAAGTAGTCGCGCTGGCGCTGGACATTTGCCCGATGTCCTTAACCGTAAACCTCTGCGCCTTTAGCGTCATTATGCTGCTCGAGATGAGCTGAGAGGTTTATTATCCTCGGTCGAAACCCGGAGACAGGTTCACTTCTGGCAACCCTTTAGTAACCCTTCGTATCTCGCGATTTGAGCGAGGGTAAACTCCTGCATCGCTTCGCCCCGTTCCCAGGCGCGGTACCAGGCGATTACCCACTCCAACGCTGTTTCAGTGTTCAAGGACGGTTTCCAATGAAGCTCTGCACGCGCCTTGCTTGCATCCAGCTTCAAATAGCCGGCCTCATGAGCACCCGGGTCCGCAGCCAGTACCCACTCTGCTCTACCGCCCCATGCATCGGCAATCTTTGTTGCGATACGTTCGACCGTCCAGGCATCGTCATCCCCCGGACCAAAGTTGAAGGCCGAAGAAAATTGCTGCTTCTGCGCAAGCAACTGCTCAGCCAGCAAAATGTAGCCATGCAATGGTTCCAGCACATGCTGCCACGGGCGAATTGACTTTGGCCGTCGGATGGGGACTGGCTGCTTTTTCTGAAATCCACGGATTAAATCGGGAATCAATCGATCCGTTGACCAATCTCCTCCTCCGATCACATTTCCTGCGCGTGCCGTCGCGAGCGCGACGTGGTGTTGATCCAGTGAGCCAACGGGAAAGAATGAGCTGCGGTAGGCCGCGCTGACAATTTCGGCACATGCTTTGCTCGATGAATAAGGATCATAGCCGCCTAAAGGATCATTCTCGCGGTATGGCCATATCCATTCCTTATTCTCATAGCACTTGTCGGTTGTAACCGAAACAACTGCCCGCACGCTCGGAGTTCTGCGAACTGCCTCCAACACATGGACCGTGCCCATGACATTAGTTGCGTAGGTTCCCACCGGATCGCTGTATGACTGGCGCACAAGGGGCTGCGCTGCCATGTGAAAAACTACTTCTGGGGCGAATTCAACCATAGCGGCTTCCAGCTTCGAACGGTCGAGAATATCGCCGCGAAGGTCTTCCACAGCCGTTACCACATCCGCAACCATAAACATATTCGGATCAGTCCACGGATCGAGAGCATATCCGCGGACCTGCGCGCCCATCTTTTGCAACCAGAGCGAAAGCCAACTGCCCTTGAAACCGGTATGTCCAGTCAAAAACACGCGGCGATCACGCCACACATTCACCAGGTTTTCCAAGGTGCCTCTCCGCTGCTCCAAAGCTCTTCCAGACGCTGCCTGTCACGCAAAGTATCCATTGGCTGCCAGAAGCCGCGGTGAAAAAAGGCCTGTACCTGTTTGTTTTTGGCCAGGCTTTCCAGAGGCTGGCGTTCAAACATCCACGACTCTTCATGGACTTCGTCAATAACCTTGGGAGATAGAACGAAGAAGCCGCCATTGATCCAGCCGCCATCACCCTCAGGCTTCTCTTGAAATTCAAAGATTTCTGTGCCGTTGATACCCAAAGCGCCAAAGCGGGCTGGGGGCTGCACCGCAGTCATCGTGACACGTTTGCCGTGGGAATGGTGAAAAGCGATGCTCGCAGAAATATCCACATCGGCGACACCATCACCATAGGTCATGCAAAATGCATCCTCACCGCCCAGATACTCTGCAATGCGCTTCAGGCGGCCGCCTGTACCCGTGGTGTCGCCGGTATCCACCATAGTCACGCGCCATGGTTCGGCCACGCTCTGGTGCACCTCCATACGGTTGTCCCGGAGGTCGAAGGTGACGTCGGACATGTGCAGAAAGTAGTTGGCGAAATATTCCTTAATGATGTATCCCTTGTACCCACAGCAGATAATAAAGTCGTTAATCCCATGCGTGGAATATGTCTTCAGAATATGCCACAGGATGGGCCGGCCACCGATCTCCACCATGGGCTTTGGCCGTATAGATGTCTCTTCACTGATACGCGTGCCGAGACCTCCTGCAAGAATAACCGCTTTCACTCGTTCTCCTCAGTGCTTAAGAATACCGCTCATGACGCAAAACGCGCACCGCTCTGGCAGTCGAAACAGCATCAGTTACGCTTTCTTCATTATTTGGAATCCCTCATCCCGCGTCGAGCTAGGGCACAGACTTCATTTTCTTCCAATTGTGTATCCTAATTACTAAGCGCATGAGTAACAAAGCGAGTCAGCTTCGTCAGCAGATACTTGAGCTCTCGGCACAGTACTTCGCAGAGGCTTTCCCCCAAAAGGACTTTCACCCTGGCAGCGCCCCTGTGCCTGTTTCAGGCAAAGTTGTCGACGCTGCAGATCTTTGCTCGGTGGTTGACTCTGCTCTTGACTGCTGGTTTACCACCGGACGCTTTGCAACTGACTTCGAGCGTAAGCTGGCGCGTTTTGTCGGTGTCCGTTCTGCTTCACTCGTGAATTCCGGCTCCTCGGCGAACCTCGTGGCCATCAGCGCCCTTACCTCGCCCAAACTTGGTGATCGGCAACTCAGGCCTGGTGATGAGGTCATCACTGTAGCCGCAGGTTTTCCAACCACGATAAACCCGATCATTCAGAATCGTCTTGTACCTGTTTTCGTCGATATCGTGCTTCCTACCTATGAAATCGATGCCGCGCAACTCGAAGCGGCACGTAGCGAGAAGACCAGGGCCGTCGTCATCGCCCATACTCTCGGCAATGTTTTCGATCTCGATGCCATCACCGCCTTCACCCGAAAAAACAATCTCTGGCTCGTCGAGGACTGTTGCGACGCACTCGGTTCGACATATAAAGGCCAGAAGGTTGGCACATTCGGCGATTTGGCTACAGTCAGCTTTTACCCTGCTCATCACATCACTACCGGGGAGGGAGGCGCGGTTCTGACAGATAAGCCCAATCTGCAGGTATTGGTAGATTCCTTCCGGGATTGGGGCCGTGACTGCTGGTGTGAGCCCGGTAAAGACAATACCTGCGGCAAGCGCTTTGACTGGCAACTTGGAGCGTTGCCCTGCGGATACGATCACAAATACACCTATTCACACATTGGATATAACCTCAAGGCGACTGATATGCAGGCTGCCCTCGGGGCCTCGCAGATTGCCAAGCTGCCGCATTTTATTGAACGCCGTAAAGAGAATTTCCAATATCTGCGGGCGGCTCTCAAGCCTCTGGAGGAGTATCTGATCCTGCCCGAAGCTACTCCGAACTCTGATCCAGCGTGGTTTGGTTTTCCCATAGGGGTTCGCAGGGACGCACCCTTTAAACGCAATGAGTTGACGCGCGCTCTTGAAGCTAACAAGATTGCCACGCGCCTTCTCTTTGGAGGTAATTTGCTGCGCCAGCCGGCTTACCAGGATTGCGACTATCGAGTGATCGGCGATCTTCCCAATACGGATTTCGTCATGAACAATGTTTTCTGGGTCGGCGTCTATCCCGGACTAACAACCGAGATGCTCGACTTTATAGCCGCGACTATGAAGGATTTCGTAACACAGACAAAAGGCCTGCTGGTGGTGTCGTAAAGGTGAAATTATCGGATTATGTATTCGCCAGGCTGAAGGAATGGGGAGTGCGTCATGTATTTCTGGTAACAGGCGGCGGCGCAATGCACCTGAACGACTCAATCGGTACTTCCGGCCTTCATTACATCTGCACGCATCACGAGCAGGCTGCTGCCATGGCTGCCGAAGGCTATGCGCGTATTGCCAGCACTCCCGGTGTGTTGAATGTCACAACCGGCCCAGGCGGCATCAATGCACTGAACGGCGTTTTCGGTGCGTGGACCGATTCGATTCCGATGTTGATCCTGTCGGGGCAGGTGAAGCGTGAAACATGCATGGCCACCTATGGCCTGACTGACCTGCGCCAGTTGGGTGATCAGGAAGTAGAGATCATCCGCATGGTGAAGGGCATCACGAAGTACTCGGTTTTCGTCGATGACCCGGATTCGATTGCGTACCATCTGGAACGCGCCTGGTATCTGGCCCAGAACGGCAGGCCCGGCCCATGCTGGCTGGATATTCCGGTAGACGTGCAATCGACACAGGTTGATCCTGATAAATTGCGTCATTACGATCCACAAGAAGATGTGTTGCCATTCGATCCTCAAATCATCTCCGCTCAAGTCAAGGACGTCATTGAGCGAATATCGCGGGCTGAACGACCGGTAGTCTTCGCCGGAAGCGGGGTTCGGCTTGGTAAGGCATTGGAAGAGTTTGAGCGGGTCATTCGCCTGCTGCACACGCCGGTAGTTACGGCCTGGACGCACGATCTGATTGCATCAGACGATGAACTTTTCTGCGGACGTCCCGGCACAATCGGCGAACGGGCAGGGAACTTCACGGTTCAAAATTCGGATCTTCTTCTCGTGCTGGGCTCACGTCTGAACATCCGCCAAACCAGCTATAACTGGGGTTCGTTCGCACGTTTTGCAAAAAAAATTCAGGTGGATGTGGACGCGGCGGAGTTGCGCAAGCCGCTCCACCAGCCAGACGTGCCGATTCACTGCGATGTAAAGCTATTCTTGAGCGAGATGGCTCGCCAGCTCGCAGCGTCATACGTGCCTAAGCATGAGGAGTGGCTCCAGTTTGCAAGGCAATGGAAGACTAAATATCCCGTCGTACTGGATAAACAGCGTATACCCGGACCTCCGCTCAATTCATACGACTTCGTCGACAAACTGTTCGACATGCTCAATGAGGATGACGCTGTTGTCTGTGGCAATGCAACGGCATGCATTGTGCCCTACCAGGCGGGCAAGCTGAAAAAGGGTGAACGGCTGATCTCGAATTCTGGTTCCGCGTCCATGGGGTACGATCTACCCGCAGCAATGGGTGTCGCCGTCGCGAGAGGCAAACGGACAATCTGCCTTGCAGGCGACGGTTCTATCCAGATGAACGTGCAGGAGCTGGCAACGGTTGTGGGTAATCATCTGCCGGTGAAAATCTTCGTCCTGAGCAATAACGGCTACCTCTCGATTCGCCAAACGCAAACTGGCTTTTTCCAGGGCCGAAAGATCGGCGAAAGTAAAGACAGCGGCGTCACCTTCCCTTGCATGTTGAAGGTGGGTCAAGCATATGGTCTGCCTTCATTTACCGTGGCGACTGTGCAGGATCTAGAGATCGTTCGACGAGAGCTCGACACTCCGGGACCGACCTTGTTCGATGTGCAACTTGATCCGGCACAGGAATTTGAGCCGCGGCTTCGTTCGAAGATCTTGCCCGATGGCAAGATTACCACCCCGAACCTGGAAGACATGTATCCGTTTCTTTCGCCAGAGGAATTGGCTGAGAATATGCAGGCAAAGGAGAAAAGTTGAACGGCCGACTTCCCCGATGTCTGCTCTTCGATCTGGATGGCACGCTCCTGGACTCCTTTCCTGGCATTGCATACTCGGTGAAGGCTGCATTTCACGCGGCTGGATTACCGGAGCGTAACTTCGATCTTGACAAGCTGATCGGCCCTCCAATTCGAACCATTTTGTCTCGGGCGGTGGAAACGGAAGATCCGTCTCTGCTAGACGCGTTGGAACAGCATTTCAGGGCAAGCTACGACAGCGAGGGTTGGCTGAAAACAATATGCTATGAGGGTGTGCATGAAGTGCTTCAGACGATGAAGCAGAAAGGCCATCTCTTGTTTGTAGTCTCGAACAAACCGCGTCATATCTCGGTCAGAATTCTCGAAGCAGAAGGAATAGCGCCTTTTTTTGAAAAGATTTATACGCGAGATTCAAAGCAGCCTCCGTATATCTCCAAAGAAGATATGTTGCACCAGCTTTTGGTCGAACACCGGCTAGACCCACAGGATTGCGCCATGATAGGCGATACAATGGAAGACGCAAGTGCTTCTACTATGAATAAGATCGGTTTCATATTCATGGAACATGGATACGGTGCATTGCCTCTTGAGCATCCGATAATGCTCAGGCTGGGAAGATTTTCTGAATTCCTGCCATACCTGGCAGTGGAGAGCATCGAGTGATCGATAAAGACATTTTCGAAGATCTGTTTGTTCTCGAATTAGCCAACAATCACCTGGGCAGCGTCGAGCGCGGGCTGAGAATTATTCAGGAGTTTGCACAGGTTGTGCGCTTCAACAACGTGCGCGCGACCATCAAGCTGCAGTTTCGCGACGTAAACAAATTCGTTCATAAGGACTATCTGGACTCCAGCGAGCGGTACATTGCCAAGACGCTTAGGACTGCACTCACTGATGACGAATATGCCACTTTGGTAAAGGCTATTCGTCAGGCCGGATGTATACCAACAGCCACACCCTTCGATGAGCGTTCTGTGGACCTTTGCACAGAGCTTGGTTTGCCAATCATCAAGGTCGCCAGTTCGGATTTGAATGATTGGCTGCTGCTGGAGAAGATCGCCAAGACAAAGAAACCTGTAGTCATCTCTACCGGTGGCTCATCGCTCAAGGACATGGATGACGTGGTCACCTTCTTTGCGAATCGCAATATCCCACTTGCAGTGAATCATTGTGTATCGATCTATCCTTCAGAGGATTCCGAGCTTGAGCTGAATCAGATCGATTTTCTACGTACTCGCTACCCGAACAACACCATTGGATTTTCCACGCACGAATACTCCGATTGGAAGAACTCAATGTTGATCGCGTATGCGAAAGGCGCACGCACATTTGAACGTCATATCGACACCGACAGCGACGGCGTGAAAGTTTCGCCGTATTGCAGTCTGCCGCACCAGGTTGATGAATGGTTCAAGGCCTTTCACAAGGTCAAGGAGATGTGTGGCGCTCCCGGTACCCAGAAGCGTATTCCACCGAAGAAAGAGATCGAATACCTGGACGCTCTGGTGCGCGGCGTCTATGCCAAGCGCGACTTGCCGGAGGGGCACAAGTTAACCGACGACGATGTTTATTTAGCCGTACCGCTGCATAAAGGACAACTCTCCTGCCGCGAACTCATGAACGGTGAATTGTTGCTCAATCCAGTCAAGGCGGATCAGGCAATCCGCATCGACGATATTGAGAGCCCTTATTCGCAAATTCCTTCGCTGCGGCAGACCATCTATAACCGTGGCATGGCTGGTCCAGTCAAAGCTCCTGCGCATGAATTCGATAGCATCGACCTCATGCCTTCAGGCACACATGAACCCTCTCGCAAACGATCTTGATCATGTCCTCGTGCAAACAAGAGATTTATGGGAAGAGGTACGTGGCCAAAATATCTTTATTACGGGTGGAACGGGTTTTTTCGGCACGTGGCTGGTAGAGAGCTTCTGCTGGATCAACCGGATTCTGACGCTGAATGCTCACGCCACGATTCTGTCGCGCGATCCGGAACGTTTTGCCCATAAATGTTCTCACTTGGCAATCGATTCCTCTGTCACCCTTATTTCGGGCGATGTGCGTGACTGTACTTTCCCGGAGGGGGAATTTCGGTATTTTATCCACGCCGCGACCGAAGCCAGTGCCAGGCAGGCTGCGGAAGAACCTCTGGAGATGCTTTCTACCATTCTCGCTGGCACGGAACGTGCGCTAAATTTCGCCTCTACTCACGGTACGACAAAGTTCTTGCTCACAAGCTCTGGCGCGGTCTACGGCAAACAGCCCCCGGGCATGACGCATATTCCGGAAAGCTATACAGGAGCGCCCGACCCGCTCGACCCCGCCAGCGTCTATGCGGAGGGAAAACGCGCCGCCGAACTTATGTGCGCGATATATCAAAAAGCAAAGGGCCTGGAATGCAAGATTGCGCGCTGTTGGGCATTCTGTGGGCCACACCTTCCTCTCGATCAACATTTTGCCATTGGCAATTTTATCGGCGATGTCTTGGCAGGCCGCCCTATTCAGATCAGTGGCGATGGCACTCCTCGGCGCTCATACCTCTATGCCGCCGATCTCGCTATCTGGCTGTGGACCATACTTTTGAAAGCGCCGCCATTGGTGGCGTTCAACGTTGGATCCGCGAACGACGTTAGTATCATCGAGCTCGCCAAGACAGTTGCCGCAACACTGAATCCACATACGAAAATCCATGTCGCTAAGCAGCCGATTGCTGCCAGCCAACCGGCACGTTACGTTCCGTCTGTGAACCGTGCATGTGAGATGCTTGGTCTCCGCGAGACGATTTGTTTGGAAGAATCCATCCGTCGTACTGCTGCCTGGAACAGAAAATAGTCTTTACTTCTACACCATCAGCAATAGAGAGAGGCAGGAGTCTTGTTTGCATGAACTGCACCTTTTGTATCGGAAATAAAGGGTTAAATAGAAGAAATGTCGATAAGATTTGTTGCTCTCACTCCTCGGGTTTTCTTTTTTTGAAGAGAGGCGCGCACGACTTTATATCCCAATGTGCATCTAAGTTCTTCAGAGAAAAATATGAAAAAGTACGAAAAATATGGAGCAACGGCAACGGTGGCACTGATCCTCGCAATGGGCGTGGCCGGCTGCAATAAACAAGCAGACAATACGGCGCAGGCCCCCGATCAGACCCAAGATCAGCAAGATCCGAATTACGATCCGGCCAGTGCAAATATGGCACCGGCCGATTCATCTGCGCCGGTGAATGAGAGCAGTGCCCCGGCACCGGCGAGGACCACCTCTCAGCCAGCTGCTGCACAGGCCACCGACGACAATGTGCCGCCACCCCCGCCTGACGACTCGTCTACGGCCTACCCAGCGGATAATACGGTTCCGGTATCGGAGGCCACCTCTGACCAGAGCGGTTATTACGACGATTCTGCTGTCCAACAGCCGGTGTATGCGACGCAGCCTCCACCTTCGTTACCGGTGTATGCACAACCCGTATGCCCGGGCCCGAACTACTTATGGACTCCCGGTTACTGGGGATACCAGCCTACGGGATTCTTCTGGGTACCGGGCGCGTGGGTCATTGCGCCCTACGTCGGCGCGTTGTGGACTCCCGGTTATTGGGGATGGATGAATGGCCGCTTCGGCTGGAACCATGGCTATTGGGGATCGCACATCGGCTATTACGGCGGCATCAATTACGGACATGGCTATGTGGGCCGGGGTTACTATGGCGGATACTGGAACCACAACAACTTCTTCTACAACCGGACGATCACGAATGTGAATACGACCGTCGTCAGGAACGTTTACGTTCATAACGTAACGATCAACAACGTAACGATCAATAATTACAACGTCAACCGCGTCAGTTTTAACGGGGGACGAGGTGGAATCAATGCAAGGCCGACGCCCGCGGAGCTGCAGGCTTCACGAGAGCGGCATATGCCGCCGCTTGCCGCTCAAACGCTGCATGCGCGTCAGGCCAGCCAGGATCGTGCGCAGTTTTTTAGTGTCAATCAAGGGCGTCCCCAGAATGTGGCGCTCAATCGCCCGCTGGCCACGCCGTTTCGCGCCCCCGCGGCCCAGCCACCAGTGCGCGGTGTGGCGAATCCAGGGTTTGTTGAACGCACGGCTGCGAATCACCCAATGAACCAACTGCCAGCTCCTCAGCAGCATCCGGAGGTCAGGCCGGGCGCTGTTAGTACGGTTCGGCCACAACAGGCAAACGAAAACCGGCCCCAGGCTCGTCCGGAAAATACGGTCCGTCCGGTAGAGAAACCTACAGAAACCCGCGAAGTGCGGCCACAACCGGTCGAACGCGCAGAGACACGGCCGCAGACTGAACAGGCCCATCCAACCCAGCGCCAGGAAGCCCCGCAGCGGCCACAGGAGCAGCCACGTGTTGTCCACGAGCAACCACGTACGCAGCAAGAAGCTCATCCTGCCCCGCGCCAGCAGCCGCAGCAACGGCCTGAGTCAAAACCGCAAGAGCAGCCGCACGAGGAGCGTCCGCATTCCAGATAATGTGGTTTGCATGAGCGGAAAACTTACTTTTTCCGCTCATGCTCCTGCCTGGCACCTCATTCCGAGTGCTCGATCGCCTGTCTTTATAAGGTAATTATTTTTCAACAACGTAGTGTCTGCCTGCCGCTTCCATCGAGTGGTCAGGCGAGCTATGCGCGTGAGGCTGCAGTGAAGAACCGATCCTTCGACTGCACGCGCTTCGCTCAGGATGACGACCTCTACCAAACAATTCCATTAAGGATTAAGGTCGTCATCCACCGCAAAGCTCTAAAGGTCGACCGATTTATCCGCCACCAACTTCAAACTTCTTGCGATGAACTCATCCAGCGGAGTCGAACCCTGATCGCCTTTGCCGCGTGTGCGGACGCTGACAGCATGCGCTTCGGCCTCTTTGTCGCCCATGACGAGCACATAGGGCACTTTTTGCATGGTGAAGTCGCGGATTTTGGCGTTCATCTTTTCGTTGCGGCTGTCCAGCTCTACGCGCAGGCCAGCATTTTGTAACTGCTGCTGTACTTTTTCCGCGTAGGCGAGATGGCGTTCGCTGATTGGCACCAGCCCAATTTGTACCGGAGCCAGCCAGAGGGGGAATGCTCCGGCATAGTGCTCGATAAGCACCCCGAAGAAGCGTTCGACTGAGCCGAAGAGCGCGCGGTGCACCATAACCGGCTGGTGGCGCTCGCCATCTTCGCCGACATATTCAAGCTCGAAGCGCGCAGGCAGATTGAAGTCGAACTGCACGGTCGAGAGCTGCCACAGGCGACCGAGCACGTCGACCAGCTTGATATCGATCTTGGGGCCGTAAAACGCCGCTTCGCCGGGGATGGTTTTGTAAGGAATATTCTTGCGGTTCAGCACATTTTCCAAAGAGCTGATGGCAAGTTCCCATTTGTCGTCCGAACCGGCATAGCTCTGGCGGTCTTTTGGGTCCCATGTCGAGAGCTCAACCTTGAAGTCGTTAAATCCGAACGTCGTGAGAACCGTCTGGGCAAAGTCGATACATGCCGCTACTTCATCTTCGATCTGCTCCGGAGTGCAGAATATGTGAGCGTCGTCCTGGGTGAAACCCCGCACGCGCAGGAGCCCGTGCATCGTGCCGGAGCGCTCATAACGGTAGACATTTCCCAATTCTGCGTAGCGGACGGGCAGGTCGCGGTAGCTCTTGGGTGAATTTTTGTAGATGAGGATGTGGCCGGGGCAGTTCATCGGCTTCAGCCGGTAATCCGCGTCGTCCAGTTCCATCTTGGTAAAAAAGTTTTGCGAGTAGAACCCTTCATGTCCGCTGGTTTGCCACAGGTTCACACGCATGACATGCGGCGTATAGACCATGTCGTAACCGCGACGGATACATTCTTCACGCATCCAGTCTTCCATGGTCTTGCGGATGATGGCGCCTTTCGGGTGCCAGAATATAAGCCCTGCGCCGGCGAGCTCCTGGATCGAAAACAGATCGAGCTGCTTGCCCAGTACGCGATGGTCACGCTTGGCTGCTTCTTCAAGCCGTGCGAAATGCTCGTCGAGGTCTTTCTTCGAGAAAAAGGCTGTGCCGTAGATACGCTGCAACTGCGGATTTTTCTCATCGCCTAGCCAGTAGGCTCCCGCGAGACTCGTAACCTTGAAAGCCTTGACGCGGCCGGTGGAAGGGACGTGTGGGCCTCGGCAGAAATCGACAAAGGCGCCGTTGCGGTAGAGCGAGATCTCTTCACCGGGTTTTGTGAAACGCTCGATGAAGTGCATTTTCATAAAGTCGTTGTCAGCCTTGAAGCGCGTTAATCCTTGCTCGCGCGGCTCCCACTCGCGGATGAACTTCTCATCGCGCGCGACGACCTCGGCCATGCGGCCTTCGATGAGTTTCAAGTCTTCCGGCGTGAAGGGGGTTGGCCGGTAGAAGTCGTAGAAGAAGCCGGAGTCCGTGGCTGGGCCATGGCCGAGCTTCGTTTCGGGAAAAAGCTCAAGCACAGCGGTTGCCAGCACGTGCGCTGCGGAGTGGCGCACGACTTTAAGCGCATCAGGATCCTTTTCCGTGAGCAATTGCAGAGCTACGTCTTCGGTCAATGGTGTGTTCAGGTCAACCAGGCGCTCGGCCCGTGTGTTTTCGGCACCGTACATAGCGGCTTCTCCCTGCGTCTCGCCATGGGTGGATGCGACTACGGGCGCGGCGTGCAGTGGCTGGATGCGCGCGACCACAGCGGCGGCGGCCAGCCGAGGTGAGATGCCACTAGCTACGTCGAACGGGGTTGATCCAGAGGGAAGCTCTTTGATCGAGCCGTCGGGAAGCTGAACACGAATCAGATTTTCGGATGCATTCATACGGTGAAATTGCAGCAAAAGCCTTTATTTTTTAGTCTCATTCATGCTAGCAGGTTCGGCGTAAATCGCCGCGTTCTGCAGCAGCATCCAATAGATTGCATGATGGAAAATGCAATAACAAAACGGTCGGGACATGCCGTGGCGCTCGTCGGTTGGCTGGCGCTTTGCTTCGCTGTAGCCGGCATCTCCGGAGCCTTTTCCGCGAATGCGATTACCACGTGGTATGCCGCGCTGGTGAAGCCGGATTTTAACCCACCGAACCAGCTGTGGGGGCCGATATGGACGGTGCTTTATATCATGATGGCAGTTGCCGCGTGGATGGTGTGGAAGTCGCCCGGATCACGCGCCCGTACGCGAGCACTTGTGCTCTTCTGCATGCAACTGGCGCTGAACCTCTCCTGGAGCGCCATCTTTTTTACTCGGCATCAGATTGGGGCCGCGCTGGTTGAGATCCTATTGCTCTGGTTGGCGATTCTGGCAACAATGCTGGGATTTTTCACCGTACGTCGGGACGCAGCGTGGCTCCTGATTCCGTACCTGGCGTGGGTTTCGTTTGCAGGCTATCTGAATTGGGCGATCTGGAAGCTGAATTGAAAGATGGATTTGACGGGTAAGATAATTACTTCAGTCCCACATGCACTGCAATCTGCGCATTCTGTGGATCGAAGCCCGATGGGTACACCTCATAGTCAGCCTGGAAGGCACGCACTCCACCTAAATCCTTCGCAGACGTCGACCAGATGCGCTTCCATACCTCTGGTAGCACCGTTTGCAGAGGGCCCTTGTCCGTTTCGAGCACAGCGTACGAACCTGCGGGAACTTCTTTGAGCGTCAACCCTACGGGCACGTCATCAGTAGAGGTGACGCGGCCTCCGATCAGGTAGGTGTATTCGCCGGTCTGATCGCTCTTGTAGTCGGTGTACACGGCCAGCAGGTCCTGATCGGCGCGGTTGGGGATTTTGGCCGCAATATTCTGCTGCACGAAACGTTGCCACAGCTTGGGTATTTCGCCAGATTCACCGGTTTCCTGCTGGTTGTTGGTTCGTACGGCGAGACCAACAACGCTGAAGGCTTTTGGCTGTTCCATTTTTGTCGGGGAAGCATTCTGTTGCGCGTGACCGGGTCGGGAAGCAACGAATAAGCAGCACAAAGCAAGGATGGACAGGCTGCGCTTCATCGCAGCCAGTATAACGATGCGGAATCTGGAGAGCGAGGCTATTTTTCGTCACCGGCCGAACGGTCAATCAAGAGCGAGGGCTTATCAGGGTTTGTCTCCGGGGTATGGGACGGCTCCGTCACCAGCCGCGCTGCGGTGAGCTGCGCCTCGCTGATGCCGTGCGCCGTGTGGCCCCCGTTCTGTGTGGCGATGTGGATCCACTCGTGCACGAGAACATGCGAAATGGCCTGGGACATGGCGCGTGTTCTCGCGTCGCTCGACAGTCCCAGCGTCGTTGGATTCAGTACCTGCGCCATGCGCGTGCAATCGATGTAGATGTATGGCTGAATCTGTCCCTGCACACTCAGTACCCATCCCAGCGGCCCGGGCTTGAGTGGGCGGTAGGCCTGTTGCACCACATCACAGCGTCCAAGGAGCTTTACCTGAATGACATCCGTAAACTCTTCGCCGGAGACCAACTCGCTGTTGCGCAGCAGGCGTGGACTGTGGTCGATAGCATGATTTGCCATGCCAAAATCTTCATCGGCCAGGTCTTCTTTGACCGCATAGAAAAGCGGTGCCCAGAGAGTGTCGCTTACCTGTTTGTCTGCGTAGAAAACGATGGTGCTTCCGGAATTTTGCGCTCTGGAAATTGCGGGAAAGGAAAATAGGGATACGACTGCAAAGAGGACTATATAGGTCGAAACAGGATGTCTACGGGTTGGACGACAAACGCGCACTATAAATATTTTTGATACGCGATATAAATTTTGTCCAATGGTTTGATGGGATTATGATCATCTCTAATGGAGATTGGTTTCAGGAGATCGATCTATGGAAGTGCGGCAATTGCAAATCTTCTGCACGCTGGCCGAGGAACTGAATTTTACCCGCACGGCGGAGCGCGTTCACACCGTACAGTCGAATGTCACGACGCAGATTAAGACACTGGAAGAGGAACTGGGCACGCCGCTCTTTGACCGCCTGGCCAAGCGTGTAATGCTGACCGAAGCGGGACGCCGTTTTCTTCCCTATGCGGAAAAGGCATTGACGGCGATGATGGAAGGCCATCTTGCCGTACGACACGGCTCGGAACCGGCCGGCCAGTTGCGCATCGGTGCGCCGGAGAGCGTGCTCACTTACCGGCTACCCGAGGTGTTGCAATGCTTCCGTAAACGCTACCCGCAGGTCGAGCTGCTCTTTCGTCCGCATTGGGACGAGACGCTGTTTGACGCCCTGGAGAGCGGAAGGCTGGATATGGCGATCCGCATGATCGATACGATCGATCACAGCCAGTGTGCCTCAGTTCGCCTGCGAACGGAGAAGGTCTACCTGATTGTGCATCCGGAGCATCCGCTGGCGGAAAAGCAGGCAGTCGAGCCCGCGGATCTTGCCGCGCAGGTGCTGTTGCTGACCGAAGCGGGCTGCGCCTATCGCAAGAAGCTGGATGAGATGATGGCTGCGCATAAAGTGCGCGCGGGCAATATCACGGAGTTCTCGAGTGTCGAGGCGCTCAAGCAGTGCGCGACGGCCGGCATGGGAATCGGGTTGTTACCTGAGATCGTGGTCGCCGCGGAGCTGAGCAGAAATCAGTTGAAGAGCCTGCGCTGGGCCGGGCCGGACATGGCGATCGCTACCCACATTGTGTGGCACAAAGACAAGTGGCTCTCACCGGGCATGCTGGCTTTTCTGGAAATGCTGAAAGAGAAGATTCAGGCTGCATAAAAGCAAAAGGCGGAAGCTGGTAGCTTCCGCCCTTTGATGTGGGGATCGTTCTACTATTTCCCGCCCGAGGGTGGTATTGCGCTCGGGAAGAGATTTGGCAGCGGAGCATTCTGTTTATCGCGCAACTCAGGACGCGGCAGCGGCTTGCGAGGCAGCATCTGGTCGCGCATGGCTGCGTTGTAGACGAAGATGGCCTCGACGGTGGCGATCTGTCTTAGATCGCCCGGCTGCAGGCGCTCATAGACGTCCTGATTCGAGTGGTGCGTGCGGCTCTCGTAATCCAGATCGTCCTGAATGAACTGGAAGCCAGGAATGCCGACTGCATCGAAGGACAGGTGATCGGTGCCCCCCGTGTTACGCATGGTAAGAGTGGTGACACCGAGGTCTCTGATAGGGGCAATCCATTGCGCAAAGATGGGAGAGATGACCGCATTCTCCTGTAGATAGACGCCACGGATTTTGCCTGAACCGTTATCCACGTTGAAATAGCCGGAGAGAAGCTTTTGCTCGGGCTTTAGTTCGAGTGCTCCGGTCTTGCGCAAGAATTCAGGGAGTGCCAGTTGATCCGGCTCTGTGGATGTCGGTGCGGAGCCGAAGTGCTGTTTCACGTATCCGCGCGATCCGTAGAGTCCTTGTTCTTCGCCACTCCAGAGAGCGATGCGAATGGTGCGGCGCGGCTTGACGCCGAGCGAGTTGAGGATTCGCATCACTTCCATAGCGACGATGGAACCCGCACCGTTGTCGGTTGCGCCTGTGCCGGCAATCCAGCTGTCAAGATGGCCGCCGACCATGACGGCTTCATCCTTGAGCTTTGGATCGGTTCCGGGTATTTCCGCAACTGTATTGAAGCCATGCTCGTGGTCGCCGGTAAATTTCGTTTCGACGTCCATTTCGATGGTCACTGGAACGTGCGCCTGCAAGAGACGGAAGACGCGGCCATAACTTTCAATCGCCATGACCACGACCGGTATCTTTACCTTGTGATCTGCCAGATAAGGCTGGCGTCCCAGGGCGGCACCGTTGTCGTCAAAGATGGTTCCACCGGAGCCGCCGCCATTCTTGCCGTCGCGGCTGGGCCGGATGACCGCAGCGGCCTTCTCATCAGCCAGAAACTGTGCGATCTTATCGACCAGTTTGTAGCGCTGCAGGTAAGCGCGCAGACGCGCCTGCATGTCGGCGCCGGAGCGGTCAGTAAGCGGATATTCTGCGAGTTCCTCAAGCTCTTTATCGGTGTAGCGTTCGAAGAGTGCTTTATCGACCGGCGGAACTTCGCGCATTTCGCCGAGCAGCACGATCTTGCCAGCAAGCTTCCCTTTGTATTGGTCGAAGTCCTGGTCGCTTTGGATATTGACGTTTACGGCTTCGCCGCTTACCGGCCCATTCGTTGACGGCGACCACGGTGTTGCCTGCGCAATAAAAACAGCGGTGTCGGGCGACGTCATGCGAACCCACGTGTTCAGTTGCTGCCATCCCATGCCGAATTCGCCCCAGTCCTCAAGGTGCGCGTTCACGCAGCCCATTGCCGTGAGCTGATCGCGGGTCCATGCGTTGGCCTTGGCCAGATTGGGTGAGCCAGTCAGGCGCGGGCCGATGTCGTCGCTTAGTGCCGAGCCGTACTCCATGATGTGCGAATGCTGCAGGCCTTCTTCACGGATGCGCTGATACATCGTGAGATCAAGGTTTTCGACTGCGGGCTGCGGTTGTTCGTAAGAAGGAATGGAGTCGTCGGCGGATCTGGTTCTGGCTTTGTCGGCGGCAAAAGCAGGAATTGCTACGGCCAGCAGAAGCGCAGACAATGGCCGGCGATAAGGATCAAACATGCGGGTGGTCCTCCTAAAAGTGGATCAAGGGAAGGGGAAGAATATCAGAAGGATATACAAGGATGCATCGTCAGCAGCCGATTCCAAGCAGGCACCGCCTAGAGCGGCTTCTTAAGGACGACGACGTGGAGATTGCGCCTGACGGTAAAGCCGAGTTTTTTGTAGACGCGGATGGCGGCTGAATTGTCCAGCCGGACTCCGAGAATCGGCGTCTCGCCGCGTTCAAAGATGGCGCGGGCAACGGCCGACACGAGAGCGAGTGCGTACCCGCGTCCCCGGTATTCAGGATACGTGCAAACAGCGCTGACCTCGGTGAATCCGGACAGGCTGATGCGCTGACCTGCCATCGCAACGAGATGTTTGCCATCGCGAATTCCCTTATAACCACCAAACTCTATGGTCCGTTTGCGAAACGGGCCCGGTTCTGTAGCTTCTGCGAGCTTCCGCATCTGCGGAATATCGGAGGCGTTGAGGGTTTCGATCGAAAAGTCGGGGGCGTGTGGATCTTCCATGACTGCGGATGGCTTGCGGCAGATCATCTGATGCATCTCAAAATCCTGCAACAGTCGCCACCCGTGGGGAAGGCGTGGAGAAGCATCGAGAAAGAAAACGACGGGCTCGTCTGGTCCAAGCAACTCGCCGAGCGAAGCATAGGCCTCGGCACTCTGCTCCCTGATCGCCGCTAACGGAGAGACATCCGCCGGATAGCGCCTGGCGAGATTGTCGCCTTGAGCAAAGTGCGCATGCCCCGTGTGGAGAGCGCTCCAGATGGGGTGATTGAGCGCATCCTGATGTTCTTTTCTGTCTAAGTCCATGCCCATTTCTTATGGAGTAGATGACGGAGACTTCAGGAGGCCGCAGAAATTATCGTAATTTGGCCGCAATGCCGTTGAGCATCCCGTGCAGGTGTTCGCGTGCGAGGCAGAGGGCGTTTTGATTCTGCGTGAGCCTCGTTATCATGAGGCTACCCTCAAGAGTCGCAATCATGACGGAGGCCACGCTGGTCGCCGATGTCTTCTGCGTGATTTCTCCCTGCGCGATTCCCTGTCTGACGGTGTTTTCAATATATTCGATCCATTCATGCATCGCACTACGCGCACGCGCGCGCAGCAACGGGTTTCCATCATCGGCATCAATGGCGGTGTTCATCAGCGCACAACCGCCCGGCACGACAGATGGTTTGGAGGCAAAGCTATCGACCATCCTGTGCAGTCTGGCGAGCGGGCTTGGAATCGTATGGAGCATTTCAAGGCGAATGTGCTTAATTTGAGACCAGGCAAAATCAAAGGCGGCGACAGCCAGATCTTCCTTGCTCTCGAAATGACGATAGATACCGCCCTTTTCCAGCCCGGTTTCTTCCATAAGTTCTGACAGGCTGGTCCCGGAGAAGCCGCGTCGATTGAAGACGGGCGCGGCTTTACGGATAATCTTTTGCCGCGTCTTCTCGCCCTTCCTTAAAAGAATACTCACGGAAAAAGGATAGCAAATTTTGCGACCGAGCGGTCTCGAAATGTATCTGTATTCAACATACCGGCAAATCTATGAGCACACCGACGCTAGCCCGCCCGCAAGCTCCTGCAAATGTCACCGCCCGGCGTGCCGTCAATCCGTGGGCCGTCGCCATCACCGTCACGCTGGCTACCTTCATGGAACTGCTCGATACCTCGATTGCCAATGTCTCGCTGCCGCACATTGCCGGCGGCCTGGGTTCGAGTTTCGACGAAGCTACCTGGGTGCTGACTTCGTATCTTGTAGCGAATGCCGTGGTGCTGCCTTTAAGCGCATGGCTGAGCCGCGTCTTTGGGCGTAAGCGCTATTACATGATGTGCGTGGGCCTGTTCACGGCTACGTCGTTTCTTTGCGGCATCGCTCCGACGCTTGGGCTTCTATTGCTTTTTCGGGTCATGCAGGGAATTGGCGGCGGAGGGCTGGCTCCGGTAGAACAGGCGATCCTGGTCGATACCTTTCCCGCATCGAAACGCGCTTCGGCATTTGCCCTCTACAGCATGGCGATTGTTACCGCGCCTGCGATCGGACCTCCACTGGGCGGATGGATCACCGACAGCTTCTCCTGGCGCTGGGTCTTTTTCATCAATGTGCCGATTGGACTTCTCTCCCTACTTCTCAGCAGCCGGTTGGTACACGATCCCCCGCAATTCAAAGAAGAGATAGCGAAGTTGCGCGCAAGCGGCAAGCTGCGCATTGATGGCTTGGGTATCGGGCTGATTGCCGTCGGCTTCGGATGTCTGGAAGTGGTCCTGGACCGTGGCCAGATCGATGACTGGTTCGGCAGTTCGACGATCATTGCGCTCACGATTGCTGCGGTTGTGACGCTTGGCTTTGCCATTTACTGGGAGTGGAATCATACGGACCCGGTGGTGGAAATCACGCTGCTGAAGGAACGCAATTTTGCCGCTGCGACGATTTTCTATTTTCTCTTCGGCTTCGTGCTTTTCGGCAGCACGACCATGATCCCAGAGGTTCTGCAGACTCTTTATGGATATACGGCGACCGATGCAGGGCTGGTGCTCGGCCCGGGGGCTCTGGTGATCACATTTCTTGCGCCGTTCGTCGCGCGGCTCGTGCAGTCGGGCAAGGTAAGCCCCAAAAACCTCATCGCATTCAGCTTTGCGGTCGTCGCCTGCTCAATGTGGTATTACGGCAGCTTTACTCCGCAGACGGATTATTTTCATTACGCATTTGCCCGCGCCATTCAAGGCTTCGGCTATGCGTTTCTCTTTGTTCCTGTCAGCGTGATGGCTTATTCGTATCTGCCGCCGCACAAAAACAATAAAGCTTCAAGTTTTACCAATCTGGCGCGCAACTGGGGCGGTAGCTTTGGCGTGGCTTTTATCACGACATTTCACGAGCGTCGCAGCGATCTGCACCAGACGCGCATCGGCGATGCGCTGACCCACGGCGCTCCAATTTATGACTCAACGCGTGACGCGTTGAGTCACACCTTTGAGCAGTTTGGCGGGATGTCTTCGGCGGACGCGGCGAAGCATGCCAGCGGGCGCCTCTATGACATGCTGCTGCAGCAAGCCAGCCTGCTTGGCTTCCGCGATTGCTTCTATCTTCTGGGATGGGCCGCGATTCTTGGCATCCCCATTGCCTTTTTCACCCGCAGCTTCAGGCCTGGTGGCGCATCGGGCGGTCATTAATCTCGCGGTCACGGCCCCGGCATATAATTTTTGAATCCGGACGTTGATGCAGGGGCACAAAATAACGTAGAGGGGCAACTACGATCGAATCCTCTGATTTTCGAATGACGAGAATGCCGCTCAACCACGGAGCGGGTCATATGCCCGCACTCGGCTTCGGCACCCTGATTCCCGACGCAGCCGTGACGATAACTGCGACCAGAGACGCACTTGAAGCCGGATTTCGACACTTCGATTGTGCTGAACGATACCGGAACGAGCGCGAGGTAGGCGAGGCGTTGCAGGCAGGACTTGCCGCTGGGGGAATCGCGCGCGAAGATCTTTTTGTTACCACGAAATTGTGGAACTCCAATCATCGGCCTGAGCGCGTCGAACCGGCATTCGAGGCGAGTCTCGACAGACTCAGGCTCAACTATCTGGATCTCTACCTGATCCACACTCCGTTTGCGTTTCAACCTGGAGACGAGCAGGATCCGCGCGATCAAAACGGCAGCGTCCTTTACGACGACGGGGTGACTTTGTTCGATACCTGGAAGGCAATGGAGAGTCTTGTGGACCATGGCAGATGCCGGGCCATCGGACTGTCTGACATCACCTTAGACGGGCTGTTGCCCCTCTACGAATCGGCGAGAATCAAGCCGACTGTGGTCCAGGTCGAGTCACATCCGTATCTGCCGGAGACGGAGCTTCTGGAATTCTGCAAGGAGAAGGGCATTGTGCTTTTGGCCTTCGCGCCATTGGGCCACGGAACCAGACCGGGGCCGCTTGAAGATCCAGTCATTACTGCAATCGCCGCACGCGTTGGAAAGACGCCGGCGCAGGTGCTGTTGGCGTGGGCGGTGCAGCGAGGCACTGCTTTGCTTACCACGCCCAAATCCGCAGCTCGCGCGAGGGAGAACTTCAACATCTCCCCCCTTCCAGAAGACGCATTAGACGAGATCCACCGCATTGAAACCAGACAGAGGCTCAACCAGGTGGTAACGACCGGCGTCCCGGGTTTTATCCCACGAGGTAGTTCAAAATGAAAACCGAAGATCCCCTGGAGCAACTGATGCAAGAGGAGCAAATACGTGAGGCTTTGAATTTGCACTGGCGCGCGTCGGCGGCCGGCGATGCAAACGCGGAGCACGACATTTACGATGACGATGCCATTTGCGACTATCCCCAGTCAGGCGAGCGCATCCTCGGGCGAAGCAATTTACAGGCTTTGCGGAGTCATCATCCCGGCAAGCCGTCAGGTTTCACCGTCAAGCGAATTGTCGGAAGAGGTGATCTCTGGATCACGGAATACACAATCACCTACCAGGGGCGACCGGCATACACCGTGAGTATTATGGAGTTCCGCAACGGTAAGGTCGTGCACGAGACGCAGTATTTCGCGGATCCCTTCGAAGCTCCGGCCTGGCGGAGCCAATGGGTTCAGCGCAACACCTGACGCCTGTAGATTCAAACTGACTCCACTACCCATTTCTGTATTCGATTTGCCATCGCCGTATAGCCGTGTACGATCAGAGATCATTTTGGTGACATGGTTCACGCATGGCTAAAAAGGGTTTTATTCGCAGAGTTGGAGTCGGTGTCGTCTCTCTCATTCTCTTGCTTTTGACCGCATGGGCCATGCTGGCGCTCTACTTCGATGTGCGCGTGCATTGGTTGCGCATTCCATGCATTGCAGCATTCCTGCTGGCCGTGACGGCGATTCTGATTACCGCGAAGCGCTTCCGGTACCGCGTACTTGGCTGCGTCCTTTGTTTTCTGGTGGTGCTGGGCTGGTGGCTTTCACTCAAGCCATCGAACGAGGGCAACTGGCAGACTGATGTTTCGCGTCTCGCTTATGGAGAAATGAACGGCGACCGCGTCACGATTTATAACACGCGCAGTTGCGACTACCGCTCTGAGTTCGATTACACCTGCGAGTGGCCGACGCGGAAAGTGGACGTGTCGCAAATTCGCGGTATGGATCTTTTTGTGGATTACTGGGGTTCGCCATGGATTGCGCATACGATTCTGAGCTTCGATTTCGGCAACCATCAGTACATCGCATTTTCGATTGAGGCGCGCAAGCACGTAGGTCAGAGCTATTCGGCTGTCCGTGGGTTCTTCCGCCAATTCACGCTGATCTCTGTGGTGAGCGATGAGCGGGACCTGGTGCGTCTGCGCACGAACTATCGCAAAGGCGAAGACTTGTATCTCTTTCGCACTACGGCGACGCCGGCGTTCGCGCAATCGCTGTTTCTGGACTACATCCATTTCACGAACTATCTGCACGATCATCCAAAGTGGTACAACGCGTTGACCAACAATTGCACGACTGAGATTTTCACACTGAAGACAATGAGAAGTGTGCCGCGCAACTGGACCGTTCTGCTGAATGGCAAGGGTGCTCAGGAGCAGTATCGAGAGGGCAATCTGGCAGGCGATGGTTTGCCATTCGATGAGCTGATGAGACGTGCCCACATCAATCCCGCGGCTAAGGCAGCAGACCAGGACCCGGATTTTTCAAAACGTATCCGTCAGAACAGGCCGGGGTTTGGAGACGTCAGGTAGCAGTAAAACAGATGCGCTTAAACCAACTGTGCGCCCGCAATTTCTTCCAACACCTTCAGGGGCGATATCTGAGGCGCTACCAGTACTTCCGGGCGCACGAGGAATGTCTGCTCCAGGGCGTACTGCCCGGCAAGGACAGCGTGGGGGACGGTGTCGGTGTAGACCATCCAGCTGGAGCCAGGGGGAAAGTCGAAGCTGTACTTGGGGCAATCGGCCTGGAAGCGCGAATTCTCTTTGAGGAAGTTGTGGAAGCGCATCATGAAGTCGTCATAAGGTGAGCGCTTGATGGAGGGAATCGCTGCCCCAAGTCCAATGCCGCGGCCGAGCGATTTCGCCACCCGGCTCACCGCGCCGTCGCAATGGGGTGCGATTTCGGCCGGGGCGAACTGCTTCACCGTCTTTGCGAAGGGATCGCTGACGACCCAATCCCGCGTGCGGGACGGATGAATGTTGTTGAAGAAGCGGAGAATGCGCGCTCCGTGGGTCGGCCTTGTAGGAAAAGCATCAGTGTGGAGCAGGTCATTGCGCCGTCGCTGCGGCAGGTCGCGGCCCTCCTCTTCCTGCGGGCGGAAGCTGGCGTAATCGAGCTGCCAATTAGCGTTGTAAGGCGTGAGAAAGCCAGTGAGGAACTCGGTTACACTCTTCGAATACCAGCGCATGATGCTTTGCAGCCGGGCGACAGCTTGTGCATCAGCGGTCTTCGTGTCGACGCCGCTCAGCTTATCGATATTTGGCTTGTAGGCAATGTTTTTGTGCAGCGAGCTGTCGGTCTGCTGCTGCCCAAGAAGGAACTGGAGGTCGCCGTCGGGAATGGCGATGGGCGTCTGCGGGAAGTAGAGGATGTCTCCGGACTCAAGCTGGGCGCACCATGCGCGTGACTGATCCGGCGAGGCAGACTGGAGTGTTTCGAGCGAGATGGAAATGACGGCCATAACGCGTTAGTCGCCGCTCAACTTGCGGCGGAGCCACAGGCCCAGAAGGATGATCAGGGTGATGGCCAGGACGCCCAGTCCGACCGGCAGGGCAACGTACCGGTAGCTGTCCGCGAGATCGACGTTGTGGTGGCCTGCGCTGTTGTAAATAAGAATGCCGAAAATCGCCAGGAAACATGTCGCGAAGAAGGTAATGAATCCCAGAGAGAAGGACAACAGCACGCTGGCGAACAGGCCGAAATCGCCGATCTGGATGCCGAAGACTTTGCCCTGATTTGAATGGGTTGCAGCAACCATAGCCGGCACAAGACGCTCCTCAGCTAGAATACAGGTTCATGGCTGATGTCGCACAGATCGAGTTGTTGCCGGCGCAAAGGGTGGCGCAGGAAGCGCAAGTGCTGCAAGCGCAGAACGGCGTGTGCTACGCACAGTATGGCGACACGCACCTGACGGCGCAGGAACTGGAGCGCGTAGTGCAGGCCGTGCCTATCGCTATTGCGAGTGCCCTGAAGGGGCGCGCCTACTACTTTGTGCCGCTGACGATCAGCGAGAACGACGAGACGCTGGTTGCGCCGGAATACACGATCGACTTCAGCGACCGCGCGATTTGCCATCGAAATGTGCAGTTTGGCAGCTCGGAGTGCATCTTCATTTCGACACGGCTGATGCAAGACCGCTTTGCGCTGGCTTTCGAGTTCTTCATCAATGTCGGGCATCACTTTGTCGAGTCAGTCGGCGTGCCGAAGAGTTTCAGCGACCTCGTCTGGGCGCAGGCCGAGGCCGATGTGCGCGGGGAGACGAGCCAGGACGCCTTTGAAAGCAGGCGTCGCGCCACGGAGCGCGGGCGGCCGGATGAAAAGGCCAAAAATACGTTTTTCGAAGCCTCCTTTTCCGATGCGATTGCAATTTATCTACTCTCGCTGAGCATCGATTTCGATTACAGCGACCTGCGCGAGCGTGAGTATTCTTTGCTGGCAGCTCCCTCGCTGGCGGAGCGGCTGCGGCACATCGCAGAACTCTTCCCTCCGAATGCCGGATATGAGTTCGAGATTCGCTACCGGCGTCGCGGCTGACACCTATCCGCTCACCTCGGTTCTATTTACAATCGCGGGATGATTGCGCATTTGCGGGGGCGTCTTTTTTCGAAACAACCGGGGCAGGCCATTGTGGAAGCGGCAGGCGTAGGGTACGACGTAACGATCAGCGTGCCGACGTTTACGGCTCTCCCTGTGGAGGGCGCCGAGGTGTCGCTGCACATCCATACGCAGGTTAGGGAAGACCTGCTGGCGCTCTTCGGGTTTCTCGATCTCAACGAGAAGCGGCTGTTCGAGCGGTTGATTACGGTTTCCGGTGTGGGCCCGAAGCTGGCGGTGACGATCCTGAGCGGGCTAAACCCGGAGCGCACGGTGACAGCGATTCGCTCGCAGGACCATGCCACGCTGACGCGGATTCCAGGCGTCGGGAAAAAACTGGCCGAGCGGCTGGTTGTCGAGTTGAAGGACAAGCTTGAGGACATGGCGACCGCGCCCACAGTGGCAACGGCCGGTCCGGCGGCAGAAGATGTGCTGTCGGCCCTTGTGAACCTTGGGTATCAGCGGCCTGCGGCCCAGAAGGCGATTGAGACGGCGGTGGCGAAGAACAAGGCCGCGGGCGAGAACTTCGACGAGCTGTTCCGGGCCACGTTGCTGTTGATCCGGTAGATCCAAGAGCTGCGTTTTCCCGGTGTTCCGGCGGTTATTAGCACGCTACGCCTCAATGACAGGTCATTTGGAAAGTGGCGGGTTATTTTCTTTCGTCTGGGCCGGAGCCAAATGCTGCTGATATTGCGGATGGGCCTGTATGAAATCCGCGACGAAGGGACACTGCGGGATCACGCGCAGGCGGTTTTCCACGGCGTAGTCCAGGGCCGCTTTGGTGAGCGCACTGCCAATGCCGCGTCCATTCAAGGATGCGGGAACTTCAGTGTGGGTGAATGTGATAACGTCCGGCTTAAGAAGGTAATTCAGAAATGCAGTCTTTGCGCCGATCTCGGTTTCGAAACGATGCTTGAGCCTGTTTTGAGTAATCGTAAGCTTCATAGGTTTGCACTATTTGATGCTGTAGCCGAGCTCCCGGATCTCGGTGAACTGTGGGTCAAGCGGCGGTCGGGCTGGAGGTGTTTCCCCAGAACCATGAAAACAGCCTTACCAGACGCAGATCGACTGCATTATTTTTTCCCTCTTTGGCTTGGGCAGCATCTTACCCTGCAAAGGAGCGAACGTGATCATCATTCTTATAATCCTGCTTTTACTTTTCGGATTTGGCGGCTATCGCATGGGGCCTGGGATTGGCTACTATGGCGGCGGCGGCATCAGTCTAATTCTCCTGATCATCATCATTCTGCTGTTGCTAAAGGTTATTTGAGGAAGTTGTTCAATCCGGCAGTTGGCGGAGCTTGATCTGGACGACGCCGAAGCAAAGTCCCTACTTCCTTAGAAGCTGTCTGTAGCTGGATTGCTCCATCGTACAGGCCTCTCTAGACGTCGCGCTTCTGTGGATTTTCCTTACAACAACGCTACCTTCCCATGTATTTCTGAAAAAGCTCCGGAAACTGCTGCTTAAGCGCGGCCAGTTTCGGGCGGTCGCATTGCTGGATGTACGGGTTGTCAGGGTTCTTGAGAGCGAAGTCCTGTTGCGCGTCTTCGGCGGCGGTGAATTTTTTTAACGGCACTACCTGGGTCACGATGGGTGCCGGAAAGACATGCGCGGTATCGAGCTGCATGATGTATGCCCGGGCGAGACGCTGCTGCTCATCGTTCTGGTAGAAGATGACGGAGCGGTACTGGGGGCCGACGTCGCTGTCCTGCCGGTTGAGCTGCGTAGGATCGTGCGCCACAGAGAAGAAGATGCGCAGGAGCTGTCCATAGCTGATCTTTGCCGGGTTATAGACGACGCGCACGCTCTCGGCATAGTTCGGTTTGTCTTTTGGCGCGGATGTCACATCATCCGGACTCACGGAAAAGCCGGCCTGCGTGGTTTCGACACCTTTGAGACGTTCAAAGACAGCCTGCGTTCCCCAGTAACATCCGCCCCCAAAGACCGCCGTCTGATGCGGCCCTTTAGCCAGGGGTGTGTCGGTTTCCGGCGCTGGGATGGGCGTAGCGCGTGCTTCCGTTTGCGCGTGGGCCATGGTAATACCTGCGGCGAGCAGAACGGCACAGGTGAATGCACGAAGCATAAGAAAACTCCTTTGCTGCTGGAAATTAGAGCAGCATTGGACGGCGCCGTCATCGCTGCCGAGGGAAATCCAGTTGAGCCGGGTTTGAATTGCGACGAGTTGAGCCGCGCATGACGCGATCTGGTTATCATACAGAGACAACGATACGACCTGCGAAAGCGTCAGTCTGCGCACCCTTTACAATGCGGGTATGCCGAAGGCCAGTTCCAAATCCATTGCTCCGGCTCAGCCTTACTTCAGCAAAGAGGCACTGAAGTTCTTACGGGGGCTGAAGCGCAACAACGACCGCGAATGGTTCGAGGCAAGGCGCAGCATCTATGAGCAAGAGCTGAAGCGGCCGATGCTGGCCGTGATTGAGCGCGTGACCGATGCGATGGCGGAGTTTGCCCCGGCGCACGTGCGTCCGGCGCAGAAGAGCATGATGCGCATCTATCGCGATACGCGCTTTTCCGCCGACAAAACTCCCTATAAAACGCACGTAGCCGCATGGTGGACACGCAACGGTCTGGAGAAGACATCAGGCGGAGGGTATTACTTTCATCTTTCTGCGAAAGAAGTCGTGATTGCCGCAGGCATTTACATGCCGGAGCGGGAGCAGTTGCTGGCGATCCGCATGCAATTGCTGCAACAGCATGAGGAGCTGCGCCGGCTGCTGCATGACAAGAAACTGCGCAAAGTGATGGACCTGGATCAGGTGGAAGCGCTGCGGCGGCCGCCGAAGGGCTTTCCAGCGGACCATCCGGGGATCGATCTGATTCGGCAACAGCAATGGGGCCTGGAGGCGCGCCTGCCTGCGGACGCGGCCCTCGAAGAGGGTTTCTGGAAGGAGATCGTGATGCGCTTTCGTCTCTCCGCTTCAGTTGTGGATTTTCTGAACCGCCCCTTTGTGGGGGATGTGGAAAAGAAAAAACAATATATCTTCAAGCTGATGTAGACGTGCCTTCCGTGCGGGAATAGACTACCCAACATCCCGAAAGGAAACGCTTGCAAGCCGCGTCTGCCAAGGGTTTCGCCGCCTTCTTCAAAGAGGCGGAATGGGCTAAAATCCAGAAATATCGTATAAAAACCGGTAAAAACGGCAAAAAACCTGTGGAAACAGGCCTTTTGCCGTTGACAAAGTTTGCGAAAAGACGCAAGGTAAACGGCGGTGGGTGTTTTTCAGGACCCGCATGGATACAGGGTTTCCGCGTAATTGCGAAGGGAACCCTCACAACGGCGGAGGCTGAAGAAAGCCCGGAAAGCAACGCGATACCAGCACAAGGTTCTGGGACAGCGAAAACAGAATCAGGAGGATTTTACATGGCAACAGCATTGACCAAAACAGCCCTCGTTCGCCAGCTGGCGGAGAAGCTCGAACTCACCAACAAGCAGTCGGCGGCATTTCTCGATCTGCTTGCGGAAACAGCGATCAAAGAGACGAAGAAGAACGGCGTGTTCGTGATTCCCGGACTCGGACGCCTGGTGAAGGCAGAGCGCAAGGCGCGCATCGGCCGCAATCCGCAGACCGGCGAACAGATCAAGATCAAGGCGAAGACCGTAGTGAAGTTCCGCGTGGCCAAGGCCGCAAAGGACGTCATCGCTCCCCCGAAGAAGTAGTCTGCGGCATATCGCACTTCACAACAGGAAAAAGGAAACGGGTGGCTCCGTTTCCTTTTTTGTTTTGGACGCAATTGCCCGGAAGCTTTTAGAGACTCTCGAATATTGAGCTTTGAACGACCTTAGATCTGGTGGATGGCCATCAGATAATCCTTGATGCCGGTGCAGATGATCTGGACACCAATACACAGCAGAATGAAGGACGAAAGCCGCATGACGACCGAGGTTCCGGAAGCGCCAAGCAGGCGCTCTGCGGCATTGGCGTAGCGATAGCAGATGTAAATGATGATGCAGACCAGCGCTATGCCGACAAACGATGCAATCAGGACCCTGGGCGAAAGAAACGAGGCTGCGCGCAGTTCCGCAGGCAGATGGGCGCCGAGCGTAATCGCAACTGAGATAGAACCTGGGCCGACCGTGAGCGGCATGGTGTACGGATAAAAAGCGTGATCGAGAATGCTGGCATCCTGCGCGTCGTTCGAGCGACTGCCGTTCGAATCCCGCGACAGCAGTGACCAGCCGGTTACAGCTACGACAAGTCCTCCCCCGATCTGGACGGCGTAAATGGAGATGCCGAAGAAGGTAAGAACTTTAACTCCCCAGAGCAGAGAGCCAATCAAAAGAAAGAAACAGTAGATGGCAATTTTTCGTGCCAGCGCGCGATGCAGCGCCGGCTCGAGTCCGCTGAAGACATTCAGGAGAACAGCAGCGGCGGCGAGGGGATTGACAACAGGAAAGAGCGCTGCGACCACGAGTATCGTGGCCTCGATGACGGTCGATGCATCATACCGAAGATCAATCACCGGCTGAGACTTCCTCGTTTATTTTGCGAGGCAGCAAAGCTCGCAACACCAGAGAAGCGCCGAAACAGATAATGAGGCACTTGGTGAGCAAATATGCATTGTAGCGCCATGCGAAGACAGCAAAACATCCAGTGAGGCCGATGTAGAAGCTCTCTGCAAGGACACTTGTAAGCCACTGCGGCCTGACGGGAGATGCGGGTACGCGGGAGCGGAGACTAAGCCAGAGGCGCGGCACGCGCCCCGTGTAAGCCAGATAGGCCTCGCCGAGCTGTGCGGTAAGGTAGGCTTCTTCCCCAAGAATGAGACGGAAATAGAAAAATGCCTGCGCCAGCAAAAAGAAGATGGCTCCGGTGGGCGGCATCAGGATGGAAACAGCCATGGAGAAGATGAAGGTGCCGATATAGAGCGGGTTGCGCACATAGCGGTATGGGCCGGCGGCTACTACCTGCGATCCATGCATGGAGGCGTCGTGCACGATTGCCGTTCCTAGGTTGGCCGTGCCCCAGACGCGAAAGATCGTTCCTTGAACGGCGCAGAGAATCGCAATCGAGGTAACGAGAACAGTGGCATTGCTGAGCGGGAGCCAGTGCGCGCTGGCAAGGGCTCCGGATAGCTCCAGCCATGTGGTAGAAACTCTGCCGGTACCGCCCACGTAGCGTGCCCACGGCGCCCAGAAGCCGAGGACGTATAGCACAAAGCCAATCACGATGCGGAAACGATACTCGAACTTCGTTGCTTTCATTGCCCGGAGATTCCCTGTTCGTTTTTGAAGATGACGCCCGATTTCATGACGAACTGTACGTGCTGAAGCAGACGAATGTCTTTGAGCGGGTCGCCGTTGACTGCAATGATGTCGGCCCACTTGCCGGCTTCGAGCGAGCCGATGTGGTTGGTCCAGCTCATCAGATCGGCTGCATTGAGGGTCGCTGTCTGCAATGCGGCGAGCGGGGTCATCCCGAACTGATTGACATAGACGTCCAGCTCACGCGCGTTCAGGCCGTGCGGGTATACGGCGGCATCGGTGCCCATTGCCACTTTTACGCCGGCGGCAATGGCTCTCTTGGCGTTAGCCTTTTCCACTGCGCTTACATCCTTCATCTTTTGTTTGTAGAACGCAGGCAGATTTCCATACTGCTGCATCCAGTCGATCAAATACGCGGTCGGCACGAAATAGTTTCCGTGCTGCTTCATGGCGGCGATGTCTTCGTCGTTCATATACGAGCCGTGCTCGATGGAGTCAATGCCTGCTTCGGTGGCCCAGAGGATGCCCTGCGCGCCATGCGCGTGCGCGGCCACTTTGCGGCCGAGGCGGTGGGCGTCGGCGACGATGGCCTTCAGTTCTTCGAGGGTGTATTGGGATGCCTGAGGGTCGTCTCCTTTGGAGAGGACGCCGCCGGTAGCGCAAACCTTGATCAGATCGGCTCCGTATTTGATGGTCTCGCGGACCTTGTGTTGCACGGCCTCGACACCGTCGGCCACGCCGTCGGCGGTCTGGTGAAATTCAAAGGGCAGAAGGTTGTCGTCGCAGTGACCTCCGGTGATGCCGAGGGGTGGGCCGCTGACCTGCATGTGCGGGCCCTCGATCAACCCTTCATTGATGGCGTCACGCAGGTCCACATCCGCGTAGCCCGCTGCGCCGACGTTGCGGACGGTGGTGAATCCGGCTTCGAGGGTGACCCTGGCATTGCGTGCACCGATCAAGGCGCTTTTGGCGACGCTGGTCGAAAGCTCATGATATGGGTCGAAATTTGTATCCATCGTCAGGTGCGTGTGCACGTCGATGAGGCCGGGCAGCACAGTCATGCCGCGCAGGTCGATTTCTTTGTCTCCATTTTGTTTCGGTGTGGAGGATGTTGGTGCGATCGCGGAGATGCTGTCACCGGTAACGATGATGGTCTGGTCGGAAGATTCATTGCCGGTATGCACGTCGATAACGTGACCAGCGCGGATAAGGGTGCGCATGGGCGCAGGCGTGGGTATAGACGGCTCTTGGGCTGCGACAGAGAGAGCAGCCAGAAGCAGCGTGGGCAGAAACAGGCAGAAAATGCGGCGGGCGATCGTTAGCATGCTGGCATCCTGAGATGAAGACGTGCGGCAAGTCTAGCAGAGGAGAGCTTTCACACTTGTCCAAATTTCCTATTGCCAAACCATAGAAGAGAGCCCAAAATACCTATGGCTATGCAATAGGAGCAATATGGGAAACAAGACCGATGTTTGGCAAGGAACCCTGGCCCTGATGGTGCTGAAGACGTTGGAAGCAATGGGGCCAATTCACGGATACGGCATTGCGCGGCGCATTGAGCAGACGAGCGGCAATCTGCTGTCACTGAATTATGGGACGCTTTACCCGGCGCTCCTGAAGCTGGAGCAGGAAGGTTTCGTCGCCTCTGAGTGGGGACTTTCGGAAAACAATCGCAAGGCCAAGTTCTACAAGCTGACGCGCGCCGGAAGAAAGCAACTGGAGCGGGAGGCGCGGGACTGGGAGCAGGCGACAGCAATTCTTGCGCGCTTTCTCTCACCGGCTGAGGAGGCGTGATGAGAAAACTGCGGGCTCTGTGGATGCGGGTTGGCGGGTTGTTCCGCTTCAAAGGCGCGGACGGAGAATTTTCGGCTGAGCTCGAAAGCCACGTGGCGATGCATGTGGAAGACGGCGTGCGTGCCGGACTCAGTGAGGAAGAGGCGCGACGGCAGGCGATGATTCGTCTTGGTGGGCTGGAGCAGACGAAGATTGCGTATCGCGAGCGGCAGGGATTGCCATGGTTTGAAACGCTGTGGCAGGACGTTCGCTTCGGGATGCGCATGCTGGCGAAGAGTCCGGGCTTCACGATTGTCGCCGTGTTGACTCTGGGGCTTGGCATTGGGGCGAATACGGCGCTGTTTTCTGTTGTGAATGGAGTGCTGCTGAATCCGCTGCCGTATCCGCATGCGGACGAGCTGGTGACGGTGCATGCGAGCAAGCCGAATTTTAGTGAGGGGTCGATTTCCTATCTCAATTTCCGCGACTGGCAGCGCGACAACAAGACTCTGGCTGCCCTTGCCGTGTCGAGGGGAACAGGCTTCAACCTGACGGGCATGGGCGATGCGGAGGAAGTGCGCGCAGAACTCGTCTCGTCTGATTTCTTTGCTCTGCTGGGCGTAAAGCCAGTGATCGGACGATTGTTTGCGCCGCATGAAGATGAGGTTGGGCGTGAGCCGCTGGTGATGATCAGTGAAGGTTTCTGGGCGCGCAAGTTTGGGTCGCGGCCGGATGCGGTAGGACGAGTGCTCACACTCGACGGGCGCGATTACACCATTGTGGGCGTGGTGCCTGTGAACTTTGATCTGCAGATCAACAATTTTCGTGCATCCGATATCTATGTGCCGATTGGGCAATTTCGCAATCCGGCCTTGAACTACAGAGCTGCAGGACTCGGTATTCATGGGATTGCGCGGCTCAAGCCGGGAGTGACGCTGGAACAGGCGAAGGCTGATATGAAGCAAGTCTCCGAGCGGCTGGAACAGATATATCCCGAGGCAGACCAGGGAATTCGCGCTAAGCTTGTTCCTTTCAAGTATGAAATGGTGCGCAATGTGAAGCCGCTGCTGCTCATCCTAATGGGAGCAGTTGGATTTGTGCTGTTGATTGCCTGTGTGAACATTGCCAACCTGCTGCTGGTGCGGTCGAATGCGCGGGCTCAAGAGTTCGCTGTGCGGTCGGCGCTGGGTGCGGGGCGTGTGCGGTTGGTACGGCAGTTGCTGACCGAGAGCTTGATGCTTTCGCTTTTGGGTGGAGCGCTGGGGTTGGCGCTTGCTTCATGGGGTACAAAGCTGTTACTGCGGCTGTTGCCGGAGCAGCTGCCGCGAGCAGCAGATGTTCATGTGAGTGGCGCCGTGTTGTGCTTTACTCTGGCGGTCTCGCTTGGGGCTGGCACTTTATTTGGGTTGATGCCTGCGCTAAGAATTTTCAAGCAGAACCTCCAGGATGCACTCAAAGAGGGCAGCCGCTCGGCAACCGGCTCACGGCAGCGGGTGCAGAGCTGGCTGGTGGTATTCCAGATGGCGACGACGCTGGTATTGCTGGCCGGGGCCGGGTTGATGATTCGTAGCCTGATGAAGCTCTCGGAAGTGGACACGGGATTTCAGACGCGTGGTGTGCTCACGTTTGGTCTGCAACCCACTCCCACAATGATCAACCAAGGACCGGATGCAGAGCGCGCGTATTTGCGCGAGGCGAACGCGCGTATCGCCGCAATACCGGGAGTGGATGCGGTGTCGTTTTCCTGGGCGGCACTCCCTATGCTGTCGGATGATGAAGACCTTTTCTGGCTCGATGGAGAAGCGAAGCCGCAAAACCAGGCGGGGATGCACTGGGCCATTCGATACATCGTTGAGCCGGGTTACTTGCCGGCCATGGGAATCCGATTGCGCAAAGGGCGCTTTCTTGCCGCGAGCGATGACGAACACGCGCAGCGTGCGGTGGTGATCGATGAGGTCTTTGCGCGAAAGTTCTTCGGCAATGCCGATCCGATCGGAAAGCAGATCCACCTTGAACAATATGATGACCCGGCGACGGTGGTTGGAGTTGTAGGACATGTGAATCAGTGGGGGTTGGATAACGATGCTGTCAATCCACTGCGCGCCGAGATCTATCAGGCAATGATGCAATTGCCTGAGCAGCAATTACGGCTGACCATGATGGGCATGGATACGGTCGTGCATTCGAGATATAACGCCGAGGCGACATTCAAAAGCATCCAAAGCGCGGTGGCGCAAATGAATCATGAGCAGGTCGTGTATAACCCCGAGTCGATGGAGGCAGCGATTGCATACACACTCACCGGGCGACGCTTCACGATGATTCTGCTGGCGACATTTGCCGGTGCTGCGCTTTTGCTGGCAAGCATCGGATTGTATGGAGTGATCTCGTATCTGGTAGCACAGCATGCGCGCGAAATTGGTGTGCGCATGGCGCTAGGGGCGGATCGCCGCGACGTATTTCGCTGGGTGCTGGTGTGCGGCGGCAAGTTGGCAGTATTTGGAGCCGTCGCGGGAGTGCTTGCAGCTCTTGCCCTGACGCAGGTGATCGCCCGCTTCAGCTCATTGCTGTATGGCGTGCATGCGTATGATCCGTGGACGATGGCTGGTGTGACTCTTGTGATGATGGTGGTGGCGCTGGCAGCGTGCTACCTGCCGGCGCGACGGGCCATGGAGATCGATCCGATGCAGGTGTTGCGCACGGAGTAAGCCTATTTGAGGGCTTGGCGCAGTCTCCCCTTCGATTGTGCCAGCCTGGCTTCTGCGTCGGTGCGCGTGAGGCCCAGCCGCTGCATGGCGATTGCCGTTTTCACCGAGCCTGCTTCGTCGAGGAGTGCGGCGGCCTTTTCGTATGGCAATTCGGTGAGCGTGGAGATGATTCGCGCGGCGCGATCGCGAAGCTTTACGTTTGTCGGCTGCACGTTGACCATCAGGTTGCCATAGACGTAGCCCAGACGCACCAATGATCCCGTTGAAAGCATGTTGAGCACGAGCTTCGTTGCCGTGCCTGCCTTCATGCGCGTCGAGCCGGTAACGACTTCTGGGCCTACGGCGGGCGTGATGGCAATTTCAGCATGTTGCGCAAGGCGCGAACCGGGAACGCAGCTCAGGCCGATGGTTGCTGCACCAAGTTTGCGAGCGTAGTCGATGCCGCCGAGCACGTAGGGCGTGCGGCCGCTAGCGGCGATGCCTACGAGCGCATCTTTTTGGCTGAAGCGGTGGGCTTCGAGGTCTCTCTGTCCATGGGAGGCGTCGTCTTCGGCTCGCTCCACAGATTTGCGCAGGGCGATGTCGCCGCCGGCGATTAATCCCTGTACCAGTTCGGGCGGCGTGTTGTAGGTAGGCGGGCACTCGGAAGCGTCGAGAACGCCGAGACGTCCAGAGGTGCCTGCGCCGAGGTAGAAAAGGCGACCACCGTTGTCGATGCGCGCCACGATGGCATCGACGGCCTGCGCAATGTGCGGGAGCTCGTCTTCGACGGCGGTGAGCACATCGCGGTCGGCGGTGTGCATGGTCTTGAGCAGATCGAGCGTTCCCAGCTGGTCGAGATTCGCGGTCGCGGGGTTGCGGGCTTCGGTCAGCAGTTCATCGAGCTTTTCCATACTACGAGCTTACTTCCTGACTGCGGCATCGAGTATAGGGCGATCGAGCCCCTGAAGGCTGCGGTTAGGCGCACCGTCAAGGTCGAAAACGACGACCTCGTTCTCGCCCGCCTTGAGCCACGGCCCCGGCACATAAAGCGTCTTTTGCGGTCCAACATTCCAGACGCGGCCGAGATTGTGCCCGTTGATCCAGACCTGGCCCTTGGTGAAGGCGCTGGTGTCGAGGAAGGTGTCGGCTCGCTTGCCAACGCTGAATGTGGCGCGGTAGAAACATGGACCGGTGCAGGGTGCATCGCTGAAGTTGTATTTTTCGGGCGCGGAGATGGGCAGCGGATAGATCTCCCAGCCAGTAAGGGCCTTACCCGCGAGGGTGACCTGTCTGGTGATGCCTTTACGCTCGCCGCGCAGGACCTTGGTGAAGTTCACGCGGCCTGTGTTTTCGACAAGGATGTCGAGTCGGGCGTTCTGCGAGGTGATGTGTAAAGGCAGCGAGTTCTGATCTAAACGACGGTCGAGTGCTCCGGCAAATTTGCCGTCCACGTAGATTCGGGCGTAGTCGTGGAGCTGGTCGAGCACGAGGTCGCCGCTGATAGGGTCAGTCAGTGTTGTCCGGTAGAGAATGTAGCCATAGGCCTGATCGAGGTCTTCCATGGAGAACGGCTGCTCGCTGTGTGTGGGCGCAGGCAGGTTGTTCCAAAGCGAGGATGATTGTGTGAGCGTGAAGGCCGGCAACGTCACTGCTGGGGCGACTTGTGGGATGGGTGGCGGGGTGATGCCGGTGGCTTTCGCAATGGTGTCACGGAAGAGGAAATACTTTGGCGTGGGGCGCCCGCTTTCGTCGAGCGGGGAGTCGTAGTCGTAGCTGGTGACATCTGGCTCGTAGTTCTTTCCATTGGAGTTGGCGCCGTTCATCCAGCCGAAGCTGGTACCGCCGTGAAACATATACAGGCTGATGGAGTAGCCCTGGCGCAGTGTCCAGTCAAGATCGGCAGCTTGCTTTTGAGTGTCCGTGTGGGCGTGTTTCGCGCCCCAGTGATCGAACCAGCCATCCCAGTATTCGCTGTTCATGAACGGGCCGTCAGGCCGCATTTTTCTGAGCAGGGCAAAGCCCTTCTGCGCTTCGCCGGGGCCATAGTTGATGGCGGCGGGCAGTTCGGGCAGCGAGCCGTCCGGCACTTCTTCCGGGCCGTCTGCGGTATAGAGCTGCGCTTTGGTAAAGCCGGCGTCGATCAGCGCGTGGTGAATCTGCTCCATGTAGGCATGGTCTTTGTCGAAGGAGCCATATTCGTTCTCAACCTGTACCAGAATGATGGGACCGCCGTTTTCGATTTGCAGCGGGGCCAGCTCCTGGCCTAATCGGGCGAGCCACCGTTGCGCGGGGATCATAAATTTGGGGTCGCTGGAACGCACGACGGTGTCGTGATCTTTAAGTAGCCACGCGGGATAGCCGCCAAACTCCCACTCGGCGCAGGCGTAGGGGCCTGGCCGCAAGATGACGTAGAGACCTTCCTGCTGGGCTTCGCGGACGAACTCGGCCACGTCGTTGTTGCCGGAGAAGTCGTACACGCCGGGCTGCGGCTCATGCTCATTCCAGAAGACATATGTCGTGATGGTGTTCAAACCCATGGCCTTCGCCATCCGGAAACGATCGCGCCAGTATGCCCGTGGAATACGCGCGTAATGCATTTCGCCGGAGATGACTTGAAAGGGCTGACCGTCGAGCGTGAACTTCCCGTTCTCCGCTTTGAAGATGTGGCCCTGGGCGGCGTGGCAGATGCCTGCGCACAGAAAAACAGACAGGAAGAGGAAAAGAAGTGCAGAGTACTTACGTGGCATGGATCTCGTTTCTCTAGGGTTTATTTCGAAAAGGTAGTGTACAGGGAGATTGCCGGTTCCTGCGCTGAAGCCACTGCATCACAAGTCCTGAAAGGGAATGCCCTGAAATTGCCCAGCGAAGCTGTCGGCAAAGTCGGTAGCTGTTTGCATCGGCGAATCGTCTCGACCTTACAATACAGAGACGAGTGACCGGAGCTGCTCCCCAATGCCGAACGCCACACGCTATGTCTGTATCCACGGGCACTTTTACCAGCCACCGCGCGAGAATCCCTGGCTCGAACAAGTAGAAACGCAGGATTCCGCCGCGCCCTTCCACGACTGGAACGAACGCATTACCTCACAATGCTATGCGCCGAATGGCGCTTCGCGCATTGTGAATAAGAAGAATGAGATTACCCGCATTCTGAACAATTATGCGCATATCAGCTTTAACTTCGGTCCGACACTACTTTCCTGGCTGGCGGAAAAGGCTCCGCGCACGTATCGAATGGTATTAGAAGGCGACCGGGCGAGTCAGAAGCGATTTTCCGGGCATGGTTCGGCCATGGCGCAGGTCTACAACCACATCATTATGCCTCTGGCGAATACGCGCGACCGCGAGACGCAGATCCGCTGGGGCATTGCCGATTTTGTGCGCCGGTTCGGACGCAAGCCGGAGGGTATGTGGCTGGCTGAAACCGCTGTGGACACGGAAACGCTGGAGCTGCTGGCCGACCACGGCATCAAATTTACGATTCTCGCACCCGGCCAGTGTGCCCGTGTGCGTCCCCTAGCGAGCAAGGACGCGGAGGAAGCCGAGCTGGCGTGGACGGAGACGGATGCCGAGACGCTGAATACACGGCACCCATACCTGGTGCGTTTGAAGAAGGGTCGCGATATTGCGGTCTTTTTCTACGATGGTCCTCGTTCGCGGGCAATCGCCTTTGAAGGCCTGTTGAACAGCGGCGATCAATTTGCCACTCGCCTGATGGGCGGCTTTAGTGCAGACGTTTCGCCGCAGATTGTGCACGTGGCCACAGATGGGGAGAGCTACGGCCATCATCACAAGCATGGTGAGATGGCGCTTTCTTATGCACTGAAACTGATTGAGAAAAGTCCTGATGTGCGGTTGACCAATTACGGCGAATTTTTGGAGAGGTTCCCGCCAACGCAGGAAGCGCAGATTGTGGAAGACACGTCATGGAGCTGCGCGCACGGCGTCGAACGTTGGCGCTCCAACTGCGGCTGCAATATGGGGAATCATCCCGAGTGGACCCAGCAATGGCGTGGACCGTTGCGAGAAGCTCTGGACGGGTTGCGGGATGCGGTGATTCCTCTGACGGAAAAAGCAGCGAGGCCGCTTTTTGAAGATGTGTGGGCAGCTCGCGATGCATACATCGGTGTAGTGCTGGATCGCACCAGCACCATGACGGCTCGTTTCCTGGCTTCGCATGCGAGTCATGAACTAAATAGCGAGGAGCGGATCACAGCGCTCAAGCTGATGGAAATGCAGCGTCAAGCACTCTTGATGTATACGAGCTGCGGCTGGTTCTTCGACGAAATCTCTGGCATTGAAACGCTGCAGGTTATTGCTTATGCCGGACGGATGCTGCAGCTCGCCGCGGAAGTATTCGGCGCGGAGGGACGAACGCTCGAAGCGCAGTTTTTAGAACGGCTGCGCAAAGCGACCAGTAATATTCCGGAACAGGAAAACGGTGCATCCATCTATCTGCGCCTGATCAAAACGATGGAGGTGGGACTGGAGCAGGTTGCGGCGCACTATGCCATCAGCTCAGTATTTACGAGCTATCCCGAAGACGCCGAAATTTTTTGCTACTCGATTCGCAGGCTTTCTTATGAAGCGGTCACCTCCGGTCGTGGGCGGTTGCTGCTTGGGCAGGCGCGGGTTGCCTCGCAGATTACACAGCAGCCGGAAACGGTCGTCTTCGCTGTGGTTCATTTTGGAGATCAAAATATTACGGCCGTCGTGAAGAGATATGACCCATGGCAGCTTGAGCAATATACTGACTTCGTGCAGAAAGCGCGGTCAGCCGTGATTGGAGCGGACTTTCCAGCGCTGATTCGCTTATTTGATCGTCTCTTCAATGGAGTCACCTACTCCGTCCACTCGCTTTTTAGAGATGAGAAGCGACGGATTCTCCAACTGATTCTGAATACCACCATCTCCGAGGTCGAGTCGAGCCTGATCGCCATTTACCATGACCACTCATCGCTCCTGCACTTTCTGGGCAAGAGCGGATTGCCCAAGCCTCCGGCACTCAGCCTGGCTGCGAGTTTCGCTGTGAATGCGGGGCTGCGGCGGGCGATTGAGAGTGATCCGATTGATGCGTTGCAAGTGCGTGCGTGTTGCGGACTGGCCTCGGCTGATCAAATCGATCTTGAGAAGAATGTGCTCGGCTACATCGCTGACCAGAAGATGAAGCGCGTGATGGTGAGCCTGAACGGCGACTTCAAGAACATGCTTCGCCTGGACAATGCTCTGCTGACGGCGAGAACGCTGAACGAACTTCCCTTTGAGGTGAATATGTGGCAGGCGCAGAATATCTGGTACGACACGCTGAAGCTTTCGCGCAAGCAGGATATTCCCGAAGAATGGGAAAAGAAATTCCGGGAGCTTGGGACGCAGATGAAAATCCATGTAAATGAGCTGGTGGTGGAGGAAGACGAAAATATGCGGAGTGAGGTGGCAGCTGCTGTTTAACTGCGCCAGCGAAGTGTCACAGGGCCTGGCATAGGATGTCGCATCGGCTGGCCGGTTGCAGCGGCTTCGATCCGCGCCTGCTTGAGCGCGAAGTACCATTTGGCGGGGCGATCTGCATCATCAATGAGCATGAGGGTGGGGTTGTATTTCAAGCCATCCGCCTGCTGGATCATGGTGAGCTGGTCCTGCTCCACGAATCGCTTACCGAAAAAACGAGCAATCGAAGTTACAAATGGGATGTTGTGGAAGACATTCCAGGCGGCGTAGACATCGATACGGCATGCATTTGAAACTGTAGGAGTTACAGTTGTAAGACTCGAAAACCATTTGTCACCGGCACGGATACTTTCATAGCGGCGATTGGGCAGCACGAAGTCAATGGTCGTCGTAATCGGCTCGCCATAGACGCCGAGAAGTTTGTAAGGCGCGCTGTTGGCGGAGGGAGTGTGAGAGGCCATGCGAAAGCCTTGTTCTATCGGCTCGAAGTATTTTTCTTTTTCGTGGATACTGGCCTGCTTCCGCCACCACCATGCCTGATGCACAAAGGGTCCGTGCGCCGGGTCCATGAGGCCGATGATGCCGTGGTCTACGTTGCAGGGCAGATCGGCGGTAAGATGTTCGCTGCGAAAGCGCGGGCCGAATTTCGGCGCTTCAGGAACGGGCGGCAGCGAAGCCGTGTCGCGAACACGGCCCGAGCCCGGCTCAGGAACATACACCCACGCATAGCCGTCGCGCTCTTCACAGGGGAAAGCGGTGCCATAGATGCGCGCGGGGTCGAGCGTGTCTTTACTGGTGAGCGAAGGAATCTCGAGGCACTGGCCGGAGACCGGTTCGAAGACCCAGCCGTGATATTTGCAGGTGAGCCCCTTGCCGTCGAACCATCCGCAGGAAAGCGGAATGCCGCGATGCGGGCAGCTGTCGCGCATGGCGAAGATGCGCCCGTCGGCACGGCGCCCCAGCACGAGCGGAATGTCCATGAGCATCACGGTGGTCAATTTTGTGCCCTGCAGTAATTCACTGCGCAGGGCCGGATACCAGTCGTTATAGAGCAGCGTGGTGCTGGGACCTTGTGGTGCCGCGATCGTGGTGAGGTTTGTCGCCATCGTTTCTTTTAACTATAGCTCTCCCAGCTCCCTGCCTCAGCGTCTGGGATCATGGAGAGAGCCTTACCGCTGTCACTCTTTTGAGCTACAGCGCCATCACCAATAATTTGCGTTCCGTCATCTCCTCGATGGCGTATCGCAGGCCCTCGCGGCCAAAGCCGGAATCTTTCACGCCGCCATAGGGCATCGGGTCGAGACGCCAGGTGGGCGTATCGCCAACGATCAAGCCGCCTACGGCGAGCGTCTCGTAGGCATGGAAGATTCTGCCTGCGTCGCGGGTGAAGAGACCTGCCTGTAATCCATAGCGCGAGCGGTTGATTTCGTCGAGCACAGCGTTGAAATCGTCATAGGGCTCAATCGCGATAACAGGCGCAAAGACTTCTTCATCGAGCACCTTCATGGGACTGCGCGTACCGGTCAGCAGTGTTGGTTCGACCAGGCTGCCTTCACGCGAGCCGCCAGTGAGGACGGTGACACCCGCTGCGCGAGCCTCGTCGATCCAGCTTTCGATCCTTTCTGCATCGGAGAGGCGAATCACCGGGCCCACATCGGTTGCCTCATTCGCTGGATCGCCCAGGATGAGCGTTCCAGCGTGCTTGACCGCGTGCTGGACGAATTCGTCAAAGATGCAACGCTCGACATAGACGCGCTGCACGGAGATGCAGCTTTGGCCGGCATAGCTGGTTCCGGCAGTGACTGCCTTCCGGGCTACTGCTGCGAAATCCGGCCAGTCGCCGTGAACGATCATGGCCGCATTGCCGCCGAGCTCGAGCAACACCCGCTTCTTCGCGGCTTTCTGCTTCAAAGCCCAGCCCACCTGTGCGCTGCCGGTAAAGCTCAATACCTTCAGACGGTCGTCATGCTCAAGCAAAAATGCTGCATCGTCGTTTGAAAGCGGCATCACGGCGATTGCGTCCGCTGGCCAGCCTGCGTCGAGAAGAAAATCGCCCAGCCTCAACGAACAGAAGGGTGTCTGCGGCGCGGGCTTGAGTAGGACCGGGCAGGCTGCGGCCACGGCAGGTGCCAGTTTATGCGCGACCAGATTAAGCGGAAAATTGAAAGGAGTGATGGCGAAGACAGGTCCGGCAGGAAAGCGACGTACTATGCCCCATCGGCCTTCGCTACCCTGGAGCAGATCGAGGGGAAGAACTTCGCCGCTTTCGCGGACAGCTTCTTCAGCTGCAGTAGTGAACGTCAAGACTGCGCGGTCGACTTCTAAACGAGCGGTTTTCAGCGGCTTCCCTGCTTCAGCGACGATCAGCTGTGTCAGTTCTTCTTTATGCGCGACGATTTTGGCGGCTACGCTCTCGAGGATTTGCTTTCGCTCATAGCTGGCCAGCTTGCGCGTAACGGAGAAAGATTGGTCGAGTCGACGCACGGCTTCGATGGCTGCTGCGCGTTCGGCCTGTGGTACCGTACCTATGATGCTCCGGTCCCATGGTGAGCGGATTTCTACCTCTTTACCCTCGAACCGCTCCTGTCCACCGAGCAAAAATCCACGCCTCGTTAATTTCTTCGCCATTTGTTCCCTATTCGCGCGCAATTTCGATTACACTCTCCTCTGATGACTGACGGACGCCGCCCTGTACGATACGATGCTGCTCTGGCCTGCCGCGAACTTGCTGCAGCCGACCCTAAACTTGGCCAGCTGATGGAACGCGCCGGGGAATACACCTTGAAACTCAAGAGCCAGCATTCGCCGTTTGAAGCGCTGCTGGAATCAATCATCTACCAGCAGCTCCACGGAAAGGCCGCCGCCGCGATTCTAAAGCGCCTGCTGACGCTTTTTGGAGAAATTCATCCCAGCCCTGAGCACTTGTTGGGAGCAAGCGATGACATGTTGCGGTCGGCCGGTTTATCTGGCAGCAAAGCGAAGGCTCTGCGCGATCTTGCCGCGAAGACCATCGACGGCACAGTGCCCACGCTCGTTGCAATTCGCCGCATGCCGGATGATGAGATTGTCGACCGGTTAACGCAGGTGCGAGGCATCGGCCCATGGACGGTGGAGATGCTTCTGATCTTCCGCCTGGGCAGGCCAGATGTCTTTCCGGTAACAGATTACGGTGTGCGCAAAGGCTTCTCGCTTACGTTCAAGAAGCTGCCGAAGAACAAGCCTTTTGATGCCGAAATGCTGGCAACTCCTGCGGAGATGTTGCGACGCGGCCAGCGATGGAAGCCGTGGAGATCCGTGGCAAGCTGGTATCTGTGGCGGGCCTGCGATCTTGCGGGAAAGCCTTCGCCTCCACCGAAGTAAGGACCCCGCCGATCGCGGACTGTTGCATTTGAGGTCAAAGCGGGGGAGTGGGGCAACCTACAGGTCTCCCCCGTGCTTCAGTTGCCAAGCACTTCGAGCAGAGTATCGAAATCTTCAAGCCGCGAATACTCGATGATGACGCGCCCGCGGCCATTTTTGTCCTCGATGCGCACTTTAAGGCCAAGTGAACGCTGAAGGCGATCTTGCGCTTCACGTACATTCGGGTCGAGCTGTAGTTTCGCCTTATGTTCGCCATCAGCTTTCTTTTCGGGATTAAGAAGGCCTTGCACATAGCTCTCTGTCTGGCGCACAGACATGGAAAGCGCCGAGACCTTTTGAGCAGCCTTCAAAATGGTCTCCGGATTTTCTAGCGGCAAAAGTGCGCGTGCATGCCCAAAGCTCAAATCTCCTGACTCGACTTTGCCCTGGACTTCAGACGGGAGACGGAGCAGGCGCAAAAAATTCGAGACCGAGGCGCGATCTTTGCCGGTCCGCTGCGCCATCTGTTCCTGAGTGAGCTTGAACTCCCGGCCAAGGCGTTCAAAAGCGCGGGCCTGCTCCATAGGGTTAAGATCGGCACGCTGCAGATTTTCTACGATGGTCATCTCCATCGCTTGTTCGTCGGAGACCTGACGGACAATGGCCGGAACCGTGTCCTTGCCGGCCTTCTGCGAGGCGAGCCAGCGCCGTTCACCAGCGATCAGCTGAAAGCGGCCATTGGGCAATGGGCGCACAATGATCGGCTGAACCACTCCCGTAGAGGCAATGGAACTGGCTAACTCGGCGAGCTGCTGCTCATCGACGCGGCTGCGCGTCTGGTAAGGATTGCGATCAATCTCACCGACAGGGATCTCATGTGGCCTTCCGGCAGTTTCTGCTGCCGGCGGTTTCGGCGCAGCTTCCGCGGAGGCGGCCACCGTTGCCTGCACTCTTGGCAGCAACGATTCCAGTCCTTTTCCTAGGGCCCGCCGTTTCGGAGTATCAGTAGCAGTGCTCATGGGTCGTCCTCAGCTTTCTCTTTATGCGTAGGGCCAGAAACGTATGTCGGTTTTTTTTCGCTTCGCTGCCAGCGCTTTTCGTTCTTTGGCTTTTGGGCTCTCGATGTTGTTGCGCCGCAGGAGCTCATCCGCCAATTCGATATAACTTTCCGCTCCCCGTGATTTTGGGTCGTAGAGAATGACCGGTTTGCCGTAGCTGGGCGCTTCAGCCAGGCGAACGTTCCTGGGAATGGCAGTCTTCAACAGCTTTTCCTTAAAGAACTCGCGGAGGTTTTCAGTGACCTGCTGGGCCAGATTCGTGCGGTCGTCATACATGGTCAGCAACACACCTTCGATTTCAAGCTGGGGATTAAAGGCCTCGCGGATGCGGTCCAGGGTGTGCATCAGCTCACTGATGCCCTCAAGGGCGAAGTATTCGGCCTGCATGGGAACGAGTAGCTTATCCGCAGCCACCAGAGCATTCAGCGTAAGCAGGTCGAGCGCCGGAGGGCAATCAAGAACGACATAGTCATATTTCGACCGTTCGGGTGCGAGAGCTTCCTTCAATCTGTGGGCACGATTTTCCTGCTGGATCAGCTCGACATTGGCTCCGATAAGGTTTTTGTTCGACGGAACGAGTTTCAGGGTAGCGATTTCGGTCGAAAGAAGGGCGGCCTCAATGGTGGACTCGCCTAAAAGGATGTCATAGGTAGACTTGCGCTCGTCATCCCGGGTGAAACCATAGCCTCCTGTGGAATTTGCCTGGGGATCGCAGTCGATCAGGAGGCAATTGAGGCCTTCCAGAGCAAGCGCAGCGGCTAAATTGATCGCGGTAGTGGTTTTTCCAACTCCACCTTTTTGATTGACTACAGCCAGAACCTTACTCATAACGGTAGTCAAAGACTAAAGATCGGGGACGAGGAATTCAATTGGAGAGGCCTGTGCAGAACTGGTCAGAAATTGTGGAAGACTTTTCGGCCGCCGAGCATCGAGGACGTAACTAGCTGTTGTATATGGGGATAGGTGGGCAGAAAACATTCTTTGATAAAAATGCTAACGAAAGCGTTCCGTGGAAAACTTTCGATGTTCCACGTGGAACATGATGGGTTTGGGGCCTGGCCTATGGATTCGCTATT
>Ga0210386_10000116_pt1 | contig 62474 bp, 56 predicted proteins | sample IncBWH32OmetaG_FD_160091 | JGI IMG/M metagenome (GOLD analysis project Ga0210386, IMG submission 160091) | Forest soil microbial communities from Barre Woods Harvard Forest LTER site, Petersham, Massachusetts, United States - Inc-BW-H-32-O ...
AGACCATGCCGATCTTGCCCGGCACCAGTTCCTGCGCGTAAACTAGAATGGCCGAAAAGGCCGAAGCCAGGATGACGCCGATGATCACCGTCAGGATGCTTGTCCAGAAGAGATTGGCGTAGGGCAGCAGCACCGTAAATGGAAGGACACCCAGAATCGAAACCCAGATTACCGGCTTACGCCCGATACGATCGCCGATGGGTCCACCGATCAAGGTGCCCGCCGCCACCGCTCCCATAAAGATGAACAGATGAATCTGCGAACTCTGCACGCTCACATGGAATTTGTTCATCAGGTAAAACGTGTAATAACTGTTCAGGCTGACCAGGTAAAAGAATTTCGAAAAGATCAGCGCGATCAGAATCGCAATGGAGAAAGCGACCTTCTTGGAGGACAAAGCATGACGTTGCTGTGCACCGGCAGCCAGCGTCTTGGCCACGATCATTCGATGAGTCTTCGACCAGGCGCCGACGCGCGCGAGCACGATCATCCCCAGCAGAGCGACCAGCGAGAACCAGGCAATGCTCGATTTGCCGCGCGGCAGAACGATAAAAGCCGCCAGCAACGGTCCCAGGGCCGATCCTGTGTTGCCGCCGACTTGAAAGAACGATTGCGCAAATCCATGTTTGCCGCCCGACGCCGTACGCACCACGCGCGACGACTCCGGGTGAAAGATGGCCGAGCCCATTCCAACCAGCGCTGCCGCAAACAGCAGCACGCCGTAGGTGGGAGAAACCGACAGAACTAGCAAGCCGACTAGCGTGAGGCCCATTCCGAGGGTCAGCGAGTAGGGCTTGGGCCGCAAATCGGTATACAGGCCGATGGCCGGCTGCAAAACCGAGGCGACCAGCTGATAGGTGAGCGTGATCAGCCCGATCTGGCCGAAGTCGAGCTTAAAAGTCTCTTTGAGTAGCGGATAAATCGCCGGCAGCAGCGACTGCACCATGTCGTTCAAGAAGTGGCAAAAGCTGGCGGCGATCAGGATCGGGAATACGGTCTTCTGGCCTGCGTCCGTTACCGGGGCTGTTTGTACTGTGCCGACCTCTGTATCCATGGATATAATTCAGATGCTCCGGCGAGCCGCCGGGGTTCAAACTAGGCCTGCGGGCTTTCGAGACTGACGCTGCCGTTGTGCTCGACAGGCATTTCGATTACAAACTGCTTCTTGGGATTGCGCGAATAGGTCTTCCCGTGAGCCTTGCGAGCGCGGAAATACGGTTCCAGCCGCTCCAGAGCGCGTTGCATGCTGGTGGTCACATGTTCTCGCATGGCCTCGGCGGCAGCCTCGCGATCACCGTTCACCAGAACGTCCAGCAGATCCATGTGACGGTGTGGTGTAGTCCCGTTCGAAAAGGAGCGGGCCACGCACAGCCAGGTAGACGAGAGCGCGCGGGTCTTCTCTATGGCGTCGCAAAGCGCCGGGCAGCGCGTGGATTCGGCAATCCGCCGGTGCAGCTTGGAGTGCAAATTCAAATAGTGGAAACGATCCGTCTCATGCTGCACGGACATCGCGTCCACGCGAGCAGCCAGCCTGACCAATTCCGCGCGTTCCTCGGGAGTGGCCATCTCAGTGAACAACCGGGCGGCTTCCGCTTCGAGCGCCTCGCGCACCAGATAGTGCCCGCGAACATCTTCCCGGCTCGGGATGCGGACGCGTGTGCCGGCGCGCGGGCGGCTCTCCAGGAGCCCTTCAAACTCCAGTCTTAAAAAGGCCTCCGACACGGGCAGGAAACTCATTCCCAGCTCTACAGCTATCTTGCGCCGGGAGATGACCTGACCGATCGCAATTTCTCCGCGCAGAATCCGCTCACGAATGATGACGTAGGCTTCCCCAGCGAGGTCTGAGGCCTCTGAGCGCTCTCTCATAATTTCTTTTCAGTGTAACACGCACGTACGCGCGAGCTATTTTTTCAGCCGCGCGGTCTGCACCTGTTTGGGATCGCCCCAGGTGATAAAAGTTTCGCCGATTTGCAGGGAATGCAAAAGGCGCGGATATCCGAGCCCCATCCGGCCGCCCTCGGCGACTCGCAGCACGGGTCCAGCCGCGCCCGCGAAACTGATCTCGCGAACCAACACGCGCGCGGCACCGCCGCCGCTGCCCTGCTCCAGCCAGGAGACGATCGCGGCGTCTTTGATGAGTACAACCGACGTATATCCGAAAGAGCGGCCGGTGCTTACAGTCGTTGGCTTGGTGAAGGTCGAACCGCCATCGCTCGAGAACACGATCTCGGTCTTCGGAGCATCCTGCGCCCCGGTAAACCAGGCGATGGCAACTTGATTGCCGACAGCGGCGACGGAGGCAGCATTAGTTGGGCACGCATTGATTTTCCAGTTGTCAGCGTACAAATTCCTGGGCTGCGACCAGTGACCGTTCTCGAAGCGCAGGACATCGATGTCGCGGATATCGGCAGTCGTGTGACCGCGATAGGCAAGCAACAGACCCTTGTCGGTCTTGGCAACCGCAGTGGGGCAGCAGGCGCAAACGTCCGGGGCCAGGCGCTCCTCGCGCACTTCTTTACCGGACGCGTCGACGATCGTTCGCATTAAAGCAGCGGGCGCCTCCTCATTCACGCCCCCTTTTAACCAGAACAGAGAGCTTTCGCCGGCGCCGCTCGGGACCATCGAAGCTAAGCCGTGCTGCACTGGAGCACGATCGCGATGCGCCATCGTGGGCATCGACCAATTGACGCCGTCGGTGGAAGACGAAGTGTACACATACTCGGCTTCGCTCTCTTCTTTCGGCATCTCAACCCAATGCGCCAGCCACTGATGCTCGCCCAATTGCACGACCTCGGGCAGCTCAGCCGGGTGGCGGAAGAAGTGGCGCTGGGCGGCGATCGTGCGAGGCTCCGACCATTTGCCCCCACGCAGCTTGGCATAACGCAGAGAAAGCGACCCCTCTCTGCCCGGTTCGGTCCAGCTCAAAAGCGCCCCGTTATCGGGCGTCGCCGACCAGTTGGACTGAATGCTTCCCGCGCCGGCTGGATTCGCGAATGGCTCGCTTCGCGAAAAGGTTTGCCCGAACGCGAGCGGAATGCTTACGAGCACAAGGATCAATAGAGTTTTCATAGTCAGAAAGTAAATTTCAGTGCGACCTGCATCAATCGCGGGGGAGCGGCATTCACAACCTGACCGAATGATTTGCTGTTAAAATCGCCATCCACCGCCACCGGTCCGAAGAACTGAGCATGGTTGAAGGTGTTGAACGTTTCCATCCGGAACTGCAGCGCCTTCGATTCCGAGAATCGAAACGTCCGCAGCAGGGCCAGATCGAAATTAAGCATACCGGGCCCGTGAAAGCTGCGCCGCGAGGCTGTCCCGGGAGTACCTAGAGCATTGGGACTGAAGAGAGACGTGTCGAAATACGGGAGGCCATTGCGTGGATTGCCATTGAGGTCCAGCGCGCCCGAAGAATAATCGGGCAGGTCGAGGCTGTGATTATTTACACCGTTAGGCAGGCTTCCCATAAAAGAGCGATCGGTGTCGCTGGAGATGGTCACCGGGAAGCCCGAGGCAAGCCGCGTGATTCCTGAAATCGACCATCCCTCGGTCAGGAATTTCGCGCGCCCGGAGAAATGGCCTAGCGGAAGTTGATATAGGTAGGTCGCCACCAGATCGTGCGTGAGATCCCAGGCCGATAGCGCGCGCGTCAAGCGGAAATTGAAAGGGTCGAGAGGGTCGGAAATACTGGAAGCCTGGTCGATGGATTTACTGAACGTATAGGCCAGCATCAAATCGAGCCGCGGACCGGAGTGGCGCACGCTGACTTGGAACGAATTGTAATTCGAGTTTCCGATGCTGGCGTCGTAATCGTTGTTGTGGAAATTGGGTCCGAGTGGTCCCCGGGTGCCATTGATGACCCGGCCGGCAGCGGTTGTGTAGGTAGTGTCCTCTCCGAATTGTCCGCAGGTCGGCGAACCGGGAGCGACAGTGCTGGGCTGGCTCAAAGCCAGGCAAAGAGCCGGATTGCCAGGGTTAGCGGAGTAGATAGCTAACAAGTGGTGCGCCTGCGAGCCAACGTAGCTCAAGCTCAGTAACGTATTTGCCCAAAGCTCGCGCTCTAACGCCAAGAAATAATTTTCGTTGTATGGATACGTGTTGTTAGGGGGCGGCGCCGTCATACCGGCCTGCGGAAGAAACGGCGAGAAATCGATGTTCGGATTGGGGTGAGTTGCGGATGCGTTCAGGGGAGGAAACGTCAGCGGAAAAGGCTGCACATGAACCTGGCCATCGGCTGAGGAGATGAATGGCGTAGCAAAAAGCGGTTCGCCAGAACTGGTGTAGCTCAAGCCGTAAGGGGGCTGGGGCTCGTCGATAGCGACTGTGTTTCCTTGAATCACTGAATAGAAAATGCCGAAGCCGGCACGGATGCTGGTTTTTCCAGGCCCGCCGATGATCTTGCCCAGCAAGCCATCCTTGTTACTCGGCGAGTACGCTAAGCCCAGCCGAGGCGAGAAACGATTGCCCTCCGGCACCAGCGTATTCGGCACTCCGGGGTCAGTGGGATAAACGAGGCTGGCGGGAGCGGTGGGGTAAACTTTGGACTGCTCTCCGAGAACGAAGGTCGGAATCTGATTGTATTTCTCCGACCAATACTGCATCAGGTCATAGCGTAGCCCGTAGTTCAGCGTCAGATTAGGCGTAGCGCGCCAGCTATCCTGAACGAATGCCGCGGCGTATTTGTGACGTCCGTAGTAAGTTTGCGAATCAGCCTGGTTGTAGTTGCTGGCGACGCCGATCAGAAAGTCGGCGAAATCGGAACCCGTTTCCGATCCATAAAAAGCGAAGGCGCCGTTGAAGGTGGGATTGGGATTGACGTTGACCTGTTCGAAGCTGAGCTGAACGCCGGCCTTGATGCTATGTGTGCCCAGAACTTTCGACACGTTATCCAACAAAGCGAAGGTATTGTTGGCCTGCGTCAGATTGGTAGTCGGCGTTCCGATCACAAAGGAATTAAAGGTGACGTTTTCGATCCCTTCGATGGATGGAGCCAGCGGGACAATACCGGGAGTGCCCGGTCCGGTGACAAAACCTTGCGAAGCGAGACTCGGGCCGACGCCGCCAACCGGCTGGCCGACGTTGTTGGCGCTCCGCATGTAACTCAAGCGTAGCTCGTTCACCATGGTGGCGCCAAAGGTCTTGGTCTGACCCAGATTGACCAGTTGCGAGCGGCCCAGATTCAGAGCTGCGAAGCCTGGGACGGTGGCGCCTCCCTGCCCGGTCGGGTAGGGATTGTTCAACGAATAGTCGTCCGCGAAATAGTAAGCCGTGAGCAGGCCCCAACGGTCGCTGCTGCCATCCAAGCGCAAGCTACCTTTGTCGTCCCGGAGAATCTTACCATCTGAGGCTGTCGAAAAAGTGGAGTCACCGATGTTGGGCTGAGGAATGTATTGCAGCAGATGTTGGGCCGGCGCCGACCAAGCCCGCTTAGGAATGATTGCGTTTGGAAAGACGCATTGCGCGGACGCGACACAACCCGGAGTGTAATAGGGCTCGTTGGCGGTTACGACATAGCCGAGTTTCTGCGAGAGAAGATTCGCCAAATAAGGGCCGCCCACCGAGCCTGTGAGCGATGACGCAATGTCGTTGAGATTCCCCGACCGGTCGGCTAGCGACGGCACCGGAATCAGACCGGTATCGACGCCCTGGCTCTGGCGAGTTCCTTGATAGTCGCCGAAGAAGAAGAGCTTGTTTTTCCTTAGAGGTACGCCGACGGTTCCACCGAACTGGTTTTGCCGATAGAAGCTGCGGTCGGGAGAAAAGAAATTACGCGCGTCCAGATCGGTGTTTCGCAAGAACTCGAAGCCGCTGCCATGCAGCGCATTGCTGCCCGACTTGGTGACCACGTTGATGACGCCGCCGCTGTAGTTGCCGTACTCGGCGTCGAAATTATTGGTCAAGATGCGAAACTCGGCGATCGAATCCAGGTTGGGCACGATGGTCGTGCCGCCGTTCATGAGTTCCTTGACGTCGCCGCCATTGACCATGAAACCGTTGGCATCCTCGCGCTGGCCACTGATCGACTGATTGCCCGGATTCAGAACGCCGGAGGGCGCAATCGCGACCGATGCACCCGCCATGACGATCGACTCGGGCTGCTGGGTGGTCATCGGCACGATCCCGGGTTGAAGCGCCAGAAGATCGGTAAAGCTGCGGCCATTGAGGGCAACGGCTGTCATCCTGGTGGCGGACACAACGTCGCCCAACTGGGTGCTTTCCGTTTCCAGATGATTCGCGCTTTCTGAAACCGTTACGGTGTCGAGCTTCTCGCCCATTTCCATGGTGATGTCCAGTTTGATGGCGCTGTTGGCGTCGACGATCAGTCCATTGCGCTCCCAAGGCATGAATCCGGAAGCTTCAATCTTCAGGTCGTAGCGCCCGACTGGCAAGCTCGGAAAAGTGTAAACACCGTTCTGGTCGGTCATGGCCTGGAAATGAATGCCTTGCAGCGAGTTGGTCAAGGTCAGCATGACACGCGGAATTACGGCGCCACTGGGGTCCTTAAGCGTGCCTGAGATGCTGCCAGTGATCCCGGCCAGGAGCAGTGCGGCAGCGGCGAGAAGGGTTGCGACTACGCGAATCAAGACTGCGGACCGCCATCGTTCGGCGACGCGGCGATCAATTTGCGCCCGTCGGCCAGCACGACCTCTCTGGCCGATGCCACGTGTACGTCATCCTTGGCGCGATAGCCGATGACCGTGATCCGGTCGCCAATCTTCAGGGTGTTTCGGTTCCAGCCACGCCGTTCCAGCGCGGTGGGGCCAGCCGATTCAAAAACCCAGTTCACCACTTTGGCCGGCCCTTCTTTCACGTCCAGGTAAAAGTAGGTGTGCGGGCTCATCCAATCGACCTTGGTCACGACGCCTTGAAATCTAACCTGCCGGGTGGCGTCGAACTCGAGCGAAAAAGAGTGATGCGCCAAAAGCGGACCAGCGGCAATGAAGGCCAAGGCGGCGAGTTTACTTCTGCGCCTGGTTATCACGGTATACCTTGTGGCAGTTTTCGCAGGCTTCGGAGAGCTGGTCGGTGCAATTGCTTACGGTATCCTGGCTTTTCGACTGCGCCGCCTTGTAGCAGGCCTGTCCGGCGGCCACCAAGCCTTGGGAGTATTTGATCCAATCGGCTTTCTGGACCGGGACCGGCTGGCCATTCGATCGGAGCCGGCCGGGCATTGTAATCAAGGTTGCCGTTTCAGAGATCGCGATGGCGGCGTTTTCCACCGTTTGCCAGGCTTTCTCGTCGGCGGGTACTTTCGATTGGACGGCGAAAATGATGTCCGAGTTCGGATAGGGGACGCTTCGCATCACCTGTTTGAGATCGCCGACCGGTTTGGGTTTGAAGGATGGCGCCTGCGCGGTGGCTGCGATTGCCAAGAACAGCAAGATAAGCCTCATGCCGGTAGCAGCGTACCACGGCGCGGTCGAAAAAACGAACCCAAAGGGGTCTGCAGGCGGTCAGTGACCGGTACGTGACTGCTTGTTTTCAGTAAATTACGGTGGGAACTTCTGGCCATAGGCTGGTGTCTCAAGAAGGTGATCCGCATCCGATGGTCGGACCGGTCGCCCGAGGATGACACCACGTCGATCGGCTGGTGGCTACCTTCGATCATACTCGCGACCCTCTTCCTGAACTTTCAATTCTGGTTTGTTTTCGAGCGGTTGATACCTTTTTCTGGCCCGCCCTCGACCTACTTCGGCGTTCTCGGCGGGATCGCCATGCTATTCGTGGCTCTCTTCTATCTTGGCCCGGCGCTTGCGATGCATTCGAGCAAACTGTCTCTGTACGGCTTGGCCGAGTCCTCATTCGGATCAATACTTGCGGCCGGTTTCCGGCTATGCTGCGTTTTCTATTTGGTACTTTGGCTGACGTTTTCCGTTGAGACGATTGCTCTATTGGTGTACCAGTGGCCTTACCGCCGCGATCCGACGAGATTCGGATCGGGACTGCTTGCAGCAGCTATTACTCTCTTAATCTTTGGAACGGCATTGCAGAGCCTGCGAACGAGCGCAAAGCTTGCTCAGTTCACCAACAAACTGAGTATTGCAATTCTGATTGCGGCTTTTATTCGGGCTCACGCCGGATGGCCATCGGCATGGCACGCCCTAATCCGCTCGCCCGGCTTCATGCAGGCCGCTGACTGGCGACAAGTACCTTTTCTGTTTTTCTATTTCGCACCCCTCGGGCTACTGGCTTCCGATTTCGGGCAGCGCGCTCGTACCCGCAAGGACGCGGCGCTGATCGGAGTCGTCGGTCTGGCACTTTCCTTCGCGGTCAGCCTCTTTGCCGCGGGCTTCGTCGGACAAGCTGCTCACGTTGGGCATGGGAATATTGGAAATGGATCGCCCATGGCTGCGGCACTGTTCGCTGGAACGTCCTTTCGCTATTCACCACCCCGAATGATGGTAACCGCGATCACGATGTTCGGCTCAGCGCGTTTCGGAATCAAGGCGCTGGCCAACTCTGTCCCTCTTGAAGGTCAGATCCGGCGAGCCGTACTCGCGGTGCTAGCTGGTTGCATCGTCATACTCGCGGTCGCGACACCTGAATCTATGCATTCCGCTCTCGAGGTGTTGACGCGATGCCTGGTTCCGGCGGCGGCCGTGTTTAGCGCTGACTTCATCGCCGGTAATTGGCGCCAGGAGAGGCCCAAGAAAGTTGACTGGATTTGCGCCGTCGCTATTTCAGCCGGCTTGGCGATTCCCTTCCTGTGGTCGTATTTGTTCGTGCCGGGCGAGCCCTGGTGGTTCCCGTGGCTACTGCCTTCTTATGCTGTCAGCTTTGTTACCTGCCTGATCTTACGGTTTGGCAGCCGTCTATTTGCCCGCCGATGCTTGCAGCTTGAGTGACGACAGGTCCCGGTGGAACATATAGGAAATCTCGATGGGCATGTTGTCCATGGATCTTACTTTCAGCACCACCTGATAGTAGCGCGGGAGACCGGCTGGGGTCGCGAGTTTCGAGACCAGGGTTCGCGCCAGCGTCGGATCGGTGAAGGCCTGCACGGCGGCCATTACGCTCGCGATCTGGTTGCCGGAAAAATAAAGCAATTCGCCGTGACCGTAGATGCCGGGCATCAGGCTAATCAGCGCGTGGCTCTCGTCGGGAGAAGAATCCGGGATAAAAGCGGGCTCGCCAGGGCGGGGTTTGAGGTTTCGAATGCCTTCCGGCTCCAGAACGATCGGCTGGCCGGCCGAAAGCGCTTGAATCTGACGATTGCCGCTCGACGACCCGAGGAAGATGACGTTATCCATAGTGACTTCCGGTATCGAGACCAGGTCACTCCGGGTCAGCAGGATGTCGGGCTTGCGGGCAGCCAAAAACTGACCAAGCAGGAAAGCTCCATTGGCGGTACCGGCACTTGTGGATCCGGTTTCTTTCGAGGTAGTTAGACACAGCATGAGAGGACGGTTCGAGGAGAGGAGTGGCGCCCAGAGCTGTTGTAATTCTGGTGTCCATTGGGCGGCGGCGGACGGGCGCTCGACGCGCCAGAGGCGAAAGCCCAACAACGCAGCCACCAAAATGGCGAGCGCAAAGCTCACGCCGAGCAAAAACAAGCGTCCGTGCGCCGGATGCGCCAGCTGTTCCGGTTCGACCGAAGGCGGGCGCGGCACAAAAGTCATTTTGAATCCGCCCTTTGGCAGATCCACGATCACAGGATCGTCAGCGCCCTCAGTGCGGTAATAATCCGCCAACTTTTGACGCAAGCGACCGACATGCATGCGGACGGCGGATTCCTGCCGGGGATCAAAGGAGGCCGGCTTGGCGAAAACGTCCAGACCGACGGTGTATTCCTTGAGACCGTCGGCGGTTCCTTCCAGAGACTTTTCAGCGAGGTAGACGAGCAGGTTGCGATGTATTTCAGAGGTTCGGAACGCTTTGCTCTGGAGGATGCGCTGGATCTGCGCATGCGTCGCCTCCAGTTCAAGAACCATCGTTATACTGATGATACCGCGCGAGACCTATTTCGGTTCCTTGGTCCCGAGGTGCAGCAAGTCTTTGTTGTTCTCGAGACAGACGTACTCTTTGATCTCCCAGCCGGGCTGGAACTTCACTTTGAAACTGGTGGTCCAGGGCTTGGTGTAGTACTTCGGATCGTCGATGGTGGCCTCATACACCAAGGTGCGGTAATCGGGGCGGCGTAGTTTTTCGATCACGTGCAACTGGTCGCTGGCCGGATGGCCGACATAGTCGAGCCAAGTTCTACCGTTGAAGCCGACCGTGTCGATCACCAGCGTGTCGTTGCCTTCCCAATGCCCGACGGATTCTCCCAGCCAAGTGGGGTCGGGATCCTTGGAATGCTCGGCGTTCATCAAGACGACGCGATACATGTGCGAAGCGCCTTCGTAAAGAATCACGACACGATCGGGGAGTTGAATGATCTGGAAGGGATAAGGAGTGCCAGTGTAGCGAGGCACGCCCGCCGGCAGGCAATAGCCTTCCGGATCATCTTTCGAGTTGGAGGCACGCCGTTCTTTGAACAACTCCAAGCCCTCGGGCTTGAAGGGGACGTCAATGGCCTGAGTAACCCATTTTTTGTCGGCCCAATCAAGAACCCAAATGGGCGCCCAGACACCCTTGCCGCCGAAGTCGACCTTGCCATCGGGCAGGCGCGGCGTTGGTTGAACCTCGGTGGTGGCTGCGGCTCCCGCCGGTTTCGCCGCAGGCTGCGCATCCGCGTGAAACGAAGCCAGAGGCAGTAAAGCGGTGACCGCGCCCGCGAGCACAATACGATTCATTAATTTTGTCACGTTGAAATCTCCGGCAAAAGCCACTTAATACTTGGTGGGGCCGCCTTTGGAATCAGGGCTGCCATCGTCCGCCGATCCGGCAAATATTTTCCGCCCGTCGGACAGCTTCACATTTCGAGCGGATGCGAGAGTGGAACCATCCTTGGCGCGAAAAGCATCCAAGGTCACGACGTCGCCGATCTTCAGCGAGTTCCGAGTCCAACCGCGCCGGGAAAGTGCGTTGGGACTTCCCGTTTCCACATCCCAGTTCACAACCTTGCCGCTCTCGTCTTTCACATCGATATAAAAGTGAGTATGGGGATTCATCCACTCCACTTTCGTAACGACGCCAGTCACCGTCATGGGCTGATTGGAGTCGAATTCGGCAGCGAACGAATGATGCGCCAACATGGGCACCGTGGCCAGAAGCAGTCCGGCAATAGCAGAGAGAACGATGAGCAACTTTGCTTTCATGGTGATTCCTTCCACACTAACTCAGTTAGATGCCGCGGGGTCCATCAGATGCCGCGGGCATCTTGAGATTAATCCTACAGCTTCGAATTCTGATATGTCAAGAGCCTCTCAATGAGTACTTCTACCTCGCGCCGGTCGAAGGTTTGTCGAACTTCGCCGGATCAATGGGGACATTAGTCTTCACGTCGCTGAGCTTAAAGGAATCTTTCCCGTCTAACCAGGAGAAAGTATATTGAAATGGAAACTTGATCCCGCCAACATCCCGATAATCAGAATAATCAACTTGCGTTGGAACGCGGCCGATGGGCGTGCGCCCATAGCGCACCAACCGCACCAGCAGGCCCGATTCCTTGTCGAAGTACAACGTTGCGAGCAGGCCCCGCGGGCCGTTTCCCTGGACAACCTGGACATCGTGGCCGTTGACGCTATCCGGGAATCCGGCGTGCAAATTGGTCAACACCTTCTTGATCTGGCCTGGAAAGGAGAGTTCCGCGTCCAGCTTTGCACCGTCCAGCTCACTTCCGGTCAACTCGTACTCCTTCAACAGCGCTCGCGGGGTCTTGATCCAACCGACGCGGCCGTTGAAAGTTCGGGTGCTGTCTCCTCGTTCCGGGTGATCCTTAAACTGGATGATGGTGGTGCGCTGATCCGGAGCTTTCGCAAAAATCTGGACCGAGCCGCCGCCACCCAGCCCTTCATACCCGACGCCGCTCGCGGTGGCGACAAAACTAGTGAGACCGGCCAAACGCTGCGCGCCGCCGAGCGCCTGAATATATTTGTCGATGATCGGATCGGCGGAAGGCTGATCGGGAGATGCGGCGATGATGTCGTCCCGCTCTTCGTTAGGAGGGCCGTACAGTGTATCCAGCGCGATGGTGGTGGGCGGGCGGTCGCGACCGTGATGGCAGGTATAACAGGTCACCATTTGTGCTCCGCCGAAATTGGTGCGATTAATGACCGCGACCATTTCAACCATCTTGCGAGCGGTTCTTTTGCGCGGAGTGTCGGCGTCCCAAATAACCTTGTCGGTGCCGGCGCCGGTATGGCAGTCCGAGCAGTCGAAACCCAGGGCGGCAGACATGACTCCCATGCTGCCCATGAAATCGTCGACAGTGATTCCCTTTAACGTGCTGGTGGTGACGTTCTTGAAGACTTCACCGGCGGACGGACCTTTCGTTGTTGCGGGAGCCTGGCCGGCTTGTGCTGAAGCGCGGCTGATGGACGAGAGGCCGATCAGACCTACGACCGTCATTCCCGTCAGCGCAAGGAAGAGTTTGTTGCCGCTCATATCGTACTTACGATTATTACTCCGATTCAAGGCAGGTCAAGATATATCAGTGATTGTTGACACAACTTTCCGGGGCGTGATAGCATACCACCCATGCGTCTACTCCTTGTAGTTGCCTTAGTGTTGCCGCTTTGCCTGGTTGGACAAGACAAGAAAAAGGGCCCGCCGCCGGAGCCGAAGAACTTGAAAGTTCTAACAGGCATGTCCGGCACGGAGGTCATTCAAGCGATGCGAGCATTTCGCACCGCGCTCGGTGTCGAGTGCGTGTACTGTCACGTGCAGGGCGATTTTGCCAGTGACGAAAATCCGAAGAAAGAAGTCGCGCGCATGATGATTTCGATGACCCGCGACATCAACGGGAAGTTCACCGATGGAAAGCGGCACGTGGGCTGCTATACGTGCCATCGCGGCTCCACTGAACCGCTCATGAACGCGCCGGACGCGCAAGCGAAGTAAATTAATTATTGGCAGGTCAGGGACCTGCCCCCCGACAACCTCCTAGCGGGGAGCCGGCGGGTAGAGGCTCAAGGCATTGTCGTGCAAGTAGCCACGGGCGATCTCTAGCGCCTTGTTCTCGGTTACTTCGTTCGAAGCCACCATTTCAGCTAGAGCCGCGGCCAGCGCGTCGCGCGCCGAATAGACGCCCAACCAGTAGGTCTCCTCTGAACCCAGAGCCGCGCTGTAGGGGTACGCGTCGCTGCCGAACGTGATCTTCTCAGGGTAAGTCTCCAGCCAAAACTTCAAGAGATTTTTCATTTCCGAAGGGTAAACCAGCGTTTCAACTTCCGAGGTATCGATGTAAACATTCTTCATCGACGCCAGCCAGATCACCTCCCGGAAATACGGGTAGCCGCCGTGGATTAGGACGAAGGTAGTGTTGAGGTAGCGCGGGTCTTTGACGACGTTCTCCAGATTGAGGACGTCGCCATTCCGCAGTCTGAAATAGTCTCCTTCCCCCACGGCTGTGTGAATATGCACCGGCAAATGCAGGCGCCCACCCTCCGTGACCAGGTAGCGAAAAACGTAATCCTGAAAGGTCTTGTAATCCTCCGGTGTGGGGACCCCGCCGGAACGGTATTTCTGATAGACGGCGGCCGCGGCCGCGCGCGGGGGATCGGCAAAATAGAGCGAGCGGAAGTAGCCGGCCTCAAACTTTTCGGCAATGCCGCCCTTCTTCTGGTTCTCCTCGAGAATGCGAGAAACGAAGGCCAGATACTCATCGAAGCTGTTGGGCAAGCGGCTGATGCCGGCCTGCTGCATGTAGCGGTGCAGAACCTTTTCCTGGAGCGGGATGTACACACCTTCGTCGGGATTTTCAGCGGTGACGACCTTGTTATCGAAGGGGAAGAGGAACGAGTCGACGAAGAATACCCAACGGAATCTTTTCGGGTTGAGGTAACCAGCCATGGCCACGCGATTAGCTATGGAGGATTCAATGCCGCACTGATCGAGGATGTGGTCCCAATAACGGGTGCCTCCCGCTTTCTCAGCCGCGCTGGATCGTTCCTGCAACCACTGCATGTGCGGCCCGGACAGGTCTGGGTAGGGGTAGTCGAACAAGGCCTTGACGGCGACCACCAGCTCGGGATTCGTTTCACGCTGGCGGAAGGGCAGGTGTTGGGGGGGCGTGGCTTGAGCGTCCACGTCAGAATCGTCGCCGAATCCGGGGTGGGCGTGGTGGTCGAAAATTTTGATCGATTTGATTTTCTCCAAAAGGCGCTGATAAATCGCCGGAACATCTCCGGAGGGCAAAGCGCGCGACTGCGCCCAGGCAGGAAGCGTCCCAGCCGCGGCGAGGATTGCTACGAGAACCCGGTGAATTTGCATTCGCCTCATTATGGGCCCCTCCTTGTGAGGCCAGTTACAGCTTAAATTGAGAAGCGAGGATCGCCTTCCAACACTTGCCCCTCCAGCTTGGGCAGCTCCCCTTTGCTCCAAAGACGGGCACGATATTTCACGCGATAGGCAAGCGGGGTTCCGTCCAGGCGATCGCTGCGCTCGAGCGGACGTGGGATACAGACGAACTCAGTTTCCAGCCATTTGCCAGTCGCGCGGACGACCGAATAGCCGTGGCCGCCCATGTCGACGAACGAGAGATGCGGCGACAGATCGGGATTGGAAAGCGCGCGGGCCCGAGCGATGTCTCCGGTCTTCGCATATTCGAGGCAAGACCGCACGCCGTGCCGAAGCAGCAAATTTATGGTCGGCTGCGGGCGCTTATCGTCAGGACCCTGGCCGAGGTAGAGACATCGGAGCGGATGCTCTTTGGGGAGATTGTGTTCAAATGCCTCCACAAATCCAGGAGCGGAGATTGAGCCGGTGATAAACGCAATTCCGACCGGCTGAAACAATTTGGGTGGAAGCGATTTGGCGGCGAGCCCCGCCCAGAAACTGTGCCGGTCGCCCGCGACTGTAGCGAATCCGCTGATTCCATGCTCGCGCACGAAATCATAAATTTCACCGCGTTCCAGAAAAGCGCTACTCGGATCTCCTCCGCTGAAGGTTGCATAACCTGCTCCGGGCCAGGGCTTGGTCAAACCGGACGGTAGATTTTGCGGGTCGGCGCGCATGTCCAGAGTGCCGGCCGTATTTCCCCATATCTTCCAGGTGGCGGTGGAAGTCCGCAGCTCTTTCAGAAACCAGGCCTTCTGTTCGGCGCCCAATACAGTCTGCGGAGGCTCATCTTTGCGAAAATTCGGGACGTCGACGTTGCCCAAGCGAATTAAGGCCGGAGGTCGTCCCTGGTCGTGCGCCCGCGCTGCGTCCATGATTTCCATGGCTTCTTCGGGAACCAACTCAGGAAAATCCGGGCTTGAAAAAACTTTGGCTTCCGCTCTTCCGCTGGGATCTTCGGAACGATAGCTATGTTGGTCCGTAATGATCAGATCGACATGGCGGCCCCAGCGAATTGTCCGGTAGCCTCTCAGGCTATGGATCGCGGCGAGGTTGTTCGGTTCCTGGCCGAGGCCGTGTTCGTCGAAGCGATTGATTGGCGCGTCCACGACCTTCGGCGGATTAAAGAGATCCATTGATGCCCCGCTTGGCTTTGACATCCGCGCCGGCTGATATTCAAAGAACGCCTGATTGGCGGCTACTTTCCGAGTCTGGGCAGGCCGCGTCACTCCTTTGAATAACTGCAAGCCTTGCCATCCGAGCCAACTGAACTCGTGGTTGTCCCACATGTTGACGAAGGGCCAACGGGCGCGGGCATCCTGCAAGTCGGGATCGCGAAGATACGCACGATAGACCGCGCGATAATCCGCAAGCGTTGTAGGAATGTGGAAATCATCGATCCTTTCGCCATGTTCGTAGCGAACGATGTCGCGCAGTCTGCGATCGTACATGCCGCGCGGGCGGTCTTCGGGATACCAGACGATTTCATAGATAAAATCGCCGAGGTGCAAAACGAAACCGAGGTGATCGTGCTCAGCGGCCCGCTCGTCTTCGAAGATCATACGGCGATACGCGCTCTGCGCGCCTTGATTCGCGTTTTGACAACTGACGAAGGCAAAGGACACGGGTCTCGGGTCACTCGGTGCTGGAGCGGTGATGGTTCGCCCGATCCGGCTGCCTGCGCCGTCCCGATCGGTGAAGCGATACCAATAGACACGCGCCGGCTTAAGACGGCCGACCAGCACGCGGCAGGTCCAGTCGGATTCTTTAGAAACAACCACGCGCGCCGTGGCTACCACTTTTCGAAATGTGTCATCTTCAGCGACTTCGACCAGCAGGGTTTCGTCGCGATCGGCCGGATACGGGCGGCGAGTCCACAGCAGCACGTTGTTACTGTCTGGGTCTCCTGAGGCGACGCCTTCGGGATAGAGATCGCGGCGTTCGTGCCATGGGATGCGAGACTGCGCGCCGATGGGCTTCCCCCACGCTGCCGAAGCGCCAATAGCGGCGGCCATCTTCGCGAAAGTGCGCCGGGTAATACGAGCCATGCGCGGTCTTAGTTTCCTGCCGGTGCTTGGTGCTTGATGAATCTGTCGGCCCAGGCAATAAAGTACTTCCAATTCGGGGCATCGGTGTGTCCACCGTCGTGCTGGCGCCAGGCAAGGTCACCATTGAGCAAGCCCGAATTCACCGGCGGCATCTTCGCGGTGTGGTAATCTTCCGCGATCCCCAGATCTTTGGCACCTAATAGCCTGAATACCGGCTCAGCCGCAACCGTCGCCATGTAACTGCCCTGCTGGTCGAGCCACTTGGCGTCGCCTTTTTCGGGGATGCCGTAACTGATGAAGGTCAGGCGCGGGGCGCACAACGCGATCAGCTCGTGCGCATCTACCGGCAAATCACCGGCATTCTTGCTTCCAAAAGCGGCGTCAGCGGCGCCATACTTCATGAAGTTTCCGGCCATCCAATGATATTCTCCAGTTCCCGTGAGATTCTCTACAGCCTCTCCCCAATTGCGGCGGTGCAGTTTAGCGCCGCCCTCGCCGGATGAACCGACCAGAACAAGAGCGAAGCGTGTATCGAACGCCATGGTCACAAGGGCCGCTTTGCCATAGCGAGAGACGCCTTCGATACCGACATGTTTGGCGTCGACGGCTCGATCCTTCTCCAAGTAATCGAGGCCGCGCGAAGCGCCCCACGCCCAAGCTCGCAAGGCTCCCAAGTCGTCCGGCCTACGCGGTTGACCTTTGTTGGTCAGTCCGATAATGCCCCGGGTTAAGCCGGCCCCGTTGTCGGCCTGAATACTCACGGGACTGATCATCACGTAGCCCCAGCCATCGGCAATGAGCTGCTGGGTTGCGGGGGGATCGGCGCCGGCAGCAGCGGGGATGGCCGGCGTTGGCAGCCCACCCCGGCCGAACATCATCATCAATGGAACAGGACCTGAGGCGTTGGCAGGAGTCACCACAGTCATCTGAATATCCACGCTGATCAGCGGATAGGACGAATTGTCGACGTGCCCTACCAGCTGTTTGGCGCTGACTGCGTAAGAGCCGACCTTGGTGTATTCCGTGTGCACGACCGTCCACGTCACCTTGGGCACGTTTTCAGGAACACGGCCCAACACCTCGCGCTCAAAATCCTGGATGATCTCGGGGCGGCGCTGCTTCCACCACGTTTCCGCGGTCGTGACCTTGACGCCGTTCTTCAGCGTCAAGACGTCGGGCAGGTTCGGAAAAGGATTGGCCTTAGACTCGTCGTAATTTGCTTGGTTCGGTGCATCTTCCTTACCACTGGGACCGGGGCGCAGAGCCTTGATACCGAGCTGATCCATCATGTTCTGATGGTCTTCAGCCGCGGTCCAATTCATCGGTTGCGGGAAGGCGGACTGTTGGGCACAGAGCTCGATCGTGAGGCAAGGCGACGCGACCGCCAGCAACCATAGCATCGATCTCATATGCTATCGAGCGTAATAGCATTCTGAGGTGTTGACAAGCCCTTATTGCAGCGAGAGAACCACGAAGGACTGTGTCGAAACGCCGCCGACTGTGGCCAGGAGCGGCTGGTCACCAGTGCCGAGGCCAGCTGGAATAGTCAGGTTGATCTGATAGAGTCCGGCGCCAGAGATCCCGGAAAAGAACGGAGTGACGCTGGCGCCGTGAATCTGAAGCTGGACTGCGTTCGTGGTCGGGGCGGCGCCAGAGTATGCGTGGCCCGCCGGGACGGTCGGATTGGTCGGGCCAAAGCCGACGCCGAAAAGCTCGACCACATCTCCGGCCTTGGCGGCGACCGTCTTGTAACCAAGCGACGTGCCGGTGGGTCCGACGATATCGTAGGAGCCTCCGCCGTAAGTCCCGGATCCATCGGATCGGAGAATGATGGCCGCCACGTGCGTGGCATCGAGAAGCGAGAAGGAAGGACCGAATGACGCGAGATTTACGGTCGAGGTTGCGGTTGCGCCGCCACTGGTCACGGTCACGTTCACGATCCCGGTGGCTGTGTCATCAGGAGCCTGAATGTTGACCTGCGTTGGGCTGACGTACGACAGATAAGCGGGCTTATTGTTCACCATCACGCTAGTGCCTCCGAGCGAGGTGGGGAAGTCGCCGTTCCAGGTCGCTGTGCCGCCGGCTAGGTTGGTCCCATAAATGTCGACCCACGAACCAGGCTGGATTGCGGTTGCGGTCTTGCTGTCGTGGGGAAGGATACCGCCCGAGCCGATAGTGGGCGAGGTCGTGCTGGCTGGTGAAAGCTGGAGCGAGGCGAGGTAAGTATGAGTGAGACTCACGATCAAAGCACCGCTTCCAGCGTTGCCCGCCGCGTATAAAGTAACGGTGCCGACGTTGGTCGACGGCGGGGTCCAATTGAAGCTGTAGGTCGCGGCGGGCGCCGCACTTCTGGTGTAGCCAGTAATGTTGTGCTCGATCCACTGGAGCGTGTTGCCGGAGGGACAACTCCCGGCGAAAGGCACGACAGCTGGAGTCTTGCAGTCGATGACCTGCGTGTTCCCATCTGTTGAAGTCAATGTTCCAGCGCCCATCAACTTCGGACTGCTGTCGACGCGCGCGCTCAGCTCAAAGCCGTATTTTCGTTCGGTGGAGTCTGCAACGGTTACCTGAATCTGCTGAGCTTGTCCGGGAACATAAGTGGTCCCACCCGCGGCGACAATTTTGACCGATCCCGGGCCGCTGTTGGGAGCGTCGGTGTGACACCCAGAGGCCATGCATCCAGTGGGATTGTCGCCCGGAGCGGCGGTGTAGCCGGGGTCTGGGCCATATTCATAGGCAAAGATGGCTATCGACGCGATCGCAAGAATAAAAGGGGACGACTTAATTAGTAGATTTCTTCGTTTCGACATCGTGGACCTGTTTATTCCTCCTCTAGTCTCAACCCCGTTCACGCGCGAGGGTTTCCCAACAAGCGCAAATCGAAATATTAACATTTCTTGTGTTGGCCTTATCTCTTGACGTCACCAGCGCACAGCAGTATGATTGGCTCCGGACTTTAGGGTTTCACAGAGGAGGCGCCCACGTATGGCAGCTTATAGCTTAACGGTCAACGGAAATGCTGTTTCGTTGAACGTCGACGATCCGAATACTCCGCTACTTTACCTGCTTCAGGAGAACTTACAGCTGAATGGACCGAAATTCGGTTGCGGCCTGGGGCAGTGCGGCTGCTGTACGGTGCTCCTGGATGGCCAACCGATCCGCTCCTGTATTACGGCCATCTCAGACAGCGCCGGACATGCAGTGACCACCATCGAAGGTCTCGGCACGACGGACAACCCGCATCCGATTCAACAGTCATTTATCAACCAGCAAGCGATGCACTGCGGTTATTGCCTCAGCGGGCCCATGCTCTACGGAAAGGCATTCATCGACCAGAATCCGGGTGCGACGAGCGATCAGATCCTGGCGGCGCTAGGCCAAACCCCATTGTTATGCCGCTGCCATTCGCACAGCCGCATGCTTCAGGCGTTGGTGAATTACGCACAGGGGACCATATGATGCTGAGAAATGCAGTAAAGCCAATTGAGCCATCCAGCATGACGCCGGATGCCTATGCAGCGTTAAAGAAGGCGGGGTCCTCGCGGCGAGATTTCCTACGAGGCGCGGGCGTGATGATCATCGGCTTCAGCATGGCTGGCAAAGCCACGAAGCTGGCGGCGCAGAGTCCGATCAATCCGACCGGGTTGGTGGACGCAACGCTGGTGGATTCCTGGCTCGCTATCGGCGCAGACGAAAGCATTACCGCGTATTCGGGCAAATGCGAGTTCGGCCAGGGCTTTGAAACGGTCCAGTACCAGTTGATCGCCGAAGAACTCTCGGCGCCGATGAGCAACATCAAATTGATCTTTTGCGACACGGGCTTCACTCCGGATCAAGGTGTCACGTCCGGCAGCCAGTCCCATCTGGCCGAGTTCGGTCCGGGCGGTTTGCGCCAGGCCCTGGATACAGCGCGGGATGCCTTGCTGCAGTTGGCGTCGCAGCAACTGGATGCTCCCGTGGGCCAGCTGGTTGTACAGAACGGCGTAGTGTACCTGCAATCGGATTCCACCCAATGGGTGACTTACGGTCAATTGGTCCAAGGCACCCGATTCAATCTCACGCTGAACCCGAACGCAGTGCCGAAGAATCCGAGTCAATATACAATCCTTGGAACTTCGGTGCCGCGCGTGGACATACCTGCCAAGGCTACGGGGCAGTTTCAATACGTCCAGAACGTGCGCGTGCGAGGCATGCTGCATGGAAAGGTAGTCCGATCGCCGATATGGGGCGCGCACGTGGTCAGTGTCGATCAGAGTTCCGTGGCCGGCATGCCCGGCAATCCGCAGGTGGTGGTGAATAACGACTTTGTCGGCGTGGTCGCTGATACGGAATGGCACGCCATTATGGCTGCGGCGGCATTGAATGTGACCTGGTCTAATGCCGACCCGCTGCCGAGCTTTAGCGGTCTTTACGATTACATGCAGCAGCAGGCATCGTCGGATTCATATACGGTGAATTCCGGCGATACAGCCCAGATGCTCCAGCAGGCGGTCCAGGTGGTGAGCGCGCAGTATCTGCATCCCTACCAGATGCACGGAGCGATCGCCAGCTCGTGCGCGGTTGCCGACGTCCAGGGAGGAACCGGCGCCAATGCTACCGCGAAGATCTGGTCTGCAACCCAAGGCGTTTATCCTCTGCGCGACAGCGTGGCGGTGGTTCTCGGAATTCCGAACGGCAATGTGCGGGTCACATTCGTGGAGGGATCGGGCTGCTATGGATGCAATGGCAACGACAACGTGAGTTTTGATGCAGCGTTGCTGTCGCAGGCCGTCGGCGCACCAGTGCGAGTGCAGTATTCACGAAAGGATGAAAACACAGCCGGCGAGAACTATGGACCCGCGCATGTGAACAAACTGATGGCCGGGGTAGACAAATCCGGTCAGATCATCGTGTGGACTTCGGAGGCCTGGACCCTTAGTAAGGGCGGCCGGCCAAGCGCGACCGCTCCCGGCAATATTATTACCGGTGCACTGGTTGGATTCCCGGCGCCGGTGCCCACTCCGTCGGCGGCCACAGCGCCCAAAACCTTCGCCAACAACAGCAATACGGCTTGCAATTATGTTACCGGTGTTGTTGGTACAAACGCGCCAGGGGGCACGGGAACGATCGCCAGCCAGCAGGTACTTGTGCATTCGATTCCGTCGCCCTACTTCACTGGTCCCTTGCGATCTCCGGAACGGCTTCAGAACACCTTTGCGAATGAGTCGTTCATGGACGAAATAGCGGCGGCGGTGAAAGCCGATCCGGTTCAGTTCAGGCTAAAGCACCTCAAGGACCAGCGCTTGATCGCGGTGTTGAACGCGGCGACGATGGCGGCGAACTGGGATACGCGCCCATCTCCTAAACCAGGCAACGCCTCCACCGGTGTCGTGACAGGCCGTGGTGTCTCGTGCGTGCTGTACGAAGGGAACAACGGTTATTGTGCATTGGTCGCACAGGTCTCAGTTGACCAGGATGCCGGCACGATCACGGTGACCAGTCTCACAGCCAGCCAGGACTCCGGCCCGCCATCGAACCCGGACGGTTTAAAAAACCAGATGGAAGGCGGCGCATTGCAAGGTATGAGCCGGGCGCTGTTCGAAGAGGTGAAGTGGAACGACCGGGCCGGCATCATCACATCCACCGATTGGACATCTTATCCGGTATTCCAGTGGGGCATGCCCATACCGCAGTTAAAGACGGTGCTGCTCGGTCCGCTGAACGCGCCGAAACTGGGCGCCGGCGAGTGCACCATCACGTTAGTTGGGTCGGCCATCGCCAACGCAGTTTTCGATGCTACCGGTGTTCGCATGCGGCGGATTCCTTTCACGTCCGCGAATTTTCTGGCGGCGAAGGGGAGCTGATTCGGCGGGCGGAGAATCCGCTAATATAAAAGCGTTCGTTTAGCAGAGGTTCCGCAATCGGAGGACGATGTGTTGGATACCTGGCGGCGTTCGATCCTAGGCGCCCTCGGCTGGTTAGCCGTGAGCGCGATTCTACCGGCGCAAACCGCGTCGTTCATTTTCCGTAACCAAGTATCGACCGGACTCAATCCAGTATCGTTGGCTTTTGGCGACTTCTTTGGCGGCCGAACACCGGCGCTGGCGGTAGCCCAGCGGGGAGCAGCCAGCGTCGCGATTTTGCGGAGCTTAGGCCAGGGGTTTTTCTTCCAGCCCTTCGCGAGCCAAGAAACCGGGCTCAGTCCGCGCGCGGTGGCCACAGGCGACTTTAATCGCGATGGAATACTCGATCTGGTGGTGGCCAATTTCGGCTCAGGCACCGTCTCCTTGTTCCTGGGAAACGGGAATGGCACGTTTCGCCTTTTCCTGACCTTGAACGAACTGAGTCCCTCTTCGCTGGTAGTTGGAGATTTCAACGGCGATGGATTACTGGATCTCGCGGTGTCCCATCAGAGTTCCAATAGCGTCTCTATTCTCCTGGGCAATGGTAATGGAGCATTTCGGCCAATCTTTGATTTTGCGGTGGGAGTGGGCCCGGTCTCGATGGCGGCGGGCGACTTCAACGGAGACGGAATTCCCGACTTGGCGATAGCCGATTCGACTTCGAACGAGGTTTCCATATTGCTCGGCATCGGCAACGGTGCGTTCCGCAGCGCCCTCAATTTCCCCGCCGGGACAACCCCGGCCTATCTTGCGTTGGGCGATTTCAATCGCGATGGCATGCTGGACGTGGCAGTAGTGAACAATACCAGCGCCGGAACGGTCTCGTTATTGATCGGCAACGGAAATGGGACGCTCCAGTCTCTGCTCAGTTTCGACGTGGGGCCGCTTCCCTCGTTCATCGTGGCGGCGGATTTCAATCTCGATGGCAACCTCGACCTCGCGGTCGCTAACACCGGCGCCGATACGGTCTCAATTCTGATGGGTACCGGGACCAGGGCGTTCCTACCTCGCCTCGACTTCACCGCGGGCGATGGACCCGCCTGGATCAGCGTGACGGATTTCGACGCCGACGGCAAGCCCGATCTGGTGGTGGCCAACAGTTTGTCCAACACCATCTCCATGCTGGCGAATACTACGTTCATACCGAACCAGCCCAGCATCACGGATCATTCCGTCGTCAACGCTGCCAGTTTCATCGACGGATCGGTAGCTCCGGGCGAACTGGTAACAATTTTCGGATCGAACTTAATGGGAACAACAACGACAACCACGACGACAAGCCATACAAGCGTGCTGTTCAACGGCATCTCGGCTACGCTGCTATACGCGGGTAACAACCAGGTGAGCGCGATCGTACCGAACGGGGTTGCCGGCCAAAAGGAAACACAAGTGGTGGTGGGGCATGATGGCGTGCCGTCGGGGACCCTAACGATTCCCGTTGCGGCTAGCGCTCCTGGTTTGTTTACCTCGACGGCCACCGGCACGGGTCCAGCCGCTGCCCTGAATGAAGACCTGTCGATGAACTCCGCTTCCAATCCTGCCGCACAGGGTTCCATTGTGGTGCTATTCGGAACCGGCGCCGGCAGTCCTGTTCTTCCGGTGGCGGTGACGATTGATGGCCAGGCCGCGAAAGTGTTGTACGCAGGCCCGACCGGCGATTCGCTGGCCGGGGTGATCCAGGTGAACGCTCAATTGCCTGATGGCATTCATTCCGGAGTCGTTCCGGTGGTGCTGCGGGCTGGTAGCGGAGTGAGCCAGCCGGGTGTCACGGTGGCCGTGCAGTAGCCAGACGCTATTGGTAGGGCGGACCCCATGGTCCGCGCGGGACGCCCCCGTCCCGCTCTCGCCTGGGCCAAGTCAGCACGTTGCAAATACCAGAAGGCCGACCAGGGGTCGGCCGCGGACCAGGGGTCCGCCCCACTCATTCTTGAATGCCTATTTCGCTAAGGGGCGGTCGATTTTGCGGTCGGCCATGGCCGCCTGGTAGGCAAACCACGCCATCACCGCGGCTGCTTGGCGAATGTCGTTAACGTTCACGCGATCGACCGTGTCCATGTTGGTGTGGTGCGTACGAATGTCGTAGTTCACGTAGTCCTGGATGGGATTGAACCCGGGCACGCCGGCATCGATGAAGCTCAAATGATCGGTTGCGCCGACCGGCTCGATGACGTTCCGCCGCACGCCCGCGGGCTTCAGCGGCTCCAGCCAGGCATCGAAGAGCGGCTTGGCGGTTTCCTGATTCTGCATGAACCAGCCGTAAATCGGCCCGGTGCCGTTGTCGATGTTGAAGTAGACATCGAACTTGTTGCGAGCCGCGGCATTGGCATCGCCGGCCAGATGCTGCGTCACCCAGGCGCGCGATCCCAACAGGCCCTGCTCTTCCCCGCCCCACAGAGCGACACGAATGGTGCGGCGCGGCCGCGCACCGACGGCTTTGAGTATCCGCATGGCCTCCATCACGGTGGTCGAGCCGTCGGCGTTGTCGGTGGCTCCCACGCCGGTGTGCCAGGAGTCGAGATGGCCGCCGATCATGACCACTTCGTCGCGCAATACCGGGTCGGCGCCGGGCAGTTCGGCGAGCACATTGTACGCGTTGCCGCCGTCGGCGTCGTAGAAGCGCGATTGGACATTGATCCTCAGCTTCACCGGGACGTTGTGCTGCAGCATGAGCGCGATCATGTTGTACTGCTCGGCGCTCAGCGTAACGGACGGCACGGCGCCTGGACCGAGATCGCGGCCGGTCACGAAGACAGTACCGTGCTCGCCACGGCTGGGTTTCAGGATCACGCCCGCGCCGGCCTCGCGAAGTGATTGCGTCATCCTTTGCGCGGCGGTAGGAGTAGTGGGGCGCGCCTGCCCGATGCCCGTGGCATAGGCGGCCGATAAAGGCACGTATTCCGAATCGCTCGGCTGTGGCCGGTCTTTGCGGACGAAATTGGTCATGATGGGATCCGTCATGACGATGGCGCCTCGCAGTTGAGCGCGCAGCGCGTCGACTTCCGCGGGTGACTTACCGCCGACAAACAGGGGCTCGGCGACAATCTCGCCGGCGGTGGATGCCGACCAGCCGTCGGCATAGCCGATCAGCGGCAGATAGCGCGGCTCGATCATCTCCACCGTGAGTTTTTCGAGGGTCCAGCCCCGGCCGAAATGCCACGGCTCCAGATGCGCGTTGGCCAGCCCGTAAGACGCCAGCCGATCCCGCGCCCATTCCGCGGCGCGCTTGTGGGCCGGGGACGCCGTAAGCCGCGGACCGATTGTTACGGTGAACATATCGAAGACCGGCTCGACCTGCGAACGATCGAAGGTCTCGCTATGAATCTTAGCGAGCAGGTCGCGATCGACCTGCGCTTGGGCCGGTGCGAGGACGGCGCCAGCCACCGCAATGATCAATCCAGATAACAGATGCTTTTTCATAGCGGCGTTATTCTAACACGCCCAAGAATGCCCTCGGCGCTTTCGCTCAAGGTACACTTGACGCCGGTGTAATCGCATCTGGGGACGCCTAAGTCGTCAGTGTTAAATTTGCCCGGCAAATCGGCGAATGGCAGTAGAGCCGCCTAGGTGTGTCGTAGTATGCTTAAAAATGGAAATCAAGTCCTGGGGAGGTTTCAGCATGCTCGCAAGGTCACGCGGGTACAGATTGTTAGCTTTATCGTTCTTCCTTTCTACGGGCGCCTCGTGGGCGCAAATCACCGCTATTGAAGGGGACGTCAAGGGCACCGATGGTCAGATGGTCAAGAACGCGCAGATACTCATCGAGCGCGAGGACATGAAGGGGACCTACAAAGGCGCCAAGACCGATAAGAAGGGCCATTACATCTACAATGGACTTCCGATCGGCAGATACACTGTCAGCGTCATGGTCGATAACCAGAAGAAGGACCAGATGGAGCACGTTCAAACCAAGCTGGGCGATCCGATTCCGGTTAACTTCGACCTGAAGCAGTCGGCCGCGGCGCAAGCCCCCGCCGATCCCGGTTCGGTGTCCAAAGACCAAGAGCGCGGGATGAGTAAGGAACAGAAGGACGCCCTGGAGAAACGGGCCAAGGAAAACGCTGCCGCCATGGCGAAGAACAAGGCTCTGAACGATGCCTTTAACGCCGGCAAGGAAGCGTTGACCGCCAAGAACTACGACGCGGCCGTGGACGCCTTCAAGAAGGGCGCCGAGCTGGATGCCAACCAGCACGTCATTTGGGCCAATCTCGCCGATGCGTACGTAGCCATCGCCGCCACCAAGACAGGCGCGGAACAGCAGGCGGCCCTGGATCAATCGTTGGAAGCCTACCAGAAGGCCATCACCATCAAACCGGATGAGGCTCCGTATCACAACAATTACGCGCTGGCGCTGGCCAAGGCGAAGAAGATCGAGGAAGCCAAGGCGGAGCTGACCAAGGCGGCGCAGCTCGATCCGACGCAGGCCGGGAAATACTACTACAACCTGGGCGCGGTGTTGGTAAACACTGGTCAAACCGCTGCGTCCGAGGATTTCTTCAAGAAGGCGATCGAAGCCGATCCGAACTATGCCGATGCCCAGTTCCAATACGCGACCGCGCTGTCAGCCAAGCTGTCCACCGGAGCGGATGGTAAAGTGACGGCTCCTCCCGGCATGCAGGAGGCGCTGAACAAGTATCTCGAGCTTCAGCCGAACGGACAGTTCGCCGACGCAGCCAAGGGCATGCTACAGATGATCGGCGCCACCATCCAGACCGACTACAGCAACCCCAACGCCAAGAAGGGAGCCACTAAGAAAAAGTAGGCGGGCACCGGCATCCGGGTTCGTTTTCCCATTGACGGTGCGGTAGATTCGTGTAAGAGTCTCTACAAGCTCCCAAATGTCCGGGCCCATAAACCTGTTTTGGTACAGTTCGGTAGCGGTGCAGCTGCTGTTCTGCATTCACCTGGTCTGGACGCGCTTGGCCAGGAACTACCCTATTTTCACGCTGTACCTGGGGTGTTCGGTGGTTGGTTCCCTGGCGGCGATGTTCTTCATGAGGGGGGCTATGGGGGCCCGGCTGCCTCTCTCTTACACCTATTTCTGGCTGTGGACTGAACCGGTCCTGCTGCTGCTTCAAATCGCGGTGGCCCTGGAAGTACACGCGCGAATGTGGACGGAACACTCGGCCATGGTCCGGCCAGCCAAGCCGTTGCTGTTTTTTGCGCTCATAATCGCTCTGGTCTTTGCGGCCATTCCTTTGAAGGCTGAACTCAGCCGCTTCAGCGCGATCCAGTTAAGGGCTATCATGCAGTTCGAATTCCTGGCCAAGCGTTACATCTCGACCGTGCTGGCGATTTTTCTAGTCTTCTCCGCGGTTCTATTTCTGATAGTTATTCACAATAGTCTGAGGAGCAGCTTATTTCGACATGAAGGAATGCTGGCGGCATACTTCGGCATTTACGCCGTGGCCTACTTCTTAATTGATATGGGCTGGGCCATGCCCACTCTAGTCAATAATTACCTTGCTTCCGCATTGACCCTTTGCTTTGTAGTGTGGATGAGCGTCTTTAAACCTCGCGAGGAATTATTGGAGTCATAATTCCGCAAGTCCCGGCAGACCAACTCGCCTGCCGGGACTTGGGTTCATTTCTCTTTTACTTCTGATCCGGGCACTCCGGGGGGCAGGTTGGAATGGGAAGGTCCGTACGCACTTGCGAAGACAACGGGGTTGCGTTCTGGACAACAATGATGCTGGCGGCGGCAAGCGCGAGCCAGAAAGATAATGTGAGGTTTTTCATAAGTTTCTCCTTTGTACGCGGTCTGATCGCGCTTAAGAGCGCATGACCGCGAGTACGGAAACAGCATCTCACACTATCAAAAGGGCAAAAATACGGGTATAGAACTAAAGTGCCGGTACTGACTACTACTCTCTCCAGCGTCGCCGCAGATTCCAAAACAAACGCAGTCATTTATGTTTTCGTAAACATAGCTTAAAGAGAGCGTCTTTTTTAGAAATAATACTCTCATTTATCGCGGCAAGCAAACACGATTTCTACCGACACTGTCGCTCGGCTCGATCGGCGTATTTGTGAGAGGGGTACACTACCGGAAGGTGGTGATCGGGGGCCTAATTTTCCAGGGAACGAACCAGCGGCGGACTTCGTCTATAGAGTCAATAAAGCAGCAAGTCTCCGTGCGGCGACCCTTTCCCCAACAAACCAACCCCGCACGGGGACCCCTTTACGTTTTCTGACCAACCCTTTCGCCGATTGCCACGTCAGACTGTACGTAGCAGCTAGCCTCCGTGCGGACCCTTTCCCCAAAAGCCAACACCGCACGGAGGCATCCTCCACTGTCCCGGTGAATATTATAGCCCCCTGTCCGAAATCGGACAACAGTTAAAACTTCCCAGCAGAAACAGCGTCTTACCTGCGGAGGCAAACGCGAGATGTCCAAAATTATGTGGGGGTTCTTACTGGGAGTCCTGGCAATTGGAGCCCAAGCCCAAGGACCGGGGAATCGCCATGCTTCGCAAAAGGGGGTGGACCGGATTACCAAGGAAGTCCGGCATGAACTGGTGATGCTGCCGTATTACAGCGTGTTCGATGACTTGGCTTACAAAGTCGACGGCGACACGGTTACATTGTTCGGCGCTGTAACACGGCCAACGTTGAAGTCGGATGCCGAGAACGCCGTGAAGAAGATCGAAGGCGTCGAGCGCGTGATCAACAACATAGAGGTTCTGCCGGTTTCTTCCAACGACAATCAAATCCGGCGAGCCGTTTATCGGGCCATCTACGCCCAGCCCGGCCTGGATATGTACAGCTTACGCGCAGTCCCTACCATTCACATCATCGTAAAGAACGGGAATGTCACGCTTACGGGCGCCGTCGCCAACGAGGGCGATAAAGAACGGGCGAACATCGCTGCCAACGGCGTGCCCGGAGTATTCTCGGTTAAAAACGATATTCAAGTAGGTCCTTAGCCGGTTTTCTGGCGAGCAGCGGCCGGTTAAGGAACTCGATCAATGGCGCCATGGCGCGAAAGCGGTCGGCGACCTCGCGGTAGAGCTGTGGCGTAGTGCTCAAGGACGCATCGAGAGTTGTGTCCAGAATCCAGTCCTTCATTTTGATCAGCTCGATGGCGGGGTGCGCAGGGTCGAAGCCCTTGGGCGCGCGCGTCAGTTCGTCGCCCTGCAACTTGCCCAGCAGCCGGCGGACCTTGCGGTCGGCCAGAACACGTCGCAGCTCCTGGTGATGCTCGGCTATGTGAGTGCGAACCGTGAGCATGGTGTCGGGCGAGGGATGATAGATCCCACCGGCGACCTCAATCTGGTCGTTTGAAACGCTGAAGTAGAAGCCGCTGGCGGCAAGCCGCTCGCCCCCGCGCCGCGCGAATGAAGCAGCGATGTGCGTCTTATAAGGCGTCTTGTCGGCGCTAAAGCGCGTATCTCGATAGATTCGAAAGACCGCCTTTTTGGGATCGGTGACGTACGCCGGCGCAAACTTGGCGAACTCGCTATTGAGCGCGGTGATCAGTTCCATCATGGGCGCTTTGACGTGCTCCTCGTAGAGATTCTTGCGGGGCTGGAACCATTCCCGGCGATTGTTGCGCCTCAGGCTCCGGAAGAATGTCATCATCTCTTTAGGGAATCCAGGAAAACCAGCTGGCACAAATCCTCCTAATAAGCGCGCCACAACGGAACGCCGTGGCAGCATCTGCTAAATCGGTTCGACGACGCCACGGCCTCTTGTGGCGCAGGCATACTCCTTTATAATTTGACAAGATGCCCGTCCGGACAGAAACCATCGAGCGTCTAAGCAACCTTCCCAATTTAGCGATCTCGCAAGGAACTTTGTTGAGCCGGTGTACGCGCTTCGGGATCGGCGGTCCGGCGGAAGTGTTTGTGGAGACCTCCGACGAGCAGAGCTTCATGCAGGCTTTCGCTCTGGCGCGAGCGGATGGCGCCGATTATACGGTGATCGGCGACGGAACCAACTTGATTGTATCGGACTCGGGATTTCCCGGCATTGTGCTGCGCTTCACGGCCCGGCATATTCACAGCCAGGGGATGACGGCGCGGGCACACGCGGGCGCGGAGCTGCAGACGCTGGTGGATAACTGCATCGACCTCGGACTCAGGGGCCTCGAGACCATGACGGGCATTCCGGGCTCGGTGGGCGCGGCAGTGTACGGCAATGCGGGCGCCTATGGCCACTCGATCGAGGAGCGGATTCAAGGTGTGCGATTTTTCGACGGGGCCGAGGTAAGGGTCTTCAACAAAGCGGAGTGCGAGTTTCACTATCGCGAGAGCATATTCAAGCGCCACAAAGACTGGATCATCTTTGGAGCCGTGCTGGAGCTGGATCCCGCTCCGGCCGCAGAATTACGAAAAACCGCCGACGAGATCTTCCAAATCCGTCTCGCGAAATATCCGCCGACCATGAAGTGCGCAGGCAGCATCTTCAAGAATCTGATCCTGGCCGAGCTGCCCGTCGAAGTGCGGCGGCAGATTCCTGAGCGGGTGATCCGGGAAGGCAAAGCGCCATCGGCCTATTTCCTGGAGCAAGTGGGCGCGAAAGGGATGAAGAGCGGCGACATTCATGTGGCGGATTATCACGCCAATCTAATCTACAATGCCGGCCAGGGGACGGCGAGCCAATTGTGCGAGATCATCGGCGAGCTGAAGTCGCGGGTCCGCGAGCGGTTCGGGCTGGAGCTGGAGGAAGAGGTCCAATATGTCGGATTTCCCAGGAACGGTGGCTCGGGGGCGCCTTAGGCTTGCACGCTTCTGGCTCTGAATTCGTAATATAAGTAAAGAATATGCGATTGGCGTTGTTGGCCGTACTGGGTCTGGGGATATTGCAGGCTGAAGACCGGCGTGTGCCAGTCATCGTGGAACTGTTCACGAGCGAGGGCTGCTCGAATTGCCCTCCGGCCGATCAGCTGCTGGCGCGCCTGGAGAGATCCCAGCCAGTGGCCGGCGCGCGCGTCATCGCGCTCGAAGAGCATGTCGACTACTGGAACCAGCTCGGATGGGTTGACCCGTTTTCCGCTCCGCACTATCGCGGCCGCCAAAACGATTACGCCCTCGCTTTTCACGCCGAGAACATCTACACTCCGCAAATGGTAGTGAACGGGCAAGTTCAGTTTATCGGCGACGACAGCAACCGCGCCTACCAGGTAATCGGAACTGCCAAGCAAGCGCAGACCACTCTGGTTGATTTGAAGAACGCCGTAAATGCGAAGGATCCGGACCTGATCGACCTGGCCGTGCAGGTGACGAGCCCAAAGAATCCGAAGCCTCACCCGGAGGACGTCTACCTGGCGGTAACAGAACGAGAGCTCGAGTCGCAGGTGCTGGGCGGGGAAAACGCCGGCCGGCGGCTTCGGCACGCGCCGGTGGTTCGCAGCTTCGGCATCATCGGACGAATCGATCCTAACGGCTCGAACGTCGGGCAGATCACCAATACGTTGCGGCTTCCTCATGAGTGGAAGCGCGAAAACCTGCGCGCCGTCGTCTTCGTGCAGGAACACGACACGCTGCGAATCACCGGCGCCAATACCGCCGAACTGCGGTAGGCTTCCAGTGCGCTAAGTAACGAAGGTCGACGTGGGCGTCGACCGCGGTCCAGGGGGACCGCCCCACACCACCCCGGGGATCGCCCCATACGCAGGGGACGGCCCCGTATATGGAGCCTGGTGCGGTATCCTACTAGACCAAGGAGACACTATGCTATCTCGCCGTGACCTAGGCCGTCGATTCTCTCTGGTGGCCGCCGGCATCGCCATGGGAGGCGAAGCTGCTTTTGCGCGGCGCGCCGTGGTCCATGGCAAGGACCGGGGCCCGCTGGTTCTCCTGAATGCGAACGAGAATCCCGATGGTCCCCCGCAAATCTCTATCGACGCTATGACCAAAGTGCTCTCTCGAGGCGGCCGCTACCACGAGGAAGATACCGACGCGTTGACTGCCGCGATGGCCGCCTCGGAACATTTGCGCACCGATCAAGTATTGGCGGTCTCCGGTTCCAGCGAGATTCTGCATTGCGCGGTGGATGCCTTCACTTCGCCATCGCTGCCGCTGATCACTACCCTGCCCTCCTACGAACAGCCGGTGGAAATAGCCGCCGCGCTGGGACATCCGGTGATCAAAATCCCGATGACTCCGGAGTGGGCCGCTGACGTCCGTAAAATGGTGGCGGAAGCCGAGAAGGCCCGCGGCGGTTTCATCTACGTTGTGAATCCGAATAACCCAACGTCTTCGATCACCAAGAAAGCGGATATCGCATGGCTAGTGGCCAATCTCCCTCCCAATACTCTCGCCATGATCGACGAGGCTTATATTCATTACTCCACTTCGCCCGACTTGGCGAGTTCGATCCCCTACGTGCAGCAAGGCAAGAATGTCATCGTCGCTCGGACGTTTTCGAAGATATACGGGATGGCCGGCCTGCGCATTGGGTTCGGGTGCGCCCGCCCGGATTTGATTCGCAAGTTGTCGCCGTACCGCAATAACATCGTGCCGGTACCAAGCACACATGCCGCCAAAGCGGCGCTGACATCGCCCACGCTGGTGACCGAGCGCCGCGAGAGACTTGGGAAAATCCGCTCCGATCTGTGTATCTGGCTGGACGCCAATCGCTATAAATTCATTCCGCCGCACGGCAACTTCCTGATGATCGACGTGAAGCGCGACGTGCGGGGCGTAATCGCCGAGATGCAGGAACGCGGCGTCGCGGTCGGCCGGCCCTTCCCGCCGCTGAATCAGATGCTGCGCGTCACCATCGGGACGGATGCGGATATGGCGAAGTTCAAGGAAGTCTTCCCTCAGGTTGTAAAGGCGTAGCTTGATGGTGGGCGCCATCGCCGGAGTACCAGGATTCTGCTACGATCAATATAATGTCTTTGTATCGGAGTCTTATATGACTCGTTTGAATCGGCCTGCCCAAGTTTCTGAATGATTCCGCCCAGAAACTATCCACCGCGGCGCCCCAAGGTTCGGGAAAACGTGAATGAAGCGATTCGCGTCCGCGAAGTTCGCGCCGTATTCCCAGATGGAACCGTCGAGATCATGCCCACCCTGGCCGCGGTCCGCAAAGCCCAGGACATGGGACTGGATCTGATTCTGGTATCGCCCACCGCCGAACCTCCCGTGGCCAAAGCCATGGATTATGGGCAGTGGCAGTACGAGAACAAGAAGAAACAGCACGAAGCCAAGAAAAAGCAGCACGTGATTCAGGTGAAGGAGCTGAAGTTCCGGCCCAACACCGATGACCACGATTACGAGTTCAAGAAGAACCACGCCATCCGATTCCTAAAGGAGGGCAACCGCGTGAAAGCGGTGGTGCAGTTCCGCGGGCGTGAAATCGCGCACGTGGACCTCGGCAAGAAGCTGCTGCTACGGTTCGCCGACGATCTCTCCACGCACGGTTTGGTGGAGGGTCAGCCGCGGCTGGAAGGCCGCAATGCGCATGTGATCATCAGCCCGGTGAAAGCGACTGGCGCTCCCAAGGAAAAGTCGGATAAGCCGGCGCCAGCGCACTGAACGGCAGGTCGGAGACCTGCCCCACTAGTAAAACAGATATTTTTGCCACTGATTGTCGCTCTTGGCGAGCAACCGCATCAAATGCCGGCTGGTATGCAGGCTGAACGGCCGGGGAGCGCGGGAAAGTTTCATATTCGCCTCATCGGGCGTCCGGCTACCTTTGCGATTGTTGCAAGGATGGCAGCAAGCTACTAGATTTTCCCAGGTGGTCTCGCCCGCGCGTGATCTGGGAACGACGTGATCGAGTGTGAGCTCGGACGACGGCAGCGTCCGATGGCAATACTGGCAGGTATAACGGTCGCGCATCAGGATGTTCTTGCGCGATAGAGCCCGGGTCTGGTGCGGGATTCGCCGGTATTCGAGCAGACGGATCACGGACGGAACGCGGATCGAATGACGGGCCGAATGAACGTGCGCCTGCGATTCCTCCTCGGCCGATGCGACACCCTTCAACACCAGCACCAGCGCCCGCCGCGCCGCGCAAATGTTGATCGGCTCATAACTCGCATTCAATACGAGCACCGGTCTGTGTAATCGATCAAGACTGGGCATCTTCGGTACTCCCGGAGAAATTGGAATCACGAATCGGTTGATCGAATGCCATGCGGCGGTCGACACGCGCCAGGGTGAGCAACGTCACCCGTTTGGCTCCAGCTAGCTTGAGGGCGCGCGCGCAAGACGCAGCGGTCGCGCCGGTGGTCATGACATCGTCCACCAGAAGAACTCTCTGGCCGTCCAGCACCGCCCTCTTACGGGCGCGGAATGCGCCGGAAACGTTCAGGCGGCGCTTAGCGTTGGTCAGGCCCGCTTGCGTTGCGGTGGGGCGGATGCGTCGAAGAGCGTTCTTCACTGGAACGTTGGATCGCCTTCCGATTTCGGTGGCCAGCAGCGCCGATTGGTTGAATCCCCGCTGCCAGCGCTTGCGCCAGTGCAGTGGCATCGGCACGATCAGGTCGAATTCCTGATCGCGCGGCAACGCCACGGCCAGCAATCGCCCGAGCGGTTTCCCCAACGGTTGGACACGGCCGTACTTAAATAAGTGAATTAGTTCCCGAAGCTCGTCTTCATAGAAGCCGAACGAATAGGCCGCGTCGAACCCGCTAACGCCGCGCCGGCATAAACCACAGAGCCCTTGCTCATCGAGCGGGAAGGAGCTGCGGAACGGCGCCCGGCACTGCACGCAGAAATATTCGGCTGCCAGGGGCTCGGGCTTTAACAGGCACGGGCGGCAAACCGGGATTCGCGAGACCTCGCGCAGCGGTTCCTTGCAAATGCGGCAATCATCGGGGAAGATTAGCGAGAAAACGCCAGAGTAGATCTTGCGGACGAAGGAAGGGGCCAAATCATTCGAGGCAGTTTTTGTGAGGCTGCTACTGCTGAAGACGGCACCTCCTTAAAACACTAGTCTACACGAAGCACACGCCGGACGCAGTACCAGCCCTGCAACCCGATACAATAAAAGCAAAGCCACTTCATGCGGACCTTCTACATCGAGACCTTTGGCTGCCAGATGAATGCGCACGATTCCGAAAAGGTCATCGGCACTCTGGTATCGGAAGGCTACAGCCAGGTTGAGACTCCCGAACAGGCCGACCTGGTTCTCTACAACACCTGCAGCATTCGCGATAAAGCCGAGCAAAAGGTTTTCCATCGCCTGCAGCAGTTCAAGAAGGATCACGGCCGCGGAAAAGTCTTCGGCGTGCTGGGCTGCGTGGCGCAGCAGGAGGGTGAGCGCATATTCGAGCGCGCGCCGTTCGTGAGCCTGGTGGCCGGATCGGCCAGCTATTCCAAGCTCCCCGAGATGCTGGTGCAGCTCGAAGCCGGCAACCGCCATGTCACCGGCCTGAGCCTGGACACCGAGGAAGCCTTCGATACGCCTTTCACCCGCCGCGACAATCCGCACCGCGCCTACATCACCATCATCGAGGGCTGCGACAAATCCTGCGCGTATTGCGTGGTGCCTTTCACCCGAGGTCCGGAGCGTAGCCGCACCAGCGAAAGCGTTCTCAAGGAATCGCGCGAACTGGCGCGCATGGGTTATAAGGAAATCCAACTCCTCGGCCAGAACGTGAATAGCTATCGCGACCCGTCACCAGCCGGCTGGGATTTCGCCCGTATGCTGCGCGCCGTCGGCGAAGTGGACGGGATCCGGCGGGTGCGCTTCACCACCTCGCATCCCCGCGACTTCGTCAAGGATATCGTGGATGCGATCGACGACAATCCGGTTCTGTGCAATCACGTCCACTTGCCGGTGCAGTCCGGCTCGGACCGTATCCTCGACCGTATGCAGCGGTTGTACTCGCGCGACGATTATATGCGTCGGATTGAGTGGATGAAGAAAGCGCGGCGGAACATCTCCCTCACCACCGATATCATCGTGGGATTCCCGGGAGAAACCGAGGCGGACTTCGAGCAAACGCTGGGCCTGCTGGACGAAGTACAATACGATTCATTGTTCGGCTTCAAATATTCCCGGCGGCCCAATACGCACGCGCTGACATTCGAGGACCACATCGCGGAAGAGGAAAAGAGCCGGCGCCTGGCTATCGTTCTAGAGCTGCAGCGCGCCATTCAGATCCGGCGAAATTCCGAGCTGGTTGGAACCGTCGAAGAGGCCTTCGTGGAAGGCTATAATCAGGCCACGGGCCAATGGATCGGGCGGACTACTCAAAATCGCACTCTCAATTTTATTCATCCGGAGCATGCGGGCCCGAAAGAAGGAGAAACTTTGGCCGGCGGATATTGGAACGTTCGGGTTACTCGGGCAGGCCCGAACTCGCTGGCCGGTGAGGCCGTCAGTTGAGTTCATTCATGAAGGGGGACCGTATGGAAGTCGAAATGAAAATCCGCGGGTTGATGATGGATCCTGTCACTAACATGCCGATTGTAGTGCTGAAGGATATCGGCGGGAGCACCATCTTGCCGATCTGGGTTGGAATCTACGAGGCCAACGCTATCGCCCTCGAGATCGAAAAAGTTTCGACGCCGCGCCCCATGACTCACGACTTGATCAAGACCCTGCTGCTCGGTCTGGGAACCGGCATCCGGAAGGTCGTGGTCAGTGAACTGAAGGACGATACCTTTTATGCCGTCATCTGGCTGGACCGGGATGGCGACCTGATCAGTGTCGATTCACGGCCGAGCGATGCGCTGGCTCTGGCGCTCCGCCTGGATTGCCCGATTTATGTCGACGAGTCGGTGCTCAAGACATCGCAGCGCACCAATGCCGCTTCCGATAAGATCAACAACGAAGAATGGCGCCGCTGGCTCGAGAGCCTAAATGACGAGGACCTCGGGCGCTACAAAATGTAGCTGTTTCTCAGCAGCTCGATAGGACTACTGTTTCTTGGGCGCGGCTTTCCGCCGGACCGGCGGAGGGTTCTTTCCAGTCCAACCGTGCAGCTTCTCAGGATCGACATTGAAGACCACCATAAACGGGCTGGTCGTGTAACTATCCGGAACTCCTTCGAAGGACAGCTCCGTTCCAGGATCTACTTTGCCTGGCAGCGACATCTCGAACTTCAACGTCGCGTCGGGAGTGGTGCCGTCCTCAAGCGCCAAGATGATGGTCTTGGGCTTGATCTCGGGCACGAGCTTCACCACCTTCCCTTTGAGGGTCGTAACCTGCGCGCCCTTCATGCTCGAATTGAAGTAGTTCGCGCCATCCGGTCCGATGAGTTCGGCTTTTAAGCTTTTCCAAAGGGTGAGTTCCGGATTCTTGGCCGCGTCCTCGGCCGCCTTCTTCTGCTGCTCCTCGGCGATTTCAGTTGCATTTTTCATGTGGAAGTCGGCTGGCGGCAGCGCGGAGCTCTTGGCGGCCGCCACGAGATTATTAAAGCCTTCGTCGCTGCCGTGGAAGCCCTTGTAGGCCCGCTGCACGTAGCCCATCACCTGTTGCCGTCCAGCGGGATTAAGCGCGCCCTGGCCTTCATAGGTAGCCGCGCGGGCGAAATAAAACAGAGCCGTCGGCATTTTCGCCGGATCTTTTTCCGAGGCGATCGCGGTCCCCATGTAGTAATCCACCTGGCCGTCGTTGGGATTGAGTTGCAGCGTCTTCTGGAACTCGGCTTCGGCGGGCTGCCAGTTCTTCTTCTGCAGCGCGACCCAACCCAGCGTGGTGTGCGCCAGTGCCTCGATCTGCGGCCTTTGATTCTTCCACTGCTCTTCGGTGAAATTCGGCGGGATCTTATCCAGGTTTGCCAGCAGCGCTCTGGACGCCTTCTCGCCCTGATCCAAAACGTCGGGGGTCGGATTCTGCCCGGCCAGCGCCTGCGTGAAGCTTACAGTGATGAATAGAGCGCTGAAATTGTTGGGATCGTCCGCGAGTACCTGCTTGGCTACGTCGACGGCCTCTTTCGCCATCCCGAGTTGAAAATAAGTCGCGAGCAGCAGCGTCCTGCGCTCGGTTACGTAATCAGTCTGCGGATATTGCTTCAGCCATTGCTGAAGTTTCTCGAGCTTGGTCTTTGGATTGGTGTCCTTGGTGATCGCGTCGAACAGATCGTATTCGGTCCGATCTTTCCAGTTTTTCTGTGGCGCCGACGATGAGGGCGCCGTAGCCTGCCCGCGCATCCCCGTGGGCGCAAGACACAATGCTCCCCCGATTACGACCGCGGACAAAAATCTAAAGTGTTGGAATGCCACTTGCCGCCTCCACTTCCTGCTTGTAGGTTACCGCAGAGCGTGGCGTTATTTGCTGGTGCTTTTCTTGGTCGCCCCGCCGCGTCCCCGGCCGGCAGGCGCATTTTTCCCGGTCCACCCCTGTAGCTTCTCTTTCTCGACATTGAAGACCACCATCAGCGGGCTGGCGGTATAGCTCTCGGGTACGCCTTCGAACATCAGTTCGGTTCCGGGCTCGACGCTTCCGGGCAGCGCCATCTCGAATTTCAACGTCGCGTCGGCAGTGGTTCCGTCCGACTTGCCATCTTCCATGGCCAGCAGAATGGTCTTCGGCCTCGTCGCCGGTTCGAGTTTAACAACCTTGCCTTTTAGAAGCGGTAACCCGGCGTCCTTCATGCTGGAGTTGAAGTAGTTCGCTCCATCCGCGCCGGTGAGAGCTTCCTTGATACCCTTCCACATGGCTTCCTGCGGATGCGCCTTGGTCCACTCTTCTTCATTCGCCATCTCGGCCTTGGCGATGTCGACGGCGCTCTTAATCGTGAAGTCGGCGGGTGGCGCCGGGCTGGCCTTCGCAGCAGCGAGCAGATCGTTAAAGCCCTGGTCGCTGCCGTGATAGCCTTTGTATGCCTTTTGCACGTAAGCCATGACAGTCTTCCTGCCATCCGGATTCAGTGCGCCTTGCCCTTCATAAGTGGCTGCGCGCGCGAAATAGAACAGAGCGGTCGGTGTCTTCGCCGGATTTTTCTCAGAATAGATGGCCGTCGCTAGCTGGTAGTCGATGGTCCCGTTGTTCGGGTCGATCTGGAGGCTCTTTTGATATTCACCTTCCGCCGCCGGCAAGTCCTTCCTTTGTGAAGCGATCCAAGCCAGCGTGAGGTGCGCGAGGTTTTGCACCTGAGGCTTTTGAGTTGCCCATTGCTGAGGCGTCATCGTCGCGGGAGGATCATTGATGCTGAGAAGCGCGGTTGCGGCTTTCTCGCCATTTTCGAGAACGGCCGACGGCGGATTCTGGCCCCCGGCGCTTTGCGTAAGCGTCACCGTAATATACAGCGCTCCGAAGTCCTTGGGGTCGTCGGCGAGAATCTTCTTGGCTTCGTCGATGGCCTGCGCGGGTTGCTGGAGCTGATAGTACGTAGTCATCAGGATCGTCCGCCGGTTCTTGGCAAACGCACTATCCGGGAAGTCCTTTTCCCACTGCTGCAACTTCTGCAGCTTGGCCTTCGGATCGTTCTCTTTCGTGATCGCGGTGTAGAGATCGAACTCCGCCTGATTTTTCCATTGTGGGCCTTGTGCGGCCGCCGGAGCTGGTGGATCCTGCGCCACCATCCGCAATGGCGCCAGCACGAATACGCTTGTGATTGCAAGCGCAAACAAATATTTCGATGGTTGAGAAAACACTCGCCGCCTCCCGGTTCTCGTCGTCAGGTTAACTATAGCCAATTGAAACCCTAACCGCAGCATGGCACCCAGCACCCTTAGACTTGAAGTTGGTGCAATTGCGGAGTATATCCGAATCCGGGCTGCGCTGCAAGTTCCCTCAACGTTAGATGTATACCAGTGTACTCTTGTTCCGTCCGAAGTAACAAAAAAACGCGCAAAAATCGGCCGCCAATGCTCTCCCGTTGACAATTCTCCCACCCTGAAACGCATAATCGGTCCATGAGTACCATGCGAACAATGCCGGGCGGCTGGGCCGACCGCAAGCGCCTCCCCAAAGGCCCGAACGGGCGCAATCTGTGCCGCTGGTGCAATCTCGAGGTGCCCAAGGGTAGAATAACGTTCTGCTCCGATTGGTGCGTGGAGGAATGGCGCCTGCGCACCGATCCTGGATACATCCGTGAAAAAGTACTAGCGCGCGACCACGGTATCTGCGCTCAGTGCGGCGTCAACTGCCTGGCGGCCTGGAAAAACTTAAAGCGGCTTCGCGGCGCTCCGCGTCTGAAGGCTCGGTTGGAATGGGGGCTCCGTCTCGGATCGCCCGGCAGAAAAAGCCTGTGGGACGCCGACCATATTGTTCCAGTGGTTGAGGGCGGCGGAGAATGCGATCTCGAAAACATACGAACTCTATGCCTGAAATGCCACCGCGTGGCGACCGCCCAATTACGCTCGAAGCGCTTGAAAGCTAATCAAGCGTCGGTTTGAGATAGCGCATGACCGTCTCCGCCACCACCGCGTTGCCTGGGCCGGTCGGATGCAGTCCATCCCGCTGCATCAGATTTCGCGTGGCCATGGTCGCCACGCCTTCCAGCAGGAACGGGATGCGGGGCACCTTATACTTCGCCGCCAGATCCCGATAAATCTGCTCGAACGTCCGGATATAATCCGGTCCATAATTGGGCGGCAGCGTCATCCCCGCCAGAATCACCTTCACCCCGGCATTCCGAAGCGTAGCTACGATCTGATCGAGATTGACGCGCGTGGTTTCGATCGGCAGTCCTCGCAATCCATCGTTGCCGCCGAATTCGACGATCACGATGCGCGGTTTGTACGCCAGCACCTCGCCGAGGCGGTTGACGCCGTCAGTAGTAGTGTCGCCGCTCACTCCGGCGTTGATTACGCGCCAATGAAATCCCGCGCCATCCAGGTCCTTTTGCAGGAAGTCCGGATAACTGTGGCCGGGCTCGGCGCCGAAGCCGGCCGTCAAACTATTGCCGAACGCGACGATCGCCGGCCGCGTATCTATTTGTGCAGGAGGTTGTGTAGGAGGCCTGGTGGGAGGCTCTACTGAGTTTCCTTCACTGATCGGGCGCGCCGCTTCGGGCGGTTTCGGTCCACCGCAACCCGCCAAAGTCAGTCCGAGAGCGAGAACCAAACAGAAGATGTACATCACCCAATGCCATAATAATGAATTGCAGGAGAATTTGATCCGAACACCTGCCATCCGGGTTTCGGCTCTCACCAAGAGCATTCAAACCGCCACGCACAAAGTCGACATCCTGCGCGGTATTGATTTTGACGTTCAGCACGGCGAGTTCGTTGCCATCATGGGACCGTCGGGCAGCGGTAAGAGCACGTTACTCGGATTACTGGCCGGCCTGGATACGCCGACTACCGGCAAAATCATCCTCGACGGCGAAGACATCACCGGCCTCGATGAAGACCAGATGGCGCGGCTGCGCGGCCGCAAAATCGGCTTTGTCTTTCAGTCCTATCACCTGCTGCCGACGTTGACGGCGGAAGAAAATGTCCTGCTGCCTTACGAGCTGACCGGGGGCAATGGCTCCCAGGGCCGCCAGCGAGCCCGCGAGTTACTCGAAAGCGTTGGACTGCCGGATCGCCGCGATCATTATCCCGTTCAGCTTTCCGGCGGCGAGCAGCAGCGTGTCGCCCTGGCGCGCGCCTTCATGGTCCGCCCGCCCATCCTGCTGGCCGACGAGCCGACCGGGAATCTCGACAGCCAGAATGGACAGCACGTGCTCGAACTGCTGATTTCTCTGAACCAGCGCGAAGGCACGACCCTCGTTCTGGTAACGCATGATCCAGCACTCTCCGATCGCGCCGGCCGCCGAATTGTGCTGCGGGACGGTCTGGTTGTTAGTGAAGAGTAACCATGAACTTTTCCTGGTCCACCGCTTGTAAGATCGCCTGGCGCGAAGCCCGCGCGTCGTCGTTCAAGTTCGGATTTGTCATCCTGGCGGTCGCGGTCGGGGTTGGCTCGCTGACCGGTGTCCGCGGATTCAGCCGCGCTTTTCACGACATGCTGCTGAGCCAGGCGCGCACCTTGATGGCTGCCGATCTCTCTCTACGCGTTTTCGAGCTGCCCACTCCGGAGCAGAACGCGGACATGGACAACCTCGCCAAGAGCGGCGTCCAGCGCACCTGGATCACCGAAACCTTGACGATGGCGTCGAGCAGCGCATCGTCGAGTAGCGCACCCAAGCCGCCCATGCTGGTCTCGGTGAAGGCGGTCGACCCCAGCGTCTATCCGTTTTATGGCGAGATCCGCCTCGCACCGCCCGTGGCGCTGTCCCAAGCGCTTAAGAACGATACGGTTGCGGTATCCGACGACATCCTGCCGCGCTTGAATCTCAAAGTCGGCGACACTCTGCTGCTGGGCGGCCAGCCATTTCGCATCATTGGCCAGGTAACGTACGAGCCCGACCGTATGCTTGGCACGCTCAACGTTGGTCCACGCGTCATGATCACGCGCGATGGTTTGGAGCGGACGGGGTTGATGCTACCCGGCAGCCGCGCCGCCGAGCGCTTCCTGTTCCGTCTCGGAACGGGATCGCCTTCCATCCAAGTGATTCGTGCTGATCTGAAGAAAAGTTTTCCGGATGCCATGATCGCCGACTATCGGGAATCGCATCCCATCATCACGCGCGGCCTCGACCGCGCCACCACCTTCCTCAGCCTGGTGAGTCTGATCACCTTGATCGTCGGAGCGATCGGCGTGGCCACTGCCATGCACGCCCACATCCAGCAGCGCATGGATTCCATCGCGATCATGAAATGCCTGGGCGCGCGATCGAGCCAATTGATGCGGATCTATCTGATCCAGACGGTGTCGCTCGGACTGGTGGGCGGCTTGATCGGGGTCGCGTTCGGCATCGGAATCCAGCGAGCGTTCCCGCAATTCATCGCCCGCTATTTTCAAATTGAACCGTCAGCAAGCTGGGATCTTATCACTGCCGCGCAAGGCATCGGAATCGCGATCATGGCAACCCTGCTCTTCACACTGCCGCCGCTGCTCGCGATCCGCCGCATCCGCCCCAGCTTGATTTTGCGACGCGAAATGACCGAGACCAAAGTCGATTGGCGAACGCGCCTCCGCGAGGGTCGTCCTTCGATACTCGCTGGTGTCGCCATTATTATTGGCTTCGCTGGAATCGCGATGTCCTTCGCCACCGGCACTCCCAACGACATCTGGAAGACCGGTGCATATTTCGCCGGCGCGCTGGTCGTCAGCCTGGCTGTCCTTTCCGGGATCGCTTGGTTGATGCTGCGTGGGTTAAAGCTGGCCAGCCGACGCCAGCTGCCCACCTCCATTCGGCACGGCATCGCCAATCTTTACCGGCCGGGCAATCATGCCGGATCGGTACTCGTCTCGCTCGGCATCGGAGTCATGTTCACGCTCACCGTTTACCTGGTTCAGCGCGGCGTGATCAAAGATATGAGCCGCAACGCGCCGCCTGGCATGCCGAATGTTTTCCTGATCGATATCTCCCCCAAGGATCGCGATGCCATCGTGGACCTTTTGAAACAGCAGCGCGGCATCGAAGGAGCACCGGAGTTGATCGGCACGGCTACCGCAAAATTGATCGATGTGGATGGCCGCTCGATCGAAAACATGAACTTGCGCGGCTGGGGACGGAGGTTTCGCACCGCCCGGCCGGTCACTTCAGCCGCCGCCATGCCCGCCTACGTGGATATTGTGCGCGGACATTGGTGGTCACGCCAGGCAACCTACGATGCAGCACAGGTCTGCGTCGCCGATGAAGTGGCCAGAGTTCTCGGTATCGGTCCGGGTTCGACCATGCGCTGGACCATAGCGGGCAAGGACGTGACTACTCACGTCGCCTGCATCCAAAATATCGATTCCATCCATCTCGCCAGCCGCGTCGAGTTTATTTTCAACGTCGGCGCCCTGGATGGCTTCCCGCTGATCTATTACGGCAGCCTGCGCGCGCAGCCCTCCGCTGTTACTGCCTTGCAGGAGGCGCTCTATAGCCGTTTCCCCACCGTCACGGTGGTGAACATGGCCGATGTGCTCCAGACATTCCAAAGCGTGGTCGACAAAATCGCGCAAGTGGTGCGGTTCATCTCGATGTTCGCGATCCTGGCAGGGGCCATCATTCTCTCATCGAGCGTCGCCGGCACGCGCTTCCGCCGCATGCGCGAAGTCGTGATCCTCAAAACCCTGGGCGCGACGCGCTGGCGGGTCAGCCGGATCTTCTCGGTCGAGTTCCTGATTCTGGGTGCAGTGGCGGGAACTATGGGCGCGCTGCTGGCCAACGGATTCGCGAACCTGTTGCTCAAGCGCATGCTCGACTCGCCTGTCTCGTTTCCGATTCTGCCGGCCGTGCTCGCCATAGTGGCCACCGCCCTAATCGCGAACGCAGCCGGCTGGATGGCCAGCTTCCGGATCCTGGGTCAGAAGCCGCTCGAGATCCTGCGCGAGGAATAAACTGACCAGTTTGCTTTAATGAAAATTATCGACCAACATCAGATCAGCGACTTGTTGATCGTGTTGTGAGTATAGGATCGATTGCTCATCGGGTGAGACGCTGAGTCCCAAAAAAACTGGCTTCTCGATAATTGCGATTGCGTTGGCCTTTCCAGTCGCAAAGCGGAAAAACTGAATCGAACTGTGGCCATGCTCAGGAGGCGCGATGAAATAGATGCCTTCATTGACTACTGAATAGCCTCGTTGCGCGACAGCTGGAAGTATCTGACTCTCTTGGCCGCCCGCCACCGGGACCCTCCATAGCGAGCTCGTTACATAGGACCGCGTGTAGTACAGATATTTGCCGTCCGGAGACTCGAACGGCACAAAGCCGCCGTTCCTGGTGATCTGGACGGCTGCTCCTCCATCCGGCCGCACTTTCCATATCTCGTACCGCCCGCTGCGGGTTGACCCGAAATAGATCCAGTTCCCATCTCGCGACCAGCTCGGCGCGGCATCGTCCGCCAGGTTGGCGGTCAATCGACTTGGCTTGCCTCCATTGGCGCTCACGAGATAGATCTCGTACTGTCCTTCTACATTTGAATCGAATGCGATGCGCTGGCTATCGGGAGACCAGCGCGGCGTTCCGCTATAAGCGCCGATTGATGTCAGTTGCGACACATTCGAACCATTACTGTCGGAGGTCCAGATCTCATAGGTTCCCGATCGATCGGATGCAAAAGCGACTCTCTTGCCATCGGGAGAAAACTGTGCGGCGGTCTCAGCGCGTGTTGAAGCGATGAACGGGGCGCCCTTTGGAACCGGTGGACTATGCTTGCCTTGGACGCCAGGTAACTCGAGGCGCCAAATATTTGTGTCTATAAAAGACCGTGTATACGCGAGCCGATTCCCTTGGCGAGAGATCGAAGGATAGATGCCATCCTCGCCCACCGATGCGAGCCGTGCGGGCTTCCCGGATCCTGTGGCGCCGATGCGCCACAAGTTAAAGCTGCCTCCCGCTCGATTCGACGAGAAAATGATCTCGCGCCCGTCTGCAGTCCAAGCTGCATTGAGGGTGTGCCGGTTGTCAAACGTAAGGCGTTTCGGTTGACCGATTGGCGCCATCTCGCGAGAAAAGGCAAGCAGGTGGAGATCTCCAGCGCCGGAGCCAGAAAATCGGCTGAATGCCAAAGTTCGGCCATCTGGCGAAAAAGCGGGACCGCCATCGCCCTGCGAGTTTGCCGGCGGCGACGTGAGCCTCCGCTTTTCGCCACTTTCGATCGAGAGCAGAAACAAGCCGAAAGGCTCGTCTGGTGAGCCTTTATCCGCTATTGCCAGCGAGTTCCCATCTACTGCCCAAAACAGCCCGAGAGGGAGTGCAAACGTGGCAGGCGGACGATAAATCTCAGCCAGTTTCCGCTCCCCGCCGCCCAGAGCCCCGATCAACATCACAGCCGCTTTCTCTTCATCCAGCGTACGCAGGAACGCAATCCACTTACCGTCGGGAGACCAGGCCGGGCAATAGTCTGGCGCCGGATCACTGGTGAGACGCAAAGGCGTTCCAGCGCCAATAAGTTTGACGTAGATGTCGTAGTTGTCCTGCTTTTCGCCGTTCCAGGAAAACGCCACCTGGTTGCCATCCGGAGAGAAGCTCGGCTGAAGTTCACTTCCCGGATAAGTAGTCAGAGGAGCCGCGCTCATGGGCAGCTGCGGCGCTTGGTTGCGGGTCAGAACCATCCACCCCGCCGCCGCTGCGGCCACGAGAATCACTAGCGCGGTGACCCAAATCACACGCCGCTTACGATTGCGCCGTACGGGCGGGGTTACGAAAAGCGTGCCGGAATCTGAGTCGTCTTTCAACTCGCGCAACGCCACTTTCAGGTCGTCCACGTGTTGAAAACGACGCTCCGGATCTTTCCGCAGGCAGCGCGCAATGATCCTCTCCAGATCCCTGGGCACGGTCGGCACAAGCCCGCTCACAGACGGTGGTTCATCGCGCAGGATGGTCGTTAAGGTAGACAATTTCGAATCCCCATCGAACGCTCGTCGCCCTGTGACCATCTCGTAGAGAACCGCTCCGAAGCTGAAGATATCCGACCGGTGGTCAACCTGTTTTCCCTCGGCCTGTTCGGGCGACATATACGAGATCGTCCCCAGAATCGTTCCTTCCGCGGTTTTGGGAGCGCCGGCCCACATCGTCCGTGTGGCGTCCTGTTCGCTCGCGGCTTCGCTGTAGTTGGCTAATTTGGCCAGCCCGAAATCGAGTACCTTTACGACACCGGGGTGACCGCTCTCGGGTCCGGTAACCATGACATTGGCGGGCTTCAGGTCGCGGTGAACAATTCCAGCCGCGTGGGCCGCAGCGAGGGCGTCGGCGATTTGCATCGAGTAGTGCAGCGTTTCGCTAAGCTGCAAGCTTCGGCCGATGATTAGTTGGTTGAGCGGCGTGCCAGAAACGTACTCCATGATGATGCAATCGCTGTCCTGCTCGGAAACAATGTCATGGATGGTAATGATGTTGGGATGATTCAGGCCCGAGGCGGTCTGAGCCTCCCGGATAAACCTGAGCTTACGTTCCGGGTCGCTCACTTTCTCAGCCGGCAACACCTTGATTGCTATGATCCGGTCGAGCCGCATGTGCCTGGCGCGATAGACCTCACCCATCCCGCCCGCGCCGAGCAGGTCCATGATCTCGTATTGGCCTATTTGCGTACCTGGAGGGAGCGGCACTGGGTTCCCGGAAGAAGATAGTTTACCGCGCTGGCTACGGGTGGGCGTTGACGCGCGCTCGCAGAAGGGCGTACAACGGGGAATTCGGAACTCGGCGAATGCTCGATGACTTGTCAGTATTAATCCGTCGAGCACGTCCTTGACAGCGGACGAAAAAGATAGCGCTGCGATGGAATAACAAAGCAATAGCATTGGACAATTTGAAATGGATAGCAAGCGCCGGATGCTTCAGAGGCTCAGGCGGAAAGAAGAGGCTCGAGTACAACCCTAGTTCGCGGTCTAAACGTGCGGTTAGCGCCCTGCTGCCAGATGGAATTGTTCGTGACTCGCGCGCGGTGAACAAAAGGTTGGTTGAGACGGCAATCACCGGGCTGCGAAATCAAGCAGGTGTCCACGTCAGGCCAGATTAGTAATTGGACAACGCCGGGATGGCCAGCTTCCGTATCCTGGGTCAGAAGGCACTCGATATTCTGCGCGAGGAACAAAAATGCAAGACAGCGGCATACAGTTGTTAGACACTAGACTATTCCGGGATCTGATCGATCGTGCCCGCCACTCGCCTCGGCTCCGCACGAACCATAACTTTCACGCATCGTTAGAGGATAATCCCCATCGCTTCTTGAATGTAATGGTGAAGGGCACATACATCACTCCCCATCGGCACGTCGATCCGCCGAAGTCAGAATCGTTTCTCGTTCTCGAAGGAGAAATCGCTTTCTTCACATTCGACGACACCGGAAACGTTATTACTACGCATATGCTGGGCCGTGATCCGCTGGGAATCGATATACCGCCCGGTGTGTGGCACACGATGGCTGTCTTATCACCGCACGCGATTTGCTATGAAGTCAAACCTGGTCCTTACTCTGCCGCCACAGATAAGGACTTTGCACCATGGGCGCCACGGGAACGTGATCCGGACACGGAGCGGTATCTCGGGCTTCTGCTCGCGAAAATTCCGGCACCGAATGCCTGATTCTTTATTGGTTGCTCACCGTGATAAAGCCTCCCGCCGGTGAGGATACGCCCCCCACCGTGATTACAAGCGATTGGTCGCCATTCGTCGCTCCGTCCGGAACGCGCAGATTCACCTGATACAGCCCGGCATTCTGTGAGACGCCGACGTACAGAATGTCGGATGGATCCAAGGTGACGCCACCCAGTGAAATCGACACGGGCGCCGTTACCTGTGCCGCCTCGCTGGGCAATACGCCAGTGTCGAAAGCAGGATTGGTCGCGCCAAAGCCGGTACCGAACAGCATAAGGACATCGCCGGGCCTGGCCGGAGCAAATGTTACGCCCGACAACAAGCCGCTGGCTCCAACAAACGCTCCGGTAACCGCGTTGATAGCGGCGATCGGATTGTGGCCGCTCGTGTTCTGTAGGAAATAAAAGAACTCGGGCGCGGTGGCCTGTACGGTTACCGGTACGGCGTTGCTCGACTGAGCTTGGGGTGTGTCGCAGTTTGTGGTCACCAAGATCGTCGAACTGCCTGCCGGAAGCGAAGGCACTTGGAAATTGATTTGTCCGGGATAGACCGCGAAGACCGGAGCGCGCACGGCGGCAACCCAGCTGGCCCCGAACCCCACACATACGCCCGCCAGATTGGTAGGGAGATTTCCATTTACAAGATCGTCCGGACCGGCCTGCCGAGCCGTTCCGTCCGGGCCGAATTGAGCGCCGAAAATGGTTGCAATCGCATTCGGCGCGAGCGCTTGGACCGGCGGGCTACTCAAGCCGGCGCTTGCGACTCCTCCTGCCGAGATGGTGGGCGCCGTTGGAGATATCGTCGTGAGAGAGAAGGTCGCTACACTGCCAAGCCCAGTTGCTGACGCCGCCACAGTCACCGCCCCAGCAGTTGTCCCGAGAGTTACGAGAGCGCTCGCAGTCCCATCGTTCAGGGTGATGGCCTGCGATGGGCTTACGGTCGCTGAACCTGCCGGATTCACCGTGAAGCTAACGATTACACCTGGAATGCCGGCACCCGTCACGTCGACAACTTTCACAACCAACGTGGCCGCCAGCGTTGCTCCGGTGTTTCCGGTTTGGTTGTTCCCGCTCACAATGCTTATGCCGGTGGCAGTCACCGCAGTGGGCGTAAGCTTGCGCACGCGATCGTTGATCGAGTCGGTGATGTAAACCGAGCCCGTGCTATCCACCGAGATTCGGTAAGGCGCAACTGTCGCCGAAATTGCCGGGCCCCCGTCGCCTGAGATTGGAGAGAAGCTGCCATTCCCGGCGATAGTGGTTATCAGTCCGCTGGAAGTAATCCGCCGAACCACCGAATTGCCGTTGTCCGCGATGTAGAGATTCGCGGCGTTGTCCACCGCGACACCAGTCGGAGCGTTCAACAGGGCCGCAGTCGCTGGCCCACCGTCGCCCGCGTAACCCGGCAGTCCCGTGCCCGCGGCGGTAGTGATCGTCCCGTCCGGCGTGATCTTGCGAATCCGATTGTTGATGTGATCGGCAACATAAAGGTTGTTCTTATTGTCCACCGCGACGTCCAACGGATCCATGCCGGCCGCAAGCGCGGGGCCATTGTCTCCGGAGAAAATGAATCTTCCGTTCCCGGCGATCGTGCTGATGGTGCCAGACGCGTTGACTTTGCGGATTCTGTTGTTATTGTAGTCGGTGAAGTAGACATCGTTTCCGGAGTCCACCGCGACGCCGGTCGGAGTGCTGATCATGGCGGCTGTGGCGGGCCCACCATCACCGCTGTAGCCGTCTTGAGAGTTTCCCGCCACGATCGACGTAACACCGGCCGGCGTTACCTTGAGAACCAGTGGCTCGTCGTCGGTGACATAATAGTTGCCGCCTTGGTCCAGCGCTACACCATGCGGAGACGCTAGTACCTGGCCAAGGCCGCTGAGCGTGCCTCCCACGCTAAATCGACGAGCCGCGATATCGCCCGTATCCGCTACCAGGATGCTGCCGGCTCCCGAAATAGCCAACCCTTCCGGGAGGTTCAGGAAGGCTGAAAAGGCGGGTCCGCCATCGCGATCACTCGTCCCGGCGTAAGTCGTGATGATGCTTCCGGCGACCTTTCGAATCCTCTGGTTCAATAAATCCGCGACATAGATTTGATTGTTGCTGTCCACCGTCAGGCCAGCTGGAGTATTCATCTCGCCATGGATCGCTGCTCCGCTGTCGCCCAGGAAGCCGGGGTTTCCGTTTCCGGCGACAGTGAAGATCAAGCCCGTCGACACATCTACCCGGCGAACCACGTTCAAATTGATATCGGATATCAGCAAATTCCCGGATCCATCGATGGCGACACCATCCGGCAGCATTATTTCGCTGGTGGCGGGCAACCCATCATCAATGTAGCCGTAGTCTCCGGTTCCAGCTACGGTTGTAATCATTCCAGTGACGTCTATCTTCCGCACACGTTCAGCGGAAAGATCCGCAAGATAAACATTGCCGGCGGAATCTACGGTCAGGCCAGTTACCAGGCCGATCAGGGCGCTCGTCGCGGGTCCATTGTCGCCGGAGAATCCAGAGGTTCCCGTGCCTGCGATGGTAGTGATGGTTCCTGTTGAATCGACCTTACGAATCCGATAGTTGGGCCCATCGGCGATAAAAAGATTCGCTTTATTATCGACCGCCACGGCCAGAGGTGTGATTTGAGCCGATAATGCTGGACCTTTGTCACCGGAAAACCCGGCGCTCCCATTTCCGGCTACGGTGTTGATTGTCCCGTCGAGCGAGATACGCCGGATGCGGAAATTGTCGCGCTCAGCGACATAAACATTGCCACTGCCGTCAACGGCGACGCTGGTTGGCCCGCTCAGCTCAGCCAGCGTTGCCTTCCCCCGATCGCCAGAGTATCCAGGCACTCCAGTTCCGGCGTGGGTGCTGATAATTCCGGAAAAGTTCACCTTTCGAATCCGGTTGTCGGACGTGTCGGCAATATACAAGTTGCCGGCTGCGTCAATTGCAACCGAGCGTGGTTCCCGCAGGGGCGCGGAAGTGGCATTGCCGCCGTCCAGCAAGCGGTTGCTTCCAGCCACCGTAGTGATCGTGTAACGCTGGCCACAGACCTCTAAAACCGAGAGCGAGAGAAATCCCAGCAAGTTTATAGCACGCATGATAGAAGTGCGCGCATTTTATCACAATGATAGAATCAATCGCTGAAATGGGATCTTTTTGTGTCAGGAAACGCCTAGCGCCTTCGTGGCTTTTCGGACGTCTTTCCCCGCGAGAAAAATGATCGCTCCATAGCGGCCTGCGCCTCCGCACACCGCTTGCACCGCGCCGACGTTGATCTTTGCCACCGCCAGTTTCCCCAGCGACTCGGCCACCGCACCCCGCCGATCCTCGCCGTTCACAAAGAATGCGATCTGCTTTTTGCCGATTGCCAGTCCAGCCTTCTTGGCCGCTTTCACCAATGCGGCGCCATTCTCGGGAATCATTTCCAGCTGGGCCTTCCCCGGCTTGGAGGGATAAGCCCATAAAGCAATCAAATTGACACCGCTATCTTTCAGCGCGCCCAGGATTCGCGCCCCTTCGCCGGCCTTGTTTGCGATTGCCGCGGAATAATGATCTACTTTGACAACAGCTTCCTTCATCTTTTGTCTAACCTTTCCACGCCCCGAGCAGGCGCCTCAGCAGGACCAATTGTCCAATGTGATACCCGTTGTGATCCGCCATTAGCAGCGCTTCGCGCAGCACGGTCTGGCCGCTGCCATGCGGAATGGGTGCTAAGAGATCGGTTTTCTTGGACGTCACCAGTTTCTCCATGGCCTTCTGGTCCGCCTGCGTTTTCCGGATGCTGGTATTCCAGGCCGCCGTGCTGGGTGGAGCTTCGGTCTTAGGCCAATAACCATCCGGCCACTTCGGTGAAACATGTTTCGGATTGCGGCTGAATTCCAAAATATCCCACTGGGCAATTCGAATGTGCTCCAAAAGTTGCCAGGCCGTGTGATCTGCTCCCTTGGGCTTCTTGCCTCGCAGCCGCGGCGGAAGACCCGCTAGAGCTGTTTTCAGATCGACGTGCGCGTGCCCGCCAGCAAGCAATTCCAGCACATGCCGGCGTAGAGTGTTGTCGTTTTTCATTTCGATCCTTTGCCCGCGCCCTTGGCATCCTTCTCGGGCTCGGCGGGCTCCTCGCGTTTGGGCGTCCAGAAGGCCGGATCTCCCGCGATAACCTGCTGCGATACGTAACTCATCTTCGGATCGATCGCAAACAGCAGCGTCTCTGTCTGGGCGATCGTCTCGCCGGCCATCCTCGTAAACCGTTTCGCCCGGGCGTCACCCATAGCCTGGAACATATTGTGAGAACGCTCGGGCGCGGCATCCAAGGTTTTTAGCGATGCGCATGGCTCAAAAAGAATATAGGTGCCGTTGGGCGCGCCGGAAACGATCTGGTAAGTCGCCATCGGCTGTTCGTCCATCGAGCGCTCGAAGGCCGCCACTGCCATCTTGCCCAGCTCCGCGAAATCCTGCTCGTGATCGGGCCGCGCCCGCATTGGGATGACGTTGAAGTAACGCATCTTTGGCAAGGTCTGCATCAATTGCCGACCGTGAAAACTCAGTTCCGGCCGGTAGACCGCGATCCAGGAACGGCTACTCGTCCGGAACTCCGCGTCCGATGCATCGATGCTCTCGAGCTCGGGTTTTTCCATGGCCGCCCGCGATTTGCCGATGGACTCGAACGAGTCGTAGGCCTCCAAAAACCAAGCCTGCGCCGTGCCGGTGATCGCGTTCATTCCCAAAATATTGGCAGGGAATTTAGCTGCCGCCGCCGCGCGCATGAACCGGCTTTCGGATTGTTCGTGCGCGGCGCTCTTGCCTTCCTTGATGTCCTCACGAACGATGAGCAACACTTTGGGCGGCTGGGGTGCGTCCTGAGCAGGAAGCAGCCATGCCGTGGTCACTAACAGGCCCATTCCCAGCAAGTATCCTGAGGTTCTCGTCATAAGGTAAGACTAGCGCGCTGCCGCGGTCACCAGTATTTTTCCCGGCGTCAGCTTTCCTCTTACGACGCGGATCGATTCGAAGCCCGCCTGCCGCAACCAGCTCGAGTATTCGTCGGCATGATACGCCCCGCCGCTCGATGTCAGCGCGAAATAAAGCGCCGCGCCATCGCCTATCGTGACCTTGCTGCCTCGCTTCGGACTTTCAAGCTCCCACACCGCGACGACGCCCTTCGAACGCAAGGCCGCAGCTGCCTTCCGCAAGATACACTCGATCTGTTCCGGCAAAAAGTGATGGAGGATGTTGAACAGCAGAACGACATCGTACCCGGCCCCCCAATCGCCCTCGAGCAGGCATCCGGCGCGATGCTCGACAATGTCATCGATTCCCTCGCTCGCGGCCAGACTTCGCGCACCAGCTAACGCCTCGGGCAATTCGATTACGGTCGATCGCATGGGCGGATGCTTCCTGCAAATGGCAGCGCCGAACAACCCATGCGAGCCGGCCACGTCCAATAGACTCCGCGCGCCGCGCGGCACAGGAACTTTGCGGGCCACCGTCGCGGCTTCGAGACGAGCTAGTTCCAGCATTCCTCGTTGATAATTCCCCCAGGCCTCCGGATCCTTGAGCGTGGAATGAAAATCCAGACCGCGGCCGCCACGCACGGCTTCATCGAGCCCCGCCACCATTTCCCACTGCTCGTAGTTCCAAAGAATGTAGCCGAACATCTCCATATCGCCTTTGAGAACCATGGTGCGGCGGCCCAGTTTGGAAAGTTTGTAAACGTAGTCTTTTTGGTTTAGGTATCCGGCCAGCACCAGATTTCGCAGCAAAAGATCAAGAAAGCGTTCGTCCAGTTTAAGCCGCCCGGCCAGCTCGCTCGATTTTTGAGGACCCGCATTGAGCGCTTCGAAAACTCCCAGCCGGACTCCGGCCATCAAGGTCCGGGCTTTCAAAATGCCATACAACGAATCGAGCAGCGGAATCGGAACTTTGCCGAACGCCAGTGCCAGCCGCTCCGATAGATCCGTGGGAATGACACCATAATTCACGCTCCGATGATACGGCAACTGGGGCGAGCGACGCCCAACTGATGTATTATGAGGACAACAATGAGCGCGGTGACCCCTGCCTACGTCGAGATAATCGACTTCATTGCCGCTGGCACAACGCCGGATGCAGTAGCGCAATTCCATCCCTCACCTGAAGCCCAGCAGAGAGTCGCTGACTTGATTGAGCGCGAGAAGGCAGATCACTTGTCGCCCGGCGACAAGGCAGAACTCGATCACTTCCTCGAATTGGAGCACATTTTGAGAATGGCCAAGGCGAGAGCCCGGCAGATCATTTCTCGTGGCCGGTGAGGTCAGTCCTCAAGTCCGTGTCGAAGTAGCTCGCCGAGCCGATCATCGTTGCGAGTACTGTTTGGTTCACGAAGCAGATGCTGGCTTCCCGCACCAAATCGACCATATTGTCGGCCGGAAACATGGCGGACCCTCCAGTTTGGACAATCTGGCCTACGCTTGCATTCTGTGTAATCGGTACAAAGGAAGCGATATCGCATCGATGACATTACTCAACAGAGAGGTTATTCCTTTGTTTCATCCCCGGCGTGATCGATGGGTCGACCATTTCCGCCTGGACAGCGAACATAACGCCAATTTCAGAGGTGGGGAGCGTAACGGTGCGGCTCTTGCGACTGAATGCACCGGAGAGATTAATCGAGCGCCGGCTGCTGCAAATCTTAGGTACTTACCCGGTTCCATAGTCCGAGATTATTTGGTCGGTGCTTAATGGGCTGGAAACATCACGCCCGTGGTCCGGTAGAATCAAGACTTCATGCCTACTTCAGCCGACGTCGTCATCATAGGCGCGGGCATCGTTGGTTCCAGCATCGCCTTTCATCTCACCGAAGCTGGAATGAAGAACGTGCTCGTGATCGAGCGCGAAACACGCCAAGGCCTCGGGTCCACCGGCAAGAGTATGGGTGGCGTGCGCGCCCAGTTCGCCACCGATGTCAACATTCAGATGTCGCTTTACTCAATTCCGTTCCTGAACCGGTTTGAGGAGGCCACCGGCTACCCTTCCGGATACAAACCGCACGGCTATCTGTTCATGGCCACCACCGCCGGGCATATCGATTATCTGCGAACCAACTTCGCCCGCCAGCAGGCGCTCGGATTGAAGGACATTCAGTGGCTCCAGCCCGACGACATACGGAAGGTGCTTCCCCAGTTGCGCTCCGACGATATTATCGGCGGCACCTTTTGCCCCACCGACGGCTTCGTCGATCCGAACAGCGTCATGACCGGCTTCATGGCGCGCGCGGCCGAACAGGGCGCAACCCTTTGGCGCGGAGTCGAGGTCACCGCCATCGATGTAAGCCACGGCGAAGTTGCCGGAGTCAAGACCAGCAACGGATCGGTCTCGACTCGTACTGTCGTCAACGCCGCTGGGCCCTGGGCCGCCGGGGTCGCGCGGATGGCCGGCGCCGAATTGCCGATCGAACCGCTCCGCCGCATGCTGGTTCCTACCGAACCTTTTCCTGGACTGCCCGACCATCTTCCCATGATTATCGACATGTCCACCGGCTGGCACTTCCGTCAGGAAGGGCTAGGTTTGATAATGGCTTGGGCGGACCCCGACCAGCAGCCCGGCTTCCGCACCGATTTCGATCCCACTTTCATCGAGAAGATCCTGACCTACGCCGCCGATCGAGTGCCTTCCTTCGCCGATCTGGCCGTCAATCCACGCCGCTGCTGGGCGGGTATGTACGAAATGTCGCCCGATCATCATTCCATCCTCGGGCCTGCGCCGGGCCTGCGCGGCCTCTTCTTCGCCAACGGATTCAGCGGGCACGGCGTGATGCATTCGCCTGCCACCGGGCGTATTCTTTCCGACCTGATTTTGCACGGTAAGACCGATATCATCGACGCCGAAACTCTCAGCGTCCGGCGCTTCGCCGAAGGGCGCGCGATTGAGGAAACGGCGGTCCTGTGACCGCGGACTGCCCAACCTTGGCGCAAGTCCGGGAAGCGCGCCAGGCTATTGTTGGAGCTGCCATCCGCACGCCGCTAGTCCGGCTGAATACGTCGGATGCTCCGGCCGAGATTTATCTGAAGCTTGAAAATCTGCAACCTATCGGATCGTTCAAGATTCGCGGCGCCGCAAATGCCATCGCTCATATGACTCCTGTGCAACTGGAGCGCGGCGTGGTGACTGCGTCGGCCGGAAACATGGCGCAGGGAGTCGCCTGGCGGGCCCGCGAATTAGGCATTCCGTGCACCGTGATCGCGCCCGACACCGCGCCGCAAACCAAAATCAGCGCCATCGAACGGCTGGGCGGCCGGGTGCTGATAGTTTCGTTTGATGAATGGTGGCGCGCTTTCGAACAGCGTGCTTATCCGGGCGTCGAAGGTACCTTTATCCACGCTTTTGACGATCTTAACGTGATGGCTGGGAACGGAACCATCGGTCTCGAGATTCTGGAGGATTTGCCCGACTTCGACGCAATCGTGATCCCTTGGGGAGGAGGCGGGTTGACCTGCGGAATCGCCTCGGTACTTCGCGAATTGAAGCCCAATTGTAGAACCTTCGCCGCCGAAGTTGCCACGGCCGCGCCTCTCATGGCGTCCTGGAAGGTGGGCTCGCCGCAGGTGATCGAGCCGCAACGGTCCTTCGTGGATGGGGTGGGCGGCAAGTCGGTCTTTCCACAAATGTTCGAGAGGGCGCGGCGCCTCATCGACGGACCCCTAGTGGCCCGTGTGAACGAGGTCGCCGCGGCCCTACGGCTGATAGCCGATCGGAATCGCGTGATTGTCGAAGGCGCCGGAGCAACCCCGGTGGCCTGTGCTCTGGCAGGTCTGGCCGGGACAGGAAAAGTCGTCTGCGTCGTTTCCGGCGGCAACATCGACCTGGCCAAGCTGGCCGAAATCCTGGCTGCGGGATAAATTTTTTCGGAACAAAATGAACTTTCCTTCGTCTTTAACCAGGTAGGGAGGCTGGATGAAGGCTATTCTCGGTAGTGTATTGATCCTCGCCATGCTGGCGGCGGGTACTGCTTTTGCATACGTAGTTGACGACTCCGACTGGTGCTGGCAGCTACGGTCGGAGGCTCGCCAAAGGGCAATGGAAGCACGAGAAGCGGCCCGGGAAGCACGCCAGACGGCACGCGAACAAATCTTCGCTGCGAAACGCGAAGCAGCCCGCGCCCGGTTGGAAGCCCTCCACGAAGCCACCCGAGCCCGCATCGAGTTCGCCCGGGAACGCCGCGACATCCTGCGCGAGCAGATGCGTGCCCGCCGCGAGATTCTGCGCGACGTCCAACGCGAGCTTCGACGCGACCGGGTCTATTAACTACCTGCGTTCGTACATCACCTTCCCGCCCACGACCGTGTAATCCACTTTCGCGGACGGGATGTCGTCTTCCGGAATCGTCAGAATGTCTTTGGAAAGTACGGTGACGTCGGCCAGCTTGCCGACTTTCAGCGAACCTTTTATGCCTTCCTCAAACGCCGCATAAGCATTATTCACCGTGTACGACTTCAGAGCTTCAATCCGGCTCATCCGTTGATCGGGAAAGAACACCGTTCCATCCTTCAGCTTGCGGCTGACCGAGGCGTAGAAACAGGCGATCGGGTCGACATCCTCCACCGGCGTATCGGTTCCGTTGGAAACCACAGCGCCCGATTTCATGAGCTTCTGCCAAACATAAGCGCCTGCTTCGGCGCGCTTGGTCCCGAGCCGCGCGATCACGTAGGGAGCATCCGACGTGCAGTGGATGCCTTGCATCGCGGCGATTACGCCTAACTGGCCGAAGCGCGGGATATCAGCCGGGTCCAGATGCTGCGCATGCTCGATCCGCCAGCGCAGATCTTTTTTGTCGGGATGCTCCTTGAAGACCGCCTCATAAATATTCAGCACTTCCCGATTTCCGCGATCGCCAATGGCATGCACGCACAGCTGGAATCCGTTGTTGATGGCCATTTCAGCGGTTTTCCGTATGTCATTCGGGTCCTCGGTGGCTAGCCCGGACCGATTGGGCGCGTCAGCCGGCAGATCGGCGTACGGCGCCAGCATCCAGGCCCCGCGCGACCCCAGCGCGCCATCGATCTGGCGCTTGATAGCCCGCACCGTCAGATGATCTTTGCCCGCGCCGATCATGTAGTATTTCTTCAAATTCGGAGCCAACACATCGTTGGGCTGGCGCAGCATCATCCACACCCGCAGGCCGAGCTTATCTTCATTAGCCAGGGTCTTCAGCAGGTCCACCACCGCCAACGGGGAGCCGGCGTCTTCGAAAGTCGTAATGCCTTTGGACAGCGACTCACGCGCCGCCAGTTGCACCTGCTGCTGCGCTTCCGCCTCGGCTTCTCCAGCCGGCCGGTGCGATCGATACGCGTCCAGCGCTCGCTCCACCAGCGCCTGCGCATGCTCGTTCATCAATCCGATTGGATTGCCCTGCTGATCTTTGAGAATCTGGCCGCCCGGCGGATCAGACGTGTTTCTATCGACACCTGCCAGACGCATGGCTTCGGCGTTGGCAAAACCCGCATGCCCGCTGGCGTGTTCCAGCCACACCGGATTATGCGGCGAAACCTTGCTCAACTGCTCGTGGATCGGGAAGCCCTGCACGTTGGGCGAGGGTGGCGGGTCCCACTTGGCCTGATGCCAGCCCCGCCCCAGTATCCAGGTTCCGGGCTTGGCTTCGCGCGCCGCCGCGGCAACCATAGCGACGATCTGGTCCCAGTTTTTGGCATCCCGCAGGTTCAAAACCATCTTCGAAGATCCGAGGCCCATGAAGTGCCCGTGGCCTTCGATGAATCCCGGAATGGCCAGACGCCCGCCCAGGTCGATCACCTTGGTTGACGATCCAATGTAAGGCTGCATCTGCTGATTCGTGCCGATGGCCACGATTTTTCCGTCCCGCGCCGCCAGCGACTGCGCCTGCGGATTGCCCGCTTCCATGGTGATCAGTTTGGCGTTGCGCAGCACCAAATCGGCGGGCTGCGCGCCTAGGCAACCCGCCGACAGGAGCGACACGAGACAAGACCAGCCTAAGTTTTGTATCTTGAATAGCATAGATGCCTGGATTCGCCTCATTATGTCGTGCTTGCCAGGTCTGAAGCAAATGCGAATCCGTAACAAAATAAGTGGGTCACGTGTCTAGGATAGGAGCCATGCGTTCTCGAATTTGCCCTCGCTGCGGCCGGAACGACGTCAGAGAGTCGAGTCGGCGTGGTGTTGGTGATGGGCTAATGAGATTGATCGGACTGGCGCCTTATCGCTGCCGCGCCTGCCGGAACCGTTTCTTTCGCATCCCCGTTGGTAATGGCAACAAACTCCAGGCCGATGAGCCGGTCGTCATTCAGTCCGTATTCCCGGAGCCTGCTCGTACCGCCAGCCCGCTAAGAGCCAGCCCGCTAAGCGACCATCCCCTGGCGCATATCCCGGTCGCCTATTCAATCTTGATCGTGAGCCGGGATCCGGCTATCCGAAAACTGCTTTGCAAGTTGCTCGCGCAAACCGCATACCACACTCACCAGCTTGCGGAAACAGCACAACTCCGTTCGGAACTTCAGGTTCGAAAAGTGGACTTGCTCATCGTCGATCTCGACGAGCCCGAGCAAGAGGGACTGGAGTCTGTGGCAACTCTGCGAAGTAACTACCCCAACCTGAGGATCATCGCTCTTTCGGCGTTGCCGGTCACCGATGTCCGCGGATCGATTGTGTTGACCAAACCTTTTCACCGGGAAGTGCTGCTCGATAGTGCGCGGACCGCGCTGGTTGACGCCGCTTATACCAGGTTACCCGTCAATTGAAAGACGCCCCTTAAGCCGCATCCTGACCGGACTGCTGACGAATCGCCCGCCGCAACCGATCGCACTTCCGTCTGGCAATTTGGGCAAACTCCAAAAGGAGTTTCCGTTCGGGCTCAGATAAGGATACCGGTGGCGGCTTTGAGATAATTAACCAGCTTGCTGCGTTCGGCAGCCGCTTTTTTGTACTCGCTTAGCAGGCGCTGCTTCTTTATGCGCGAGACTTTTACTTTTACTTTCCTCGCCATCTATCTGATTAGACGCTAGATCGTCGCTGAAAGATGCTAAGATGATGAGGTGCCGCCGGGGCGCCTGGACGAGTAGGTACAAGCTCCACGCCTGGTTTGGTTTAGCGTGATATAAAACTGGCCCTTTCAGCGTCTAAGGGACGAAGTGGAAAATTCCCACAGCCCAGTAGAGATATTGCTGGTCGACGACAATCCGGGCGACATCGAACTGACCAAGGTAGCTCTGCGCGATGCCAAGATCATGAACGAAGTGCACGTCGCCAGGGACGGCGAGGAGGCGCTGGCTTTCTTGCGAGGTCAGGGCGAGTTCGCCGATGCGCCGCGGCCCGACTTGGTCCTTCTTGATTTGAAGATGCCAAAAGTGGATGGATTCCAGGTATTAGCCGAAATGAGGGCGGAGCCGGGGTTGCGGAGCATTCCGGTGATTGTCATGAGCAGCAGCAACGCGGAGAAAGATCTGGTGCGCGCATACGATGCGCAGATCTCGGCTTATCTGGTCAAGCCCTCGAACTTTGACGAGTACTTCAGCGCGATTCGTGCCGTGAAGGAGCTATGGTTCCACGTCGTGGCCCTGCCGCCCAAGACGCGCTCCGCCGCGAGTTGAGACCGGTCACACATACGAATTGAGACCGGCCCCGCCACCGCGCTGCTCTTAATTTACTTAGGCCGTGACCCTGCGCCGCAGGATGTATCGTAGTCCGAAGAAAAGCAGAATTGACCCCACCAGCAGCAGGCTCGACGGCTCCGGGCTGCCGATCACTTCGCGTTGCCGGGTAACAAAGATGCCATCTTCGAACTGGCTGATCCGGTTGCCGGTAAAAGTAAAAGGCGTAATCGTGAAGGTGCTGCCGTTGTAATGTACATCCCACATAGTACTGCCCCCGGTCTCGTCGGTAACGACGGCATCTCCCAGCAGGCTCGTGAAGTTGCTCGCGGCAGCGAATTGGACATTAGTGGCATAGTTGGCCACATAGAAGCCCTGCAAAGGATCGGTTGCGTCGAGATTGAGCGGCACAAAGCTGACCGTCTCCGCGCCAGAAAAGGCCCCGGTCGACCCCACCACCGTGACAACACCGGTCGGGCTGACAAGGCGGACCGTGCCGCTATTTTCGGAAGCGACTAACAGATCGCCGGCGAAAGATCCCCACGCGCTGGTGGCAATGTCCATTCCTTCTGTATCCTCACCGACGGATGCCACCAGGCTTGCGGCGCCACTAGAATTGATTTTATAGATATTCCCCGAGGTCGTCGTGACCAGCATGTCACCGCCAAAGGAGGAGCCGGGGTCAAAAAATATTTGACGCACCTGCCCGGACCCACCCGGAAGCGTCGCGAACAAGCTCTGCGCAGAGCCGTCATTATTGAACTGATAGATTTTACCGTCAGCTCCCGAGCCGGCGTAGACGTCGCCCGAGGCGAAGCCAGCTTGACCCAGTGATGCGGCTACCACAACCTCACCAACAGAACTGGACGACTCCGGAAGTGGGGCGCCGAAAGTCGCCACGCTACCACCGGTGAGGCTGGTCTGGTAAAGCTGGTTATTGAAATACACCGATCCCACAAACTTATTCCCGGCATAATTGTAGGCGATCGTACTGGTATTGCCGCCTTCCACGGCGCCAATGCTGGAACTAGTGACGAACGTGCTGAAATCGATAGACGCGGCGCGCGCACCGATCGAAACGGCGGACAACAAAGCCGCGGCACATAATAAATTCTTGGTCATTCTCTGCATGTGATCCTCCGAAGATCAGTAAGGTGAGAGTCCTATAAACTCTATCTCTTTACCTTAAAGAAGTCAACCAGATCCTCTAAACCATTAGGAAAGCGAGTACTAGTCCGTGGCCGTACGATTGGCGAGCGGGCAGAATGTCTGGCGCAGGTCTCTGACCTGCGTTCTAAAGTTTGTATTTCGGCAGAAGCCTCCCGACGTTTTCGCTGAAGACCACCTTCAGCTCCCGCGCGTTGAATACACCGGATTCCTGGAGCAGTCGGCGTTGTTCGGCTGAATTGATGAACGGAAAGTCGGTGCCGAAGAAGATCTGAGATAACGGGACCATTTTCCGAAGCGCGCCCAATGTCACCGGATTGGTTGATCCAGCGGTGTCGTAATAGAACTTCTAGGAGGTTGCTGAAAAAGTCTTTCAAGAGCTCACATTGGCAGGTCGGGGACCTGCTCCACAACTCCAGGTCAATGACTTAGCTCTACACGTGGCGCAGGTCTCCGACCTGCGAGAGACTTTT